>Ga0208490_100187_pt1 | contig 50607 bp, 48 predicted proteins | sample SubbioAug_CSWold_FD_184818 | JGI IMG/M metagenome (GOLD analysis project Ga0208490, IMG submission 184818) | Serpentinite rock and fluid subsurface biosphere microbial communities from McLaughlin Reserve, California, USA - CR11Aug_CSWold (SPAdes) | ecosystem: Environmental > Terrestrial > Deep...
AAACGCCCCCGAAGGGGCGTGTGAGACGTCGTTCGCGTTCCGCCATGTGGCGTTCCTTCCTGTCCGTCCGGGCCTCACGGGACCCGCTTCACGGTCAGGAGGTCAACGTAGCAGCACCGCCGTGGCCGACCAGATCGTCATGCCGCCCGAGGCCCCCAATCGGTCCCAACCCAGGCTCGTGAACAGCGCCTCGGCGGCGGTGTTGGCCGGATCGGTGCGGGCCCACAGGTGCTCGAGGGCGAGTCCGTCGGGGTCGAGGGCCCACCCGGCCACGGTCTGCACGGCGGACCGAGCGAGACCGGCGCGGCGGTGCGGGGCGGCGACCCAGACCCCGAGCTCGGCCCGGGCCGGGTCGGTGGTGAAGCCGGACAGCCCCACCTCGCCGGCGACGGCGCCGTCGGGCGTGGTGATCACGAGGTCGAGGGCGAGGCGGCGCGCCCAGCGCACCTCCACGCCGGCGATCCAGCGTGCGGCGCCGAGGCCGGCCGGGGGCGGGTTCCCGCGGGTGATGTCGGGGTCGGCCCAGGCGGCGTCGAGCGCGGGTGCGTCGTCGAGACGCCAGTGGCGCAGCCCCTCAGGCGGCGTCGGGAGCACCCGGCACCCGCAGGCGACGCAGCACGGCGGCGATGCCTGCGGCGCTGCGCATCTGCACGGCGTGCCAGCCGGCGTCGATCGCGCCGACCACGTTCTCGTGGCGGTCGTCGATGAAGAGGATCCGCTCCGGCGTCACCCCGAGGACCTCGTCGGCCACGTGCTCGAACGACGCGAGGTCCGGCTTCATGAGCCCGATGGTCGACGAGTTGCACACGTCGTGGAACAGCTCGCCGACGCCCATGGCCCCCATGTCGACCTCGAGCTTGGTGGTGGCGTTGGAGAACACGGCGACCCGCTGGCCGGCGTCGCGCAGCGCCTGCACGATGGTGACGACCTCGTCGTCGATCTCCCAGTCGGTCTCGAGCCACATCTGGCGACCGGCGTCGGCGTCGACACCCTCGTGGTCCGCGGCGAGGCGGGCGCCGATCTCGGCCGCCCACTCCTCGGCGCTGAGGCGACCGCACATGGCGTCGCCGTACAGCGGCTCGGCGAACGCGACCGACCCGACGGCGTCGGGCGGCAGGTCGTGGGCGTCCTGGAAGTCGCGGATCACCTGCGCGGTCCAGTGCCGGATGACGCCGTCCATGTCGAACACGACGGCCTCGATCGGCATCCACGGGCGGTCGCCGTCGCGGACCTCCTCGGCGACCCGGGCCAGGATCCCGTTCACGAACTTCGGCGTGTCGTCGGTGCTGCCGTAGCGGCCGCCGAGCTCCACGGCCTCGGACAGGCAGACGCCCGGCGGCACCTCGAGCTGGGTGGCGAGCTCGAGCACGCCGAGGCGCAGGACCATCCGGTCCATGGCGGCCATGCGCTTGACCGGCCAGCGGTTGGCGTAGCGGTCGAGGACGTGGTCGATCTCGACCTGGTGGTCAGCCACGCCGTAGGCCAGCTCGAGGGCGTACTCGTCGGGCCGCAGCGGCAGGGCGGCGACGACGTCTTCGGGGTGGATCGACTTGGTGTCGGCCTCGTAGAGCAGCTCGACGGCCCGCTCGCGCGCCTCGCGGCGAGTGGAGGGTGCAGCCATCAGGCGCGCGACTGGTACTGGCCGGTGCGGGTGTCGATCTTCAGCTTCTCGCCCGTGTTGATGAACAGCGGGACCTGCACGACGTAGCCGGTCTCGAGGGTGGCGGGCTTGGTGCCGCCCGTGCTGCGATCGCCCTGCAGGCCGGGCTCGGTCTCGGCCACCGTGAGCTCGACCGACGGGGGCAGCTCGACGCCGACGATCTCGTCGCCGTACATCATGAGCTGGGCCGTGGCCTGCTCGATCAGGTAGTTGGTGGCGTCGCCGAGGCTGCTCGGGGCGACCTCGATCTGGTCGTAGGTCTCCTGGTCCATGAAGACGTAGCTCGACCCGTCGTTGTAGAGGTACTGGTACTCGGAGCGGTCGATCTTGGCTTGCTCGACCTTCTCCCCGGCCCGGAACGTCTTGTCGATGTTCGCGCCGGTGCGGACGTTCTTCAGCGTCGTCCGGACGAAGGCACCGCCCTTGCCGGGCTTGACGTGCTGGAAGTCCTGGACCTGCACGAGACCCTCCGGCAGGTTCAGGCACATGCCGTTCTTGAGGTCGTTCGTGGAGACGGTCGCCATGGCGACATGGTGTGCCGCGGCACACGGACCTGCCAAATGGTCCGGGGGTCAGGGCTCGGGGTCGTAGGGCGAGCTCGTGAGGTGCCGGCAACCAGTGGCGGTCACGACCACGGAGTCCTCGATGCGGACCCCGCCGTGCTCGGGCAGGTACACGCCCGGCTCGACGGTGACGCAGTGCCCGGGCGCGAGCAGCGCGGTCGACTCGGGGCTGACCCGGGGCTCCTCGTGGATGACCAGCCCGATGCCGTGACCGGTGCCGTGCACGAACGCCTCGGCCCAGCCCGCCTCGTCGATGACGGCACGGCAGGCGGCGTCGACGGCGACGGCCTGGATCCCGGCCCGCACGGTCGCCACACCCGCCGCCTGCGATGCCCGCACGACGTCAAGCATGCGCTGCTGCGTGGCGGATGGCTCACCGACCACGAAGGTGCGGGTCATGTCGGAGTGGTACCCCTCGCAGAGGGCGCCGAAGTCGAGGACCACGAGCTCACCCTCGGTCGAGCCGATGACCCGGTCGGAGGGACGGGCGTGGGGGCGGGCACCGTTGGGGCCGCTGGCGACGATGGTCTCGAACGACGTCGCCTCTGCACCCCGGTCGAGCATGGCGGACTCCAGCGCACGGGCGAACTCCCGCTCGGTGGGCTGCTCGAGCAGCAGGTGGCGGACCGCGGCCAGGGCCTCGTCCGCGATCTCGGCGGCCCGCTGGAGCCGGTCGACCTCGCCGTCGTCCTTCACCGCTCGCAGGCCGAGGAGCAGGCCGACCGTCGGGACGAGGGTGGGGGGCAGGGCATCCGCCCACCGCTGCTGGGTGTCCCAGGTGACGACGTCGGCCTCGAGGCCGACGCGCTCGATGCCACCGAGGACTGCGGCGAGGCGGTCGGTGGTCTCGCGGGTGATCGACACGTCGGCGGCCACGCCGGCGGCGGCCAGCTGGTCGGCGGCCTGCTCCTGGTAGCGGCCGTCGGTGACGAGCACGAGGTCGTCGGGCCGCACGACCAGCACGCCGGCCGAGCCGGTGAAGCCGGTGAGCCAGCGGACGTTGGTCAGGTCGGTGACGACGAGTGCTCCGCAGCCGAGCTCGTCGAGCTCGGCTCGCACCCGGTCGGCGCGGCTCGCGACGTCGAGGGGGGTCAGCTCGGCGAGCGTCATCGCACGTCGCCGAGCGCGGCCCGGGCGACCTCGGGGTCGACGCCGCTGACGATCTCCACGCCCTGATCGCCGTCGAGCGCGAACGTCAGGCCGTCGATGGCCTTCTTGTCCCGCCCCATCAGCAAGAGGAGCTGGTCGTCGTCGAGGTCGGCCGGGAGGCGATCGGGAAGCTCGTAGCGGCGCACGATCTCGTGGTGCAGGGCGACGCGCTCGTCGGAGATGCGCCCCAGGCGGCGGGCGAGGGCGGCGGCGTAGAGCAGCCCGACGGCCACCGCCTCACCGTGGCGGACGTCGTACTCCCCCGCGGTCTCGATGGCGTGGGCCAGGGTGTGGCCGTAGTTGAGGATCGCCCGCAGCCCGCCCTCGCGCTCGTCGGCGGCGACGACGGCGGCCTTGATCCGGATGCACTGGGCGACCTGCTCCTCGAGCTCCATGGTGTCGAGGTCCTCGCCGCCGGGCAGGAACCGGTACTTGGCCAGCTCCCCGTACCCGCCCCGCAGCTCGCGGGGCGGCAGCGTGTCGAGCGCGTCGAGGTCGCAGACCACGGCCGAGGGCTGCCAGAACGCGCCGACGAGGTTCTTGCCCTCGGGCAGGTTCACGCCGGTCTTGCCACCGATGGCAGCGTCGACCATGCCGAGCAGCGTGGTGGCGACGTGCACGACCGGCACGCCCCGGTGGTACGACGCGGCGGCGAACCCGGCGACGTCGGTGACCATCCCGCCGCCGATGGCCACGACGCAGTCGGCGCGCGTGAGGCCCCAGGTCGCCCACTGGCGGCACAGCCACTCGACGGTGCGCATCGTCTTGGCGTCCTCGCCCGCCTCGATGTGGAACACACGGTGCTCCACGCCCGGATCGACGGTCAGGCCGATGCCCCGCTGGGTCACCACGGCCACCCGGCCGGTGCGCTCGGGGAGCAGGGCGGCCAGCTCGCGCCGGGCGCCGCGACCGACGACGGCCGGGTACGAGCGGCCGGGGACGGGGACGTCGACGGTGATCACGGTCGGCTCAGCGGGTCTGCACGTAGGCGTCGTGGTTCCGGACCATCTCGTCGAGGGAGTCGCCGCCGAACTTGCGCGCGGCCTCCGTCGCGAGGACGAGGGCGACCATCGTCTCGGCCACCACCCCCATGGCCGGCACCGCGGTGACGTCGGTGCGCTCCTTGAAGCTGACCGTCTCCTCCTTGGTCCGGACGTCGACGGTCTTGAGCGTGGGACGGTTCAGCGAGGCCAGCGGCTTCATGGCCGCCCGCGCCACGAGGAGCTCGCCGGTGGTGATGCCCCCCTCCACGCCGCCGGCCCGGGTGCCCTCGCGCACGTAGTCGCCCCGCCCGTCGCGGGCGTCGCTCGCCCAGCTGATCGGGTCGTGCGCGTCGCTGCCCCGGAGGCCGGCCACCTCGAACCCGTCGCCGATCTCGACGCCCTTGACGGCCTGGATGCTCATGAGCGCCTGGGCGAGGGCGGCGTCGATCTTGCGGTCCCAGTGCACGTGGCTGCCGAGGCCGACGGGCACGCCGTAGGCGAGGACCTCGGCCACGCCCCCCAGGCTGTCGCCGTCCTTGGCTGCGGCCTTGATCTCCTCGATCATCGCGGCGCTGGCGCCAGCCTCGAAGCAGCGGACCTCGTCCTCGTCGACGGCGCCGAGGTCGGCCGGCGTTGGGCGGACGCCGGCGGTGGCGCGGGCCTGGCCCATCTGGATGACGTGGCTCAGCACGGAGATGCCGAGGTGGGACAGCAGCGCCTTGGCGAGCGTGCCGGCGGCGACCCGGGCCGCGGTCTCGCGTGCCGAGGCCCGCTCGAGGACGTCCCGGGCGTCGTCGAAGCCGTACTTCTGCATGCCGGCGAGGTCGGCGTGCCCGGGGCGGGGCTGGGTCGCCGGGTTCTTGGTGGCGCCGGGCGCGGGCGACATCTCCTCGTGCCACTTGTCGCTGCGCGTCCACTCGGTGTTGGCGATCTCGATCGCGACCGGCGACCCGAGGGTGCGGCCGTGGCGGACGCCGCCGACGAGCGTGACCTCGTCCTGCTCGAAGCGCATGCGGGGCCCACGCCCGTAGCCCAGGCGACGGCGGGCCAGCTCGCCCTGCACCTCCTCGACCTGGATCGGGAGGCCGGCGGGCAGCCCCTCGACGATCACGACGAGGGCAGCACCGTGCGATTCACCGGCGGTCAGGTAGCGCAGCACGGCCCGGATCGTAGGGTCAGAGAGGCTGGATGCCCCACACGACAGCGATCATGCAGCCGGCGGCGAGCGACGGTCCGTAGGGGAACACGACCTTGGTGGACCGCCTCACGATGGCGTAGGCGCCGCCGCTGACGACGCCGAGGATCGAGCCCAGGGCGGCGCCGAGCAGCACGGCCCGCAGCGGGCCGACGAGCAGATCGAGCCCGCCGCCGGGGTCGTAGCCGCGCCAGCCCAGGAAGAAGCCCATGAGCCACGCCAGCTTCACGTCACCCCAGCCCATGCCCCGCGGCGAGATCACGTGGGCCAGGAACAGCATCGACGCGTAGAGGAAGCCGCCGACGGCGGCGCCGGCGATCGTCTCGCCCTCGCCGACGACGAGCGAGGCCACGACGATGCTGGCGAAGCCGATCGCCATGGAGGGGAAGTTGATCCGGTCGGGGATGCGGTAGACGCGCAGGTCCACGGCCGCCAGCGTGACCAGCGCGGCCACGAGGAACAGGATCGCTGCGGTCGGGGCCGACCAGCCCAGCTCGGCGACCGTGGCGGCGAACGCGGCGCCCATCACCACCTCGGTGACCGGGAACCAGCGGCGCCACCAGGAGGACGGCCGGGCCACGGCCAGCACGGGAACGGGCGGCAGGTCGGCGGGCACCGGCTCCAGCTCGTCGAGGAGGGACTCGTCCGCGCCCTCGGGCAGGTCGCGCGGGTCGGTGACGACGTAGCCCGGCTCGCGCACAACCAGGCGGTTGGCGAAGGAGCCGACGAGGATGCCGGCGATCCCGGCGAGCACGACGGCGACGGTGTCCACGGCCGGGCACCATAGGAGGCGAGCCGCCAGGCGAGGCGACCCGTGACCCGGGTCGTCAGCCCTTCGCGGAGGACAGGAAGCGCAGGAGCAGGTTCTGGTCGATGTCGTCGCCGGCAGCGGTCGGGGCGACCTCGCCCTCGGCGGGCTCGGCCGCCTCGACGGCAGCCGCCGGCTGCTCGTCGGCCTCGTCGGCCTCGTCGGCCTCGGTGTCCTCGGTGTCCTCGCTCCAGGTCGCCTCCACCGCCGCGGCCGCCTTGGGGCTCAGCTGGGAGAGCTGGGACATCACGTCGGCGTCGTCGGCAGGCTCGGCTTCGGGCTCGTCCTCGACGTCGCCAGTGTCGACCATCGCCTCGAGCGGTGGGGCCACCTCGACGAGGTCGGCCTCGGCCTCCGTCTCGGGCTGGGGCTCGTCCTCGTCGACGCCGATGGCGACGGCCTCGTCCTCGGTCCCGGCGGCCACGAAGGAGGCGAGGTCGGCACCGAGGTGCGAGACGTCGTCGGCGTCGAGGTCCGGCTCCACGAAGCTCGGTTCGACGGGGGTGTCCCAGGCGGCGTCGACGTCGACGCTGCGCAGGGGCGCCACGGCAGCCGGAGCCTCGTGTGCGACCGGGGCCTCGTCGAGCTCGACCATGCCGTCCTGCACGAGGTCACGGAGCTGGCGGCAGACGTCGTACTCGCCCTGCCCGAGCCGGTGGCCGAGGTCGTGCCCGGTGGCGCCGGTGCCGACCTGGGCCAGCACCCGCCACTGGGCCGGGGTCACGGCGCGCTCGGTGTCGAGCTCGGTCACCATGCGGACCCAGACGTCGAGGGACGGCACGACCGCTTCGATCTCGTGCCACTCCGCCAGGCGGGTCTCGGCCTCGGCGAGCACCGCGTCCACGTCGTGCGCGTCGCCGTCGACGGGTGCCTCGGCACCGGAGTCGAACACGAAGTCGGCGGCGACGAACCGCAACAGCTCGAAGGCGACGCCATCGAGCTGGTCGTTACCGGCCCGGTCGGCGTCCGCGGCCACGATGGCCCCGTCACGCACCCAGATCCGGCCCCGTCCCCGATCGCCGTCGAGGGCCAGGAGCCCGGTCTTCTTCGTGCTCGAGAGGAGCCGGAGGACATCCGGCAGGCTGAACGTCTCGAGGGTCCCGGACAACGCCACGACGATCTCCTTCACAGGCGGGTGCTTCGCTCCGGTTCCATCGGCGGGACGGGACCGGACCTGAAGCAGGAAAACCGGGAGGGAGCGGTCAGCCGAGGGCGGCCCGGCGCATCACGTCGACCGGGGCCTCGGCGCCCGTCCACGCCTGGAGCTGCCGAGCGGCCTGGTGGACCAGCATGCCGAGCCCGTCGACGGTGCGCAGCCCGCGCGCCTCGGCCGCAGCCAGCAGCGGCGTGACGAGCGGGTGGTAGACGAGATCGGCGACGACCGCGTCGTCGGGGAGCAGCTCGGGGTCGGCGGCGAGCGTGGGGTCGTCGCCCATGCCGACGGGCGTGGCCTGCACGAGCAGATCGGCGTCGGCGAGGTCGGCGTCGGTGCCGACCGATCCCCGGTCGCCGGCCAGCTGGGCGGCGACGCCGGCCCGGCCCGGGTCACGGTTCACCACGACAACCCGGTCGGCGCCGGCGCCGGCCAGGGCCCGGATCACGGCCCGGGCGGCACCCCCGGCGCCGAGCACGACGCAGCGCCGACCGGCCGGGTCGACGCCGGCCTCGCGGAGCGAATCGACGAAGCCGCCGCCGTCGGTGTTGTCGCCCACCAGCCGCTCGCCGTCGCTCCGCACGCTGTTGACCGCACCGAGCGCGGCGGCATCGGCTGTCAGCACGTCGACCTGCGCTGCGACGGCGCCCTTGTGCGGCATGGTGACCGAGAGGCCCTCGATGCCGAGCGCGCGCATGCCGGTCAGCGCAGCCGGCACCCGCCCGGGCGGGACGGGGAGGGCGACGTACACCCAGTCGAGCCCGAGCGCCCGGTAGGCGGCGTTGTGGATGTCGGGAGACCGCGAGTGGCGGACCGGCCAGCCGATGACGCCGGCCAGGTGGGTCGACCCGGTGGGCGTCTGCGTCACCCGCACCCGAGCCCGAGGCGGGCGCACTCGGCCTTGGCCCGGTTGAACTCCGAGAACGAGTCGGTGAAGAAGTGGTTCCCCTGCTCGTCCTGGAGCACGTAGTAGATCCAGTTGCCCTCGGCCGGGTTGAGGGCCCCCTCGAGCGACGCCTGACCCGGCGCGGCGATGGGCGTCGGCGGGATGCCGGCGACCCGACGGGTGTTGTAGGGCGAGTCCGAGGTGAAGTCGAGCGAGTCGCGCCCGCGCCCGCTGATCACGGACTCGTATCGGCTGGTGGCGTCGATGCCGAGCGGGGTGCCCTCCTCGAGCCGGTTGTAGACCACTCGGGCGACCTTCGACCGCTCCTCCGGGACCCGGGTCTCGGCCTCGATGAGCGAAGCGACGACCAGGATCTCGTAGGGGGTGCGCCCGAGCTCGGCGGCCCGGGTCTCGACGTCGAGTGCGGTCAGTCGGGCGTCGGTCTCGGCGACGAGCCGGCGCAGGAAGGCGGCCTCGTCGACCTCCTTGTCGATCTCGTAGGTGTCCGGGAACAAGACGCCCTCCAGCGCGCACCACGGCGGTCCGCCGTGCTCGACGCAGTCGCTCTGGCCCTCCGGTTGGAACCGGCTGCGGATCTCCTCCGACGATGCCGCGGCCTGCAGCGCCTCGAGGGACCAGCGCTCGACGCCGCGCTCGGGGTCGGCCAGGCGCTCCAGGATCTCGGTCACGGTGAGGCCCTCGGGGATCGTGACCCGCGCCAGCTGGGGAGGTCGCGGACCGGCATCGAGCACGGCGACGGCCTCGCGGAAGGACGAGTTCTGCTGGAAGTCGTAGAACCCGGCCTGGAACGGCCCGACGCGCTCGAACCGCGTCCAGTAGTTCCACACGGTGGACGAGGTGATGATGCCGTGGTCCACGAGCAGGGCACCGATGTCCTCGGTCGTCGAGCCGGAGGGGATCTCGAGCTCCACGAGCTCCCCGGGCGGACCGGGCGGGTCGATGCGGTCCTGGATCTGGTTCCACGCCACGAAGCCGGCGGCGGCGACCAGGCCGAGCAGCACGAGGGCGGCGACGAACAGCCGGCGTCCGGTGCGCGACGGGGGCCGCCAGTCCTCCCACTCCCCCTCGGCCCACGGCTCCTCCTCGACGTGGTCGTCGGGGGCGGTGGTGGTGTCCCAGTCGTCAGCGGGATCGTGATCCCGGGTCCAGTCGTCGGTCACGACGGCTCCTCTGTCTCGTTCACGTGGGGTCGGGCATCGAGCCACGACTGCAGGATGACGGCGGCGGCGACCTTGTCGACGACGCGGCGGCGGGCTTGGGCGCGCATCTGCTGCTCCATCAGCGACCGCTCGGCCGTGACGGTGGACAGGCGCTCGTCCCAGGTCTCGACGGGCACGTCGAGAAGCTCGGCCAGCTGCTCGCACTCGGTGATGACGCGCTCGGCGGCGTGGCCGATGGAGCCGTCGAGCGAGAGCGGCAGCCCGACCACGACGACCTCGGCCTCGACCTCGGCGACGTGCTCGGCGATGCGACGGTGGTCGTCCCGGCGGCTGCCCGAGCGCGCCAGCACCTCATAGGGCATGGCCAGCGTCCCTGCGGACAGGGCGATGCCGATCCGCTTGGAACCGAGGTCGAGAGCCAGAGCGCGCACCAGCCGTGCTCAGGCGATGCCGGCAGCGGCCCGGACCAGGTCGAGGGCCTCGTCGAGGCCGGACGGGTCCTTGCCGCCGGCCACGACCAGGCGGGGGTCCTTGCCGCCCCCACCCTTGATCGCCCGGGTGGCGTCGGCGACGAGGGCACCGGCGTCGAAGCCGGACTCCTCCGTGGTGGCCACGACCAGGGCGGCACCGCCCCCGGCGGGGGCGCCGCCGAGGATGACGGCGCGGATGCCGGGCTCGTCGCGCAGGCTGAGGGCGAGCTCGCGCAGGTCGTTGCGCTCGGCGCCGTCGACGCGGGCGACGACGATGCCGTCGACCGCCTGGTCGGCGAGGCTGCCCGCGGCCGCGCCGGCCAGCTGCTTCTTCAGCGCCTTGATCTCGTCCTGGGCCGCCCGCAGCTGCTCGCGGAGGCGGCCGACGCCGTCGACGACCTCACCGACCGGCACGCCCGCCGACGCGGCGACCGTGGCCAGCTCGGCCTCCCGCTCGCGCAGACGGTGGACGGGGCCGGTGCCGGCCACCGCTTCGATGCGACGGAGGTTCGAGCCGATGGAGGTCTCGCTCACGATCTTCACCGGACCGATGTCGCCGAGCCGGGACACGTGGGTGCCGCCGCAGAGCTCGATGGACCTGGGTCCGGCCTCGAGGATGCGCACGGTCTCGCCGTACTTGTCACCGAAGAAGGCGATGGCGCCCTTGGCCCGGGCCTCCTCCATGGTCGCCTCGTAGTGGTGGGCCTCGGGGTTGGCGAGGATCTCGTCATTGGCGAGGTCCTCGATGGCCGCGATCTGCTCGGGCGTGACGGCCTCGAAGTGGCTGAAGTCGAAGCGCAGGCGCTCGGGCGTGACCAGGGAGCCCTGCTGCTTGACGTGGTCGCCGAGCACCTCGCGCAGCGCCCAGTGCAGCACGTGGGTGCCGGTGTGGTGGCGACGGATCGCGTTGCGGCGGTCGGCGTCGATGCTGGCGGTGACCTCGTCGCCGACGTCGAAGGCGCCCTCGGTCATGCGGGCGATGTGGCGGTGCAGCCCGGGCAGGGCGTAGACGGTGTCGAGCACCTCGGCCCGGGCGGTGCCCGACGTGATCTCGCCCGTGTCGCCGACCTGGCCACCGGCCTCGGCGTAGAAGGGGGTGGCGGCCAGGAAGACCGACACGGTGTCGTCGGCGCCGGGGACGACCCCGACCACGGTGGCGGTGGTGCTGTCGAGCTCGCGGCCGACGAACTCGGTGGGCCCGTGGGCGTCGAGCACGGCCCGGAAGGCGTCGGCCTCGTCGCCGATCGCGACCCCACCGCCCTTGGATGCCGCCTTGGCCCGCGCCTTCTGGTCGGCCATGGCCTTGCGGAACGAGCCCTCGTCGACCTCGTAGCCGCGCTCGGCGGCGATCTCCTGGGTGACCTCGAAGGGGAAGCCGTGGGTGTCGTGCAGGGTGAAGGCGACGGTGCCGTCGACCGTGCCGCCCTCGGGGAGGGTCGCGATGTGGGTGTCGAGCATCGTCGAGCCGGTGCGCAGGGTCCGCCGGAAGCGGTCCTCCTCGCGGCTGACGATGGTGAGCACGCTGTCGGCGCTGGCGGCGAGCTCGGGGTAGGCCTCCCCCATCAGCTCGACGCAGGTCTCGATCATCGGCGGCAGCACCGGCTTCTCGACGCCGAGCATGTAGGAGAAGTACACGGCGCGGCGCAGGACGCGGCGCAGCACGTAGCCACGGTCTTCGTTCGAGGGCATGACCCCGTCGGCGACCAGGAACGCCACCGTGCGGGTGTGGTCGGCGATCAGGCGCAGGGCGATGTCGCCGAGGCGGTCGCCGCCGAAGCGGGTGCCGGTGACCTCCTGGGCCCGGTCGGTGAGGACCGAGAGCGTGTCGGCGGCGTAGAGCGACGGGGAGTCCGCCAGCACGCCGAGGATGCGCTCGAGGCCGGCGCCGGTGTCGATGCCGGGGGCGTCGAGGTCGCGGAGCGAGCCATCGGCCTGGCGGAAGTACTGCGGGAACACGAGGTTCCAGAACTCCACGTAGCGCTCCTCGGCGGCCGGGTTGGCTGGGCCGCCGTCGGGGCCCTCGTCGGGACCGAAGTCCCAGAACAGCTCCGACGAGGGGCCGCAGGGACCCGTGTCGCCCATCTCCCAGAAGTTGTCCTTGTCGAGGCGCTGGATCCGCTCGCGCGGGAAGCCGACGGCGTCGGCCCAGATGTCCTCGGCCTCGTCGTCGGAGGTGTGCACGGTGATCCAGATGCGATCGCCGTCGAGGCCGAGCACCTCGGTGACGAACTCCCACGCCCACGGGATGGCGTCGGACTTGAAGTAGTCGCCGAAGCTGAAGTTGCCGAGCATCTCGAAGAAACTCAGGTGCCGGCGGGACCGGCCGATGGCGTCGAGGTCGTTGTGCTTGCCGCCGGCGCGCACGCAGCGCTGGACCGAGCAGGCCCGGGCCGGGTCGTAGGGCGGCGCTTCCTCGCCGAGGAAGTACGGGACGAAGGGCATCATCCCGGAGTTGACGAACATCGGGGCCGACGGGTGGTGCGGGATCAGACCGGCGGAGGGCACCGACGTGTGGCCGCGGTCGACGAAGAACTGTGTCCAGGCGCGGCGGAGTTCGTCTGCTCTCACCCCGCCGAGCCTATCGGTGGACCATCAGTCGGCCCGAGGCGTTCGGCGCTCGCGCCGGCGTCGCGCCACGTCGGCCTCGCGCCCGTGCTCCGAGGGTTCGTAGTAGGTCCGGTCCGCCACGGCGTCGGGCCGGTGCTCCTGCTCGACCCAGCCCCGGGGGTCGTCGTGGGGGTAGCGGTACCCGCGCCCGTGCCCGATGGCGCCGGCGCCCTGGTAGTGGGCGTCGCGCAGGTGCGCCGGGACCTCGCCGGCGGGCTGGTCCCGCACGTCGGACTGCACGGCCCACCAGGCCTTGGCGACCCGGTTCGACTTGGGGGCCGACGCCAGGTGCACGACCGCCTGGGCCAGGTTGTGACCGGCCTCGGGGAGGCCGACGAACTCCACGGCGTGGGCCGCGGCGTTGGCGATCAGGAGGCTGGTGGGGTCGGCCATGCCGATGTCCTCCGACGCCAGGATCACCAGGCGGCGAGCGATGAACCGGGCGTCCTCGCCCGCCTCGACCATCCGGGCCAGCCAGTAGAGGCCGGCGTCGGCGTCACTGCCCCGGATGGACTTGATGAACGCCGACACCACGTCGTAGTGGTCGTCGACGCCGTAGCGCAGGGCGTTGGTGCCGAGGGCCGCCTCCGCGTCGGCCAGGGTGACCTCCGGCCGTCCCGCGCCCCCTCCTCCCCCGGTGCGGGCGGCGGCGAGGGCGATGGCCACCTCGAGGGCGGTGAGCGCCTGGCGCCCGTCGCCGTTGGCCCGCTCGGCCAGGTGCTCCAGCGCCTCGTCGGTGGCGGTGGCACCCTCGGCCTCCAGCCCCTTGCCCAGCAGCGTCCGGACCGCCTCGGTCGTCAGGAGCTCGAGTCGGAACAGCGTCGACCGGCTCCGCAGGGGCGCGTTGACCTCGAAGTACGGGTTCTCGGTGGTCGCGCCGACGAGGACCACGAGGCCCTCCTCGACGGCCGGCAGCAGGGCGTCCTGCTGGGCCTTGTTGAACCGGTGGATCTCGTCGAGGAAGAGGATCGTCCCCCGGTTCTGCTCCCCCAGGCGGTGGCGGGCCGAGGCGATGGTCTCGCGCACGTCCTTCACCGTCGCCGTGACCGCGGAGAGCTGGACGAACACCTTCTCGGTGTGGGCCGCCACCGCTCGGGCCAGGGTGGTCTTCCCGGTGCCGGGCGGACCCCACAGGAGCGCCGAGGACAGGCGGTCGCCCTCGACCAGCGTCCGCAGCGGCTTGCCCGGACCGAGCAGGTGCTCCTGGCCGACGATGTCGTCCAGGGAGCGGGGGCGAAGGCGGGCCGCCAGCGGTTGGCGCGACTCGAGGCGCGCCGAGGCCGCGGCCGCGAACAGGTCGTCGCTCACGGTGCCACCGCCGGGCCGTCGGGCCGCTGATCGGCGGGCACCCAGGTGGCGAGGAAGGTCTCCGCCAGGATCGTGGCGTGGCGGATGGGGTCCATCTTCGCCTTGCGTGCCGCCTGGATGCGCTCGCTGATCTCGCGGTCGACCCGGCCCAGGACCTCGGCGGCCGTCAGCGCCCGGGACGCCTGGTAGGCCAGGACCGCCCCACCGTTGCAGACGAAGTCGGGCAGTGCGGCGACCCCCCTCGACCGCAGCGCAGCGAGGCCGCCGACGGTGTAGGGCACGTTCGCCGCCGGCGCGATGACCTGCGCCTGCACGCGAGCTGCGAGCTCGGCGTCGTACACGCCGACCCTCGCCCCTGGGACCAGCACGTCGACCCGCAGCTCGTGCAGCTCTCGGGGCAGGTGCACGTCGAGGCCCAGGTGGTGGACGAAGGACTCCCCGTGCTCGGCGCGGGCCTGCACGAGCTCGTCGACGTCGAAGCCGCTCGCCTTGGCCACCGCACCCCGCAGCGTCGATACCGCGACCAGGCGTCCGCCCTGGCGGACGACCTCCCGGGCCACCCCGTGGCCGACCTTGCCGAAGCCCTCCAGGGCGACCGTGCGACCCTCCAACGTGCCCAGCCAGGCGGCGGCCGCGGCCACCACCCCACGACCGGTGACGAGCTCCTCGAAGCCCACGCCGTCGATCACCTCGTCGAAGATCGACGGCGTCCGCCCGGCGAGCGGGGCGAAGTCGGCGGTCGTCGTGCCGAGGTCGGCGCCGGTGAGGAACACGCCGTCCTCGACCAGTGGTCGGATCTCGTCGCAGTACCGCTCGACGGTCTCGGCGTGGCTGTCGAGGAGTCGGGGTCGGATCCCCGCCTTGGCGCCGCCGATCCGGCCCTCGAACGCGGCGAGCTTGTAGGTCATGGCCCGGGCGAGGAGGGCGAGCTCGTCCACGGTGACGTCGTCGACCATGCGGGTGCCACCCGCCGCCGGCGCCACGACCTCGGGATCCATGTCGAAGACGATCTCGCCGTTGACGGACCGGAGGTGGTGGACCTGCACGGGGGCGAGGCTACGGGCAGGATGGTGCGGTGACCGAGGGCGCCCGATGAGCGAGCCGCTGGATCCGCTGGCTGCCGACGAGGTGCTGCGGCGAGCCGCCGAGATCAGCGCGCAGGACCAGCCGGTGCCCGCCCACCACGGCTACGACCGGCGCTCGCTCGCCGAGGCCGCGTCCGAGGTCGGCATCGAGCGGCGAGCCGTGGAGCTGGCCCTCGCCGAGCACGACGCCGGCATCCTCCAGCACGACGACGCCCGGGGCAGCCTCCTCGGGCCGTCGCGCGTGCTCGAGACCAGGGTCGTGCCCCGCCCGGTGCCCGAGTCGAGGGGCCACGTGACCCACTGGCTCCGCTCCCAGCTGCTCCACCGCGACGAGCGGCACGGATCGACCGAGGTCTGGAGGCCGCGCGACGACCTGGGCGCCAAGCTGCGGCGCAAGGTCGACGCCCGCACGTCGCGCAAGGTCCGCCTCGGCGACGTCGACGCGGTCGAGTCCTCCGTCGTCGACTGCGGCGAGGGCCGCAGCCTCGTGCGGCTCGAGGTCGTCTTCGACGACATGCGACGGGGCCTGCGGACCGGCGTCGTGATCGTCCCCACGGCCGTCACGCCGGTGCTGGGCATCGCCGCGGCGGTGCTCACCGGCGAGATCGGCCTCGCGGCCGGGTCCGTGCCCCTGGCCGGAGCGCTCGGCGCCGTCGGCACCGTGGCCGGCCGGCGCACCCTCGCCGACCAGCGCGAGCGGGCCCGTCGGGCGCTGTGCAGGTTCCTCGACGGTCTCGAAGACGCCTGAAGCGGCGACGCTCAGTCCAGGCGGGGCAGGACCCGCAGACCCAGCTCGTCGAGCACCCGGGGCTCCAGCTCGCTCGGCGCGTCGGTGAGCGGGTCGGCGCCCTTCTGGGTCTTGGGGAAGGCGATGACCTCGCGGATGTTCGTCTCGCCGGCCAGGAGCGCGACGAGGCGGTCGATGCCGAAGGCGAACCCAGCGTGGGGCGGCGGACCGAACCGGAAGGCGTCGAGGAGGAAGCCGAACTTCTCCTGGGCCTCCTCGGCGCCGATGCCGAGCGCGTCGAAGACCCGCTGCTGCACGTCGCTGCGATGGATCCGGACGCTGCCCGAACCCAGCTCCCAGCCGTTGCACACCAGGTCGTAGGCCACCGAGCGGACGCTGGTGGGGTCGGACTCGATGCGGCCCGCGTCCAGGTCCTCGGCGTTCGGCATCGTGAACGGGTGGTGCATCGCCTGGGGGCGGCCGTCGGGACCGAGCTCGTCGTCGAACATCGGGAAGTCGGTGACCCAGAGGAACTCGAGGTCGCCCTGGTCCATCGGCGGCTTGCCCAGCTCGACGCGCAGGAGACCGAGCACGTGCCGGGCCACGGGCCGCTCGTCGGCGATCAGGAAGACCATGTCCCCCGGTGCCGCCTGCAGCGCGGTGATGGTGGCGACGGCTTCGGCCTCGGACAGGAACTTGGCGACGCCGCCCTCGAGCGCAGGCGACTGGCGCTCGCCGGCCACGACGCGCATCCAGGCCAGGCCCTTGGCGCCCCAGAGCTTGGCCCGGTCGACCAGCCCGTCGATCTGCTTGCGCGTGAGCTCGGCACCACCCTCGAGGCGGATGCCCTTCACGCACGGGGCCTTGAAGACGTTGGCCTCGGTGTCGGCGAACAGCTCGGTGAGCTCGACCAGCTCCATGCCGAAGCGGGTGTCGGGCTTGTCGGAGCCGTAGCGCTCCATCGCCTCCTCCCACGTCATCCGCGGGACCTCGCCGATGTCGGTGCCGGCGATGTCGGACACGGCGGCGCGCACCGACTGGGCGACGAAGTCGAGCACCTCCTCCTGGCCGACGAAGGAGCACTCCATGTCGAGCTGGGTGAACTCGAACTGGCGGTCGGCGCGCAGGTCCTCGTCGCGCAGGCAGCGGGCGATCTGGAAGTAGCGGTCGACGCCGCCGACCATGCACAGCTGCTTGTAGAGCTGCGGCGACTGGGGCAGGGCGTAGAAGCTCCCCGGGTGCAGGCGCGACGGCACCACGAAGTCGCGCGCCCCCTCGGGGGTCGAGGCCATCAGCATCGGCGTCTCGACCTCGACGAAGCCGTTGTCGATGAACGTGCGCCGGATGGCGGCGTTGACGATGGTGCGGACCTGCAGGTTCCGCTGCAGGCGGGCCCGGCGGAGGTCGAGGTAGCGGTGGCGGAGCCGGATGGTCTCGTCCACCTCGGTGCGGTCGTGGAGCGGGAACGGCGCCGGCTCCGACGTGGAGAGCACCTCGACGGTGCAGTCCTGCAGCTCGATCTCGCCGGTGTCGAGCTTGTCGTTGGTGGCACCCTCGAACCGGCCCTGGACGGTGCCGGTGATCCGCAGCACGTACTCGCCGCGCAGGTCGTGGGCCTTGCTGACCACGCACTGGGTGATGCCGGTGCGGTCGCGCAGGTCGATGAAGGCGAGGTGCTCGCCGTGCTCCCGACGGTTCTCCACCCAGCCACAGAGCGACACGGTGGCGCCGATGTCGCTGGCGCGCAGCTCACCGCACCAGTGGGTGCGCAGGCCGACGGCTGGGCCGGTCGAGAGGATCTCGGTCACGGGGTCTCCACTTGGGGATCGGGGGCGAGGAGTGCGGCGACCTCGTCGACGAGGTCGAGGCGGGGGACGGAGCGCTGGCCCAGGTCGCCGCGCAGGTCCTTGACGGTGGCGTGCCCGGCCGCGACCTCGTCGGTGCCGATGATGACGGCGAAGCGCGCGCCGGAGCGATCGGCGGCCTTCATCTGGGCCTTCATGGACCGGTCGTCCCACGCCCGGTCGGCGGAGAGGCCGCCGTCGCGCAGCGCCTCGGCGACGTCGCGGGCGTGGTGGCCGCCCGTGGTGTCGATCACGAAGACGTCGACGCCGGCGTGCGGTGCCGGGAAGGCGTCCTCGGCGTCGAGGTGGAGCAGCACCCGCTCGATGCCGGAACCGAAGCCGATGCCGGGCGTCTCGGGACCGCCGAGCGCCTCGACCAGGCCGTTGTAGCGGCCGCCCCCGACCAGGGTGGACTGGGCGGCGTCGATCGCCGTGCTCTGGAACTCGAAGAGGGTGTGGGTGTAGTAGTCGAGACCTCGGACGAGCCGGGGGTCGATGGCGAACTCGATCTCGAGGGCACGCAGCCCGGCCTGCACCCGCTCGAAGCGCTCGACGCTCTCGGCCGAGAGCACGTCGGAGATGCGCGGGGCGTCGGCCGTCGCCTGCATGGTCTCGCGGCGCTTGGAGTCGAGCACCCGCATGGGGTTGCGATCGACCTTCTCCCGGTCCTCCTCGGCCAGCTGGTCCCGGACGTCGCCCAGGTAGGCGCGGAGGATCTCCATGTAGTTGGCGCGGTCCTCGGCGTCGCCCATCGAGTTGATGATGAGCAGGTAGCGGGAGACGCCGAGGGCGCGCAGGTAGCGCTCGGCCAGAGCGATGACCTCGACGTCGACGTCGGGGTCGTCCACGCCGAGGACCTCGACGCCCACCTGGTGGTGCTGGCGGTAGCGCCCCTTCTGGGGCTTCTCGTACCGGAACGCCGGCGTGACGTACCACGCCTTCCACGGCACCAGCGGCCGGTGCTCGACGAAGGCACGCACGACGCTGGCCGTGCCCTCCGGGCGCAGCGCGACCCGTCGGCCGCCCTTGTCCTCGAAGTCGTACATCTCCTTGGTGACGACGTCGGTCCCCGTGCCCATCCGCTGGAACACGCCGAGGTCCTCGAACATCGGCGTGTGAACCATCCCGTAGCCGTACCGGTGGGCGAGCTCGCCGAACGTGGCGAGGAGCGCGACCCAGCGAGCCGACTCCGGCGCGAGCACGTCGCGCGTGCCGATCGGGGCCGAGAAGGCGGGAGTGGACACGGAGGGCGAGGGTAGTGGTTGCCCTTCGCGCCACCGAGTTGGCTTCCGTGGTCAGCCGGCGAAGGGGGCCAGCCCCTCCGAGACGCCACTCGAGATGGCACCGACGGTCCGGAACGCCGGCAGGAACGGGAGCCCGGCGAGGTAGCTCCCCGAATCGGTCGGGAGGAGCTCGCCGGCCACGAGGACCGGCCCACCGGCCGCGGCAGCGAGCCGCCCGGCGAGGACCCCGTCGATCAACCGCTCGGCCGGGGCGAAGGTGACGACGGCGGGCCACGGGAAGAACCGGTCGGCGACGAGCACGGCGGTGGCGGTGCGATCGGCGCCGCGCAACGACTCCGCCGTGGGGTCGGCGCCTGCGGCGCGGCCGATGGCGGTGCGCGGCCAGCCGGGCCGGGCGTCCAGGTACGTGCGGGTCGCAGCCGGCAGCGCCGTGCCGTCGGTCCAGAGCAGGGCGGCTCCCTCGTGCACGGCGACGGGGACCGCCGCCGGCGCGTCGGCGGCCCCGCCCGACACCAGCACGACGCGCCCTGGCCCACCGAGGGCTTCCGCGACTCGCACCGCCGTCTCGTGGCGGTCGACCCCGCCGTGGCGGACCACGGGGTGGCCGAGGGCGGCCACCCGGTCCGCGACGGAACGGGACAGCGCACCCTCACCGCCGACGAGGACGACCGTGCCCCCGGGATCGAGACGATCCCGGAGCGCCTGCTCGACCCTGGGGTCGAGGGAGTCGCCCGCCGTGAGCAGGAGGGGGGCCCGCTGACGGGTCGCGAGCACGGCGGCCACGGCCGCGTCGGCGGGCGCGCGGCGGTTCACCAGCACCGCGACCGGCGCCCGGCCGGGCACGGCGGCGCTCGCGACGGCGAGCGCGGTGTCGATGCGATCCGGCCCGGCGTAGGACTCGAGGCTCCGATCCGGCGTGAGCAGGAGGGCACGGTTCCGGTTGTCGGCGTCGACGGCACCGGCAGCGACGAGGCCTCGGGCGATGGCGGTGGCCGTCTGCAACCGCCAGCCGAGCGACCCGGGCAGGAGGGTCTGGAGGTCGATGGCGCGCCCGCCCTGCCACAGCACGGCGCGGCCGAGGTCACGCCCGCACGCCGACGACTCCCCGACCGCTCGCCCGTCGACGTCCAGGTCCCGGGCGACGGTGCAGCGATCGCCGGGGATGGGCGGGAGCGCGACCGCGACCCCCTCGCGCCAGAGGAACGCCGTGATGCCAGGGCCACCGGACGTGCCGAGCACCCCCGTGGGACCGAAGGCCACGAGGTCGACGGGTGCGCCGGGCTCGAGCTGCACCTCCTGGACCTTCGTCCCGTCGAACCAGAAGCCGACCGGCTCCCCGCTCGCCCGCCGGAGCCCGCCGATCATGCGCCCCGCGTCGTCGACGCGTCGGGCGCTCGTGATGGTGGTGCCGGCCGGGAGCGGCAGGACGTCGTCGAGGACCGTCACCTGCCCATCGCGCCAGCGGACGCCCTGGCGGCTCCCGTCGGGCCCGGTCGCGCTCCCCACCACGGTGCCGTCATCGCTCACGCCGAGGGCGACGGCACCGCCACCACCGAGGTCCTCGAGGGCACGCACACCGGTGTCGTCCCAAACGACCGCGGTCGACCGGGGGTCGCCGGCCACCGACGACGACCCGACCACGATGCCGGTCTCGCTGAGGTCGTGCGCCGCGCTCTCGGTGTGACCCGGCAGCGGCGGCAGCTCGCGCAAGGTGACCCCGTCGTGGAGGAAGGCGCGCAGCGAGGTCCCGGTGGATGCCACGCCGACGACGCGACCGGAGGAGTCGACCGCGGTCGGACCGAGCGAACCGCCGTCCTGCAGCGCACCGAGCTCGGCCACGGCGTAGACGCCGCTCCCATCCGCACCGGCCGGGACGCCGGCCGTCGCGGCGAGCAGGGCCAGGACCACCACGGGGACCCACCGCTTCGCCATGGGCCCATCGTGCGCCCGACCCTGCGCGATGCCCAGGGCCCAATGGCCCTCACCCCGACCCGCCCCGTCGCACCGCGGGTCGTCTGCGTGGGTGTCAGCCGGCCGATCTCGACGGTGGTTCAACCAGCGGTGGCCAGCGCGAGCCGGTGGGCCAGCTCGTAGGAGTTGGCGATCTGGAGCAGCACCTGCCAGCGGGGCAGGCCGCCGTCCAGCAGCGCCGTCCAGTAGGCCAGTCCGGACGCCTCCGGCTGGCGGTGGAGGGCGGTCACGTAGAGGCGCGAGACGAAGTCGCGGTTGGTGAGCCCGCCGTAGCGGTTCAGGAACTCGGGCGCGAGGACCACGCTCCCGGCGACGCTCCGCACCGGCTTCAGATTCTTCTCATCGAGGTTGTATTCGTACGACCTCTCTGCTTCGGGCATCCCCCACAACCAGTACTCCACCTCCGACAGGTCCGGCATGCGGTCGAAGGCACCTCCGTACAGCCGGCGGATCTGATCGAAGCTCCCCATCTTGATCGCGGCGCCAGGATCGCCACCGACCGCGATCAGCACGTGCCAGCTCGCGTAGGTGAGCACCACGGCACCCCGGTGCGGTTGCGGGCAGGCGTCGGGATCGTTCGCCGCCGGTCCCTTGCAATGACGCGGTTGGCTGCCTCCGAGCCACATGGCCGTCTGGCCCAGCTCCTGCGGATCGCCCGGCTCGCCCACCACGTCGAGGTGCAGCTGCTCGACGAACTGGTAGTCCCCGAGGTGGCCGTACCGACGCAGGAACTCCGGCGACTCGGCGAGGTTGACCGCGATCTCACGGATGTCCAGGGACGACCCGACCCAGTGGCGCAACCCCGCCGCATCCGGCGAACGACCGAACGCGGCCAGGTAGAGCCGGTGCACCTGGTCCTGCCGGAACATCGTCACCGGCGCGTGGCTGGCCCCCGCCACCGGGACGGCGAGTCCCAGCAGCAGCACCACCACGGCCAGCCCGGCCCCCCACCGTCGACCCCCGAGCGACATCGGTCCCTCCTCGTTCCCTCGGATCGTCCTCCGCGCGAGGGAGCGATGACAAGAGGGAGAAGGTCCCGTCGGCGTCGAGGCGCTCAGCCGCCCTTGCCGGGCACGACGCGGTAGGCGTCGTAGACGGAATCGATGGACCGGATGCTGGAGATGGCGGAGTCGAGGTGGGCGGGGTCGCCGAGCTCGAACTCGAAGCGCATGGTGGAGACGCGGTCGCTGCCGGTGGTGGTGGACGACGTCAGGATGTTCACGTGGTGGTCCGAGAGGGCCGAGGTCACGTCGCGCAGGAGCCGGGCCCGGTCGAGGGCCTTGACCTCGATCGAGGCCACGTAGACGCCGGCGGAGTCGCCGTCCCACTCGACGTCGATGAGCCGGTCGCGCTGGCCCGTGACGAGCGAGACGGCGTTGGCGCAGTCGCCACGGTGGACCGAGACGCCGCGACCACGGGTGATGAAGCCGACGATCTCATCGCCGGGCACCGGTGTGCAGCAGCGGGACAGCCGCACCATGACGTCGTCGAGGCCCTCGACGTGCACGCCGGTCTTGGACTTGCGACTCCGCGACCGCGACGGCCGGTCGTGCACCAGGTTGGTGGCAAGCTGCTCGGGCTCCATGTCGTCGGTGTCGTGGAGCGCCTTGACCACGCGACCGGCGACGGACTTGGCCGACAGGTGGTGCTCGCCGATGGCGGCGTAGAGGGAGTCGAGGTCGGCGTAGTTGGCCTGGTTGGCGATCTCCTGCAGCGCCGCGGTGACGGGCTCGGTCTTGATCGCCACGTTCTCGCGCCGCAGCGCCTTGACCAGGTCCTCGCGGCCGGTCTCGATGGCGTCCTCGCGCCGCTCCCGGGAGAACCACTGGCGGATCTTGTTGCGTGCTCGCGGGCTGACGACGACCTGCAGCCAGTCCCGGGACGGGCCGGCGCCCTCGACCTTGGAGGTGACGACCTCGACCGTGTCGCCCGAGCTGAGCTCGCTGTGGAGCGGCACCAGTCGCCCGTTGACCTTGGCCCCGATGCAGGTGTGCCCGACCTCGGTGTGCACGGTGTAGGCGAAGTCGATGGGCGTCGCGCCCTTCGGCAGGGTGATGACCCGGCCCTTCGGCGTGAAGGCGAAGACCTCGTCCTGCTCGAGGTCGACCTTCAGGTTCTTCATGAACTCGTCGGGGTCGGTGGACTCCTCCTGCCAGTCGACGATGCGCGACAGCCACGCCAGGTCGTCGTCGTGGCTGCGGTCCTGCGGCGCGGTGTCGGACTTGTACTGCCAGTGGGCGGCCACCCCCCGCTCGGCGCGGGCGTGCATCTCCCGCGTCCGGATCTGCACCTCGAGGGGCTTGCCCTGTGGTCCGACCACGGTCGTGTGCAGCGACTGGTACAGGTTGAACTTGGGCATCGCGATGTAGTCCTTGAACCGCCCCGGCACCGGCTTCCACGTGGCGTGGATCGAGCCGAGCGCGGCGTAGCAGTCCTTGACCGAGTCGACCACGACCCGGATCGCCACCAGGTCGAAGATGTCGTCGAACTCGCGGCCCTTCACGACCATCTTCTCGTAGATGCTCCACATGTGCTTGGGCCGTCCGGTGACCTCGGCGGTGAGGCGCAGCTCCTCGAGGCGCTCCTCGACCTGGTGGATCACCTGGTGGAGGTAGAGGTCGCGCTCGGGCGTGCGGGTGGAGACCATGTGGTCGATCTCGGCGAAGCGCTTCGGGTGCAGGGCGGCGAAGCTCAGGTCCTCGAGCTGCTGGCGCACCTCCTGCATGCCGAGCCGGTGGGCCAGCGGCGCGTAGATGTCGAGGGTCTCCCGGGCGGTGCGCTCCTGCTTGAAGTGCGCCATCCCGGCGATGGTCCGCATGTTGTGCAACCGGTCGGCGAGCTTGATGATCAGGACCCGCAGGTCCTTCGACATGGCCACGATCATCTTGCGCACCGTGGCGGCCTGCTGCTGCTCCTTGGTGTCGAAGTGGATCCGGTCCAGCTTGGTGACCCCGTCGACGATGGCCGCCACCTCGGCGCCGAAGTCGGCCTCCACGTCGGTGAGCGACACGGACGTGTCCTCGACGGCGTCGTGGAGCAGGGCGGCGGCGATCGTGATGTCGTCCAAGCCGAGGTCGGCGACGATCTGGGCCACCGCGATCGGGTGGTGGATGTAGGCCTCGCCCGTCTGTCGGGCCTGGCCGTGGTGCGCAGCCGATGCTGACAGGTAGGCGCGGGTGATCAGGTCGGTGCGGGCGGAGCGGCCGTGCCGGGCCCGGAACGCCGTCAGGAGCGGCGCGACCTCTTCGGCCGGGGGCGGACTGCTCCGCCGCCAGGGCAGGACCCGATCGACCGTGGACGCCACCGGTCCAGGATAGGGGTCGAGACGTCGGGAGAGATCACGTCCTCCCGCAGTCCGTCTGGCGGCTTCGCCGCCGAAGGGCACTGTGCCTCTGGGTCGCCTCGCCTGTCGGCTCGGCTCCTAACGGGAGCGGACCACGGCGGAGCCGCCGGCGAAGTTGTCGTGCGTGCCCCGCTTGAACGGGTCCTTCGAGATGGTGACGCCGATGGCGACGGCCGCGAGGAACGACAGGAACGCCCCCACGAACGGGACCACGCCGAGGAGCAGCCAGGCGTTGCGACGCATGGCGACCTCGGGGGCGGGCAGTCGCCCGTCGGGTCCGACCACCTTGAAGCCGAGCGCCATCTTGCCCACGGTCTGACCCCGGGACGTCTCGAGCCACACGGCGTAGGCGTACCCGAGCAGCGCCGTGGCCAGCAGGTAGAGGAAGTTCTCCGAGCCCACGCCGCTGAAGCTCGTCGAGGTGTCGTCGGTCAGGACTGCAGCGAGGATCGCGTTGGGGATGAACAGCACGAGGCCGTCGACGATGCGGGCGCCGAAGCGCGGCCAGGGCCCGACGGGCACGAGCTGGCCGGCGGCCGGCCCGGGAGGCGGCTCCGACGGCGGCGGGGGTGGTGGCGGCGGGGGCAGATCGGACATCAGCGGCGCTTGCCCTTCTTCCGGGGGCGGGGCGGGATGACCCGTCCCGACAGCTGGGGTGCGGTGCCGGCCGGGCGGGGCTCGGACGGCGAGGCCGGCGAGGCCGTGGCGGCCACCGGCTGGCCGGTGCGGCGGGCGCTCTGGGCCTCGAGGCGCTGGCGCAGGTTCTGCTGCTGGGGCTCGCGCTCCTTCAGCCAGGCGACGATGGGCGTGGCCACGAAGACCGACGAGTACGCACCGATCCCGAGGCCGACGGCGAGGGCGTAGGCGAACTCCTGGAGCGTGACGGCGCCGAGCAGGAACGAGCCCACGAACAGCATCGAGAGCACCGGGAGCAGCGACGTGATGGTCGTGTTGACCGAGCGCATCAGCACCTGGTTGAGCGACAGGCTCATGAGGTCGGTGTAGGCCATCTTCTGGGCCAGGGCCGGGCGCTGCATGTTCGACTGGGCCTTGTCGAACACCACGATCGTGTCGTAGAGCGAGTAGCCCATGATCGTGAGGATCGCGATCACCGTCGCCGGGGTGACCTCGAGCTGGAACAGGGCGTAGAAGCCCACGACGATGAGGATGTCGTGCACCACCGACGCCAGGGCGCCCACCGCCATCTTCCACTCGAGGCGCACGGCGATGTAGGCCGCGATGAGGACGAAGAAGACGATCAGGGCGCGCTGGGCCTTCTCGAGGATCTCGTCGCCCCAGGTCGGACCGACCGTCGAGATGGCGACGTCGGTGCGATCGACACCGGCCAGCTCGGCGAGGGCCACGGTGACCTCGGCCAGCCCGGCGTCGTCGCCGGGCTCGGCCTGGACCCGCAGGTTGTCGCCGCCGACGAACTGGATCTTGGCGTTGCCGAGGCCGAGCGGTGTGAGGACCTCCCGGGCATCGGCGACCGACACCTCGGGGGCCTGGACCTCCCAGGCGGTGCCGCCCTCGAAGTCGATGCCGAGGTTCAGGCCCCGCACGACCAAGGCGCCACCGCTCAGCAGGAGCAGCACGAGGGAGACGACCGCTCCGATGCGCCAGAGGCGGGGGAAGTCGATGTCGTTGTCGAAGCTGGCGAGCTTGGAACGGACGCTCATGCCGGCGCTCCTTCGTCGATGGCGAGCCCTCGGTCGACCTTGGGCGTGGGCATCCCGAAGAGGCGGGGGCGGTGCTGCAGCCGCTTGGACTTCACCAGGATCAGCGCGAGCGGGCGCATGAAGAAGTACGACGAGATCAGGTCGAGCAGCGTCGCCAGCCCGAGGAACAGGGCGAAGCCGCGGACCGGACCGACGGTGAGCCAGTAGAGGATGGCGGCACCGATGAGGGAGGCGACGTCGGCCTTGACGATGGTGGAGAACGCCGAGGCGAAGGACCCGTCGATGGCGGCGCGCAGGGAACGACCCCCGGCGACCTCCTCCTTCAGGTGCTCGTAGAACACGACGTTGGAGTCCACGGCGACGCCGATGGAGAGGATGATGCCGGTGACGCCGGCGAGGGTGAGGGCCAGGCCCTGGCTCGTGCCGAGCCAGGCGATCATCGTCCAGAGCAGCGCGGCCGAGATCGCCAGGGACAGCATCGCCACCATGCCGAGGAGGCGGTAGTACACGAGCATGTAGATCGTGACCAGCCCGAGGCCGATGATGCCGGCGAGGACGCCCGCGTCGAGGGCGTCCTGGCCGATGGAGGCCGAGATCGACTGGGTCTGCTGGGCCACCAGCTCGACCGGGAGCGAGCCGTAGCGCAGCACCAGGGCCAGGTCCTTGGCCTCGCCCTCGGTGAAGTCGCCGCTGATGGAGATGCCGTCGGCGTCGAACGACGGGGCGTTGATGGACGGGGCGGACACGACCCGACCGTCGAGCACGATGGCGAGCTGGCGGGTGGGGCAGCTCGGGCCGCCGTTGAAGCACTCGGCGGCGATGACGTTGAAGTCGGCGATCCGGTCGCCGCGGACCTGCACGGCGACGGTCCACTGGCCGAGCTGCTCGATCCGGGCGTTCGCGCTGCTCAGGATCTCGCCGGTGGCCTCGGCCGGGCCGAGGCGGTAGCGGGCGACCTCGTTGCCGTCGTCGTCGTACTCACCCAGGGTGACGGGCTGGTCGGGATCGTCGTCCTCGGACGCGGTCAGCTGGAGGTCCTCGGCGCCGGTGACCGGTGCCGGAGGGGCCGGCGGCGTCAGCTCGGCCGGATCCTGGCCGGCCGGTGGGGTCAGCGTCGGCTCGTCGGCGTCGTCGGGGTCGTCGGTCTGCAGCGGGGCGGCGAGCTCGCCGGGGGCGAGGCCGAAGCCCTGCTCGTCGGGGGCATCGATCGTGGTCGTGGTGTCGTCGCCGGCCGTCGTGGAGGTGGTCCCCTCCTCGGTCGGCTCGTCGCCCTCGCCCCCGGTGTCGGTGCCGGTGTCGGGATCCTCGTCCGGCGGCGCCTCGAGGTCCTCGATCCCGGGCGGGAGCATCTGGAGCACGGGGCGGAAGCGCAGCTCGGCGGTCTGGCCGACCAGCTCGAGCGCCTGGTCGCGATCGGCGATGCCGGGCAGCTGGACCACGATGGCGTCGTCCTGGCGGGTGATCTCGGGCTCGGCCACGCCGATGCCGTCGACGCGCTGGCGGATGATCTCGATCGCCTGGGGGATGGCGCTCTCGTCGAACTCCCCGGTGGGCTCGAGCACGACCGACACGCCGCCCTGCAGGTCGAGCCCGAGCAGGGGCTCGTTGTCGGCGGCGATGGTCCAACCCAGGCCGCCGATGGCGAGCACGACGATGGAGACGAGTGAGACGAGGCCGTTTCGGCGCATGGGGGGAGCTACTCGGGATCTTCGGGGGTGGGGTCGGCGGGGACGATCGCCGACTGGGGCCGGGCGATGGCCATGCGGGCCATGGTGACCTCGACGTCGGGGGCGACGCGGAGGCGGGCCTGCTCGGCGTCGAGGGCGGTGATGGTGCCGAACAGCCCGGACGTGGTCACCACGTCGTCGCCGACCTGGACCGAGGCGACGTAGGACTTGTGCTCCTTCACCCGCCGTTGCTGGGGCAGGATCAAGACGGCGTACATGACGCCGAGGATCGCGATCGGGACGAGCAGCTCCACCAGGTACCACCGGGTTCGGGGGACGGACCGGTCGATGCTAGTTGCGCGCTTCGGGCTATTCGTAGACCTCGGCGACCTCGGCCCGCAGGGCGTCGAGGGTGCCGTCGAGCACCGCAGTCCGGGCCCGCTGGGTCAGGCGCAGCGTCCAGGCCAGGTTGTGCAGGGTCGTCAGGCGGGGTCCCGTGGGCTCGTGCACGTTGAACAGGTGGCGCAGGTAGGCGCGCGAGTAGCGCTGGCAGACCCGGCAGTCGCAGTCCGGGTCGAGGGGCCCGGGGTCGGTGGCGAACCGGTTGTTCTTCAGGTTCAGGCGGCCCTCGGACGTGAGCAGCGTCCCGTGGCGGCCGAAGCGGGTCGGCAGCACGCAGTCGAAGAGGTCGACCCCGAGCGCGATGGACTCGACGATGCCGACCGGGTCGCCGAGGCCCATGAGGTACCGGGGGGCGTCGGCGGGGAGCTCGGCGAGGGCTGCGGCGAGGGCCGGGAGCATCTCGTCGCGTGACTCCCCCACCGACAGCCCGCCGATGGCGTAGCCGTCGAAGCCGATGGCCACCGTCCGCTGCGCGCTCTCGGTCCGCATGGCTGCATCGACGCCGCCCTGCACGATGCCGAACTGGTTGCGGGCCGGGAGGTCCCGCTCCAGGAAGGCCCGCCGGGCCCGCTCGGCCCAGTCGGCGGTGCGCTCCAGCGCCCGCCGGATGACCTCGGGCGGGCTCGGCAGCGGCGCGCACTCGTCCAGCACCATCTGGATGTCGGCCCCGAGGCGCATCTGGACGTCGACGGCGCCCTCCGGCGTGAGCCGGTACTCGTCGCCGTCGTAGGTGGAGCGGAAGGTGACGCCCTCGTCGTCGACCTTCGGGGAGAGCGAGAAGACCTGGTAGCCGCCGCTGTCGGTGAGGACGTGGCCCGCCCAGTCGCTGAACCCGTGGATGCCGCCGAGCTCCTCGACGACCTCGGGACCGGGGCGGAACAGCAGGTGGTAGGTGTTCCCGAGCACGATCTGGGCACCGAGGGCCTCCAGGTCGGCGGTCTCCACCGCCCGGACGACGCCCCGGGTCCCGACCGGCATGAAGCACGGCGTGGTGACGGTGCCCCGAGCGGTGGTGATCGTGGTGGCCCGGGCGGCACCGCTGGTGGCCTCGACCTCGACGGACAGGGTCATGGCGCCACCACCGGCGCGCCCACGCCCGCGCCGCCACGACCCAGGAGCATGCAGTCGCCGAAGGAGAGGAACCGGTAGCCCTCGGCCAGCGCGGTGGCGTACAGGGCGCGCCAGTGGGGCCCGGCGAAGGCCTCGATCAGCACGAGGAGGCTGGACCGGGGCAGGTGGAAGTTGGTGAGGAGCACGTCGACGACGGCGAGGTCGCTGCCGGGGCGGAGGAACAGGTCGGTGCGACCGGACAGCCGATCGGTGGCCGCCGCGCTCTCCAGCGCTCGCACGGTCGTGGTGCCGACGGCCACGACCCGCCCGGCTCCCTCGCATGCCTTCCACGTCGCCTCGGGGACCTCGTAGCGCTCGGTGTGCATCTCGTGGTCCTCGACGTGCTCGGCGCTGATCGGCCGGAACGTGCCGAGCCCGACCCACAGGTCGACGCCGTGGACCTCGGCGCCGCTCGCTCGGATGCCGGCGAGGACCGCGTCGGTGAGGTGCAGCCCGGCCGTGGGGGCCGCGACGGACCCCGGCTGGTCGGCGTAGACGGTCTGGTAGCGGGCGGGATCGTCCAGCGGCGCGGTGATGTAGGGCGGCAGTGGAACCGACCCGTGGGCGTCCAGGGCGGCAGCGACGTCGGCGGTGAGGAGCCGCACGAGACGGCGTCCCTCGTCGAGGATGTCGCCCACCTCCACCTCGAGGGGCGGGTCCGACGGGTCGACCGGGTGCAGGACGGTGCCCGGTGGGACCCGACGCCCCGGGCGGACCAGGGCCTCCCACCACCCGTCGCCCACCGGTTCGAGGAGCAGGACCTCGACGGCGCCGCCGGTGCCCTTGCGCAGGTGGAGCCGGGCGCGCAGCACCCGGGTGGTGTTGACGACGACCACGTCGCCGGGACCGAGGAGCTCGGGCAGGTCGGCCACCGTCCGGTGCGTCGGGGCCCCGGTCGCGCCGCCGTCGACCAGCATGCGGGCGGCGTCCCGGGGCTCGACGGGCGCCTGCGCGATGGCGGCGTCGGGCAGCGCGTAGTCGAAGCTGGCCGTCTCCACGTCGGGCGACGCTACGGGCTGGGCATCCTCGGCAGGGAACCCCGGCGTCGGCGTCGAAGTAGCGCGGGCAGGGCCTCGAGCCGGCCCTGTCGCGGTGCTCGCCCGAGGCTCGGGGGTCCGGAGGGACGATGGCGCTACGTGCAGACGACGTCGATCTCGGTCGTGACCGGGACCTGGTCGAGCGCTACCAGAACGGCGATCCCTCGGCCTTCGACGAGCTGTACCGCCGCTACTTCGACCGCCTCCACCGCTTCTGCCAGCGCCACACCAGCGATGTCCACGAGGCCGAGGAGATCGCCCAGGAGGCCTTCGTCAAGGCGCTGCGGTCCATGGGTTCGCTCACCGGCGAGCGTCGCTTCTACCCGTGGATGACCGTCATCGCGAAGCGCCTGACCATCGACCGCCACCGCAAGCTCTCCCGCCTCGAGCTCACCGACGAGCCCGACGTGGGCTCGGTCGAGCCCGACCACGACCACCTCTTCGCCGCCGTCGACGCCGGGCACGTCCGCGACGCCCTGGCCGCCGTCGGACCCCGCCACCGCGAGGTGCTGCTGCTCCGGGAGGCCGAGGGCCTCAGCTACGCCGAGATCGGCGACCACCTCGACGTTCCGGTCACCACCGTCGAGGCGCTGCTGCACCGGGCCCGCAAGGCACTCCGACGTGAGTACGTCAGCGTCGCCGGGGAGTCCCGGGGCATGTGGGGTCTGCCGATCTTCGGGCTGGCGTCCACCCGCATCGGCCAGCTGCGCTCGAAGATCTCGGAGCGCTGGGTGGAGATCGGCGCCGTCGGCGCCCCGGTGGTCGCGGGCGCCATCACCGCCGCCCTCGTGCTCAACCCCGCCCCCGCCGACGAGCCGGTGCGCACTGCCGCGGCCACGACCTCCACGGGCGCCGAGTCCGGGGCGGCGGAGACCGCGACCCCGCCGGACCCGGGCGCCCCGGTCGTCCTCGACCCGTCCGGCCTCGGCTCCGGCACCGACACCGGACCGAGCCCCGCCGCCGCGCCGACGCCGGTCGCCCCGACCGCCAGCGCCGGTCCCGTCGACGTGTTCACCGGACCCGAGGGGGTCGCCCGGGCGGCGGATGAAGCCGAAGACATGCCGGTGCGCACCGACCTCGGCCCCGCCTTCGCCGGCCTCGATCCCCGTCCCGCCCTCGGCACCGTCGGCGACGGCCTCGCCCGCACGCTCGACCCGCTCCTCGGAGGAACCCCATGACCCGCCGTCTCACCATCGTCGCCCTCGCCGCCCTCGCCGCCGCCGGCACCCTCGGCGCCTCGGCCGCGACCGCCGACACCGGGGTCACCCAGGTGCGCGCCAGCGACGACTACATCGCGTGTGCCGGCGTGCGGGCCGTGAACGTGGCGACCTGCGTCCGTGAGCCCATCGGCCCGATCTTCGACCTCGTCCTGCCCTAGAGGCGTCCCGGCCGGGACTACTCGAACAGCGGGCTCGGACCGTCGGTCTCGGCTGACCGGGGCGGGACCAGGCCGAGGTGCTCCCAGGCACCCGCCGTGCAGACCCGACCCTTCGGCGTGCGCATCAGCAGGCCCTGCTGGATCAGGAACGGTTCGTAGACGTCCTCGACGGTCTCGGTCTGCTCACCGACGCTGATGGCCAGCGTCGACAGGCCGACGGGGCCCCCGCCGAAGCGCTCGCAGATGGCCGACAGGATGGCCCGGTCGACCTTGTCGAGCCCGCGCTCGTCGACCCCGAAGGTGGCCAGCCCGAGCGCGGCCGTGGCCTGGTCGATGGTGCCGTCGCTGCGCACCTCGGCGTAGTCCCGCACCCGGCGCAGCAGCCGGTTGGCGATGCGGGGCGTTCCCCGGGCCCGCCGGGCGATCTCGGTGGCACCGGAGTCGTCGAGCACCACGTCGAGGATGGTGGCAGCCCGGGCGACGATGGCCTCGAGCTCGAGCGAGGTGTAGAAGTCGAGGCGCTCGACGAGGCCGAACCGGTCGCGCAGCGGCCCCGTGATGGCGCCGGTGCGGGTGGTGGCACCGATGAGTGTGAAGGGCGGCAGATCGAGGCGGATCGAGCGGGCGGCGGGGCCCTTGCCGATCACGATGTCGAGCTGGAAGTCCTCCATCGCCGGGTACAGCACCTCCTCGACGGCGCGGGGCAGGCGGTGGATCTCGTCGACGAACAGGACGTCGCCCTCCTCGAGCTGGGTGAGGATGGCGGCGAGGTCGCCGGCCCGCTCGATAGCCGGGCCCGACGTGGGCACGTGGCGCACGCCCATCTCGTTGGCGACGATGGCGGCCAGCGTGGTCTTGCCGAGCCCGGGCGGGCCGGCGAAGAGCAGGTGGTCGACGGCCTGGCCGCGACGGCGGGCGGCTTCGAGGATGATGCCGAGGTGCTCCTTGAGCCGGGCCTGACCGACGAAGTCGGCCAGGGTCCTCGGTCGGAGGCCGTTCTCGTCGACGACCTCCTCGACGTCCTGGCTCGGGTCGAGCAGCTCCTCCCTCACCGTGTCGACCTCATCGGGAGACGGCCAGTCGCTGGAGGGCGTGCTTGAGCAGGGCCGCGGCGTCGTCGCCGTCGGGGAGGTCGGCGAGCACGTCGCGGATCTCCTCGAGCCCGTAGCCGAGGCCGGCGAGGGCCTCGCGCACGTCGGCCCGAGCCGCGGCTCCACCGGTCGCAGGCGTGCCGCCCGCGGCCCCGGAGGAACCGGGCACGCCGATGTCGAGGGGGATGTCGAGGCGGCTCTTGAGCTCGACCAGCAACCGGGTGGCGGTCTTCTTGCCGACGCCGGGCACGAGGCAGAGGGCGGCGACGTCGTCCTCGGCCAGCACCCGGGCGAGGTCGTTGGGCCCGTGCACGGACAGGATGCCGAGGGCCAGGGACGGGCCCACGCCGTGCGCGCCGAGCAGCGCGCTGAAGCAGCGACGGGCGTCGGCGGTGGCGAAGCCGTACAGGGCCTGGGTGTCCTCGCGGATGTGGTGGTGGACCCACACGAACACCTGGTCGCCGACGTCGCCGAGCGACACGGCGGTGGTCGGGCTGACCACGACCCGATGTCCGATGCCACCCACCTCGACCAGGATCTCGTCGTCCTCGCGGCTGAGCAGCGTGCCCCGCAGCGAGCCGATCACCGGAGGCCTCCGGCGGCGGCGATGCGGGCCCGCATGGGGGCCCGGGCCACGTGGCACAGGGCGATGGCGGCGGCGTCGGCCGCGTCGACGGGGCGGATGGGCCGGTCGATCTGGAGGAGTCGTTGGACCATGGTCTCGATCTGGGTCTTGTCGGCGGCGCCGTCGCCGGTGACGGCCTGCTTGATCTCGTTCGGGGAGTACTCGGTGACCTCGGCGCCCGCCGCGATGGCCTCGACCATCACGATGCCGGCGGCCTGGGCCACCCCGATGGCGGTGCGCACGTTGACCGAGAACAGGATGCGCTCGATGGCGACCGCCCCGGGTGGATGCTCGGCGATCAGCTCGCGCACGTCGCGCTGGAGGTCGTGGAGGCGCTCGGGCACCGGGAGCTGCGGGGAGGTCTTGAGCACGCCGAGGGCCACGAGCTGCGCGCCGGCGAAGGCGCCCCGGCGGCCGGGCGCGGCGGCACGGCCGGTGTCGAGCACCGCGTAGCCGCAACGGGACAGGCCGGGGTCGATCCCCCATACGAACACGGGTTCGACCCTACCGGGTGCCCCGTCGCCGGCGGCGGACCCCCCGATGACCCGACGGTGCGCGCGCACTCTGCTCAACTGGCGCCGTCGTGGTGCCGATGGACCCCCCGTGCTGATGTCTGCCACCTCTGCCGACGCGCCCGAGCAGGCCCCTGCCGCTGCGCAGGCGGTCGTCGCCCTCGACCGCGTCCACCGCACCTTCGGCGACCAGACGGCCCTCGACGGGCTGTCGTTCACCGTGCCGGCCCGGTCGATCACGGTGCTGCTCGGCCCGAACGGGGCGGGCAAGACCACCTGCACCCGGGTCATCACGGGCGCGCTCGGACCCGACGCCGGCGCGGTGCGGGTGTTCGGCCTCGACCCCGCCGTCGACGGCCCCGAGGTCCGCCGCCGGATCGGCATCGTGTCGGCCAAGCCCGCCCTGTACGACCGGCTGTCGGGCCTCGACAACCTCCGCTACGCCGCCGAGCTCTACGGCCTGGGCCGCCGGGACGTGGCCGCCCGGCGCATCGAGGAGTCCGCCGAGCGCTTCGGCATCGGCGGCGCCCTCGACCAGCAGGTCGGTGGCTACTCCACCGGCATGAAGACCCGCCTGGCCCTGGCCCGCAGCGTCCTGCACGAACCGGACCTCGTGCTCTACGACGAGCCGACCTCGGGCCTCGACCCGGAGTCGTCCTACGCCGTGCTCGAGCTGATCCGGGAGATGACCGACGAGGGCGGGACCGTGGTCATGTGCACGCACCTCCTGCTCGAGGCCGAGGGCCTCGCCGACCAGGTCGTGATGCTGCAGGACGGCCGTTCGCTCGTCCAGGGGCCCCCCGACGAGCTGGTCCGCCGGTACTGGCCCGAGCAGACGGTCCTCATCTCCGCCGAGGACCCCGAGGTGCTGCGCCGTCTCACCGGCGAGTCCGGCGTGCACGACGTGCGCCTCGACGGCGCCGGGCCGGCCACCGTCGTGGTCGACGACCTGGCCCGCATCCCCGACCTCGTGCTCGCCCTGGCCCGCACCGGCGCCCGCGTGACACGGGTCGAGGCCGAGCGGCACTCCCTGGAGGACCTCTACTTCGCCGTCCGGCGCAGCAGCGGCGACAACCGGATCGGCGAGGTCGAGCATTGACCCTGACCACCGACTCCCCCGCCGACCCGCCCGCCCCACCGCCCAAGGGCCAGGGCTACCCGAAGCGGCCCGTGCAGCGCGAGACCGGCCGGCTCCACTGGGACCAGATCGCCACCGTCGCCCGCACCGACCTCAAGCAGCTGATCCAGGCCAAGGACTTCTGGGGGCCGATGGTCGGCCTCGGCGCCATCTTCTTCTGCGTCGTCCCCACGATCCTGCTGTTCAGCCTCACCTCCATCGCCGGCGTGGATGCCGTCGAGCAGATCAGCCAGACGCTCGAGGTCCTGCCGAGCCGGGCCCAGGCCAAGATCGAGGCCGCCACCGGCGGGGATGCGGCGACCCCGCAGGGCCAGGCGTCCTACGCCCTGGCCGTGTTCCTGTTCGCTCCGGTCGCCGTGGTGGTCCCCCTCACCATCTCCACCGCGGTGGGGGCCGCCACCATCGTCGGCGAGCGCGAGCGGGGCACCGGCGAGTTCCTCGCCCACTCCCCCGCCGGCGTGCGCGAGATCTACCTCGGCAAGCTCCTCGCCTCGCTCATCCCCGGCTACGTGACCACCGTCGTCGGCTTCGGCATCTACTCGCTCATCGTCAACCTCATCGTGGGGCCGGAGGTGGGCGGCTGGTTCTTCCCCACCGAGCAGTGGTGGATCCTCATGGCCTGGGTCGTGCCGCCGTTCCTCGCCCTCACGCTGTCCCTGGTGCTGCGCCTGTCGGCCCGGGTGAAGTCGACCGCTGCCGCCCAGCAGGCGTCGGGCCTGGTCAGCCTTCCGCTGATCATGGTCGCCTACTCCCAGTCGACCGGCGCCCTCTTCGGCGGCTCCCGGGTCACGTGGATCATCGGCGGCCTCGCCTGGCTGCTCGCCATCCTCGGCCTGCGCCGGGGCATGCGAGCCGTCTCCCGGGCCCGCCTCCTCGGCGTCGCCGACGAGCAGTAGCGGGGTCAGAGCGGTTCGTCGGCGACGACGTGGCCCTCGGCGAGCTCGATGCGCCGGGTCAGCGTGACCGTCTCGAGCAGGCGTCGATCGTGGGTGACGAGCAGGAGGGTGCCCGGGTAACCCTCGAGCGCGGACTCGAGCTGCTCGATCGCCGGGAGGTCGAGGTGGTTGGTCGGCTCGTCCAGGACGAGCAGGTTCACACCCACGACCGCGAAGGCGGCGAGCACGGCACGAGTCCGCTCGCCTGGGGAGAGCCGGCTGGTGGGTCGGGACACGTGCTCGGCGCCGAGGCCGAGCTTGGCCAGCTGGGAGCGGGCCTCGTTCGCGAGGACGCCGGTCTCGGCGACGAACGCGTCGAGCAGGGACTCGTCGCCGGCGAAGCGACCACGTGGCTGATCGAGGGTGCCGACGACCACCGACGGGCCCACCCGCACCGTGCCGCTGGTCGGCTCGACAGCGCCGAGCATCGCGCCCAGCAAGGTGGTCTTGCCCGAGCCGTTCGAGCCCACCAGCGCGACCCGCTCCCCGAAGCCGATGTCCAGGGTGATCGGTCCGAGCGTGAACCCTGCACCGTGGTCGACCAGCACGTCGCGCATCGTGACCACCTCGTCCCCGGACCGCCCGGTGGTGGCGAAGTCCAGGCGGAGGTCCCACCCCTCCCACGGCTTGTCGACCACGTCCAGCCGCTCGAGCGCCTTCTCGGCCCGGCTCGCCTTGCCGGCGAGCTTCTCCGACGTGGCCTTCTGGTGCTGGCGGATGAACTTGTCGGGCTCACCGGAGCGCTTCGCCTTCCCGATGCCCTTCGCCGACCACTCCCTGGTCTGCTGGGCCTGGCCGCGCAGGTTGTCTCGGGTCTCCACGTAGCCGGCGAAGGCCTCCTCGGCGTGACGACGGGACGCGGCCCGGGCGGCGAGGTAGGCCTGCCAGCCGCCGTCGTATCGGGTGGCGGTGCGCTCGTACTCGTCGATCTCCACGACGCTGGTGACCACCCGCTCGAGGAACGTCCGGTCGTGCGAGATCAGGACGAAGCCGGCCGGCGAGTGCACGAGGAAGTCCTCGAGCAGGGCCAGCCCGGCGAGGTCGAGGTCGTTGGTCGGCTCGTCGAGCGCGAGCAGGTCGAACCCGGCGAGCAGGACCGAGGCCAGGTTGACCCGGGCCCGCTCGCCACCGGACAGCGTGGCCGCCGCCTGGTCGGCACGGTCGGCGCCGAGGCCGACCCGCTCGAGGGTCTCGGCCATGGTGACCTCGAGGTCGGCGACCCCGAGGAGCAGCCAGGTCTCGAGGGCGGCGGAGTAGCGGTCGGCGGCATCGGCGTCACCCGCCGCCATGGCCCGCATCGACGCGTCGAGCTCGCGCTGGGCCATGTCGGCCCCGGTCCGGCGGGCGATGACGTCGGCGATGGTCTCGCCTGGCCTGACGTCGAGCTCCTGGGTGAGGTGCCCGACCCGCGCGTCGCTCGGGACGCGGGCGACCGTTCCGTGCTCGGGTTCCAGCTCGCCGGTGAGCAGGCGGAGCAGCGTCGACTTGCCGACGCCGTTCGGACCGACGACGCCGATGCGGTGACCGCTGGCGACGGTGAGCGACACGTCGGCCAGCACGACCTCGGGCCCGTGGGCGAACGACAGGTTGCGGGCGACGATCTGGGCGGACACGTACCGGCCTGCTCAGGCCTTGGCGGCCTCGACGGCCTTCACCAGCTCCTCGGTGGGGCGGAACGTGAGCCCGGCGATGGCCCGATGCGAGTACGCCACCTTGCCGGCCGCGTCGACCACGAAGACCGAGCGCCGGTAGAAGCCGATCGGGCCGATGATGCCGTAGGCCTCGCCCACCGACTTGTCGGTGTCGGCCAGCAGCGGGAACCCGAACCCGCCCTGCTTGTCGGCGAAGGCCTCGTGGCTCGGCACGTCGTTCGGGGACAGGGCCAGCACCTGGGCGCCGACGTCGTGGAAGGCGTCGATCTCGGCCGTGTACTCGTTGAGCTGGCGGGTGCAGACCGGCGTGTTGTCGCCCGGGTAGAAGACGAGCACCACCGGCGTGCCGGCGTAGTCCGCGAGGCGGTAGGTGCGACGGCCCTCGTCGGTGCCGTCGGTGCCCTCGAGCGCGAAGTCCGGTGCGGGGGCGCCGATCGCCACCATCAGCCTGCCGCCGCTTCCATCAGCTCCGCCGTCATGTCGAAGTTGGCGTACACGGCCTGGACGTCGTCGAGGTCCTCGAGGGCCTCCACGATCCGCAGCGTCTGCTTGGCCTTGTCGGGCTCGGTGATCGGCACGGTGTTCTGCGGCAGCATCGTCACCTCGGAGCTCTCGACGTCGATGCCGGCCTCGTCGAGGGCCTGGCGGATGTCGGGCAGCTCGGACGGCGGCGTGACCACCTGCCAGATCGACTCCTCGTCGGTGATGTCCTCGGCCCCGGCGTCGAGCGCGACGAGCATGAGGTCGTCCTCGGCGACGGTCTTGGGCACGATGATCACGCCCTTGCGGTCGAACTGCCACGAGACCGCGCCGGGCTCGGCCTGGGAGCCGCCGTTCTTGGTGAAGGCGTTGCGCACGTCGGCCGCGGCCCGGTTGCGGTTGTCGGTGAGGACCTCGACGAGCATGCCGACCCCGTTGGGGCCGTAGCCCTCGTAGGTGATCTGGTCGTAGACGACGCCCTCGAGGTCGCCGGTGCCCCGCTTGACCGCGCGCTCGATGGTGTCGAGTGGGATCGAGTTGTCCCGGGCCTTCTGGAACATGGTCCGCAGGGTCGGGTTGGCGTCGAGATCGCCGCCGCCCTCGCGGGCCGCGACCTCCACCTGGCGGATCAGCTTGGCGAAGACCTTGGCCCGCTTCTGGTCGGTGGCCGCCTTCTTGTGCTTGATCGTCGCCCACTTGGAATGACCGGACATCAGATCTCCTCGAGGAATCGCCGGTGGATGCGCAGGTCGTCGGAGAGCTCCGGATGGAACGAGGCGACCAGCACCGGGCCGGATGCGCAGAGTACGGGTCGGCCGTCCACCTCGGCGAGCACGACCACGTCCCCACCCATCCGTTCCACGACGGGTGCCCGGATGAAGGAGGCTGCGAAGGGCCGGTCGAAGCCGACGACGTCGATGGCGGCGTCGAAGCTGTCGACCTGACGTCCGTAGGCGTTGCGCCGCACGGTCAGGTCGATGGCGCCGAAGCAGCGCTGGTCGGGCCGGCCGCCGAGGATCTCGGAGCCGAGCAGGATCATCCCGGCACAGGTGCCCAGGGCCGGCATGCCGGCCTGCAGGCGCTCGTCGATCGGATCGAACAGATCGCCCCGCTCGAGCAGCATCGACATGGTCGAGGACTCCCCGCCGGGCAGCACGAGGGCATCGATGCCTTCGAGGTGCTCGGGTCGGCGGACCTCCACCGTGGCGACACCACAGGCCTCGAGGGCCTTGGCGTGTCGTGCGTACGCGCCCTGGAGCGCCAGGACACCGACGAGCGCGATGGCTACCAGCCCCGGTCCTCGAACCGGGTGCCGTCGGCGGCGGTGCCGGCCGGGTCCATGCCGATGCCGGTCATCGGGGCGCCGAGGCCACGGGAGACCTTGGCCAGGATGTCGGCGTCGCGGAAGTGGGTGGTCGCCTCGACGATGGCCTTGGCCCGGGGGGCCGGGTCGTTGGACTTGAAGATGCCCGAGCCCACGAAGACGGCGTCGGCACCGAGCTGCATGGCGAGGGCGGCGTCGGCCGGGGTCGCCAGGCCGCCGGCGCAGAACAGCGGCACCGGCAGCTCGCCCGTTCGGGCGATCTCCTGCACGAGCGGCAGCGGCGCCCGGAGCTGCTTGGCCCACTCGAACAGCTCGGCCTCGTCGGCCTGGGTGAGCTTGCGGATGTCGCCGGTGATGGAGCGCAGGTGGCGCACGGCCTGGACGACGTTGCCGGTGCCGGCCTCACCCTTCGAGCGGATCATCGCCGCACCCTCGCTGATGCGCCGCAGCGCCTCGCCGAGGTCGGTGGCGCCGCACACGAAGGGGACGTCGAAGGCCCACTTGTCGATGTGGTGCGTCTCGTCGGCCGGGGTGAGGACCTCGGACTCGTCGACGTAGTCGACACCGAGCGCCTGGAGGATCTGGGCCTCGACGAAGTGGCCGATGCGGGCCTTGGCCATCACCGGGATGGTGACGGCGGCCTTGATGCCCTCGATCATCTCCGGGTCGGACATGCGGGCCACGCCGCCGTCGACGCGGATGTCGGCGGGGACGCGCTCGAGCGCCATGACCGCGACGGCACCGGCGTCCTCGGCGACCTTGGCCTGCTCGGCCGTGACGACGTCCATGATGACGCCGCCCTTCAGCATCTCGGCGAGACCACGCTTCACGCGGAACGTGCCGGTCTCCTGGGTCCTGGCCGCTTCCTGGGCGTCGCTCGACATGACGCCCAGTCTACGGGCGACCCCAGCCCCGTCCCCCAACGCGTTGGCGCGGGCTACAGCTCGCGGAGCAGGTCGATGCGGTCGGCGAGGGGCGGGTGGGCGGCGAAGCGGTCGCCGTCGACCGGCTCCGACGGGGCGGCGTACCAGAGGGCCTGCAGCGGGCGGGGGCTGCGGGCGACTCCGGTGGGGCCCTGGCGGACCCGCTCGAGCGCGGCGACCGCCCCGGGCGGGTACTGGGTGGCACGGGCGGCGGCCATGTCGGCGACCACGATGCGGCGTACGTCCTCGCCGGCCCGGGCCAGGGAGGCGACCAGGCCCGACAGCGGACCACCGGCGAGCCCGCCGAAGAGCGCGGTGGTGACGGTGGGGGCCTCCACCATGCCGTCGCGCACGTCGGCGAGGAGGTGGGCGACCACGCCCTCGAGCTCGATGCGCTCGGCCTGGTCCAGCAGGCCGGAGGTGACGGCGATCGAGGCCGGCCCGTTCCCGGATCCCCAGGCGACGGCGTTGCACGCCGGGTCGACGATGACGTGCACGCGGGGTGCGGCGACCCCGAGGGCCATCGAGGTGCTGTCGACCACCCCGGTGAGCCGGGGGACGTCGCCGGCCTCGACGGCACGGGCGCCGAGGGCGGCCCGGACCCGGCCGTCGATGTCGCGGCAGCGCAGGGCGGTGACGGCGACGCCGACGACGATCGCCACGATCGGGGCGAGCCAGAGGGGCAGCACGATCAGCCCGACGACCAGCACCGGCACGGCGATGAGCGCGGCGTGGACGGCGGCGACCCGGAGCAGGTCGGCGGTGGGTTCGCGTGCGGTGGACCGGTCGGGTGCCAAGGCCGGAGAGTCTACGGACCAGCCGCGAGGGCCACGATCGCGCCCGGACCGGACTAGTCCCTCCAGGGTGGCAAATGGCACAACCGGGCGATATCCACAATCCGGCGAATCGGACATGGTGGCGGAGTCAGTCCTGTCTGTCCTGTTGGGGAGCTCCACTTCATGCGTCTGTCCCGTCTCGTCCCGGTCCTCGCGGCCGGTGCCCTCGTCGTGGCGAGCACCTCGCCCGTCCAGGCCCAGACCGAGCCGGTCACCGGTGTCGGCACCACCACCGGGGCGCTCACGCTCCTCGGCCTCGACGCCGGCGACCTGTTGACCCTCGAGCTGCTCACCGATGCCGGCGCCGCCAACATCGACGAGGCCACCGGGCCCCGCAACGCGGCGGCGCAGATCGCGGCGCTCGCCCTCGACACGGCCGTCACCGACCCGATCTCGGTCCCGCTGCTGTCGGTCAGCTCCAGCGGCGAGGAGGAGACGGCCGGCCAGGACGTGGCCCTGCCCGCCAACCCGCTCGTCTCCGGCTCCGTGCTGCCGCTGTCCCTGTCGGCCCTCGTCGACGAGGTCGGCGCCCGGTCGTCGATCGCTGCGGCGCTCACCTCCCTCGACGTGCTCGGCGGCGTCGCCTCCCTCGCCACCTCCAGCCTCGACCTGGGCAGCAGCGCCGCCACCGCCGACGCCGCAGGCGCTCGGGGTGTCGAGGTGGGCGCCCTCACGGTGCTCGACCTCGAAGCGCTCCTCGAGCTGCTCGGCATCCCCCTCGCCGACCTCCCGCTGGACACCCTGCTCGGCCTGCTCGACGGCCTCGGCCTGCTCGACCAGCTCGAAGCGCTCCTCCCGGCCGGCACGGACCTCTCCGTGGACGGCATCGTCGCCGTCGTCGACGGCCTCCTCGTCGAGGCCGACGACCTGCTGGCCCAGATCGACCAGGTCGAGACCCTCATCGACGAGATCGCCTCCCTCGAGGAGATCCAGGAGACGTTGACGACCGACGCCAGCACCTGCAACAGCCTGGGCGACCTCGACGACCTGCTCGGTGGTGGCGACACCCTCGGCGAGCTGTGCAACGACGTCTCCGGCACCCTGAACCAGATCACCAGCCAGCTGGCGACCCTGAACGCCGCGCTCGACGCCCTGCCCTCGCTCAGCACCCTCACGGACCTGCTCCGGGATCTCCTCGACCAGCTGCAGGCCATCCTCGAAGCTCCGCTGTCCCTGCTGTCGGGGGTGGCGCTCCTCAGCCTCGACGGCCTCGACGTCACCGTGACCACCAAGGCCACCGACGACGTCGACACCTCCGTGGCCGAGGTCACCGGCACCCTGGGCCAGCTGCGGGTCGGTGAGCTGCCCGTGCTCGGCGCACTGGACCTCACCGCTCCGACGGCGCAGCTCGACGCGCTGCTCGCCCAGGCGGAGAGCCTCATCGGCGACATCCTCGGTGGCATCGCCCCGTCGCTGTCGGACCTGGTGTCCATCACCTCCATGCAGGAGGCCACGTCGGTCGAGGCGACCGACGCCGGCGGCGTGGTGTCCACGGCCTCCTTCACCGGCCTCGACGTGCAGGTGCTCCCCATCCTCGGCGAGCTCGAGGCGCTGCTCGCCTCCCTCGGCGAGCTCGATTCGGTCGGCGCCATCCTCACCGACCTCGGCCTGGCGGTCCCCCTCTCGGGCGCCACCGAGGTGCTGGCGGTCAACGACCTGCTGGCCCCCGTCACCGACGGCCTGCCCCTGCTCGGTGCCCTCGCGGCCCTCGAGGACGGCCTCGGCCTGCAGGTGGCGACGCTGAGCCAGCAGTCCACGTTCACCCCGTTCGCCGCCTCGGCACCGGTCGCCCCCGGCACGCCGGGTGCCCCGGGCTCGCCGGCCGGTCCGGCCGCCCCGGCGCCCACGCTCCCCCGCACGGGCAGCGACGACAGCTTGCTGCTGGCCCTGGCCGGCGCTGCGGTGCTCGCCGCCCTCGGCGGGCGCCAGCTGGTCCGCCGGGCCGACGGCGAGGCCTGAGATCTTGGTGGCGCTACGGGCGGGTGCGGATCCGCTCGTAGCGCTCCAGGTACAGGTCGGCGAGGTGGTCCATCGAGAACTGGGTCGCCCGCTCCCGCCCCGCCGCCACCAGCTCGGTGCGGCGGGGTTCGTCGCGCAGGGCGGTCGCCAGCGCGTCGGCCAGGGCTGACGCGTCTCCCACGGTGGCGAGCAGCGCATCCTCACCGTGGGTCGCCACGTTGCGGTAGCCGTCGAGGTCGCTGGCCACGACCGCGGTCCCGGCGGCCATGGCCTCGAGCAGGACCACGCCGAAGGACTCCCCCATGAGAGCCGGCGCGCAGAACACATCGGCGCCGCGCAGGCGGGCCATCTTGTCCTCGTCGCTGATGCGACCGAGCCAGACGATGCGGCGATCGCCGGCGTAGGCCGCCTGGAGGCGCTCGGTCTCCGGTCCGTCGGAGGCGACCCAGACGGTCACGTCGGAGGGCAGCGACTGCAGGGCCTCGAGGAGCAGGGCGAGTCCCTTGCGGGGCTCGTGGCGGCCGCAGAACAGGATCGTCGGCCCGTCGCCGGGGGTGACGGGGCCGTCTGCGTAGCGATCGATCTCGATGCCGTTGAACAACAGCTCGTAGTCGCCGGCCAGGTACCGCTGGGCCAGGTCGCGGGCGTCGGGCGACACCGCCACCCGGTGCTTCAGGCGGCGCAGGCCCCAGCGCAGGATCGGGGCGGCGTAGCGGTACGACGCCGAGTCACCGGCCGCGTGGAAGGTGCCGATCATCGGGACCGCCTTCACGAGCAGCGCGGTCATGGTCGGGCCGGGGGCCAGGGGCTCGTGCAGGTGGAGCACATCGAAGCCCTCGTCGAGGATGGCCCGGATGGTCCGCAGCTGGGCCGACGGGTCCGGGGCGACGGGCGCGACCGAGCCGTTGGCGGCGGTGGGGACGCTGACCCCGAGCGGGGTCACGCCGGCGTCGGGTGGCACCCCGTCGGCCGGGGCCAGCACGCGCGTCGGGTGGCCCTTGGCCCGCAACGAGCGGGCGAGGGCGAGCACCTGGCCCTGCACGCCACCGGGGATGGTGACGCTGTACGGGCACAGCAGTCCGACCTTCATGCCAGGGCCTCGTGGTCGCTCGGCCAGTTGGGCGACATCAGGTGCCACTGCGTGGGGTCGATGCGGATGAGCGATTCGAGCTCACGGGCGATGTCCTGGGTGATGCGGGCCACGTCGTCGCGGAGCCGGCCCTGCCGCTCGATCACCATCGGCGGGCGGACGACGGCGTGGTGCCCGCCCCGCGGCTGCTGGAACATGGCGCCGGGCACCAGGTCGGCCCCGGTGCGCAGGGCGAGGGTGGCCGGACCGGCCGGCAGCGTGGTGCGCTCGCCGAAGAACTCGACCTCCACGCCGGAGCCGTCGATGTCCCGGTCGCTCAGGAGGCAGACGAGGTCGTTGCGCTTCAGCGCCTTGATGACCTCGCGCCCCGCGTCGGGGCCGAGGGGGACGATGTGCATGCCGAGGTTCGTGCGGAACTCGGTGAACCACTCGAACAGCTCGGGCGGCTCGAGCCGCTCGACGACGGCGGTGATGGGGACGCCGACGACGCGGGTGAACCAGAACCCGGTCCACTCCCACCCGCCCAGGTGGGGCAGCACGAGGATGGTGCCCTTGCCCCGGTGCAGCGAGCGCTCGAGGTGCTCGTAGCCCTCGTAGGACATCCCGGCGTCGAGCTCGGCCGGCGTCAGGGTGGGCAGGCGGAACGCCTCGAGCCAGTAGGCGGCGTAGGACTCGAAGGTCTTGTTCACGGCGCGGCGCAGGGCGAGGCCGGTGAGGCTCGGATCGGCCCGGCGCAGGTGGCGCGCCACGAGCATCCGGCGGGTGGCGTCGGGCAGCGCGGCGCCGGTGCCGCCGAGGCGGGCGAGGGGGCCGAGCGCAGGCGGCGGGACCTTGCCGGCCACGACCGATGCCGCCTGGAACGCGGTGAGCAGATGGGACCCGGGCACGAGCCGTGGGGCTCGGGACTACGAGCGGGCGCGACGCCGGCGGCGGGCGGCGCGCTGCTCGCGCTCGACGCGACGCAGCGTGCGGCGGCGCCGGTCGCGGTCGATGGGGGTGGCCTGGGGCACCGTGGCCGAGGCCTGCTTCCACACCTTCACGAAGCGCTGCCCGGCGGTGATCAACGTGAGCACGAGCATCACCCACAGGACCGGGATGAGCAGGGAGTCGAAGAGGAGGGCGAAGCCGAGCAGGACCAGGCGCTCGGCCCGCTCCATGAGGCCGCCCCGGGCGTCGAAGCCCAGGGCCTCGGCCTTGGCCCGTTCGTAGGAGATGAGCAGCGAGGCGCCGAGCACGGCCATCGGCAGCAGCGCGATGCGGCCCGGTTCGGTGCTGTCGAGGTACCAGGCGACCCCGCCGAGCAGGACGGCGTCGGCCACGCGGTCCATGACGGAGTCGAAGAACGCACCCCGGGGTGACGCCGTGCCGGAGGCCTTGGCCACGGCACCGTCGAGCATGTCGGGGATCGCCGTCAGGGCCAGCAGCAGCAGGGCCCCGCGCAGGGCGCCGTTGGCGATGGCGACGGCCGCGGCGCCCGACATCACGGCGCCGAAGGCCGTGAGGTGGTCGGCCTTGATGCCGGCACGGCACAGGTTGGCGCCGACGGGCCTCAAGCCCTTCTCGACGCTGGTGCGGAAGCGGCCATCGAACATGGTGTGCGAAGGGTACCAAGCACCCGCCCGATACCGTCGTGACCATGGCCTCCCTGCCGACCGACAACCTCAGCCCGAGCGACGCCGAGGTGGCCGTGCGCTCCTTCCCCAGCCGCTTCCGCCGGGCGCTGGAGCGGCCAGGCGACCGCGACGACCGCGACGACCGCGACGAGCGTGACGATCGTGACGCTCGCGACGGCGCCGGCGACGACGCCGCTGATCCCGACGAGCTGGCCCGCCGCGTCGGACCCGAGGGGCGCTCGGCGGCCGACCACCTCATCGCCGCCGACGGGGTGCTCGCCATCCTCGACCGTGCGCTCGAGCAGGTCCGCAGCGACGACGACCCGGTCCTGCACCCCGCCGTGGGTGACCTCCGGGGCGCCTCGTGGGAGGACGAGCACACCCCGCTGCCGGCGCTGCTCGACCAGCTGGAGCAGACCGCCGGCCGCTGCGCCGACCGGATCGATTCCGTCCCGACCGACGACTGGGGTCGTCAGGTCCGGGTCGCCGATGCCGACATGCCGGTGGGCACCATCGACGTCGTCCGCGAGGCCGTCGACGTGGTCGCCGCCCACCTGCGCAGCGCCGAGCGGACCATCGCCGCCGTCCGCTGAGCGCTAGGCGGTGAGCTTGCCGTCGAGGTCCGACCAGTCCTCGGGGTTGCGCTCCACCAGGCTGTCGACGATCGCGCCGTCGACCCCGTCGACCAGGACGAAGCCTCGCTGCTCCGGCGGCTCCTCGGCCGAGTAGAGCAGGATCCGCCAGGTCGGGCGGCTGCGAAGGCCCCGCCAACCCATCTGTGCCGACGCGTGACCGACGGGGAACCCGACCGCCCGCGACGCCTCGACCAGCGCATCGCGCTCGTCGACCTCGAGGTCGAAGCCGGCCAGCAGGTGGTAGGCGCCGACGAGGGCGAGGACGATCCCGATGACGAGGATGCCGTCGTTCACCAGCACGGCATCGTCGCCGGCGAAGGCCCACAGGGCGATGCAGGCGGCTGCCGTCAGCAGGTACAGGTAGCCGGGGATGCGCCGGCGGTTGTTGTCGGGGAAGACGTAGGGGCCGACGTACCCGGCCGCATCGAGGTCCTCGGGCAGCTCGTCGACGTGGTCGTCACCGGCGGGCTGGTTCGGGTCGCTCACGCCGCCGACGGTACCCCCGCTCCGGTCAGCCCTCCCAGGCGTCGCGCAGCTTGGCCCAGCTCAGGGACAGCGGCTCGGGCAGGACCCGGGCCTCGGCCACCGTCGTCATGAAGTTGGAGTCGGCGTCCCACCGGGGCAGGACGTGGCCGTGCAGGTGCGACGGCACTCCGGCGCCGGCCGCCCGCCCCAGGTTGAACCCGACGTTGACGCCTTCGGGCCGGTACGCCTCCTTGATGGCGCGCACGGCCTCAGTGATCAGGCGCCACAGGTCGGCGGACTCCTCGGCGGTGAGGGCGTCGAGCTCGCCGACCTCCCGGTAGGGCATGACGAGCAGGTGCCCCGAGCCGTAGGGGTAGGCGTTCAGGATGGCGAAGGCGTGCGCGCCCCGGTGGACGACGTACGCGGTCTCGTCGGTGAGGTCGCCCGCGTCGATGGCTCGCAGGATGCGCGTGAAGACGGAACCCGCGTCGGCAGCCAGGCCAGCGTTGCCGTCGGCGGTGACCTCGTCCATGTAGGACGTGCGCCACCCGGCCCACAGCCGGTCGAGCGGGAGCCGCTCAGGCGTGGTCACGGATCTCGGCGGTGAGGCGCTCGACGAGGTCGGCCACGGGGATGTCGCGCTCGGGCTTGTCGCCGCCCCGCACGTTGTCGGCGACGGTGTCGTTGTCGACGTCGTCGCCACCCACCACGAGGATGTGGGGCACCTTCTCCATCTTGTGGCGGCGGATGCGGGCGCCGAGGCCGTCGTCGGCCGCCGAGACATCGACGCGCACGCCGGCGGCGCGCAGCCGGTCGGCGACGCTGCGGGCGTGGTCCTCGTGGTCCGACGCGACCGGGCACACGACGGCCTGCACGGGTGCGAGCCACGTGGGGAAGGCACCGGCGTAGTGCTCGACCAGCACGCCGAAGAAGCGCTCGATCGACCCGAACAGGGCCCGGTGGATCATGATCGGGCGGTGCCGCTCGTTGTCGGCGCCGACGTACTCGAGCTCGAAGCGCTGTGGCGTCTGGAAGTCGAGCTGGATCGTCGACATCTGCCAGGTGCGCCCGATGGCGTCGCGGGCCTGCACGGAGATCTTCGGGCCGTAGAACGCGCCGCCACCCTCGTCGAGGACGAGCTCGAGGCCCTTGGACTCGGCGACCCGCCGGAGGGTCTCGATGGCCTCGTCCCACTCCTCGTCGGAGCCGACCGCCTTCTCCTCCGGCTTGGTCGACAGCTCCAGGTAGAAGTCGTCGAGGCCGTAGTCGCGCAGGAGGCCGAGGACGAACTCGAGCAGCGACGCCAGCTCGTCGCCCATCTGCTCCTTGGTGGTGAAGATGTGGGCGTCGTCCTGGGTCATGCCCCGGACGCGCGTGAGGCCGTGGACGACGCCCGACTTCTCGTAGCGGTACACCGAACCGAACTCGAACATGCGCAGGGGCAGCTCCCGGTAGCTGCGCTGCCGAGACCGGAAGATCAAGCAGTGGAACGGGCAGTTCATCGGCTTGAGGTAGTAGTTCGTGCCGTCGGGGCCGCCCTCGTCGGCGAAGTGCATGGGCGGGAACATGCCGTCGGCGAACCACTGCAGGTGCCCCGACGTCTCGAACAGGCCCTGCTTGGTGATGTGGGGCGTGTAGACGAACTCGTAGTCGGCGCGCTCGTGCGCCCGGCGCGAGTAGTCCTCCATCTCGCGGCGCACGATGCCGCCGCGCGGGTGGAACACCGGGAGCCCGGAGCCGATCTCGTCGGGGAAGCTGAACAGGTCCAGCTCGACGCCGAGCTTGCGGTGGTCGCGCTTGGCTGCCTCCTCCAGGCGCTGGAGGTGCTCGGCCAGCTCCTGCTTCGTGGCCCAGGCCGTGCCGTAGATGCGCTGCAGCTGCGGGTTCTTCTCGTCGCCGCGCCAGTACGCCCCGGCGACCCGCAGCAGCTTGAAGTGGCCGAGGTGGTCGCTGGTCGTGGGCACGTGGGGACCCCGGCACAGGTCGATGAACCCGTCGTGGCCGTGGAAGGTCTGGTTCGGTCGCGGCTCGGGCGGGACGTTCTCGTAGCAGCGCACCTCGCCCCGGTCCGAGGTGGCCGACATCGGGTCGGTGGACGCGTTCTCGATGATCTCCAGCTTGTACTTGTGGTCGGCGAAGATCTTCCGGGCCTCGTCGGCACCGATCTCGCTCTTCACGAAGGGCTGGGCCTCCTTCAGGATCTCCCGCATCCGCTCCTCGATCCGGGCCAGGTCGTCCTCGTGGAACGTGGCCCCGCCGGGCAGCTCGAAGTCGTAGTAGAAGCCGTGCTCCACGGGCGGGCCGATCCCGAACGTGGCACCGGGGAACAGCTCGAGGACGGCCTGGGCCAGCACGTGGGCCGTCGAGTGGCGGATGACGTACAGCCCCGCGTCGGAGTCGGCCGTGATGATGGCGACGGTGTCGCCGTCGGCGAGCTCGTGGGAGAGGTCGCGCTCGACCCCGTCGACCTCGGCGATCACCGCCTTCTTGGCCAGGCCCCTGGCGATGGCCCGGGCGAGGTCGCCGGCAGTGGACCCCGTGGGCAGCTCGCGGCTGGATCCATCGGGGAGCGTGACGGCGATCTGATCGGGCATCCGAGCGAGGCTACTGACCCCTCTGCGGGCGCCAGAACACCGATAGCAGCAGCGCGGCGCCGCCGAACCCGGCGACGAGCACGATCCACAGCCCGTCGGTCCCCGGCACGGGCTGGAACAGGTCGAGCGCGCCGTCGAGGGACCACCGCCCGGGTCCCACCACGCCGAGGGCGACGCCGGCGGCGATCAGGGTCATCACGTACTCCCAGCCCTCACCGGGCCGGAAGATGAAGAAGCCGTTGCCCCGGTGGTTGGTGACCAGCGCGACCGTCATCGTGCCGACGACCGCTGCGGCGCCGAGCGGCGTGAGCAGCCCCAGCACCAGCGCCACGCCCGCCGCCAGCTCGGCGAGGCTGGCCAGCCAGGCGTGGAGGATGCCCGGCTTCATGCCGAGCGAGGCGAACCACCCGGCGGTGCCCTGGATCTTGCCGCCCCGGAACACGTGGTTCCACCCGTGGGCGAACATGACGGCGCCGATGGCGCACCGGAAGACGAGGAGGGCGAGGTCGACGGCGTCCTGGTCCGTCACGACCACCACTTGGACAGCACGTCGGCTGACGAGCGGCGCTCGTCGACGTCGTGGTGCACCTCGACGTCCTGGGCCCCGGCCGCGCCGACCAGGATCCGCTCCCGCTCGCGCACCGGCTCGGACGTGGGCACCTCGGCCGGCGGTGCATGCCCGTTGCCGGCCGCAGGTTCCTCCACGGGAGCGGCCAGGTCGGAGGACCTGGGCTCGGCGCCGTCGACCGTGTCGGCCTTGCCGGCGTAGACGTCGACGTAGTCCTGCCCGGAGAGCTTGCGGATCTCGAACATGACCTCGTCGATGATCTGGCGCAGCACGAGGCGATCGTCGGCGCGATCGAGGTAGCGGGTGACGTCGATGGGCTCGCCGATGTTGATCTGGCACGACCGGAAGGGCTTGGGCAGCGCGGCGCCGGCGGGCTGGATGTGGTCGGTGCCGCGCAGGCCCACGGGGATCAGCGGGGCACCGGTGCGCAGGGCCAGGCGGGCCGGGCCGGTCTTGCCCCGGTGCAGCCGGCCGTCGCGCGAGCGGGTGCCCTCCGGGTAGATCCCGAAGAACTCACCCTGGTCGAGGACCCGGGCTGCGGTGTCGAGCGCCCGCTGGCTGGCGCTGCCACCACCGCGGTCGATGGGGATCATGCCGATGGCCGGGAAGAGGTGGCGTGTCTTCCAGGAGTCCATGTACTCGGCCTTGCCGACGTAGCTGATGCGCCGGGGCAGCACGACGGGCAGGACCAGGGAGTCGAAGAAGGAGATGTGGTTG
>Ga0208490_100188_pt1 | contig 50458 bp, 46 predicted proteins | sample SubbioAug_CSWold_FD_184818 | JGI IMG/M metagenome (GOLD analysis project Ga0208490, IMG submission 184818) | Serpentinite rock and fluid subsurface biosphere microbial communities from McLaughlin Reserve, California, USA - CR11Aug_CSWold (SPAdes) | ecosystem: Environmental > Terrestrial > Deep...
CCGCCGAGAAAGGTGTCGCCGTTCGTGGACTTCACCTCGAAGACGCCATCGCCGATCTCGAGGATCGAGACGTCGAAGGTGCCGCCGCCGAGATCGTAGACCGCGATGATGCCGGACTGCTTCTTGTCGAGGCCGTAGGCCAGCGCCGCCGCAGTCGGCTCGTTGATGATGCGCAGCACCTCGAGGCCGGCGATCTTGCCTGCATCCTTCGTTGCCTGACGCTGGGCGTCGTTGAAGTAGGCGGGGACGGTGATCACGGCCTGCGTGACGGTCTGGCCGAGATGAGCTTCTGCCGTCTCCTTCATCTTCTGCAGCGTGAACGCCGAGATCTGCGAGGGCGAATACTGCTTGCCGTCCGCCTCGACCCAGGCGTCGCCGTTGCCGGCCTTGACGATCTTGTAGGGGACGAGGCCCTTGTCCTTCTGCGTCATCGGATCTTCGTAGGTGCGGCCGATGAGGCGCTTGATGGCGAAGAAGGTGCGCTCCGGGTTGGTCACGCCCTGACGCTTTGCCGGCTGGCCGACGAGGCGCTCGCCGTCATCCGTGAAGGCGACGATGGAGGGGGTCGTGCGTGCGCCCTCCGCATTCTCGATGACCTTGGGCGTCGAGCCTTCCATGACGGCGACGCACGAATTGGTGGTTCCTAGATCGATACCGATAACTTTACCCATGGCGGGATCCCTCACTTTCAAGCAGACCGCCGAGCCCCGTAGCGACTCGGCCCATGGCTGGCTTTACATTGACGACTGACGCTGAAATGGGAAGCCGAACTGCACAACGCAAGCGCTATGCTGAACGCCCTCCTCGGCTCGCGGTGATATAGGGGGATGCCGGAAGAGCCGCAAGGCGGGAGATGGGGGGGGTGCGGAGTAAAAGTTTGTCGGAAGCCATTGCCATTGTGTGGCGGCAATTTTAAATTGCTTTCAAGGCATCTCCGTGAGTCCGACGAGCGCAATGACACAATCGAAGGTGACTACCCGCCAAAGCGAATGGCAGAGGTTTCTCGAGTGGACAGACGCGCATGGCGATTCACGATGGGTATTTCGGGGATTGGCTGATGATTCTTATCTGCTGACGCCGACAGCGGGACGCGTCGACAACTACAAGCTCGCTTCCGAGATTTCCGTCCTTGATGTTTTCAGGCGGCGCGCTTCAGAGTCTCTGGAAGGGCACCAGCATTTGGGAAATTGGGATGCGCTAGCCCTTGCGCAGCATCACGGCGCGCCGACACGGCTGATGGACTGGACAAGCAATCCTCTGGTCGCCTGCTACTTTGCGGTTAGTGGCGCGCCTGCGTCACCCGACGCAGCCGCACATGTCGTTGCCCACCGCGTTCAAACACGGAGCGTGATCGACACTGCGCGGCACGCCGACCCATTCGACTGTCCGAGAGATGGCTTCGTACTCCCGCGTTTCTTGACCTACCGTCTGTCGCACCAAAGCGGGCTCTTCAGCGTTCACCAGGACCCGACCGAACCATTCGTGGATCCGGACGATCACGAGAATCGTCATTTCTTCATCGACGCGGATTGTCGAAGCTACTTTCAGCGCAAGCTATTTTACTATGGCGTCGACCCGCAGCGAATCATGGGCGGCCTTGATGGAATTGGCGCGCGTTTGAAGTGGCAGTATGATAGAAATATCGGCCTTGGCGCAGTGAGGTAGAGCATGCAACCCGCGTTCCCGCGATCCCTGGTGCGGATCGACGACAACGACGAATATTACGGCGTCTTGGACGCGATCGTCGAGTATTCGCCACAGCAGCACAAAACAGGTCGGAACCTGCTGAAGAAGATAAAGAAATTCGATTCAGAGACGTTTTTCGACGGGCTCGACACGTTTCCGGAAGGCGTGTTCAAGACGGATGACGGCCATTTTGAAGCCGTCGGCACGATTTTTCTCAAATTTGAGAACGGGCATCCCGCCAATTCGGTTCAGGCGATCATCAAGGGCCGCATCGAGCCCGGCAAGAAAGCCGTAATCGAAGATATCGACGTTCAAATCCCAAATCCATAAATTCACCCGATTGCGTCGGATGCTGGAACCGCCTGAAGGATCGCTCGCGGGATCCTGAACTCGCCCTCATCGCCTTCCTCGTCATTGAGATCTGCGGCTTTCGCTACCTGTCGCTCGTCGCCCGCCGGATCAGCGCTGTCACCGCCGTCGCCGCGACCACGAAGGTCGCTGCAGCGGCGGCCGTGCGCCATGCGGGTGGGAGAGGCTGGTACTTGTCCGCGACCCAGGCGGTGGCGGCCATGGGCGCTGCGGAGCGCCAGAGATCGCGGCGCGCGCGGGGGCCGGCTTTCCCCGCCGTCTCCCACATCACCCCGAGGCCGCGCGCCATGGGTCCCAATCGCCGCGTGCTCTCCTGCACCTTGGGCCGCCGCCCCCGCGCCACGTCGTCGAGCGCACGCGCCAGTCCCGCCTCGTCGCCGGCCCAGAGGGAGCGGTAGACGATGATGCCGTTGCGGTCGGCGAGATAGACCGCGTTCGGCTTCTCGTCGAGCGCCTTGTGCAGGCTGCCCTCGATGTCGTCCACGATGATGCGCCAGGGCAGCCGGTCGCGATCCTGCAGGGCGCGGGCGTGCTGGACCTTGTCCTGGTAGTCGTGGTGCTGGTCCTGATCCTCGCCGGGATGCGCCTCGCGCACGTAAAGCGTCAGGAACTGCACCCTGTCGCCATATTCCGCATGCAGGCGCTTGAGGCCCGGGTTCGAACTCGCTGTCATCGGGCAGGTGATCGAGCCCGTCACCAGCAGGATCGGCTTGCTGTGCGCGAGATCCTGCGAGGCTACATGAGCACCCTCTCGCGTCTTCAGGATGAAGGTCGGCAGCGGGTCGCCCGGGCCGGGGGCGTCGTTGCCGAACGCCATGTCGTCCTGAAACACCTTGGGGGTCACGTGCTCGTAGGCGTATTCACTCGCGCTCGCCGTCGTCATGAAGGTCTCCTCAATCATCTGGCGGATCAACTCCAGCCTCGCTTCAAGGTTCCGGAACGCCTTGGTCGGGGCGCTAATCCCAACCGCGATCAGGCTGCATTTCCCGCCGCCGCGTCTCGCCTGCACTGCGGCATTTGCTAGTCTGTGCAAGCCATGCACCGCAAAGGGGGCCGCCGATGTCCGATATCCTGACCTACGATGCGCACGATCTCCTCGCCGCCTATCGCAACCGCAGCCTCTCGCCGCGCGAGGTGGCGCAGGCGGGGCTCGATGCGATCGCCCGGTTCGAGCCGGCGCTGAACGCGTTCATCGGCAGCGAGGCCGAGGGGGCGCTCGCGGCGGCTGGCGAATCCGAGAAGCGCTGGGTCCGGGGCGAGCCGCTGGGCCTGCTCGACGGCCTCCCCATGACGATCAAGGACAACATCGCCTGGGCCGGGCGCACGATGCGCCGCGGCTCGCTCACGAGCCCCGATACGCCGATGAGCGAGACCTCTCCGGTGGTCGAGCGCATGATCGGGCAGGGCGCGGTGCCGCTGGCGCGCACCACGATGCCGGAATTCGGCTGGAAGGGCCTTGGCGATTCGCCGCTGCACGGGATCACGCGCAACCCCTGGGACACGCGCATGACCACCGGCGGCTCCTCGGCGGGGGCGGGCGCTGCGGCGGCGCTCAATCTCGGCGTTCTGCACATCGGGACCGACGGGGCGGGTTCCGTGCGCATCCCCAGCGGTTTCTGCGGCATCTACGGCCTCAAGCCGAGCTATGGCCGCATCCCTGCGCACCCCCCCTCACCCTTCTCGATCGTCTCGCATATCGGCCCGATGACGCGCTCCGTGCGCGACGCCGCCCTGATGATGACGGCGACCTCGGGCCCCGATCCCCGCGACATCACCGCGATCCACGCCCCTTCGCCGGATTTCCGGATCGGGCTCGAGGACGGCGTGCGCGGGCTTCGCATCGCCTGGAGCCCGCGGCTGGGCTACGTGCGGAACCTGCATCCCGAGGTGGAGGCGCTGTGCGCGAAGGCGGCGCGGGTGTTCGAGGAGCTCGGCGCGCATGTCGAGGAGGTCGATCCGGGCTTCCCCGAGCCGCTCGCCGTTCTCGAGACGCTATGGCAGACGGGGGCCTGGTCCGTGATCCGCCAGATCCCCGAATCGCGCTGGGGCGAGGTCGATCCGGGATTGCTGGCGGCAGCTCTCAAGGGGCGTGACTACAGCGGTTCGGATTTCGTCGCCGCAGCGGGGGCGCGCAACGCGCTGTTTGCGACGATGACGCGTTTCCACGAGCGCTACGACCTGCTCCTGACCCCGACGCTCGCCACGCCCGCCTTCGAAGGCGGAAACGACACGCCGCCGGACGGCAGCTTCGGCACCGACTGGCTCGCCTGGGCCCCCTACAGCTACCCGTTCAACCTCACCCTTCAGCCGGCGGCGACGGTTCCCTGCGGCCTCACCGACGCGGGCTTGCCCGTGGGGCTGCAGATCGTAGGCCCGATGCTGGCGGATGCGCGGGTGCTTGCGGCCTCGCGCGCCTTCGAGAGCGCCCGCCCCTGGCCGAAGCTGAGCGAGCCGAACATCCGGCACTGAGGCGCGGCGGGCAGGGTGCAGGTGCTAGCGCCCGCCCGACACGTCGAGCAGTGCGCCGCTCACATAGGACGAGCCCTCGGAGGCGAGCCACATGATGGTCTCCGCCACCTCGTTCGCGCTCCCCGAGCGGCCCATGGGAACGCCACCCAGAAGACGCTCCACCCTGTCGGGAGAGCCCGCGAGCGCGTGGATCTCGGTCTCGATCAGGCCGGGGCGCACGGCGTTGACGCGGATGCCCTCGGCGCCGACTTCCCGGGCGAGGCCGATCGTCATGGTGTCGGTCGCGCCCTTGCTCGCTCCGTAATGCACGAACTCGCCGGGTCCGCCGAGCACGGCTGCGCGCGACGAAACGTTGACGATGGCCCCGCCGTCACCGCCGAGCTTCGTCGACATGCGCTTCACGGCCTCGCGCGCGGCCAGCATGTAACCGAAGACGTTGATGTCGAGCACCTTGCGCAATTCGCTCGCGGGCAGATCCGCAACGCGGCTGATCTTCCCCGTGATGCCCGCATTGTTGATCAGCACGTCGAGCCGCCCGAAGGCGTCGTCGCTGGCCTTGAACAGCTTCAGGATGCCCTCTTCGGTCCCCATGTCCGCCTGGACCGCGACAACCTTGGCGCCGGCCTTTTCCGCATCCGCGGCGACCTTGCGCGCGGCCTCCTCGCTCGCTCCGTAGCTGAAGCAGATGGCGTAACCCGCCTCCGCCGCCAGCTGCACAGTCGCCGCGCCGATGCCGCGGCTGCCTCCGGTCACGATCATCACCTTGCTCATGGCGCGTCTCCCCTTCGATCTCAGGCCTCTCCCGATCCCGGCCTTGTGGCGGCCGCTGATCGTCATTCAAGGCAAGGGTGACCGCTCGGCAGCGCCCGTGCAAGCCGGGGATTCCTCACGGGGATGTGGGGATGGGTGACTTTCATGCGGCGAAGGGGGTCGCCATCGGGCGACGAGTTGATGCATGCTGCGCGAAAGCGAAGCCGATCAGGAGCCCTCCCGTGGCCAAAAGAACCGCCATCCTCTTCGTCTGTCTCGGAAACATCTGCCGCTCTCCGCTCGCCGAGGCTGCCTTTCGCACTGTCGCCGAACGCGAGGGGCTCGACGTGACGATCGATTCCGCCGGGACTGGCAACTGGCATGCGGGCGGCCCACCGGATCGGCGTGCGCAGGCGCTGGCGAAGCGCTACGGGATCGACATCGCCGGATACCGCGCCCGGCAGGTGACGCGCGAGGATTTTTCGCGATTCAGCCACATCATCGCCCTCGACGAGAAGAACCTCGCGGCGCTCCGGGCCATGCGCCCCGAAGATGCGCGGGCCGAGATCACCCTGCTGCTCGATCATGTCGAGGGGCGCGCGGGGGAGGCCGTGGCCGATCCGTATTTCGGCGACGATTCCGGGTTCGAGATCACCTGGGCCGACGTCACCAGCGGCGCGGAAGCGCTCGCCCTACGCCTTCGCGCCGCGCCATCGCTCCCCGACGAGCAAGCCGATCCAGACCGCCGCGAGCCATAGGATCAGCGACAGCGCGAGATATCCTCCCGCGCGCGCCCAGTCTCCCGCCATGACGAAAAGCAGCATTTCGAGGCTGAAGATCGAGAAGGTGGTGAAGCCGCCGCAGAAGCCCGCCAGTAGGAATTGTCGTGTTGCCTGGTTGCGCCCGGCATCGCCCGCGAGGAGCGCTGCGAAAAGGCCGATCAGGAAGGAGCCCAGCACGTTGACGCTCAGCGTCCCCCAGGGGAAGGCGGGGCCGAAAGCCGCGAGCATCCAGTGCGAGGTCGCATAGCGCGCCACTGCGCCGAGCGCGCTCCCCGCCCCGGCTGCGAGCAAGGTGCGTGTCGCCGACGCGCTCATGCGACGACCCGCAGGAGAATGTTCGTCGCAAGGTAACTCGCGCTCACGGCGGCGAGGCAGAGCCCGGTCGATGCGACGACGTTGCCGAGCGCCTGCGCATGATCGCCGGAGCGCAGCAGCGCCAGCGTCTGCAGGCTGAAGGACGAGACCGTGGTGTAGCTCCCCAGCACCCCGATGATCAGCGCGAGCCAGAGCGAATCGTCCGAGATCGGCCCGCGACCCGGCTCCAGGATCAGCGCCGCCAGCACGCCGATGGCGGCTGCTCCGCTGACGTTCACCGCAAGCGTGCCCCAGGGGAAGCGCTCGCCGTGCCTGCGCGCCACACGCTCGCCGAGCCAGACGCGACCAATCCCGCCCAGCGCGCCGCCGATGGCGACGAGGGTGATCTGGAAGAGGAGGGGCGTCACGGGCGGCGGTTTCCGGTCGTTGCTGTGAAGTTCGGCTGCGAGGGACCAAGCCTTACCGCAGAACCGCCTGCGGCACATCGTATTCCTGCAGCGAACGCCAGTGCTTTTCCACATCCGCCGCAAACAGCCCGCCGGTGACGCCTGAGACGAGCTTGGGCACGGCGATCGTCATGGCGTTGATGGAGGAGCCCGACGGGCCAAAGCTCATGGTCGATGCGATCGAGAACAGGTGGACATTCCCGATCCACGGCGTCGCGCCCGGCTCGCGCTCGGTGAAGGCGTAGTCGCGCCCCAGATAGGGAAAGCGGCCGAGGCGTTCGTTGCGCTCCTCCGGGGGCGGAGCGTAGCGGTCGCTCCAGGTGGCGATGTTGCCGGCAAAGCGCGCCAGCTCCGGGCGGGCCGCGAAATCGTTTTCGATGCCGGTGCCGCAGATGACGAAATCGGCCGCGAAGGGCCCCTTGGCCGTCAGGAGCCGCACCCCACCATCGATCACCATCGCCCCGGTGCACTCCGCGCCCGCATGCAGATGGAAGTTGGAATGCTTCGCGCAGCGGTCGTAGGTCTCCTGCGGGAAGCCCTCGCGCATGCCCATGATCTTGCTCATGAAGCGCCAGCGCCAGGCGTCGTCGAGATCCGACAGGTTGCGCAGGAATCCGGCGAAGGTCAGCCAGCGATAGGGCTGCACCACCTGCGGCTCGTAGCGCCGGCAGAGCAGATGCACCTCCCGCGCCCCGTGCTCCAGCGCCGTCGCTGCATTGTCGAAGGCGGAAGCGCCGGCCCCCAGCACCGCGACGACCTTGCCGGCCAACCCCTCGAAATCGATGTCCTCGCAGGTATGCGCCCGCACCGACGCCGGCAGCGCCTCGACGAATTCCGGCATCCACCAGCGCCCGGTGCTCTCCTGCCCGGTGGCGAGCACGACCTTGCGGGTGTGGATCGTGCGTTCCCCCTCCGGCGAGGCGATGCGAAGCGCGAGCAGCTCGTCCGCGGGGGCGATGTCGAGCAGTTCCGTCTCGTTCCGGACGGGAAGGCCGACGATATCGCGCACCCAGAGCAGGTATTCTGCCCAGAACTCCTTCGGGATGAGCGCGAGATCGCGCCAGTCCTCCTCGCCGAACCAGGCCTCGTGCCACGACTGATAGGTCAGGCTCGGGATATCGAGATCGGGGCCGGTGAAGTCCTTGGGGCTGCGCAGGTTGCGCATGCGGGCATAGGTCAGCCAGGGCCCCTCCTCCCCGCGCCGCGCCTTGTCGATGACGAGGATGTTCTCGACCTGCGCGCGCATGAGGCCGAAGCCGATCGCGATTCCGCTCTGTCCGCCGCCCACGACGACGACGTCGAGCGCCTTTTCGCCATCCGGAGCGATGCGCGGCTCGAGCCACTTCATCCGGGGATGCGCGATGCGCTGCAGATCCTCTCGAACCCGCGCCTCCAGCGCAGCCAACGCTTCACCCGCCATGAGGGTTTCTCCTTGAATTGCAGCGCTCAGGCCAGGCCGGGGAGCCAGAGGCAGAGCCAGGGGAACATGATCAGAATGATCAGGCGCACGATATCGCTCACGCAAAAGCCGATGACGCCGCGATAGGTATCCGTGATCGCGACATCCCGCGCCATCGAGTTGATCACGAAGAGGTTGAGCCCGAAAGGTGGGCTGATCATCCCCGTTTCGACGGCGATCAGGACGAGGATGCCGAACCATACGAGGACCTGGGCCGGGCTCATCCCCAGATCCAGCGCGAGAATGACGGGAATGAAGACGGGCAGGGTCAGAAGCACCATGGCGAGCGATTCCATGACGCAGCCGAGGAGCAGGTAGATCAGCAGGATGCACACGACGATCATCATCGGTGGAAGATCGAGGCCGGCGATCTGCCGCGAGAGTTCGTTGGGCATCTGCGAGAGCGCGAGCGCAGCGCCGAACAGCTCTGCTCCGAGCAGGATCAGGAAGATCATCGCCGTGGTCTCGGCGGTGGCGAGGAGCGAACGATAGAAGCCGTTCCAGCGCATCCCGCCGATCACGATCGCGATGACGCCGACGGCAGCCGCACCGATCGCAGCCCCCTCGGTCGGCGAAAACCAGCCGAAATTGATGCCGCAGATGACCAGCAGAAAGACGAAGACCGTCGGCCAGATGCTGCGCGTCACCCTGAGCCGCTCCACCCAGCCCACCCGCTCGGCCGGTGGCGCCGAACCCGGCGAGAGACGGACATAGATGTTCACGACGAGCGCATAGCCAAGCGCCGCCATCACGCCGGGAATGACGGCGGCGAAGAAGAGCGCGCCGATCGATTGCTCGGTGTAGATCGCGTAGATCACGAGGATGACCGAGGGCGGGATGAGAATTCCGAGCGTCCCGCCGGCCGCCAGCGTTCCCGTCCAGAGCGCCCCCGAATAACCCTGACGCCGCATCTCCGGACCTGCGACCTGCGCCATCGTGGCTGCGGTGGCGAGCGAGGAGCCGCAAATCGCACCGAACGCCGCAGAGCCTCCGATCGTGGCAACGGCGAGCCCTCCTCGCCGGTGCCCGACCCAGGCGCGTGCCGCCTTGAAAAGTGCGTTGCTGAGCCCGCCCTTGGTGGCGAACTCGCCCATCAGGAGGAAGAACGGGATCACCGTGAGCGTGTGGTTGGAGAAGCGGCTGAATGTCAGCGTCTTCAGCGCGTTCAGCATCGGCCACCAGCCGGTGATGCTGGCGTATCCGATCCCGCCCGCGAGCAGCATGGCGACACCGACGGGCATGCGCAGGACGATGAGCCCCACCGTGCCGAAGAACAGCGCGACGCCGATATCGAAGTTGCTCATGCCCTACGTCGCCCCCGGAGAGCGACGAACTGCTCCCATGCCGTGAAAATGCAGACGATCGTCCAGAGCGCGCCCGCAGCTGACGCGCCGGCAAATCCCCACCATTGCGGCAGCTGGAGGAACATGCTGGCACGCTGGCGCGAAAACGCGTCGAGCCCGCCCTGCATCATCCGCCAGGTGATCACCGCCACGACAACGGCAAAGGCCACGCCCATGACGAAATCGAGGGTATTCCGCCAGCGCTCCGGGAGCCGCGCCGTAAAGATCGCGATGACGACATTCGAGCCGCGCATCTGGCCATAGGGAAGAAAGAGCGCGATCGCAACGCCCGCGCAGAGCGAGACGATCTCGGTATCGCCGAGGATCGGGCGGCCGAAGCGCGCCAGAACCACGGACGATACCGTCACGAGAATGGCGAAGACGAGCACGAACCCGCCCAGCGCCGCTGCCACCTCGGTAATCTTGAGAAGGGCCCGACGCGAAGCCGCAGGCTCCGAACCGGTCTCTCCAGCGGCGATACCCTCGCTCACGAGACGCTCCCGCTTGCCATGGACCTCACTGCCTGCCGTATTTGGCGGTGATTTCGAGCAGGGAGGCAAACAGCGCCTCGCCGTCATAGCCGCGACCGTTCATCTCGGCGATCCAGGCATCGTAGGCGGGCTGTACCGCTTCGCGCCAGCGCAGCCGCTCTTCTTCGTCGAGGGAGAAGACGGTGTTGCCGTTGGCGATCGTCGCCTGACGAGCCGACTCTGTCTGACCATCCCAGATCTCGCCGAGCTGCCTGGCGTAGTTGATCCCGGAATTGTCGTCGATGACGGCCTTGAGATCGTCGGGCAGGCGATCGTAGCTGTCCTGGCTCATGAGCGTCAGCAGCGTGCCCTGAAACAGCGCGGTATCGGTGTGGTACTTCGTGACCTCGTAGAAGCGATAGGGCTCGGTGATCGCCCAGTTGATGTACATGCCATCGACCTGTCCGCGCGAAAGCGCCTCGTAGACGCCGGGAAGCGGGATGCCGACGGGCACGCCGCCGAGCGCCTGCACCGCCTCGCCGATGAAGCGCCCGGCGACGCGGATGCGCATCCCGGCCAGGTCCTCCATCTTCTCCACCGGCTTGTCGACCGTATGAAGGATCGCGCGGTCGGTGGTGTGGATCGAGATGATCTTGATGCCGTCGAACTCCTGATCGAGATGAGTGGTCGCGAATTCCATCGCCGCCTGGCTCATGGTCTCCGAAAGGCCGGTGTTCATGAACGGCAGCTCGACGCCCTCGATCCCGGGGAAGCGACCGGGCGTGAAGCCGCCGACCGTCCAGATCATGTCGACGACGCCGTCCTCCAGCTGCTGGACGAGGTCCGAGGCCGCGCCGCCGAGCTGCATTGCCGGATAGATCTCGATCTTGATCCGCCCATCGGATTGTTCCGCCACGCGCTCGGCCCAGCGGTCGATATGCATCGTGTGATCCAGCGATGTCGGTGATGAGAATGAGTGCAGACGGAAGGTGAATTCCTGTGCAGTCGCCGCGCTGAAAGACATGCCGATGGCAGCGGCGCCGACGGCGGAAAGCAAGATTGACCTGTAACCCATGGTATTCCCCTTTTATGCGGCGGCGTCCTGATGCTCACCTTTTCCTTACTCTGGGGAAAGCAATTGCCCTGCCAGTTCGATTGCCTCGGGAGTTCAGGCAGCCAACCACCCGCCGTCGACCATCAAGGTCGAGCCTGTCGTGAACGTCGAATCGTCGCTCGCCAAAAAGAGCGCGCCGCGCGCCACCTCGTCCGCCGTCCCGAACCGCCCCATCGCATGCCGCAGGCGCGAGCGCTCGGCTGCCGATTCCGGATCGGCGTTGCGAGCGAGGCCGCGGGCGAGGAGGGGGGTGTCGATCGCCCCGGGAACGAGCGCATTCACGCGGATGCCCGCTTCTGCGTAATCGAGCGCCATGGTCCGCGTCAGGCTCAGGATCGCGCCCTTGGCCGCGAGGTAGGCGCTGTTCGAGCGCCCGCCTGCGATGGCGAGCTGCGACGCGAGCGTGACGATCGCTCCCTTGCCGCGACGCTCCATCGCGGGAATCGCGGCGCGAGCCCAGAGCCAGGTGCCGCCGACATTGGCGCGGATGACGGCATCCCATTCGTCGGGGTCCGTCGTCGTCACGGTCCCCCCACAGGAGAACCCGGCGGCCGTGACGAGGACGTCGATCCGCCCCCAGGCTTCGATCACCGCCTGAGCATCGCGATCTGCGGATCCGGGCTCGCCGACATCCGAGCATCGCACCATCGCGCGCCCGCCCGCACCCTCGATCGCCTCATGCGTCCCGGCGAGCCCGACCTCGTCCCGGTCGATCAGTGCAATCCGAGCACCCTCCTGCGCAAACAGCAGCGCGATCGCCCGGCCGATCCCGGAACCCGCCCCCGTCACGACCGCGACGCGATCTGCGAGCTTCATGATGCGTCTCCGTGTTCACGTTGCCACTCGGCCAGATGCCGTGCGGATTTCGTCAGGTCGTAGCCCGGCGCAAAGCCTGCCTCGCGCAGGCGCTCGATGCTCATGGGCGCGCGATCGCCGGGCGCATGCAGGTCGATGGTCGCGGCCTCGCCGGGGAGCGCCAGGCGGCAGGAATTCTCCGGGAGCCCCATCGCAGCCGCCAGCGCCGTCCCCAGTCGAGCGCGCTCCAGCGTTCGCCGGGGCCGATATTGTAGAGGTCGTGCGCGAGATCCGGCGCGTCGATCAGCGTCGCGATGGCGCTGGCCGCATCGGGCGCATAGAGCCAGTCGCGCAGGCCCTCGCGGGCCAGAATCGCTGCCTTGCCGGCGAGCAGCGCGTGCAGGACCTGGTACTGCGGGCTCAGCGAATCGCGCACCCCCGTCGCACGTTCCCAGGGGCCGAAGACGCCGCTGAGGCGGACGTTGCGGACATCCATGCCCCAGAGCTCGCCGAGCCGCGAGGCGACCCGCTCGGAGGCGAATTTCGTGATTGCGTAGAGCGCGCGCGGATCCTCCGGCGTCTCGCCCTCGACGAGAAGATCATGCCGCATGCCGGCGGCCCCGTAGGCGGTAGCGGAGCTGAGATTGACGAAGCGTCGCACGCCTCGCTCATGGGCCTTCGTCAGCGCAGAGACCATCCCGCCGAGATTGACCGCGACGATCCGCTCGGGCTCGTCGGCCTCTCGGCGCGGACCCGCCGTGATCGCCGCGCCGTAGATGACGCAGTCGATCCCGGGGTGGATCGCAGCGTCGAGGCTGGCCGGCTCCAGCACATCGCCAGTCATGAATGTTGCAGTCCCCGAGAGCGCGTCGAGCCGCGCCTGCGCATTCGCAAGAGGCGGCTCGCGGTCGAAGAGGGTGACGCTGCGACCGGATGCGGCGAGGCGCTCGGCGACGTTCAGGCCGATGAACCCGCAGCCGCCGATGATCAGGATGGAACCACGCGGATCGGACACGCACTGCCTCGCGACATCGATGAACGGACAACATTCCGAACGCGAGCGTAACCTTATCCTCGGCTGATGCGAGCGGAAAAGGCGTGCACTTCCACATGCAATTGCCCAAGGGGTAGCCATCCGTCTGAAGATAACGCAGCGCCGCCAGATCTCCCCGAGGAACTGCAGATCTCGGCAAAGAGCTGAAATTTTTCTGTTTGCAACCTTATTCGCCCGTGTAAGCTAGCCGGCAAATAACGGGCGCACCGATCAACGGGCGTCCATTCAGGGAGGAACGCCATGTTACTGCGGAAACTACAGTATCTTTCCGTCTGCGCCGTCGCGGGCATGTTCATGTTCGCCGGCCCCGCCAACGCGCAGGAATGCCCCAATCGCGGCGATCTGGACGACATGTATTGCGATGCCGACGGCGATCTCGTCGCCGACGTGCCGACCGACCCGTCCCAGTTCCGCGATCCCTCGACGCTCGTCTTCGCCTATACCCCCGTCGAGGATCCCGCCGTCTACGCCAATATCTTCAGCGATCTGATCGACCATCTGAAGACCTGCACCGAGCGGGACGTGGTCTACTTCAACGTCCAGTCGAATGCGGCGCAGATCGAGGCCATGCGGTCCGGGCGTCTGCACATCGGCGGCTTCTCCACCGGCCCGACGGGCTTTGCCGTCAACCTCGCGGGCGCCGTACCCTTCGCCGTCAAGGGCGATGCCGACGACTGGCAGGGCTACAACCTGATCGTCATCGTGCGCGCCGACAGCGACTATCAGGAACTCCCCGACCTCAAGGGGGCCCGCTTCGCGCATGTTTCGCCCTCCTCGAATTCGGGCAATCTCGCGCCCCGCGCCCTCTTCCCCGATGAAGGCCTGACGCCGGACGAGGATTACGAGCCCCTGTTCAGCGGCAAGCACGACCAGTCGATCATGGGCGTGAATTCCGGCGATTACGACGCGGCCGCGGTCGCCTCCGACGTGTTCGAGCGCATGGCGCGCCGGGGACAGGTCAACGAGGACGATTTCCGCGTGATCTATCGCTCGGAGCGTTTTCCGACGTCGTCCTTCGCCCTCGACAGCCGCCTCGAGCCGGAGCTGCGCGAGACGCTGCTGACCTGCTTCTACGATTACCGCTTCACGGAAGACATGCAGCGTGAATTCGACGGTGCCGATCGCTTCTATCCGGTGAACTACAAGGAGCATTGGGAAGTCGTGCGTCGCGTCGCCGATCGCAGCGGCACGCCCTTCAACCGCACCACGTGGGAAGCCCAGTGAGAGCCACCGCCATCGACGATACCGGCGCCGTCGGCGAAAAAGCGCCGACGGCAGATGGTATCCGCAAGGGTCCTCGCAAGGGAGACGGCGCGCTCGTGGTGCGCCGTCTCTCGAAGGAATATCAGCGCGGGGTCCCCGTGCTGAAGGACATCTCCCTCGATTTTCCCAGACGCGGCGTCGTCGCCGTGATCGGGCCGTCGGGGACGGGCAAATCGACCCTGATCCGCTGCATCAACCGCCTCGTCGAGCCGACCTCCGGCAAGATCATGCTCGATGGCCGCGACCTCACGAAGCTGCGGGGTTCGGCGCTGCGCGCGGCGCGCCGCGAGATCGGGATGATCTTCCAGGAGTACAATCTCGTCGAGCGGCTCTCCGTCATCGAAAACCTGCTCTGCGGGCGGCTGGGTTACCTGCCGGTCTGGCGGGTCTGGCTGCGGCGCTTTCCGGAGACCGACATCGCCGAGGCGTTTTCGCTGCTCGACCGCGTCGGCCTCGGCGATTTCGCCACGCGCCGGGCGGACGCGCTCTCGGGCGGGCAGCGCCAGCGCGTGGGGATCGCCCGCGCCGTCATGCAGAACCCCAAGCTCCTGCTGGCCGACGAGCCCACCTCCTCCCTCGACCCCAAGACCTCCGTCGAGATCATGGAGCTGATGCGCGACCTCGCAGCCGAACGCGACATCCCCGTCATCATCAACATCCACGACGTCGCCCTCGCCAGGCGCTTCGCCACGCGCATCATCGGCATGTCGGAGGGCAGCGTGGTCTATGACGGGCCTCCCGACGAACTCGAGGAGACCCATCTCCACCAGATCTACGGCGCGGGCGATCGCGAAGGGGGCTGGATCGGATGACGATCGCCGATACCCGTCCCGCGCCCGGTGCCCTGCGCCGCCGCGCCTTCCAGCCGAACTGGCGTCAGCGCGCGATCTGGCTCGGCCTCGCCGCCTACGTCGTCTATGCGGGCAGCCTGCTCGACATCACCTGGGCGCGGTTCGTCACCGGGCTGAGCAACGGCTCGCGCTTCCTCGGGCGCATGTTCCCGCCGGAATTCACGCGCTGGGAGATCCTGCTCGAGGGGCTCGTCGAGAGCCTGCAGATCGCGATCATCGCCTCGGTGATCGGCATCCTGCTGTCGCTCCCGATCGGGCTGCTCGCCGCGCGCAACCTCATGCCGGCGATCGTCACGGTGCCTGCGCGGGCGCTGATCGCGTTTTCGCGCTCGTTCCACCCGATCATCGTCGCGATCATCTTCGTCAAGGCGATCGGCTTCGGCGCGCTCGCCGGCATCCTCGCCCTGATCCTCGCCTCCATCGGCTTCATCGGGAAGCTCTTCGCGGAGGCCATCGAGGAGATCTCGCTGAAGCAGGTCGAGGCGGTGCGCGCCACGGGAGCATCGTTCTTCAACGTCGTGATCATGGGCGTCCTGCCGCAGGTGCTCTCGCGCTTCATCGGCTTCTCGACCTACCAGCTCGACAGCAACCTGCGGAACTCCACCATGGTGGGGATCGTCGGCGGGGGCGGGATCGGGGGCACGCTGTTCTCGGCGTTCCAGCGCTTCGACTACGATTTCGTCGCCGCCATCCTGATCGCGATCATCGCCATGATCATGATCGGCGAAGTGATCGCCGGCTGGCTGAGAAAGAGCTTCCAATGAGCGCCGGAATCGAAGCCCCGGCAACCGCGCAGGCCCCGCCACGTCAATGGCAACGCTTCACGCCGATGCAGCGCCTGTCGCGCTTTGCCGTCTATCTCGCCATCGTCATGGCGCTGGTCTGGTCGGTGCGCAACGTGCAGGTGATCCCGGAATTCCTGTTCGACGCGCACAACCAGATGGCCGACCTGCTGCGCCGGATGTGGCCGCCCGATGTCGCCTACTATCCGCGCTCGATCCACGGCGCGCTGATGGAGACGATCCACATCGCGACGCTCGGCACCATCCTGTCCCTCTTCCTCGCGGTACCCGTCGGGCTGATGGCGGCGCGCAACATCACGCCGTTCTGGCCCCTGAACCAGCTCGCAAACTTCATACTCGTCGGCTCGCGCACCGTGAACTCCCTCGTCTGGGCGCTGCTCTTCGTGGCGATCTTCGGCCCGGGCGCGCTGGCGGGCACTATCGCCATCGCGTTTCGCTCCATCGGATTCGTCGGCAAGCTGCTGGGCGAGGCGCTGGAGGAATGCGATCGCGGGCCGATCGAGGCCCTGCGCGCGGCGGGGGCTCCGTGGTTCTCGATCCTGCTCAAGGGCTACTGGCCGCAGGTGCAGCCCGCCTTCTGGTCGATCACGCTGTTTCGCTGGGACATCAACGTGCGCGAATCAGCCGTTCTCGGGCTCGTCGGCGCGGGCGGAATCGGGCTCGTGCTCGATTCGGCGATGAACTTCTTCCAGTGGACCCGGGTCGCGATGGTCCTGATCTCGATCTTCGCCGTGGTGCTGATCGCGGAATTCATCGTCACGCAGATCCGCAAGCGGATTATCTGAGGACAACCCGGCTGTTGCCGCTTAACTTTCTGCACGGCCGCGCTTACAAAGGCGTCGCTCGACGACCGGCTGCTCCGCCGTGGAAAGCGAGAGCATCCGAGTTGAGAGCACATGCGCGATCAGCCATCCCAACCTTTGCCCGACCTTCTCTTCGCCGGCTTCCTGATCCTCCACGTCGCGGTCTGGACGCTGGTGCCGCTGCTCTGCGTCGGCAACATCCAGCTCGACGTGATCGAGGCTCTCGCCTGGGGGCGGGAATGGCAGGCGGGCTACTACAAGCACCCGCCGCTTTCGGCCTGGCTCGTCGAGATCTTTCGAATCGGCCCGGCGCACTGGCCGCTGTTCCTGCTCTCGCAAGCGATGGTCGCCGCAGCCTTCGTGGCGGCCTGGATGCTCGCTCGCGACATCCTCCCCCCGTGGCGTGCGCTCATCGGAGTGACCGCGCTGATGGCGGTGCACTACCACACGATCTCCAGCATCGAATTCAATGCCAACGTCGTGCAATATCCGTTCTGGGCCATCGCCGCTCTCGCCTTCTGGAAGGGCGTGAGGCGGGGCGGGACCGGCTGGTGGATACTCCTCGGCCTGGCCTGCGCCGCCGGAATTCTCGGCAAGCACTCCTTCGTGCTGCTTCCCGCGTCCATGGGCGCCTTCATGCTCCTGCACCTGGAGGGGCGGCGTGCCTTGGCGACGCCCGGGCCGTGGCTCGCGCTCACCGCCTGCATCGTCCTGCTGATCCCCCACCTGATCTGGAACCTCAACTACGATTTCCCGACGTTAGAGTACGCTGCGGAACGCGGCGGCGCTGGATCGCGCGGATTTGGAGCGACGCTCGCCAGTCTCGGCGGTTTCCTGGCGACGCAGATGCTGGCGCTCGTTCCAATCGTCGTGCTGCTTCTGCTCGCAGGCCCGCCGCATCCGCGCTTCTCTCGCCCGACGCGGGACGGCTGGCTGCTGATCACCATCGGTCTCGGACCGGCACTGGGCTTCATCGCCACATCGCTGCTGTTCGGGATCGGATTGCGGGACATGTGGGGCGCGCCGCTGTTCCTGCTCTCGGGGCCGCTGCTGATGCTGTTCCTCAGCCCAGAGCCCTTGATGCGCAAGCGCTTCGCCGTCGGATTTGCGGTGTTCCTCACGTTCGGTGCGTCCGGCTACGCGCTCGCTACCCTGGCTGGGCCGAAGCTGACGGGCAAATGGGAGCGTGCACATTTCCCCGGGCGCGACCTCGCGACCGAAATCGGATCAGCCTGGAGGGCGCGCCACGATGTCCCGCTGAAGGTCGTGATCGGCGATGTCTGGCTTGCCGGCAACGTGTCCTTCTACGATCCGCAGACGCCGTCGGTCTACATCGATGCAGATCCGGCGAAGGCGCCGTGGCTCGCCGATGCGCAGGTGCGAGAGGACGGGGCCATCGTGATCTGGACGCTGGACAAGCGCGGCACCCGGGCGATCCCTCTCGCCGAATCGGCCCTCGCTGGGCTCCCGCAGCGCTTTCCCGAAATCGAGGAGATGGAGCCGTTCACCCTGCGGGCGCGCTGGCTCGGAGGATCTGCGCCGGTCCATGTCGGCTGGGCGATCATTCCCCCGCAAGGCGCGGCAGCGGGGCCTGAAGTGCCTGGTCGCGCGGAGCCCGATACTCCTCGATGAGGTAGAGCGGGCGCTGCTTGCTCTCGTTGAAGATCCGCCCGATATATTCGCCGAGGATCCCGAGGCTGATCAGCTGCACCCCACTCAGGAAGAGCAGCCCCACCATCAGCGAGGCGTAGCCCGGAACGTCGATGCCGTGCAGCATGACCTCGACAACCAGAATGATGGCGTAGACCAGCGCGACGAGCGACACGGCGAGCCCGAGAAACGCCGCCATGCGCAGCGGGATGGTCGAGAACGCCGTCAGGCCGTTGATGGCGAGCCCGAGGAGCTTGGTGAGGCTCCAGCCGCTGTTCCCCTGAGTTCGCGCCTGTGGTTCGTAGGGGATCTGCGCCTGGCGGAAGCCGATCCAGAAATACAGCCCCTTCATGAAGCGCGCCCGCTCCGGAAGGCTGCACAGGGCATCGACCGCGCGCCGGTCGAGCAGGCAGAAATCGCCGACGCCCTTGGGCAGCTTCGTCTCCGACAGGCTGTCGAGCAGCCAGTAGAAACCCTTGACGCCGAAGCGCTTGAGGCGCGGCTCGTCGGGGCGCACGCTCTGGGCTGCGTGGATCACATGGAAACCCTGCTCCCACGCCGCGATCAGCTCCGGCACGAGTTCGGGTGGATGTTGGAGATCGGCGTCGATGATCACCACGCCGCGCCCGCGCGCATGGTCGAGGCCTGCGGAGATCGCGATCTCCTTGCCGAAATTGCGCGAGAGCGCGAGCACCCCGATCCGCGCATCGCCGGCGGCGATGTCGCGGGCGAGCGCGAGGGTGCCGTCGCGGCTGCCGTCATCGACGAAGATCAGCTCGAAGCTCCTGCCCGTGGCGTCGAGCACCGGGATGAGGCGCGCAAGGAGCGGAGACAGGTTTGCCGCCTCGTTGAAGCAGGGAACCACGACCGAGAGATCGGGGACTTCTTTTGCGGCCATGCTGGACACCATGTCGATCGACGCTCTAGAAGAAAATGCGGAAAGCCGATCCCCCGGACCGGCCATTCGGCTTCTTCGTAATGCTCTAAACGCGCGACGCCCCCTGATCAATCGCTTTCACAGCAATCGCTTTCACCGAGCCCCTCGTTGATGAAACCCGCTCCGCTCGTCCTTTGCGCCGACGACTTCGCGCTTGCCCCCGGGGTCAGCCGCGCCATCGCGGACCTCATCGCGCGCGGCCGGCTGACCGCCACCGGCTGCATGACCGTCAGCCCGTTCTGGCGCGATCATGCGCGGATGCTCGACGGGCTGGACGAGCGCGCCGATATCGGCCTGCACCTGACGCTGACGGACCACGCGCCGCTGTCGCCCATGCCGCTTTTCGCGCCGCAGGGACGCTTTCCGAGCAACGGACGCCTGATCCTCGCAGCACTCGTCGGTCGTCTCGACAGGGCCGGGATCGCGAGCGAGATCGCAGCGGAGATCGAGCGCCAGATCGACGCCTTCGAGGAAGCGCGCGGCCGCCCGCCGGCATTCATCGACGGTCACCACCACGTCCACCAGCTGCCCGTCGTCCGCGACGCCGTCATCGACGCCTTCCAGCGGCGGATCGCAAGGCCAGGAGGGGAAGCGCCGCAAGGCGAGCCGCGGGGCTATCTGCGCGTCTGCTGCGAACCGCGCAGTGCGATCCTGTCGCGTGCGGTCGCCCCGGTTCGAGCTGCGATCATCGATGCGCTCGGGCGGCCATTCGCGCGGAAGGTGCGCGAGCGCGGCATCCCCTGCAACGACAGCTTTCGCGGTGTGCGCTCGTTTTCGGCGAAGGAGGATGTGGCCGAAATCTTCGCGCGCTTCGTCACGGGCGGCGGCGAGCATCCGCTGGCCATGTGCCATCCCGGGATCGTCGATGACGAGTTGCGCGGGCTCGACCCGGTCACGAATGTGCGGGAGGCCGAGTATGCGTATCTCGCGAGCTACGCCTTCGGGGAACTCCTCGCGAGCCGGAACTTGAGGCTTGCGCGTTTCGAGCCGGGGGACGCGCGATGAACCTCGCGATCCCGCGCTGGCTGCGCTTTGCGATCGTCGGCGGCGTCAACGCGGCGATCGATCTCGGGATCTTCGTCGTCCTGCTCTACGCCTTCGGCTGGTCGCCGATCGCAGCGCACACGGCGGGCTTTCTCGCGGCCGTCGTCAACAGCTACGTGATGAACAAGCTCTGGACCTTCCAGGACAGGGACTGGTCGCGGCAGGCGATCTGGCGGGGCCTGCGCTTCTTCGCGGTCGCCTTCGGCGGCTGGCTCGTCGGGGCCGCCGTGATCGCGCTTGCGGTTCCAGCGTTCCCGGCGCTTGCGGCGAAACTGCTCGCGATCGGAGCGACGTTTGTCTGGAACTACACGCTGTCGCGGCTCTGGGTCTTCACGGACGCGCCGCCCGATCGCTCGGCGAACCCTTGACGTCACCAAGCGGCGTTCGCAGATTGACCAATGGCGGGAAAGTCTTCGGGGGGGTAGAACCATCGCGTAGAGTGCCAGCTGGCGGAGATGAGCGATGAGCCGGATACCGGATTTCACCACGGTTGCCTTCGAGCCCGTAGCCGTTCCAGCGGATGCGGTGGCTGCAGCCGAGCCGTGGCTGACGCCGGAGGGCATTCCGGTGAAGAGCCGCTACGATGCGGGCGATCGCGAGGGCATCGATTTCCTCGACACCTGGCCCGGCATCGCCCCCTATCTGCGCGGGCCGTATCCGACGATGTACGTGAACCAGCCCTGGACGGTGCGCCAGTATGCCGGTTTTTCCACCGCCGAGGATTCGAACGCCTTCTACCGCCGCAATCTCGCCGCCGGCCAGAAGGGGCTCTCGGTCGCCTTCGATCTTGCCACTCATCGCGGCTACGATTCCGATCACCCGCGCGTCGCGGGCGATGTGGGGATGGCGGGCGTCGCGATCGATTCGATCTACGACATGCGCACGCTATTCTCCGGCATCCCGCTCGACCGGATGAGCGTCTCGATGACGATGAACGGCGCGGTGCTCCCCATCATGGCGCTCTACATCGTCGCCGCCGAGGAGCAGGGCGTGCCGCCGGAGAAGCTCGCCGGCACGATCCAGAACGACATTCTCAAGGAGTTCATGGTCCGCAACACCTACATCTACCCCCCTGCGGCCTCGATGCGCATCATCTCCGACATTTTCGCCTACACGTCGCAGAAGATGCCGAAGTTCAATTCGATCTCGATTTCCGGCTATCACATGCAGGAAGCGGGCGCGACGCAGGATCTGGAACTGGCCTATACGCTCGCCGACGGCATCGACTACATCCGCGCGGGGCTGGCTGCCGGGCTCACCATCGACAAGTTCGCGCCGCGCCTGTCGTTCTTCTGGGCGATCGGCATGAACTTCTTCATGGAGGTGGCAAAGCTTCGCGCCGCGCGGCTGCTCTGGGCCAAGCTCGTCAAGGAATTCGAGCCGCAGAACCCGAAATCGCTGGCGCTTCGCACCCATTCGCAGACCTCCGGCTGGTCGCTGACGGCGCAGGACGTGTTCAATAACGTCACCCGCACCTGCGTCGAGGCGATGGCGGCGACGCAGGGGCACACCCAGTCGCTGCATACGAACGCGCTCGACGAAGCGCTGGCGCTCCCCACGGACTTCTCCGCCCGCATCGCCCGCAACACCCAGCTCTTCCTCCAGCAGGAGAGCGGCACCTCGCGGATCATCGATCCATGGGGCGGCTCGTATTATGTGGAGCGCCTGACGGCAGATCTCGTCGAAAAGGCCTGGGAGCATATCCAGGAGGTCGAGGCGCTGGGCGGAATGGCGAAGGCGATCGAGAAGGGGCTCCCCAAGCTCAAGATCGAGGAGGCCGCCGCCAAGACGCAGGCGCGCATCGATTCCGGCACGCAGATCGTCGTCGGCGTCAACGCCTTCAAGCCGAGCGAGGACCGGCCCATCGAGGTGCTCAAGGTCGATAACGCCAATGTCCGCGTCCTCCAGCTCGACAAGCTGAAGCGCCTGCGCGGCGAGCGTGATCAGGGGGCGGTGGATGCCGCGCTCGAGGCGATTTCGCAATCGGCTGCGATCGGTGAGGGCAATCTGCTCGATCTCGCGGTGCAGGCCGGGCGCGTGAAGGCGACGGTGGGCGAGATTTCGCAGGCGCTGGAGAATGTCTGGGGCCGTCACCGGGCGGAGATCAAGTCGATTTCGGGCGTCTACAAGCGCGAGGTGGGAGCCATGTCCCCGGTGGTCGAGAAGGTGCGCGAACTGGTCGAGGAGTTCGAGGAGAACGACGGGCGCCGTCCCCGCATCCTCGTCGCCAAGATGGGGCAGGACGGTCATGACCGTGGCCAGAAGGTGATCGCCTCCGCCTTCGCCGATCTCGGCTTCGACGTCGATATCGGGCCGCTTTTCGCCACGCCCGAAGAGGCCGCGCGCCAGGCCATCGAGAACGACGTCCATATCATCGGCGTCTCGTCGCTGGCAGCGAGCCATCTCACGCTGGTGCCGGAGCTGAAGAAGGAGCTCGCGGGCTTCGGGCGCGAGGACATCATGATCGTCGTCGGCGGCGTCATCCCGCCGGACGATTTCGACGCACTCAGGAAAGCCGGCGCATCGGCGATCTTCCCGCCCGGCACCGTGATCGCGGATGCCGCCGTGAAGCTCATTGCGGAGCTGAACGAGCGCCTGGGTTACCGCCCGCAGCAGGCGGCGGAATGAGATCTAGCGAAACAGCAGGTTCGGCAGGCCCGTGGCGATCGGCGGGTAGAACCAGATGATCAGGATGGCGAAGATCTGCACGCCGATATAGGGGATCACCCCGCGGTAGATGTCGCCCGTAGTGATCTCCGGCGGGGCTGCGCCGCGCAGGTAGAACAGCGAAAATCCGAAGGGCGGCGTCAGGAACGAGGTCTGCAGGTTGATCGCGATCATGACCGACAGCCAGATCGGATCGAGCCCCATGATCAGCAGCGCCGGGGCGACGATCGGCAGGATGATCACCGAGATCTCGACGAAATCGAGGAAGAAGCCGAGCAGGAAGATCGCGGCCATGACGAAGAGCAGCGCCCCCTGAGGCCCGCCCGGCATCGATTCGAGCAGCCCCTCCACCCGCAGATCCCCGCCGAGTCCCCGGAAGACGAGGGTGAAGATCGTGGCCCCGATCAGCGTCGCGAAGATCATCGCCGTGACGGATGTGGCGCTGCTCGTGATCTCGCCCACGATCCCCGCCCGCGCGAGCCGACGGATCGCCACGTAGATTCCGTAGAGCGCGACGAGGCAGAGGAAGGCGGCAAAGGCAGCAGCCGCATAGTCGAGCATCGTCGCATCCGAGCGCTGCGGGCGGATATTGGTGAACGAGGCGATGGCGACGATGGAAAGGATCGCCGCGATGGAGAGATAGAACGGCAGCCGCGTGCGCCCCTTCGACAGCTTGATCGCCGCAAGCAGCAGCGAACCTACAGCGCCCACCGCGGCAGCCTCCGTCGGCGTCGCGATCCCACCGAGGATCGAGCCGAGCACGGCGATGATCAGCGCGATCGGCGGCACCAGTACGGCGGCGATGCGGGCGAGATCGATGGGCTCGCCGGCGTCGCGACGCATCACCGGGGCGATCGAGGGCTGCAGGAAGGCGCGCAGCAGGATGTAGGCGAGGTAGAGCACGAAAAGCATCAGCCCGGGGACGAGCGCTGCGGCGAAGATCTCGCCGACGCTGATCGTATCGACCGAAAAGCGCCCCATGCGGAATTGCGCCTGCTGATACGAACTCGACATCACCTCCGAGAGGATGATCAGCATGGTCGATGGCGGAATGATCTGCCCCAGCGTTCCCGCCGTGCAGACGGTGCCGGCGGAGAAGGCGCGGTCGTACTTGTTGGCGAGCATGGCCGGCAGCGCGATCAGCGCCATGGCGACGACGGTGGCACCGACGATGCCGGTGGAGGCCGCAAGCAGCGCGCCGACGGTCATCACGGAGACGGCGAGCCCCCCACGCAGGCCCCCGAACAGCCGCCCCATCTCGATCAGCAGTTCTTCCGCGAGCTTGGATTTCTCGAGGATGACGCCCATCACCACGAAGAGCGGGATCGCGATCAGGACCTGGTTCGTCATGATCCCGAAGATGCGCTGGCTCAGCGCCCGGAACAGGAACAGGTCGAACACGCCCAGCATCCAGCCGACATAGGCGAACGCCACCGCGATCCCCGCCAGCGTGAAGGCGACGGGAAAGCCCAGCAGGATCGCCGCGCACAGCGCCGCGAAGAGCAGGATGTCGAGGGATTGCGCGATCACGGGGCGGGATACTCCGGCAACGCGACGCCGCGTGTGATGAAGTGAAACGAGCGCAGGATCATCGCCAGGCCCTGCAGGATGAGGAGGATGCAGAAGGCCGGGACGAGGGTCTTCAGCAGGAACGACGCGGGGATGCCGCCCACCGAGATCGCGCCCTCGTATATCGCCCAGGAGTTGCGCACGCTGGGCCAGGAATAGTAGATCAGGACGAAGAGCGGGGGGAGGAGCAGGAAGAGCCCGCCCAGCAGGTCGGTCCACGCCCGTCCGCGCGGGCCGAGTTTCCCGTAGAAGATATCGACCCGCACATGCTTGTCGATCAGGAGCGTGTAGCCCGCCGCAAGCATGAAGAGGAATGCATGCATGTAGAGCACGCCCTCCTGCATGAACATGTAGCTGATCCCGAACAGATAGCGCAGCAGAACGACGACGAACTGCAGCAGCACCATTGCGAGGATGAGGTGGCGCACGATGCGGCCGGTATGGGCGTTGACGCTTTCCAGCGCGCGGACGGTGGTGGCGATGCTCATGCGGGCGTTCTCACTGTCGTCGAAGCGCTTTCCCTACCCGCGATTCCATCCTGCACCCCGTTCCGTGTCATCCCCGGCGGCGCGCAGCGGCGGGAAGGGGATCCAGCTGTGACGTTCATGAAGAACTCCCTGCGGACATTGCCTGCATGAGACCCACTGCCTGCATGAACCTCACGGCTGGATCCCCTTCCCCTGCGCCGCAAGCGGCTCCGGCCGGGGATGACACGCACCCCTCCCCGCTGCTCGAGGCGAAGAGGGGTGTCGCGTGCGCTCAGCTCGGATACGTATAATCCAGAGCCCGCGCGTTCATCATGCCGTTGTCGGCGTAGGTCTTGTATTCCACCATCTTGTTCCGGTAGTCGAGGTAGCTCTCGACGATGCGGCGGACGAGTTCGTCGGAATCCTCGCGCAATTCCGAGATCACCTCGCCAGCGGCATTGCCCATGGCGACCATGACGTCGTCGGGGAGCTTGCGCACGACGACGTCATGCTGCTCGACCATCTCCCGCAGGGCGATGGCGTGCTTGGTGGTGTATTCGGTCCAGACCGGGTTGTAGAGCGACTCGCAGGCAAAGCTTACGGCCTGCTTCAGATCGTCCGGCAGGTCGTTGTAGACGTTCATGTTGACGGCGCATTCCTCGGCGGATGAGGGCTCGCCGACGCCGGGCCAGTAATAGTTCTTGGCCACCTGATAGACGCCGAGCGCCGAATCCGACCACGGGCCGATGAACTCACCTGCATCCAGCGTCCCCGCCTGCAGCGCCTGGAACATCTCCGGCCCACTCATCGCCTGCACGGCCATGCCGATCTTTGACGCCATCGCGGATGCGATGCCGGTGGTGCGGTAGCGCATGCCGCGCAGATCGTCGACCGAGTTGATCTCGTTGCGGAACCAGCCGGCGAATTGCGGGCCGGAATTGCCGCAGAGAAACGGCTTCAGGCTGAAGCGCGCGTAGATCTCGTCATAGAGCTCCTGCCCGCCGCCATGCACCATCCAGCCGACCTGCTCGTCGGCGAGCAAACCGAAGGGCTGCGAACCGAAGAGCTCGATGCCGCGCGACTTCGAGCCCCAATAGGCGGGAACCGCGTGATACAGCTCGGCCGTGCCTTCCGACACCGCATCGAACACGCCGCGGCCTGGGACGATCTCGCCCGCCGGGAACAGGCGGACCTCGATGCGCCCGCCGGAGAGCGCCGTGATGCGATCCGCCAGCATCTGGGCGGCGACACCCGGACCGGGAAGGTTGCGCGGCCATGCGGTGACCATGCGCCACTGGCGCACATCCTGCGCGATGGCGGGGGCGGCGAGCGTCGTCGTCGCCACGCCCGCGGTGGCGGCGAGGCCGGCCGTCTTGAGGAAATCGCGTCTTTTCATTGTCCCGTTCTTTTCCATGGTCCCACTCTCCGGATGTTGTTGTGCCTGTTTCTTGATCCGATGCCTGCCCGGCGCTCTTTTTCGTCAATCGAGCGAGGGAAGGTTCAGCCCCTTGTCCCGCGCGCAGTCCCGCGCGATCTCGTAGCCCGCATCGGCGTGACGCATCACGCCGGTGGCGGGGTCGTTCCACAGCACGCGCTCGACCCGGCGCGCTGCATCTTCCGTGCCGTCGCAGACGACGACCATGCCGGAATGCTGCGAATAGCCCATGCCGACGCCGCCGCCGTGATGCAGCGAAACCCATGTCGCCCCGCTGGCGCAATTGAGAAGCGCGTTGAGCAAGGGCCAGTCGGAGACGGCGTCGGAGCCGTCCTTCATCGCCTCGGTCTCGCGGTTGGGGGAGGCGACGGAGCCGGAATCGAGGTGGTCGCGCCCGATCACGATGGGGGCCTTCAATTCGCCCGATGCGACCATCTCGTTGAAGGCGAGGCCGAGCCGGTGACGGTCGCCGAGGCCGACCCAGCAGATGCGGGCGGGGAGCCCCTGGAACTGGATGCGCGCGCGGGCCATGTCGAGCCAGTTGTGGAGATGCGCGTCGTCCGGCATCAACTCCTTCACCTTCGCATCGGTCTTGTAGATGTCCTCCGGATCGCCCGAGAGCGCGCACCAGCGGAACGGGCCGATGCCGCGGCAGAAGAGCGGGCGGATATAGGCGGGGACGAAGCCGGGGAAGTCGAAGGCGTGCTCCAGACCTTCGTCCTTGGCCATCTGCCTGATGTTGTTGCCGTAATCCAGCGTCGGGACGCCCATTCGGTGCCAGTCGAGCATCGCCTGGACATGCTCGACCATCGAGAGCTTAGCGGCCTTCGCGACGCCCGCCGGATCACTTTCCCGGCGGCGCTCCCACTCGTCGAGGCTCCAGCCCCTGGGGAGATAGCCGTTGAGCGGATCATGGGCGGAGGTCTGGTCGGTGACGACGTCGGGGCGCACGCCGCGCCGCACGAGTTCCGGGAACAGCTCGGCGGCGTTGCCGAGGAGCCCGACGGACAAAGGCTTCTTCTCCGCGCAGGAGCGCTCGATCATGGCGAGCGCCTCGTCCAGCGTCTCGGCCTTCGCGTCGATGTAGCCCGTGCGCAGGCGGAAATCGATGCTGCTCGGCCTGCATTCGATGGCGAGGCACGACGCCCCTGCCATGGTCGCGGCGAGCGGCTGCGCTCCGCCCATGCCGCCGAGGCCTGCGGTGAGGATCCAGCGCCCTTCGAGGCTGCCGTCGTAGTGCTGACGACCCACCTCGACAAACGTCTCGTAGGTGCCCTGGACGATGCCCTGGCTGCCGATATAGATCCACGACCCCGCCGTCATCTGGCCGTACATCATCAGGCCGAGCTTATCGAGTTCGTTGAAATGCTCCCAGGTCGCCCAGTGCGGCACAAGGTTGGAATTGGCGATGAGGACGCGCGGCGCATCCTTGTGTGTGCGGAACACCCCGACGGGCTTGCCCGATTGCACGAGCAGCGTCTCGTCGTCGTTCAGGTCGCGCAGACTGGCCACGATGCGATCAAAGCTCTGCCAGTCCCGCGCCGCGCGCCCGATGCCGCCATAGACCACGAGTTCGGAGGGCTTTTCGGCCACGTCCGGATCCAGGTTGTTCATGAGCATGCGCAAAGCCGCTTCGGTCTGCCAGCTCTTGGTGCTGATCTGCGGTCCGCGCGGGGCGCGGATTACGCGGGCATTGTCGAGGCGGTTCATGGTCTTGCACCTTGCGAGGGGTGTGGAGTTGCGACGGAGGGGAGTTCGAGCGGCGCGACAGCCGCGATCAGCGCGCCATTCGCCACGAGGCGATGGGCGCTGGCGATGTCGGTCGCCATGAAGCGATCATCGTCGAGATGGGCGACATCCCGGCGCAGCAACGCGCGGGCGGCCTCGATGGCCGCGCTGCTTGAAAGCGGCGCGATGAAGTCGCAGCCCTGCGCGGCGCAGAGCCATTCGATGGCGACCACATGCGCGGCGTTCTCGGCCATCGGCAGCAGCCGACGCGCGCCGTGCGTCGCCATGGAGACGTGATCCTCCTGGTTAGCCGAGGTCGGGATCGAATCGACGCTGGCCGGCATTGCCCGCTGCTTGTTCTCCGCGACGAGGGCGGCGGCGGTGACCTGCGGGATCATGAAGCCGGAATTGAGCCCCGGTTTCGGCGTGAGAAACGCCGGCAGGCCCGACAGCACGGGGTCCATCAGCATGGCGATGCGGCGCTCGGTGATCGAGCCGATCTCGCAGATCGCGATGGCGATCATGTCGGCGGCGAAGGCGACGGGTTCGGCGTGGAAGTTGCCGCCGGATATGACGTCACCCTCATCCGCGAAGACCAGCGGGTTGTCGGAGACGCCGTTGGCCTCGGTCTCCAGAACCTCGCCTGCCTGGCGCAGCAGCGTCAGGCACGCCCCCATCACCTGGGGCTGGCAGCGCAGGCAATACGGGTCCTGCACGCGGTCGTCGCCGGTGACGTGTGAGGCGCGGATGGCGCTTCCCGCCATCAGCTCGCGCAGCGCCCGCGCCGTCTCGATCTGGCCCCGGTGGCGGCGCACGGCGTGGATGCGCGGGTCGAACGGCCCATCCGAGCCCTTGGCGGCGTCGGTCGCCAGCGCACCCGTGATCAGCGCGGACTGGAACACCCGCTCGGCGTCGAAGAGCCCCGCGAGCGCCAGCGCCGTCGAGACCTGCGTCCCGTTGAGAAGCGCGAGCCCCTCCTTCGCCGCGAGTTCCAGCGGCTGCAGGCCGATCTGCGAGAGCGCCTGCACGGAGGGCATCGCGACCCCGTCGATCCGCATCTCGCCCAGCCCCATCAGGCACGCGGTCATGTGAGCCAGCGGGGCGAGATCCCCGGATGCGCCGACGGAGCCCTGGCCCGGAATGACGGGGAGAGCCTCCTGCGCAAGGCAGGTCGCGAGATGCCGGATAGTCTCGACCCGCACCCCGGATGCACCCTGCGCCAGGCTCGCCACCTTGAGCGCCATGGTCAACCGCACCACGGCGTCGGGAAGCGGATCACCCACCCCGGCTGCGTGGGAGACCACGAGATTGCGCTGGAGCCTGGCGAGATCGTCCTTGCCGATCCGCACGCTGGCGAGCTTCCCGAAACCCGTGTTGATTCCGTAGACCGGATCGCCCTTCTCGACGATATCGGCGACGATCTGCGCCGATGCTGCGACCTTCTCCTCCCAGCCGTCATCCAGCACGGCGGAGGTGCCGCGATAGATCGCCCGCCATGCGTCGAGATGGGCAGCGCCCGGGGTCAGCGTGATGGCGATGTGCTCGGTCATGGCGCGGCCCCCGTTCGCGAAGTCACCCTGCCCCCGTAGACGCGCGCATGCAGCGGGTTGAAGCCGATGCGGTAGACGAGTTCGGCGGGGCTCTCGATGTCCCAGATCGCGAGATCGCAGCGCTTGCCGGCCTCGAGCGTGCCGATGCTGTCGAGCCGGCCCAGCGCCCGCGCGGCCTCGCGGGTGACGCCGGCGAGGCACTCGTTGACGGTCATGCGGAAGAGCGTCGCCCCCATGTTCATGGTGAGCAGCAGCGAGGTCATCGGGGATGAGCCGGGGTTGCAGTCGGTGGCGAGCGCCATGCGGACACCCGCCTTGCGGAAGGCCTCGATCGGCGGCTTCTGCGTTTCGCGCAAAAAGTAGAAGGCACCCGGAAGCACCACGGCCACCGTTCCCGCCTGCGCCATCGCAGCAGCGCCCGCCTCGTCGGTGTATTCCAGATGATCGGCCGACAGCGCGCCGTAGCGGGCGGCGAGCGCCGCGCCGTGGAGATTCGAGAGCTGGTCGGCGTGGAGCTTGACGGGGAGGCCCAGCGCGCGCGCCTTGTCGAAGACGCGGGCCATCTGCTCAGGCGAGAAGGCGATGCCTTCGCAGAAGCCATCGACAGCGTCGGCCAGACCCTCGGCTGCGATTGCGGGGAGCATCTCATCGACGATCAATGCGATGAACGCGTCCTTGTCGCCCTTCGCCTCCGGCGGAAGCGCATGCGCGCCCAGAAAGCTCGTGACGACGCTGATATCGCGTTCGCCCGCCAGCCTGCGCGCCGCCCGCAGCATCCGCGCCTCGCTCGAGGTATCGAGCCCGTATCCGGATTTGATCTCGATGGTGGTCACGCCCTCCGCGATCAGCGCGTCGAGACGCGGCAGCGCGCCTGCTACCAGCTCGTCCTCGCTCGCCGCCCGCGTCGCGCTCACCGTCGAGACGATGCCGCCGCCGGCCTTGGCGATCTCCTCGTAGCTCGCCCCGTCGAGGCGCATCTCGAACTCGCGCGCCCGGTTGCCGCCATGGACGATATGGGTGTGGCAGTCGATCAGCCCGGGGGTGATCCAGCGGCCGTCGCAGGCGATGCGCTCCCTCGCGTCGAGATCCGAGGGAAGCTCGGCAGCCGGACCGGCGAAGACGATCGCGCCGTCTCTTGCGGCGATCGCGCCGTTCTCGATCATCCCGCCGTCGCCGTCCTGCAGCGTGGCGAGGCGTGCATCCGTGAAGAGCGTATCGACCAGCATCAAGCTCTTGCGCTCCGCGTTCGACCGTTTAATGTCTATACATAATCAGCTAAGCTCGCGGCTGTCCAGTGGGTTTCCACAACGGATCGCGGGCGAGGGAGCGGAGGCTGCAGGCGGTGCAAAAGATTATTCTGGATCAAGCGCTTACGCCATCCGGATGGCAAAGCGACCTCGGCGTCGATATCGAAAACGGCGTCATCGTGGGCATCGTCGCAGACGCGAAACCGCAGGATCGCGAGCGGATCACCGGCATCACGCTCGCCGGCCTCCCCAACCTGCATTCCCACACTTTCCAGCGCGCCATGGCGGGGCTGGCCGAGACGCGGGGCCCGAGTGCCGACTCGTTCTGGACCTGGCGCGAGGTGATGTACCACTTCCTCGGCAATCTCACCCCCGAGGACATCGAGGCGATTGCCGCCTACGCCTTCATGGAGATGCTGGAGGGCGGGTTCACCTCCGTCGCAGAGTTCCACTACCTGCACCACGATATCGGCGGCGCGCCATATGCCGATCTCGCGGAAGCCTCGCGCCGGATCGCAGCGGCGGCGGAGGCGACCGGGATCAACCTCACGCTGCTCCCGGTATTCTATGCGCAGGGCGGCTTCGGCGCGCAGCCTCCGACGCCGGGCCAGGCGCGCTTCATCAACGATCCCGATCGCTTTGCCCGTCTCGTCGAAGGCGCGCGCGATGCGATCAGCGGCCTCCCCGTCGCCCGCCTCGGGATCGCCCCGCATTCGCTTCGTGCGGTGACGCCCGAAAGCCTGCGGGCCGTCGTGACGCTGGCGGGCGACGGCCCGATCCACATGCACGTCGCCGAGCAGGTGAAGGAGGTCGAGGAATGCCTCGCGTGGTCGGGCAAGCGCCCCGTCGCCTGGCTCATGGACGAGATGGAGGTCGATGCGCGCTGGTGCCTGATCCACGCCACGCATCTCGACGACGGGGAAGTCGCCGCCATCGCACAAAGCCGCGCCGTGGCGGGGCTCTGCCCGCTCACCGAAGCGAGCCTCGGCGACGGGATCTTCCGGGGGCAGGATTTCATCGGCCACGGCGGGCGCTACGGTGTGGGGACGGATTCGAACATCGAGATCACGGCATTCGGCGAGCTGAAGCAGCTCGAATACGCTCAGCGTCTCGGCCTGCGGGCGCGCAACGTCATGGCGGGGGATGAGGGACGCTCGACGGGGCGGCAGCTCTACGAGGCGGCGTGCGCGGGCGGGGCGCAGGCGCTGGCGCTTCCCGTAGGGGCGCTCATGGAGGGCATGCGCGCCGATTTCGTCGTCCTCGACGACAGCCACCCCGATCTTGCGAGCGTCAGCGGCGACCGGTGGCTCGATCTCGCGATCTTCGCGATCGGCCGCAGCGCGATCCGCGAGGTGCTTGTCGGCGGCAAACGGGTTGTGGAGAACGGTCGCCATCATGAGCGCAGCGCAACGCAGGCGCGCTATATGAGGACGCTGAAGCGGCTGACCGCTTAAGCGCCGCAGAGGAGGCCGGATGGACGATATCGTGAAGAGGCCGGCCTCGCTGAAGGCGCGCATCCGCGCCGATATCGAGAGCCGCATCCTCTCCGGCGAATGGCTGCCGGGCCACCGCATTCCCTTCGAGCACGAGCTCATGGAGCAGTACGGCTGCGCGCGCATGACGGTGAGCGGCGCGCTCGCTTCCCTGGCGGAAGCCGGCTTCATCGAACGCCGCCGCCGCGCGGGAAGCTTCGTGCGCCGCCCGCCGGCGCGATCAGCCGTCCTCGAGATCCCCGACATCAAGGCCGAGGTGCTGGGGCGTGGCGAGGTCTACGGCTACGAACTGCTCGCCTCGCAGACCCGCAAGGCCACGCTCAGTGATCGCAAGCGCCTGCATGTTCAAGCGGGTGCGACGGTGCTCGCGCTCGCGGCGCGCCACCACGCAGCCGGCCAGCCCTTCGCCTACGAGGACCGCGTGATTCCGCTCGACGCCGTGCCGGAAGCACGCGAGGTCGATTTCGGCGTCGAGCCGCCGGGGACCTGGCTGCTGCGGCACGTCCCCTGGCAGGAGGCCGAGAACATCATCTCCGCCCGCAGCGCCGACGCGGATATCGCCGCGCAGCTCTCGATCGAGGAGGGAACCGCCTGCCTCGTCATCGACCGCACCACCTGGCGCGGCAAGCGTACGCTGACCTCGGTGCGGCTGTGGCATCCGGGCGAAAGCCAGCGGCTGGTGGCGCGGTTCACGCCTTGAGCGGTTGCGGCTCGATATCTCGGCGGCGGGCGAGTTCACGGTAGAGCGCCTCAGGGGAAACGCCGAGCTCGCGGGCAAGCTCTTGCCGGAGCCCCTTCTGCGGCAAGGCGTTGCCTTCTTCCAGCCATGCGTCGAGACGTTCGGCCACGGTGCGCAAGGTGCGCATTTCCGCAATCATCCGGGCTTTCTGGACCGAGCGGGCGAGATATCCCGCCCATTCATCGTGGAGGGCTGGATTTTCTCGCAGGCGGGAGCGAAAGGCGGTGACCGGCAGGAGCGACACGCAGCTCTCCCGCATCGCCCTTGCGTCGCAGTGATAGGATGGCGAATAAATCGACGCCTCCGCCAGGACCTGCCCCGGCACCGCCCGTTGCAGGATGACCTCTCTGCCGAACCTCGAGGGTCGCACGAGATTAATGCCGCCCTCTCGTACCAGGGCAATATGCGTGACTGGGTCGCGGGCGAAGAACAAAGCCTCGTCCGCATGGAGACGGCGCAGCGGGGCCGAGGCAAATTCATCGGAGATCAAGGTCGACATGATCGCGATCATATCGGATCAGCGGCAAATCTGCCAGTGATCGGCCCGCTCGAGACAACCGGAGTGAACCGATGAAGCCTGTCCCCCTCACCATCTGCCTGGGCATCCTGCTCGCCCTGACGCCAGCCTGGGCGATGGCTCAGCATGCAGGTCACTCGCCATATGCCGGGCAGGAAGGCCGCGCCATCAAGAGTCTTTCGAACGAGGATGTCGAGGAGCTTCGGCGTGGTGGCGGCTGGGGCCTCGCCCTGGTCGCGGAATTGAACGGCGTTCCAGGCCCTTTCCATCTCCTCGAGTTGAAGGATGAAATTCCGCTCCGGACGGATCAGGTCGCCGCCATCGAGGCAATTTTCATCGACATGAAGGCCGAGGCCGTTCCGGTCGGCGAGCGGCTCATTGCGGGCGAAAAGGCGCTGGAGGAGGCTTTCGCTACGAACGATGTCGGACCCGAACGTTTGCGTGTCCTGATCGAGGAGATCGAGGCTGCGCGAGCAGAATTGCGGTTCATCCATCTGTCGCGCCACCTCTCCACGCCGGAGCTACTCGATGCGGCTCAGATCGCTCGCTACAAGGAATTGCGCGGCTATCGAGAAGATCCATGCGCGCATGTGCCCGAGGGGCATGATGCAGGCATGTGGCGGCGGCACAATAATTGTGGCTGACTGGGTTGCGCGAGGTTAGTCAGTCGATTTCGGCGTCGAGCCGCCGGGCACCTGGCTGCTGCGGGATGTGCCCTGGCAGGAGGCCGAGAACATCATCTGCGCCCGCAGCGCCGATGCAGATATCGCCGCGCAGCTCTCGATCGAGGAGGGAACCGCCTGCCTCGTCATCGACCGCACCACCTGGCGCGGTTCACGCCGTGATGCGGCGTTCCAGGATCGTTTATCGCGCTTCGAGGCGAGCGTAGGCGTCTTCGAGCACCGCGAGCAGATCCATCCCGGCATGGATGAAGACATCGACCCCGGCCTCGCGAAGCGCCGGCTCCAGCTCGCCCGGACGTCCGGCGAGATAGACCGCACGGCAGCCGGCATCCTTCAGGGTGCGTGCCGCCGATGCCGCTTCCTCCGCATAGATCGCGTCCGACGAGCACAGGCAGGCGAGACCCGCGCCCGATTGCGCAAAAGCCTCCACCATCGCCACATGGTCGGGGAAGCCGTCATTGCCGGGAGCGGAAATCCCGCCGGCCTCGAAGGCGTTGCGGGCAAAGCTCGCTCGCGCGTTGAACTCGGCAATGGGGCCGAGATTGGCGAGGAACATGAGTGGTCGCGCGCCGGTCTCGCGCTCGATCCGCTCCGCACGATCCCGCAACGCTTCGAAGGGGGCGGCGCTGCGATGCACGGGAAGCGCCGGCAGCGCGACCGGCGTCACGCCCGCCGGGCGCACCGTGAGGTCGGCGAGGCGCGCCCCATCGGCGGCTGCGGCAATGAGATCGGCGAAGGCCGGCACCGGCTTCGCATCCGGAGAGGCGGCGGCGGCTGCGTGCTCGGCTGAGGACGGCGGCTCCATCAGGACGGTGACGGGAACCTCCGCCAGATGCGGGAACTCGCTCACCCCGGTGATCGGATCGCGGCGCTTTGCAATGTTGACGGCCCTCGCCGCCTGGACCTGCGCGATCCGGCCCTGAAATGCACCCGCGCAGAGCGAGGCGACGATCCCGCCCTCTCCTTCGATCTGCTGGAAGATCTCCCATGCCTTTGCGCAGAGTTCGTCCGTCAGCGCCTCGAAGCCGCCTGCGCCCGCTGCCGGATCAGCGACCCGCCACAGATTGCTCTCCTGCAGGAGAATGTGCTGCGTATTCCGCGCCACTCGCCGCGCGAAGGCGTCGGGCAGTCCCATCGCGGTCGTGAAGGGCAGGACGCAGACGCTGTCGGCTCCGCCGAGGCCGGCCGAGAAGGTCGCGACCGTCGTGCGCAGCATGTTGACCCAGGGGTCGCGCCGGGTCGTCATCCGGAACGCGGTCTCCGCATGCAGCCGGATGGGTCGCGGATCGATCCCCGACGCCGCCTCCACCCGCGCCCAGAGCCGCCGCAGGGCCCGGAACTTCGCGATCGTCAGGAATTCGTCGGCATCCGCCACGAGCAGGAACGAGATCAGCTTGCGGGCCTCGATGAGCCCGATCCCGCCATCCTCCAGCGCGCGCAGATAGGCAACGCCGGATGCGAGCACGCCCGCGAGTTCCTGCGCCTCGCTCGCCCCCGCCTCGTGGAAGGGGCGGCCGTCGGCGAGGAAGATCGTGCCGGCGAACTGCATCGACGACAACGCCGCCGCAGTCTCGGCGCTGCGCTGCGCCACGACCTCCCAGGGCGCCGACATCTGCCCCGAGGCCGCCATCGCGCCGATCGGATCGAGGCCGAGATCGATCTGGAGATCGGACAGCTCATGCCCGCGCTTCTGCGCCAGCGCCAGAAGGAACGCCGCCGCCTGCCTGCCGTTCATGCCCGCATCGAGGCGCACATGGATCAGGTCGAGCATCACGCCGGCAAGCGCGCGGTCGAGATCGTCGAGGGTCTCGATGCGCAGCCCGAACCCACGTGCGGCTGCAGCGCCGTCAAAAACGATCGTCAGCGAATCCGCGCCACCCTCGAGATCCTGCAGCGCCAGCGCATTGGCCTCCGCCGGCTCCGGGTGATCGACCCGCTGCGCCACGCCCCAGGGGGCGGCTTCGGCACGCACCGGCTGCACGGCGGGCGCCGCCTTCTCCCGGATCGGGGCGATCCTGATGCCGTCATAGGTGTGCGAGACGAGCTTCTTCTCGAACTTCCCGCCCTTCAGCACGCCTTCGACGAGCTTCATCCAGTCGTCGCGGGTCGCAGCGGGGAATTCGCTGGCGAGACGGGTGGCGAGCGGCTGATCTGTCATGGTCGACTCTTTGGTTCGGCATCACTTCTTCGGATGCCTCCTTTGTGCCCGTTTTGGCGCGCGCAGGCTACACGTCCTTCGCATGAGGGCGGGTGGGCATCCAAGAAACTCTTCTTGCTCAGAAACCTTCTTGCACCAGCTGCGCCACCGCCGCCCGCACCACGTCCGGATCGTCCCCCACGGCGAAGACTACCCGCAGCGCCTGCCCGTCGCGTCGCCCAACAGCCGCCGCGTGCAGCAACGGCTCGCTCTCGCCGCGCTTGGCGATGGTAACGGCAAAGCCATCGACACCACCCGTCGAGAACGGGACGGGCTGCAGCGCGAACCTCGCCCGGTCGGCGTTCCTGTCGGCGTTCTGGCGAGCGTCCAGCGCGCGGACAAGGCGCTGAGGATCGCGCAGCTCCGCCTCCGTCCGCGACGCCATCTCCCCTTCGAGGCGAAACACGCCGACCGCGATGCGATTGCGGCAGCTCGGCGCGAGGCATGTCGCGAGCGCCTCCGGCTCGCCCATGTCCTGCGTCCCGAGCCAGCTCCCCATGGGAAGCGCCAGCCAGATCTCCCCCTGCGCCAGCTCGGTCAGATCGCGCTGCTGGCCATAGAGGCATCCGCCCAGCAGCACGACCGCGCAGAGGGCGAGCGCGCGCGACAGGCGCGAGATGGAGACGGAGCGAATCAGCAGTGGCGGCATGGTGCGTGATTATGGCGACGCGGCGGGGAGAGCGGAATACAAATCGCGCGCATCACGCAGGACGACAAGCCGCAGCGGTCGCTTGTTGTGCGTGGGAGCGCTGCATCAACCTCACGGCTGGATCCCCTTCCCTTCCGCCGCAAGCGGCTCCAGCCGGGGATGACACGGAAGGGGGGCAAATGGCATAAACGGTCAGGAGGACTCGGCGATGGATCCCCAGCGCGCAAAGATAAACCGCGTCTTGCCGTATTCCCGCTGCTCGATCTGCGAAAAACCCTCAGGGAGCGTCACGGGGCTGTCGAGCTTTTCCTCGACGATGACGAGCGCGCCTTCGCGGAGCCAGCCGCCTGCCGCGCAGGAGGCCAGCGCCCGGGGGGCGAGATCCTTGCCGTAGGGCGGGTCGCAGAAGACGATGTCGGCGGGCTCGAAGCGATCGGCCTTGCCGAGATTGGTGGCGTCGCGGCGGAAGATGCGGCTGACCCCGCCGAGCCCGAGCGCCTCGATATTCTCGCGGATCAGGCCGCGCGCCTGCGCCCCGTCATCGACGAAGAGCGCGAAGAGCGCGCCGCGCGAGAGGGCTTCGAGCCCCATCGCGCCGGTGCCCGCAAACAGATCCATCACCCGCGCGCCGTTGACGAGATCGTCGTAGCCATGCGCGAGGATGTTGAAGATGGCCTCGCGCAGGCGGTCGGAGGTCGGGCGGATATCCCCGCTCTCCGGACCGACAATCGCGCGGCCACGCAGCCGCCCCCCGACGATACGCATCTGCGATCAGCCCCGCTTCGGTCCGCCGGGCTTGCCCCCGCGACCGCCACCGGGACGCCCGCCGCCGGGACCGCTGCGACCGGGACCGCCGCCGGGACGCCCGCCGCCGGGGCCGCTGCGACCGGGAGCACCACCAGGACGCCCGCCGCCGGGTCCGCCCTTGCCGAAGCCACCGCGAGCAGGAGCTTCGCCCGCAGCGCCATCACGCGGCGCGCCGGAGCGTGGCCCACCGGGGCCGGGGCGGTTTCCAAATGAGGGCTTGCCGGAAGCCGTCTTGCCATATGAAGGTTTGCCGAACGAAGGTTTGCCGAACGACTTCGCGCCATCGCGCTCCGGACGCTCTTGCCGCGCCGGACGTTCTTGCCGCTCACCCTCGGGACGCGGACGGCGATCGTCGCGGAAGGGCCGCGGACCGTCGGCGCGTGGCGCACGATCATCCCGCTGCGGCCTCGCACCCTCGGGGCGCGGGCGGCGATCGTCACGGAAAGGAGGCGGCCCATCGGCGCGTGGCGCACGATCGTCACGCTGTGGCCTCGCACCCTCGGGGCGCGGGCGGCGGTCGTCGCGGAAGGGCCGCGGGCCATCAGCGCGCGGGCCGCGATCATCGCGGCGGGGAGGTCTCGAATCCTCACGGCGCGGCGCTCTCGCTTCACTGCGGACAGGACGATCAGGACGCTCTTGCTGTTCCGGACGCGCTTGCCGCTCCTCGCGCGGAGCCTCCTGCGGTGCGGATTTCAGGCGCTCGACGAGCACCCGGCCGCCCTTGCCGGAAATAGCGCCGACGCGCTCGCGGGGGCGATCGCCGCCGGTCGTGCGGTCAGCCTTCGGATCGGTCTTGCGGCGCGGCTTGATCTTGCGATCCTCGAGCGTCTCGTCCGCCCGCCAGATGCTGGCGCGGGGCTGGCGATCCCAGGCCGGGCGCTTGGGGGGAGCATTGCTCGCGGGAGCATCCTGCAGCCCGCCCTTGGAGAAGCCGCCCTTGGAGAAGCCGCTTTTTCCCTTGAACCCACCCTCGCGCTCATCACGCCCGCGATCATCGCGCCTCGGCGCGCCGCGTCCGGGGGAGCGATCGTATTCGTTCTTGCCGCGACCGGATTCGGGGCCGCGACGAAGCCCGCCCGCCTCTTCCGCAGGCGCGGCGATGGGCTCGCGCACGGGGCTGTCGAAATCGACGCCGGCTTCTTTCGACAGCGTATCGCCGAGCTGGTCCTTGAGGACGCGCGTGCGCACCTCCTCGACCGAGCCTTCCGGCAGATCGCCGAGCTGGAAGGGGCCGAAGGAGAGGCGGATCAGGCGGTTCACGCGCAGGCCGAGATGTTCGAGGATGCGCTTGACCTCGCGGTTCTTGCCCTCGCGCAGGCCGAGCAGCAGCCAGGCATTGTCGCCCTGCACGCGGTCGAGCTTGGCTTCGATCGGGCCGTATTCCATGCCCTCGATGACGATCCCGTCGCGCAACGTGTCGAGGCGCGCCTGGGTGATGTCGCCATAGGCGCGCACGCGGTAGCGCCGCAGCCAGCCCGTATCGGGATGGGCGATCACCTTGGCGAGACCGCCGTCATTGGTGAGGAGCAAGAGCCCCTCGGTGTTGATGTCGAGCCGGCCGATGGCGACGACGCGCGGCAGATCCTCCGGCAGATCGTCGAACACGGTGGGGCGGCCTTCCGGGTCGCGCGCCGTGGTGACGAGGCCCTTCGGCTTGTGGAACATCCACAGCCGCGTGCGTTCGCGCATGGGCATGGCCTCGCCGTCGATCTCGATGCGATCGCTGGCCGTCACGTTCTGCGCGGGCGAGGTCAGGACGACGCCGTTGAGGCGCACGCGGCCCTCCTCGATCATCACCTCGGCATCGCGGCGCGAGGCCACGCCGGCGCGGGCCATCGCCTTGGCGATGCGCTCTTCCGTCGGCTCCGTCGACACGGGTGCCGCATCCGCAGGCGGGCGCTTCTGCACCGCATCGCCACGGGGGCCGCGCGCGGGACGCTTTGCGTCCGCGTAGGGGCGTTTGTCGCCGGGCTTGCCGCGCTTCGCGCGCGAGCCGGCATCGTCGTCTCTGGTGTTCGTCATGCGCGCCTGATAGCAGAGTGTTTGTGGCGAAGCGAGGGCCTTCACGACAAAGCGATGACGACGATGCGCGATGATGACGATGTGAGTCCCATGGGGATTGCCCTCGGGCAAGCCCGCGCCGCCGCGATGCGGGGCGAGGTGCCCGTCGGCGCGGTCATCGTGCGGGACGGAAAAGTGCTCGCATCTGCGGGAAACCGCACGCGCGAGCTGAACGATCCCACCGCGCATGCCGAAATCCTCGCAATCCGCATTGCCTGCGAGGCGCTAAGCGACGAACGCCTGATCGGCTGCGATCTCCACGTGACGCTCGAGCCCTGCGCGATGTGCGCGGCAGCCATCTCGTTTGCGCGGATCAGGCGGCTCTATTTCGGCGCGGCCGATCCCAAGGGCGGCGGCGTCGAGCATGGCGCGCGCTTCTATGCGCAGCCGACCTGCCATCACGCGCCGGAGGTCTATGGCGGCTTTCGCGAGCGGGAGGGGGCGCAGCTGCTGCGCGACTTCTTCCGGGAGAGGCGGGACGCAGGAAGCGATATGCAATAAGCATGCTGCGCATTGCGTTCGTGTTGCGCGGCGGATGGCTTTTCATTAGCGATTGAATGAAGAAAACCGGAGGAGGAAACCATGTCTTTCGAAACCATCCTGACGGAGACCCGAGGCAAGGTCGGGCTGATCACCATCAACCGCCCGCAGGCGCTGAATGCGCTGAACTCCACCGTCGTCGCCGAGATCAACACGGCGCTCGATACCTATGAGCGCGACGCCGATATCGGCTGCATCGTCATCACCGGCTCGGAGAAGGCGTTTGCGGCGGGCGCCGACATCAAGGAGATGTCCGGGCTGTCCTTCCCGCAGACCTATCTCGACGATTTCATCACGGCCTGGGACCGTGTTGCCGGGCGGCGCAAGCCGATCATCGCGGCGGTTTCGGGCTTTGCGCTGGGCGGCGGCTGCGAGCTCGCCATGATGTGCGATTTCATCATCGCCGGCGACAATGCGAAGTTCGGCCAGCCCGAGATCAAGCTCGGGGTTCTTCCGGGTGCCGGCGGCACGCAGCGGCTGACGCGGTTCGTGGGCAAGGCCAAGGCCATGGAGATGTGCCTCACGGGCCGGATGATGGACGCGCAGGAAGCCGACCGCGCGGGCCTCGTCTCGCGGGTCGTGCCGGCAGCCGATCTGCTGGAGGACGCGATGAAGACGGCGGCGACGATCGCCTCCATGTCGCTCCCCGTCGCCATGATGGTGAAGGAGAGCGTCAATCGCTCCTACGAGACGACCATGGCCGAGGGCATCCGCTTCGAGCGCCGCGTCTTCCACGCCGTCTTTGCGACTGCGGACCAGAAAGAGGGCATGCAGGCCTTCGTCGACAAGCGCAAGCCCGATTTCCAGAACAAGTGAGAGCGATCCGATGACAGTGACGGCCCCCGATCTCGACGCGCAGCCGGCGCTCGCGACTTACGATGACGTGCTGAAGGCAGCCGAGCGGCTCTCCGGCGTCGCCCACCGCACGCCGGTCCTGACCTCGCGCACCGCCGATGAGCGGTCAGGGGCGAGGCTGTTCTTCAAGGCGGAGAATTTCCAGCGCACCGGCTCGTTCAAGTTCCGCGGGGCCTACAATTCGGTGGCGGCGCTGTCGCCCGAGGAGAAGCTGCGCGGCGTCGTCACCTATTCCTCGGGCAATCACGGCCAGGCGCTCGCCTGCGCCGGGAGCCTGCTGGGAGCCCCCGTCGTGGTGATCATGCCGCACGACGCCCCCGAGATCAAAAAGACGGCGACGCGAGGATACGGCGCCGAGGTCGTCGTCTACGATCGCTTCACCGGCTCTCGCGAGGAGATCGGGCGCAAGCTCGCAACTGATCGCGGTCTCACCCTCATCCCGCCCTATGATCACGACCATGTTCTCGCTGGGCAGGGGACGGCGGTGAAGGAGCTGCTGGAGGATGTCGGCCCCCTCGACCGCATCTATGTCTGCCTCGGCGGTGGCGGCCTGCTGTCGGGCTCGGCGCTGTCGGCGAAGGCGCTGGCACCGGATTGCAAGGTCTACGGGGTCGAGCCCGAAGCGGGCGATGACGGTCGGCAATCGTTCCAGAAGGGCGAGGTCGTTCGGATCGAGGTGCCCAAGACCATCGCAGACGGGGCGGCAACCGCGTTTCTCGGAGCGCGCACGTTCCCCATCATCAAGCGGCTCGCGCGCGACATCGTCACCGTCTCCGACGCGGCGCTCATCGCCGAGATGCGCTTCTTCGCCGAGCGGATGAAGATCGTCGTCGAGCCGACGGGCTGCCTCGCGGCGGCTGCTGCAATGGCGACAGGCGACGAGATTGCGGGGATGCGGGTGGGGGTGATCCTCAGCGGCGGCAACGTGGATTTGACGCGTTTTGCAGGCTTCATCGCCGGCGATGCGATTACCTGATGAAAGCGCGTTGACGAGGGAGGTGTTCGCGGCTATAAGCCCGCGCTCACGGGTCGTGTCGTCAATGACGGTCGCGCACTCTCGGGTTCAGCACATTCCAGCCGATCCCTGTCGGCGGGCTCAAATCGAGCCTCGCGGGGCGGCGCATTCGAAAACGGGGTCTTAAACATGGCCAATACTCCTTCGGCCAAGAAGATGACGCGCAAGATCGCGAAGCGCACCGCGGTCAATCGTATGCGTCGTACGCGTATGCGCACCTTCATCCGCAAGGTCGAGGAAGCCATCGCCTCCGGTGACGCCGGTGTGGCGGCCGAGGCGCTTCGCGCCGCCGAGCCGATGATCCTGCGCTCGGCACAGAAGGGTATTCTGCACAAGAATACTGCTTCGCGGAAGGTTTCGCGCCTCTCGACCCGCGTGAAAGCTTTGTCGGCCCCGGCCTCCTGATTTAAGAACTAGCGCGATTACGTTTGGTCGTGTGGTAAGCAGCCTGGCGCAAGCCGGGCTTTTTGCTGTCGCAGCTAAGCTTCTTCTTCATGAAGAAGCTCGGCAGTATTGATGAAAATCTACCGTTCCACGCCGAATGCAAGAGCGTCCGGAGCGTCTTCGATCGCGCCGGACGATGATCGCGACTTTCAGCCATTCCGCATTCGTTCCGCTTGACTCCAAGCCACGCATCGCGGTTGACCGCGACAAAATGGCCGATCAGGCCGCGCAGAAAAAAACCTTCACCGTCAGATACTTACGATGCAAGAGGAGATCAGGGCGCGTTATGAGCGGTTTTCTGCGGGTTTCAGACGCGGCCCGGAGGATGCGATTTGAGGGGGTGCAAAATCAGCCCCGGCGGCGGGTCAAAAATAAAACGGTAAGGCGGACAGTGGCTTATTCGCCACCCCCTGCGAGGATCGCTCCAGACCCATTCGCTTGGGTAAAATTTTCGACTCCTTTTTGTTGCGCCGCCGGAAACCGCTGTGTAATGTTCTCGGACTTCACCGGCCCCGCCACGAAGTAATTCAGTAAAAATCAGGCGTCATCGTCAGAAAACAAGAGGAAATGCAGTGTGATCGTTGATGTAGATCGGAAATTCCGCGCTGCTCATCGACAGTGCAGACTCTCAGAGAAATGAAGTCTAACGTTATTCGCCCTTGATAATCTGAAATCAAATTCGAAATCCGCTCGGCCAACTGTGGTTCCACGATGCCTTCTGGCATTCTGGCCGATCAACCGAAATTTGTCCGCGGTCGTTCCGTGTCGGCGCATCGGCGTCGCGCGCTTGCGATGCTTGTGGATATGAGGAGGCAGACGATATGTTGTTCAGCGGAGAGGATCGAGATCGGGGCATGGCCTCCTCTTTGGCTGAGATCGGCTCACCTGATCAGGCGGTTGATCCGAAACTGGCGGCGGAAACCTGGGCGCGGGTGAAGCGTCGCTTGCGCGCCGAGCTCGGCGAGGATGTCTTCACCAGCTGGTTCGCCCGCCTCGAGCTCGACACGGTGTGCAACGACTGCGCAAGCCTGACCGTGCCCACCCGCTTCCTCAAGAGCTGGATCGAGGCGCACTACATCGACCGCGTCCTCTCCATCTACCGCAGCGAGAACGACTCCATTGGCCGCGTGGTGCTCGCCGTACGTGGGGCTGCGATGCGCGAGCCGGCGAACAACGCCGCCCGCCGCGTCGAGGAGACGCATCCCGCGAAATCGGATTCCCCGCCGCCCCGCCCGAGCGCTCCCGTCGTCGCTGTGCGCTCAGCCGATACCGGCGAACTTTCCGACATGGCAGGCGCCCCCCTCGACCAGCGTCTGACCTTCGAGCACTTCATCGTCGGGCGCTCGAACGCGCTCGCCCACGCCGCCGGTGACCGCATCGCCCGGCACGACGGCCCCGCCCTTTACAATCCTCTTTATGTCCATGCCGGCGTCGGCCTCGGCAAGACGCATCTCCTGCACGCCGTCGGCCACGAGGCCCGCGCGCAGGGCAAGCGCGTGATCTACCTCACCGCCGATCGCTTCATGTATGGCTTTGTCGCCTCCTTGAAGGCCCAGACCTCGCTCGCCTTCAAGGAGAAGCTGCGCGGCATCGATCTTCTCATCATCGACGACGTGCAGTTCATCCAGGGTCGCACGATCCAGCAGGAATTCGGCCACACGCTGAATGCGCTGATCGATTCCGGACGTCAGGTCGTGATCGCCGCCGACCGGCCGCCTTCCGATCTCGAGAGCCTCGACGAGCGGGCCCGCTCGCGCCTCGCCGGCGGCCTCGTGGTGGAAGTCGGCGCGCTCGACGAAGAGCTGCGTGGTGCCATTCTCAACGCCCGGATCGGCGCCGTGAAATGCGCCCACAGCAGCTTCGACGTCAGCGAGGACGTGATCGCCTATGTGGCGCGCCACGTCTCCTCGAACGGGCGCGATCTCGAAGGCGCGGTCAACCGGCTCCTCGCCCATGCGACGCTGACGGGAATGCCCGTCACGCTCGACACGGCGGAGAACGCGATCCGCGATCTCGTCAAGAACCGCGAGCCCAAGCGGGTCAAGATCGAGGAGATCCAGAAGCTCGTCGCCTCGCGCTACAACGTGTCGCGCTCCGACATCCTCTCCGAGCGGCGCACCGCCGCCGTCGTGCGCCCACGCCAGATCGCCATGTACCTCTCGAAGGTGCTGACCCTGCGCTCGCTTCCCGAGATCGGGCGGCGCTTCGGCGGGCGCGATCACACCACGGTCCTGCATGCGGTGCGCAAGATCGAGAAGGCCATCGGCGATGACACGTCGCTCTGTGACGAGGTCGAACTGCTGAAGCGCATGCTCCAGGACTGAGCGTGGATTAAAAAACGCTTCATAACCGCTGGAAAGGCGAGGCTTTGGCCGGCGAGGCCTTGCCTTTGCCGCAAGGCTTCGCCAATCTGCCGCCCCCACCGCATTGCACAAGCGACATGTCGCCTGCGTCGTGCGGTCTTCGGATTTTTTGATTCAGCCCACGGGTCGGCCAATGAAAGTCACAGTCGAGCGCGCCGCTTTGTTGAAGGCGCTGGGACACGTGCATCGCGTCGTCGAGCGACGCAACACGATCCCCATCCTGTCGAACGTGCTCCTGCGCGCGGATGCTTCCGGCCTCGGGTTGAAGGCCACCGATCTCGACCTCGAGGTGACGGAGACCATCGCCGCCGAGGTGAGCCAGCCCGGCGCGACCACGGTTCCCGCGCATGTGATCTACGACATCATCCGCAAGCTCCCGGAGGGCGCGCAGGTCTCGCTTGAAATGTCGGGCGAGGCGACGCAGGTCGTCATCCGCTCCAGCCGCTCGCGCTTTACGCTGCAGGCGCTGCCCGAAAGCGATTTCCCCGACATCGCCGCCGGCGAGATGCCGCACAGCTTCACCATCAAGCCCGCCGATCTCAAGAAGCTGATCGAGAAGACGCAGTTCGCGATCTCGACGGAAGAGACTCGCTACTATCTCAACGGCATCTTCCTGCACGCGATCGACAGCGACGGCACGCCCGTCCTGCGCGCCGTCGCCACCGACGGCCACCGGCTCGCGCGCATCGAGGTGCCCGCGCCCGAGGGCACGGCGGGCATGCCCGGCGTCATCGTTCCGCGCAAGGCGGTCTCCGAGATCCAGAAGCTGCTCGAGGATGCGGGCGAGCTCGTCAACATCGAGCTGTCTTCCGCCAAGATCCGCGCGAATTTCGGCGGCGTGGTGCTGACCTCCAAGCTGATCGACGGGACCTTCCCCGATTACCAGCGCGTCATCCCCGCCGCCAACGACAAGACCCTCATCGTCGATCGCGACGAATTCGCCCGCGCGGTCGACCGAGTCTCGACGATCTCGTCCGAGCGCGGTCGCGCGGTGAAGCTGGCGCTGACCGACGGGCGGCTGACGCTGTCGGTCAACAACCCGGATTCGGGTTCGGCGACGGAAGAGATCGAGGTCGAATACGAATCCGGCCCGCTGGATATCGGCTTCAACGCGCGCTACCTCCTCGACATCACCGGGCAGCTCACCGGCGATACGGCGGTGCTCAAGCTCGCCGATCCCGGCTCGCCAACGCTGATCCAGGACCGCGAGGGGGCATCCGCGCTCTACGTCCTGATGCCGATGCGCGTCTGAGGCGCGGCGATCTCATCGGCTCGAGGGTCGGGCGGCTCCGCGACGTCGCGAGGGCGACGCAATGATTCTGCGGACGAAGCATGATGGATGACACTGCCGCCGAGCCGGTCGAGCCCGCCCGCGCCGTACGCCGCATCGCGCGGCTCGGCCTGCAGGATTTCCGCTCCTATGCGGCGCTGACGCTCGACACCGATTCCGACATCGTCGCGCTTTCGGGCGAGAACGGTGTCGGCAAGACGAATATCCTCGAGGCGATCTCGCTCTTCACCCCCGGTCGCGGGCTGCGCCGCGCGGATCTCGCAGACATGGTGCGGCACGGGGCGGATCGCTTTTCGGTCTTTGCGCAGATGCTCGCGGATGGCGGGGAGCATGCGCTCGGCACCGGGCTCAATCCGGGGGAGGGGCGGGCGAGTCGCGTCTGCCGGATCGACGGGGCGAACGCTGCCTCGCCCGCAGCCTTCGCCGAATATCTGCGCCTCGTCTGGCTGACGCCCGATCTCGATGGCCTTTTCCGCGGCCCCGCCGGCGACCGCCGCCGCTTCCTCGATCGCCTCGTGCTTGCGGTCGATTCCGAGCACGGCTCGCGGGTGAACGCGCTGGAGCGTGCGACCCGTTCGCGCAACCGGCTGCTGGAGGATCACGGCAGCGATGCCCGCTGGCTCGATGCCATCGAGCGCGAGGTGGCCGAGATCGCCATCGCCGTGGTCACCGCCCGCAACGAGACGGCGGCGCGCCTGCACAGCCTGATCAGCGAGCGCCGCAACGACGCCTCGCCCTTCCCCTTCGCCACGCTGGAGATATCGGGAGAACTCGATACGCTCGCGACATCGCTCCCCGCCGTCGATGCGGAGGACAGCTATCGCCGCGCGCTGCGCGACAATCGCGGGCGCGACCGGGCGGCGGGGCGGACGCTCATGGGGCCCCAGGCGAGCGATCTGCTGGTGCGCCACGGCCCCAAGGACATTCCCGCCGGTCTCGCCTCCACCGGCGAGCAGAAGGCGCTGCTCATCGGCCTCGTCCTCGCACATGCAAGGCTCGTCTTCGTGATGACCGGGATCGCCCCCATCGTCCTCCTCGACGAGGTCGCAGCCCATCTCGACCCCCGCCGACGCGCAGCGCTCTACGCCGAACTCGTCGCACTCGGCGGGCAGGTCTGGATGACGGGAGCGGATGCGGCGTTGTTCGCGGACCTGCCCGCACGGGCGATCCATCTTCGCATCGAAAACGGCGGGGCGCAGGCGCTTCCGTAATCCAGCCCCTCGCCCCGACCTAGCGCACCACCAGGATCTTCTCCGCCGCACGAGTCAGCCCGGTATAGAGCCAGCGCGCCCGATGCTCGCGGAAAGCGTAGGATTCGTCGAAGAGCACGACGTTGTCCCATTGCGAGCCCTGCGACTTGTGCACGGTGAGCGCGTAGCCGTAGGTGAACTCGTCGGAATCGCGGCGGATGGCGTAGGGCAGCGCCTCTTCGCCACCCTCGAAAAAGGCCCGCAGCACCTGCACCTCGACGGTCTTCCGGCGGCTGTCGTCGTCGGGCTTCACATCCATGCGGATATAGTCCCCGCGCGGCTGGCGCAGGCCGTCGATCAGCCAGGTGCTGCCGTTGAGGAGCCCCTTGCTCTTGTCGTTGCGCAGGCAGACGAGCTTTTCGCCGGCGGACGGCATCGGATCGAGCAGTCCGAGCAGTTCGCGGATGCGGGTGTTGTAGTTGCGGCGCGACTTGTTGAGCCCCACCAGCACCTGGTCGCAGGCCATCACCGCCTGATGATCGATCTCGGAGCGGCGGATGACGCGGCTTTCGCCGTACTCGCCGTAATCGAGCTGGCCGCCCTCGCGCACTTTCATGGACAGATGGATGATCGGATTGTCCGCCGCCTGACGGTGGACCTCCGTCAGCATCACGTCCGGCTCCGCCTCGGTAAAGAAGCCGCCGCCCTTGATGGGGGGCAACTGTGCCGGATCGCCCAGCACCAGCACGGGCTTGCCGAACGAGAGCAGGTCGCGGCCGAGTTCCTCGTCCACCATCGAGCATTCGTCGATGACGATGAGATCGGACTTCGCCGCGGGGCCCGAGCGGTTGAGCACGAAGGAGGGCCCCTCCTCCTCGCCATCGCGGGAGCGGTAGATCATGGAGTGGATCGTGCCGGCATCGTCGCAGCCCTTGTCCCGCAGGACGGCTGCCGCCTTGCCGGTGAACGCGCCGAACGAGACGTCGCCGTCGACCCCCTCCGCGATGTGGCGCGCGAGCGTGGTCTTGCCGGTTCCCGCATAGCCGAAGAGCCGAAAGACCTGCGGCTCGGCCGCTTGCAGCCAGCGCGAAACGGCTGTGAGCGCCGCATCCTGTTGGGCAGACCAGGACATCTATTTCTCCAACGGAATCGACGCGCGCCGCGATTCCGCGCGCAGGCTCTGCAGGATCCCCGCCACGATGATGATCGCACCCGCGAAGACGAAGGGATCCAGCGGCTCGGCATAAAGCCAGAAGCCGACGAGCGCAATCAGCGGCAGGCGCATGAAATCAAGCGGCACGACGACGACCGCATCGCCGCAACGATAGGCGTTGGTCAGGCAGTAATGCGCCGACAGGCCTCCCACGCAGATCCCGATCAGCGGGAGCAGCGGGAGCTCCGGTATGGCGAGAAAGAACAGCGGATCGGATCCGAGATAGTTCATCGGCAGCTGCATCGCGTTCATCCAGAACAGGATGGCGAATGTGCTCTCGGTGCCCGTCAGCCGCTTCGTCGCGATGGTGACCAGCGCAAAGCAGATCGCGGCGAAGAGAACGATCAGCGCCGCCGGATCGAGCGCCTCGCTGCCCGGGCGCAGAATGACGAGGATGCCGATCAGCCCGAGCACGATCGCGATGATGCGCGGGCGGGTCATCTGCTCGCGCAGGATCAGCGCGGCAAACAGCGCGACCCAGGCGGGGGTGGTGAATTCGATGGCAAACACGGTTGCGAGCGGGAGAATCGTGACGGCCAGCGCCCAGGCATATTGCCCGAGGAAGTGGATGACGTTGCGCTGGAAATGCAGCCCCATCCGGCGCGGGACGAAACCCGTCCGCAGGGATGGCCGGAGCAATGCGAGGACGACGAGGATCACGATCCCGGCGATGTTGCGCAGGGCGAGGATCTCGAAGACGCTCAGCGCTCCCGACAGCTCCCGGATCGACACGGCGACGGCGGAAAACGACAGCAGCGTCCCGCTCATCCAGGCCACGACGGCGAGGACGTTGCGCCGCGGCGCGTAGGCGGTTGCGGGAGGTGTTGTCACGATTGCGGATCGAACGTTATGAGAACTTTTCGATCCTTACCCCGGATTGTCCGGCGCGGGAAGAGGCTTTTGCGTCGGACGCAGATGGCGGAAACGGCGATTGCGCGCCTCAGAACGCCAGCGAAACAGCGGTGCCGGCGAGCGAAGTGAGGCCAAAGGCCAGCGCGAGCAGGACGGCAATGATCGCGCCGCGCGAGGCACGTGGCACATGGCGGAAGCCCGGCTCGACGCTTTCCTGCGTGATCGCGACGGCTTTCGTCTTCATGGCGTTCGAACTCCAGGAGCCCACATGACGGCTCGTACTGGAGGCAGTTGGGGGGCCAAGCGCTGAACGGGGAGTAAACGCTGGCCGGCTGGGTGCGAACGGGGTGAATCAATGGTTTAGCGGGAGCATCAAGTTCACCGGCAGTGCCACCACCCCGCACCCCCGTCCGTGTCATCCCCGGCGGCGCGAAGCGACGGGAAGGGGATCCAGCCGTGACGGTCGATGAAGGCTGCAACCCC
>Ga0208490_100189_pt1 | contig 50105 bp, 44 predicted proteins | sample SubbioAug_CSWold_FD_184818 | JGI IMG/M metagenome (GOLD analysis project Ga0208490, IMG submission 184818) | Serpentinite rock and fluid subsurface biosphere microbial communities from McLaughlin Reserve, California, USA - CR11Aug_CSWold (SPAdes) | ecosystem: Environmental > Terrestrial > Deep...
GGGGAGCCGTTCCGGCGCCGACTGAGCGCCGGGATGCGCACGCTTGCGCGCACTGCCGGTCCCCGCTTTGCTGCGGTGCTCGACGGCGCGACGGCGACCGTCTACGCGACCGTGCTTGTGCTGACCGTTGTGCTGGTGGGCGAGGCGACACCCGGCGACCCCGCGACACCTCTCGCCGTCGCGCTTGTCGCGTTCGGCCTCGGATCGATCGCCCTCGCGCTGTCGCTCGGCGCTCTGTTGCGCCGCGCGAGCGACGTCAGGGTGATGCGGGCTGGCGCGGTGCTGTCGGTGGTGGCGCTGGGAAGCACGGCGGCCATCGCCGCGAGCGGGAATCTCAGCGTGCCCGCGATCGCGGTTGTCTGGTTCTCGCTGGGTGTTGCATCGAGTGCAATCAGTACGCCGAGCGCCCGCTTCATACGGCGCGAGGTGCCGGCTGAGGGTCACGCTGCCGTCTTCGCGGCCCGTTTTTCGACCTCGCACGCCTGGTACGCCCTCACATACCCCGTCGCGGGGGGCGTTGCTGCGCTTGCGTCACCCGTCACCGCCCTGGTCGCGCTCGCGACAATCGCTGCCGCGTGTGCGGTCGCCACAATTCCCATGGAGGTCATGGGCCGCCGCGATTAGGCTCGATGCTCGTGACTGCAGACCTCGCAAGCGGCATCATCCGCGACGAACTCGACCCGAGCATCCGCCCGCAAGACGACCTGTATCGGCACGTGAACGGCCGCTGGATCGCGCGCACCGAGATTCCCGCTGACAAGGCGCGCTACGGCTCGTTTATGGTGCTCGCCGAGGAGGCCGAGAAAGCCGTGCGCACCATCATTGAGGAGGCGCAGCAGGCCGCGCCCGGCACCGAGGAGCGCAAGGTCGGCGACCTTTTCGCCTCATTTATGGACGAGGAGCGGATCGAGGCGCTCGGCGCCGAACCGCTTGCCCCGCTGCTCGCGGAGGTCGACGCGATCGCCGATAAGGATGCGCTTCTCGCGACCATCGGACGCCTGCAGCGCCAGGGCGTCAGCGGTCCGTTGCAGCTGTTCATCGACAATGACCCCGGCGACCCCGAGCGGTACATCATCTTCGTCGAGCAGGGTGGCCTCGGCATGCCCGACGAGTCGTACTACCGGGAAGACGCGCACGCCGCGACCCGCACCGCCTACCGCGCGCACGTCGAGAAGATGCTGGCGCTCGCCGGCCTCGAGAACGCGGGCGACCGCGCCGAGCGCATCATCGCGCTCGAGACGGCGCTCGCCGCGCACCACTGGTCAACCGTGAAGAACCGCGACGCTCAGGCCACCTACAACCTGCGCAGCTGGGACGACTGGCGGGCGCTCGCAGGCCATGTCGACCTTGCCCTGTGGCGCGACGGCTACGGCATCGGCGGCGACGCGTTCGGCGAGCTCGTCGTGCGCCAGCCCGACTTCACCGAGGGCTTTGTCGCCGTGCTCGCCGACCTGCCGCTCGCCGACTGGCAAGACTGGCTGCGCTGGCACACGATCCGCTCGATGGCCCCCTACCTGTCGGGCGCCTTCGTGCGGCAGAACTTCGACTTCTACGGCCGCACCCTCACCGGCGCCCCCGAACTGCGCGCACGCTGGAAGCGCGGCGTCTCGTTCGTCGAGGCCGCGATGGGCGAGGCGGTCGGCAAGGTGTACGTCGAGCGGCACTACCCGCCGGAGGCGAAGGAGCAGATGGACGAGCTCATCGCGATGCTCGTCGCCGCCTACCGCCAGTCGATCGAGACGCTCGAGTGGATGACGCCCGAGACCCGCGAGCGGGCCCTCGACAAGCTCGCGACGTTCACCCCGAAGATCGGGTTCCCGGCCCGCTGGCGCGACTACTCGGCGCTTGCCGTCGATCCGGCCGATCTGCTCGCGAACGTGCGTGCGGCCGGCGAGTTCGAGTTTCAGCGTGAGCTAGCGAAGATCGGCGCGCCCATCGACCGCGACGAGTGGTTCATGACGCCGCAGACGGTCAACGCGTACTACAACCCCGGCTTCAACGAGATCGTGTTCCCAGCGGCGATCCTGCAGTTCCCGTTCTTCGATCCGAATCGGGATGCGGCGGCCAACTACGGCGCGATCGGAGCGGTCATCGGGCACGAGATCGGGCACGGCTTCGACGACCAGGGCTCGCGCTACGACGGCGACGGCGCCCTGCGCGACTGGTGGACGGCCGCCGACCGTGCCGCCTTCGAGGAGCGCACCGGCTCGCTGATCGCACAGTACGACGCACTCGAACCGACGGAGGCGCCGGGCCACCACGTGAACGGTGCGCTGACGATCGGCGAGAACATTGGCGACCTCGGCGGCCTCGGCATCGCCTGGAAGGCGTACCTGCTCTCGCTCGACGGCGAGGAACCGCCGGTCATCGACGGCTTGACCGGCGCACAGCGCTTTTTCCTGTCGTGGGCGCAGGCGTGGCAGATCGCGATTCGCCCCGAAGAGGCGTTGCGGCTGCTGTCGATCGACCCGCACTCGCCGAACGAGTTCCGCTGCAACCAGATCGTGCGCAACATCGACGCCTTCTACGACGCCTTCGCGGTGTCTCCCGATGACGAGCTGTGGCTCGCCCCCGAGGAGCGGGTCACCATTTGGTAGATGACGCGCCGCTGACACGACGACGGGATGCGCGACGCGCGGTCCCCACGTCGGCGCGCCATGCCGCGGTCGACCGAGACCCCTCCTTCCGACCGTCTTTCCGCGCCCTGGGTGCGCTCGCCTACGAGGGCGCGCGGGTGTCGGTCGCGGTGCTTGAGCTCGACACGGGGCGCCCCATTTTTGCCGTCGATGAGCGCATTGTCTTGCCAACAGCATCCGTCGGAAAGATCTTGTTGCTCGTCGAGGTGAGCGCGCGTCTGACCGAGAGGCGCATGTCGGATTTCGCGATCATCGACCGCTCGCCGCAGGACGCGGCCGCCGACAGCGGCATCTGGCAGCACCTTCAGGCGCCGGCGATGCCCATCGCCGATCTCGCGGCGCTCGTTGGCGCGACGAGCGACAACTTGGCCACCAACGTGTTGCTGCGGCAGATCGGGCTCGATGCGGTGCGCTCACGAACGGAGCAACTCGGCCTGGTGCGCACCGCGCTGCTGGACGTGGTGCGCGATGCGCGCGGGCCCGACCATGCGCCGCAGTTGTCGGTTGGCTCGGCCGCCGAGCTGTCGTGGCTGTTTCACGCTCTCATGCACGGGCAGATCGTCGATCGGCAGACGAGCGACCGCGTGCTGAACTGGCTGTCGCTGAACACCGACCTCTCGATGGTGGCGAGTGCGTTCGGTCACGACCCGCTGGCCCACCGCGGCGTCGAACACAACACCTGGATGCTCAACAAGACCGGGTCCGACGAGGGCGTCCGTTCGGAAGCGGGCGTGTTGCGCGGCCCGAGGGCGGGCCTGACCTATGCTCTGTCCGTACAGTTCGAAGACCGCGACCTTGCGTCTCGACTGCGGGTCATGGATGCGATGCGAACCTTCGGCTTGGACCTCTTGGAGTGGGTGCACTGACCGCCGGGTTGGGCGGGAAATCGTGCATTCCTCCACATGCCCCAAAGCGGGGCTAGACTAGACAGTCTACGTTGTCGGGTCTTTCTCAGGGTGACTAGAGTGACGGCGACCACCGAATTTGGCGCACCCGACGTTTGCCAAAGGTCGGCGGTCACCCGAACACCCGAATCGCAGCACCCACTGCGATAACGCCGACCCCCGGCGTCGCACCACCCATACCCGAATGCCGCGCGCCCTCGTGGGTGCGCAGTGCTCCCAACCCCCAGGAGCTGATACATCATGTTGCGCAAACGCATACTTGCGGCCGCCACAGCAACCGTCCTCGCGCTCGGCATGAGCGTGGGCGGTGCCGGTGCGGCCCTCGCTACGGTCCCGTCCTCTAGCGTCAACCCTGCGGTCACTGTCGAAGAGTGCGTGCCGCAAGACGCAGTGCCCGAGATTCCCGAACGTTCTCGTATGGAGTACCAGAGGTATTCCTGGGTTGGCGGTCCCATTACGGAGGCGCCCACGATCGTCCCTCCGAGTAGCGCGCATTGGCAGGCCAACACCACTAACAAGGACAGTGGCGCGCATAGGGATGACCCTGTCGGCGTTCCGTTCCAACGTGACAACCCCGGTCAGGGTAATGCTGACTGGTTCTTCTGGACGGCAACGAAGGTGATCGAGCAGCCTTACGTGCCTGGGGTGGATGAGGTTGTCTGTCCGGACCCGATCTTCGAAGTTGGCATGTACATCTACAAGAAGCTCAACCCGGAACTCCGGGCAGCCTGGGAGAACTCGGATGTGCAGAGCTTCGTAAAGTCGAAGACCGGATCCGATTGGTTCGGTCCCGCCGACTTCCCGAGCGCCTCGATTCCCGAAGACGTGTGCGTCGGCGGCTACGGTTTGCAGCAAGACAAGGTGAGCCACTTCGGTGACTTCACGTGGCCCAGCACCCTCAAGTACCCTGACGACAGGATCGGCCCGGCACTTTACGACTGGAAACATGACGACCTCGTCACCTTCCTCGACATCGACTGCAACCTGACAACGGAGCCGCTGGCGAGTGCGGGCTTCACGTGGACGCCGGTGACCTGTGACACATCGCAGACGGTCAGTATTGACGACAGCTTGCTCATCAATGCGACGGCTTCCGAGCCCGACGTTTCCGGGAACACGGTTACCTTCACGATCACCTCCGAGGCGGGATCGGTCTTCGGTGAAGACGCGGCTGATGCCCCGACTTTCAGTCCGGCAGACGGGGCGCCGTCGTTTACGTGGAGCTTGAACAGCCCCGAGAACACCGTGATGACTGTCGTCGTAGAGATTCTCCCCGCCGACGCGGAACTTTGTGAAGAAGAGGTGCAGCCGCTTCCGGCTTCGGCGGCGCTCGCCTTCATCGATCCCACCTGTGACTCGCCGCAGAGCCTCGCAGCCCCGACATCGTTTGAGACCGTCGGCGTGTTCAGCACCGACGTGACTGTCAACGGACTCTCCTACGAGGTTGTCTTCACTGCCGAGCCTGGCTACATCTTCCCTGCGGGCGAGGGCGTTGACGAGACCGGCTTGACGCTGACCTTGGATGGTGAGCTCGACCTCGCGTTGACGGGTGAAGAGTGTGAGGAAGAGGTAGAGCCTCTGCCGGCGTCGGCGGCTCTCGCCTTCATCGATCCCACTTGTGACTCGCCACAGAGCCTCGCAGCCCCGGCCGCATTCAACACTGTTGGCGTGTTCAGCACGGACGTAACCGTCACCGGACTCTCGTACGAGGTCGTCTTCACTGCCGAGCTCGGCTACCTCTTCCCCGCGGGCGAGGGCGTTGACGAGAACGGCTTTACGCTGACCTTGACCGGTGAGCTCGACCCCGTGTTGACGGGCGAAGAGTGTGTGGTTGAGGAGCCGGTTGATGCGTTTATTGAGGCGTCGTTGATTGGTACGGAGTGTGACACGGATGTTCCGTTCATCCTGTTCAACATTTCGTTGGCTGATCCGGATGGCACGTACGACGGTGACGGCACGGTGAGTCTGTTCTTCAGCGATGGTGAGAACGAGCACACTCTGGTTCTCGGTCAGTTGGATGAGAACGGCACCCTTGAGGGTCGTGCTCTGTGGCCGGGTGCATCGATCACCGATGGTGTTGCCTCGGGTTGGCCGGGCTGGGCGTTTGAGAACGGCAGCTGGGTGAGTGTGGGCGATGACAACTTCGGTTGGACGCGTGTTCTCGACAGTGCCACGATCGAGATCAACCCTGAGCTTCTGGTTGAGTTGAGCTACCCGCCGGCAACGCCGGACTGTGATGTGGATCCGCCTTTCGATCCGCCGACGCTGCCGCTGGTGGAGCCGACGGTTGATGTCGCGTTGCCGACGTGTGACCTGGCTGGTTCGTTCACCTTGAGCGACACCGACGGTGTGGTTTGGCTCGTGAATGGCCGCGAGACCGCTGCGGGCACCTACCCGGCGGTGACCGGTTCGACGGTCAATGTCGAGGCCGTTGCGTTGCTGGGAACAGGGTTCGCGTTCGAGACACAAACCGAGTGGTCTTTGGCCTTCCCCGCACCTGCTGAGGAGTGTGACGAGGAGGCGCCGCCCGTGTTGACGGACCTGCCGACTCTTGCCCTCACCGGCGCGAGCGGCATGCTCGGAACGCTCGGCATCGTGGCTCTGCTCATCACTCTGACGGGCATCGGCGTCGTCGCCACCCGCCGTCGCGTGGAGGTGTAATACCCAGCACCCCCACGCCGCGCGGTCGGGGGACGGGAGCTGACCCGAATACAGCACCCGCCCCCGACCCGCACCCCTTAGCGAACCGGATGCTTCCGCACAGGAGGCATCCGGTTCGTGCTGTCACCGTGACAGACATGATCAGCACCGCCCTGGCCCGAGAACTACGAGAAGCCGGCCTCGCATGGCACCCCGCATCCGGCGACCGATTCCAGATCGACCGGCCCGAACTCGACGGTGACATCTTCACGGTGAGCGACCTCACCATCGAATCCCACCACTACCCGACCGGCACAGTGCTCGGCTTCAACGGCACCACCGAGTGGGCGCTCGACTCCGTAGCCGTCGAGGACGCACTCTGGTTGCCCCGCGAGGATCAGCTTCGCGACCTCCTGCGGGCCGCCTTTCGACGTCTCGACCGCACCGACGATGCGTACGTTGTCACCGCGGTCATCGACGGAGACGAACGCCGCTACGAGAGCGTGTCAGCTCCCGAGGCCTACGGCCTCGCCGTGCTCGCCCTGCTCGACCGCGTGCGGGCATGACGCCGCAGGGCGCGGCACCTCGATGCCGAACAGCGCCTCCACAGCGCTGCTGACCGCATCCGCCTCGCCCCGGGCCGCGTGAGCGCGCGCACGCGTCGACGGGGTGTGCAGCAGAACGCCGGCGAGGTGGCGCAGCGCCTCCTCGGTGCGACCGTCGTCACCCCGGCGGCGTGCACGCTCGATCTCGTCGTCGACAAGCGACAGCACATGCTCGCGCAAGGCAACGATCGCGGGTGTCACCTGGGCGTGCGACGCGAAGTCGTGCGCTGCCGAGTCGACAACAGCGCGGGCATCCTCCTCGGCGCTCCAGTGCACGAGCGGCGCGTGCATGCGCAGCGTCTCCAGGTCAAGCAGCGTCACCCCGTAGAGGTCGCCGACCGCGGGATCGATGTTGCGCGGCAACCCCAGATCGACGGCGAAGAATCGAGCGTCCTCGGGTACATCCGCCGCGGCAATCGACAGGCGAGTCGTGCACGTGATGACGACGTCGGCCCACACAAGCGACGGCGCCAGGTCGTTCGTGGGCTCCGTCTCGCTGCGGGCGGCGAAAACCTGGGCGCGCCCCGTCGGCGAGTACACGCGGATGCGGTCGGCACCGCGCTCACGCAGCGCGGCGACGGTGGTCGCGGCGTACTGGCCCGTGCCGACGAGCAAAACGTTGACGCCCTCCCATGAGCGCAGCCGGCTACCGACGAGGTCCAGCGCGAGACGGACGAGGGATCGACCCGTGCGGCTGGCGTCACCCTCGGCGCGGGCCGCCCGCGCCGTGCGAATCGCGTGCTGGAAGGCTCGGTCGAGAGCGGGCGAACTGGCGCCGCTCTCACGAGCAACGGAGGCCGCGCGCTTGACCTGACCCGCGATCTCCTCCTCTCCAACCGCAACGGACTCAAGCCCGGCCGACACGGAGAAGAGATGGTGGATCGCTCGAGCGTCGTTGAGCAACTCTGCGGTGGTCAGGGCTTCTGACGTGCCGACGCCCGCGACGCTGTCGAGGGCGTCGGCCACGGCCCGGGACGCGATCTCGCGCGCGAGTGGATCGGGAGCATCGATGTCGAGGTATACCTCGACCCGGTTGCACGTGGAGATGCCGACAGCGCCCCGCACGGCGGCGTGGGCAGCGGCGACCTGGGCCGTCAAGGCCTCGGCGTCAACAGACAGCCGCTCGAGCAGGTCGAACGGCGTGTTGCGATGGTTCGCGGTGACGCAGAGAAGCACGACCGCAATGGTACGCCCACCTGGATGAGTGACCGTTCAGGTGCGGCAGCCGAAGATCACTCAGTGACCGGGGCTTTCTCTCTCATGCGCTCGTCAGACTCGTACGACACCGGGGGCCTATCCTGAGCCTCGTGCCTCTGACACCGACACACCCCCTCGTCGACGGCCGTACGAGCGACGCGCCCCTGGTGCGGGCCTACCGCGGGCAGCGCCCCGAGCGTACGCCTGTCTGGTTCATGCGGCAGGCGGGCCGGTCGCTCCCCGAGTACCGCGCGTTGCGTGCGGGGGGCGACATGCTCGAGGCATGCCTGACGCCGACGATGGCGAGCGAGATCACCCTGCAGCCGGTGCGACGGCACGGCGTCGACGCCGCCATCTTCTTCAGCGACATCGTCGTGCCCGTCCTGTTGGCCGGGGTCGACGTGCGCATCGTTGCCGGGCGAGGCCCCGTTCTCGACAGCCCCGTGCGTACCGCATCCGATGTGCTGAAGCTCCGGCCCCTCGACCCCGCGGTCCTCGACCCGGTGCGCGAGGCGGTTGAACTCACCGTCGCTGAGTTGGGGCACACCCCGCTGATCGGTTTCGCCGGCGCGCCCTTCACCCTTGCTGCCTACCTTGTCGAGGGCGGTCCGTCGAAGGACCAAATCCGCGCCCGCACGCTGATGCGCTCAGACCCGCAGACCTGGGCCAGTCTGCTCAACTGGTGCGCCGATATCACCGGTCAGTTCTTGCGTGCTCAAATCGAGGCCGGCGCGAGCGCCGCGCAGCTGTTCGACTCGTGGGTGGGTTCTCTGTCGCGCGACGACTACCGGCGCCGGGTTGCCCCGCACTCGAAGCGTGCGCTCGACCACCTTCGAGGGCTGGACGTGCCCATGGTGCACTTCGGGCTCGGCACCGACCGCATCCTGCCCGACATCGCAGCACTCGGGGTCGACACGGTCGGCATCGACTGGCGCCTACCGCTCGACGACGCCGCAGCAATCCTCGGCGACGATGTCAGCGTGCAGGGCAACATCGACCCTGCACTGCTGGGCGCACCGTGGCCCGCGCTGCGGGCCCACATCGATGACGTGCTGGAGCGCGGTCGCGCTGCCCGCGCCCACGTCGTCAACCTCGGCCACGGCGTTCCCCCCGAGACCGACCCCGACGTCCTGACGCGCATCGTGCAGTACGTGCACGGCGAATTCAGCGACGACGACTGAGCCGTATGGAGCGCGACATCGTGGTGGGGGCCGGCATTGCCGGCCTCCTCATCGCGCTGCGACTCGCCGAGGCGGGCCGCGCCGTGCGCCTCGTCGAGGCGCGCACCGGACTCGGCGGCCAGGTGACGGGTCACACGGTTGCCGGCATCGAACTCGACGCCGGCGCCGAGGCCTTCGCAACGCGGGGAACCGACGTCCCCGATCTTCTTTCCGATCTTGGCCTGGACGACCGCATCGCGAATCCCGCGCCCCTTTCTGCCTGGATGCACGGGGTCGACGGGCGCAGTCGCCCGCTTCCCGCCGCCAGCATCTTCGGAATTCCGAGTGCTCCGCTCGCGCGCGATGTCGCGGCGGTGCTCGGATGGCGCGGCGCGGCACGCGCGGCGCTGGAACCCCTCATACCCGCCTCACGCGGCGCCGCCGCGTCCACCGTGGGCGAGCTGGTGCGTACGCGCATGGGCACGGCCGTGGTGGATCGCCTCGTTGCACCGGTCGTCGAGGGCGTGCACTCCGAGCATCCCGATCGCGTTCCCCTGAGCGCGCTCGGGCGCGTTCCCGAGCACATGGCGCAGGGCGATTCGCTGACACGCGCCGTGCGCCGCGTGCGCGAAAACGCCCCCGCAGGCAGTCTCGTCGCCTCGCTCACGGGAGGCATGCGAACGCTCACCGACGCTCTGGCCGCACGACTCGAAGCTGCGGGCGTCGACGTCGTTGCCGAGACGCGGGCCACGGAGGTGACACCCGATTCGGTCAGGCTCGGCGGGGCGGGTTCGACACCGCGCACCGATCGCGGCCGCGTGATCCTTGCCGCGCCGGGACTCACCGGCTCGGCGTCCACCGTCACCCCGACCCACCTCGTCACTCTTGTTGTCGACACACCATCGCTCGCGGACAACCCACGCGGCACGGGCCTGCTCGTCACACGCGGGGGGAGTGTGCGCGCCCGCGCCCTCACCCACGCCACCGCGAAGTGGCCGTGGCTGCGCGAGAAGGCCGAGGGGCGTGAGGTGCTGCGCCTCAGCTACGCCGAACCCGCCGATGTCGCCACGGCCCTCGCCGACGCGAGTGCGCTGCTCGGCACGGCGATCGACGACCGGCGGCTCGTCGACAGCCGGGCCGTGTCGTGGACGCGCGCCGGGCGCGCGGAACCGCATCCGAGCATCCCGACGGTTGGCGAGCAGGTCGCCGGAACGGGACTCGCCGCCGTCATCTCTCACGCCGAACGCATCGCGAAGGAGCTCACCGAATGACCGACACCGTCGCCTACACCCTGTACGCCGTGCTGCGCCGCGACCCGCATCGCGAGGCGAGCGGCGCGGGCGTCGCCGAGGCGCTCGCCGCCGTCGCCGAGACCGGCGTCGTCGTGCGCGGCCTGTACGACGTGAGCGGCCTGCGCGCCGACGCCGACATCATGATCTGGATGCACGGCGAGAGCCCCGAGGCGATTCAAGCGGCGATGCGCACCCTCCGTCGCGCCCCGTTGCTGTCGACCCTGCTGCCGACCTGGAACGCGATGGGCGTGCACGTGCAGGCGGAGTTCAGCCGCAGCCACGCGCCCGCGTTCATGCTCGGCAAAGACCCCCTCGAGTGGCTGTGCGTCTACCCGTTCGTGCGCTCGTACGAGTGGTACCTGCTGCCGGACGACGAGCGCCGTGAGATGCTCGCCGAGCACGGGCGCAAGGGCAGCGCCTTCACGGGCGTGCTCGCCAACACCGTTGCGGCGTTCGCGCTCAACGACTACGAGTGGTTGCTCGGGTTGGAGAGCGACAATCTGTTGGACCTCGTCGACATGATGCGCGACCTGCGGTACACGGAGGCGCGCCGCCACGTGCGCGAGGAGGTTCCGTTCTTCACCGGCAGGCGGCTAAACGCCGACGCCGACATCGACGCGCAGATCCTGGAGGTTGTGCGATGACCATCACTAATAACGGCCTCGGCCCCGACGGCAAGGCCGTCGTCGTCGACCTGAACGAGGGCCGCTACGAGGGCGAGCAGTTCGCCCGCGCCGCCACCGACACGGCACAGAAGTACGCGCTGCCGGGTCGCGTCGAGGAGCCGGTCGCGTACGACGCCGTGATCCTCGCCGGCTTCGGCGGCCCCGAGGGTCAGGACGACGTGATCCCGTTCCTGCGCAACGTCACCCGCGGCCGCGGCATCCCCGACGAGCGCCTCGAGGAGGTCGCGCACCACTACCGCCACTTCGGCGGCGTGAGCCCGATCAACCAGCAGAACCGCGAGCTGCAGGCCGCCCTGCAGGCCGAGGCCGACCGCCGGGGCCTCGGTATTCCGATCTACTGGGGCAACCGCAACTGGGACCCGTACCTGCCCGAGGCCCTGCAGAAGGCCTACGACGACGGCCACCGCACGATTCTGGGCCTCGCGACAAGCGCCTACTCGAGCTTCTCGAGCTGCCGCCAGTACCGCGAAGACTTCGCCCGCGCGCTCGACGGGACGGGCCTCTGGGGTGAGGTGCGCATCGACAAGGTGGGCCAGTTCTTCGACGCTCCCGGCTTCGTGCAGCCGTTCGTCGCCGGCGTCGTGGATGCGCTGCGCACGCTGATCGCGGAGGGCGCCGACCTGACGACGACGCGTGTCTTGTTCGCGACCCACAGCATCCCGACCACCGACGCGGAGCGCAGCGGACCGCGTGATGTGGACTGGGGCGAGGGCGGCGCCTACGCCGCCCAGCACCTCGCCGTCAGCGAAGTGATCATGACGAAGGCGCTCGCCGAGCTGCGCGCCGAAGACGAGTACGCGAACCTGCCCGACGTCGAGTGGCAGCTCGTCTACCAGAGCCGGTCGGGCCCCCCGAGCCAGCCGTGGCTTGAGCCCGACATCAACGACGCCATTGCCGACCACGCGGCCGCCGGTGCGACCGCCATCGTCATCGTGCCGGTCGGCTTCGTGAGCGACCACATGGAGGTCATGTGGGACCTCGACACGGAGGCGATGGAGACCTGTGAGGAGCACAACCTCCGGGCCATTCGCGTTCCGACGCCGGGCGTCGACCCCGTGTACGTCAGCGGGCTCGTCGACCTGATCGAAGAGCGCCTGGGCGGCACCCCCGCGAGCGAGCGCGTCCGCGAGACATCCCTCGGGCCCTGGTACGACGTCTGTCGGCCGGGCTGCTGCGAGAACGTGCGCGCGGGCTTCACGCCGGCGATTTCGGGTCTGCAGCCGTGAGTAAGGCCGAGTCCGCCCCGATCCGGCTCGGCACTCGCGGAAGCGCCCTCGCGCTCGCCCAGTCGCAGCGCGTCGCCGACTCGATCGCAGCCCGCACGGGTCAGCCGGTCGAGCTCGTGCCGATCACGACCCACGGTGACACCTCGACGGCGTCGCTCGCGAGCATGGGCGGCGTCGGCGTGTTCGTCGCCGCCGTGCGCGAAGCCCTGCTTGCGGGGGAGTGCGACGTGGTCGTGCACTCGCTGAAAGACCTGCCGACGACGCCGCACGACGGACTCGTCATCGCGGCCGTGCCGAAACGGGCGGATGCGCGTGACGCGCTGGTCTCGCGCGACGCGGTCACGCTCGATCAGCTTCCCGACGGCGCGACGGTCGGCACGGGCTCGCCACGTCGGCGCGCCCAATTGCGCCGGCGCCGTCCGGAGCTCGAGATCGTCGACCTGCGTGGCAACGTCGACACCCGCATCGGCCGCGTGCGGGGAGACAAGGAGGGTGTCGAGGCTGACCTTGACGCCGTCGTGCTCGCCGCGGCGGGCCTCGAGCGCATCGACCGCGACGACGTGATCACCGAGCATCTCGGGATCGACGGCTGGCCCACTGCTCCCGGCCAGGGTGCGCTCGCGGTCGAGACGCGCGCTGACACGCGCGGCCCGCTGCGCTCGGCGCTCAAGAGTATGGACCACACGGCGACCCGCGTCGCCGTTGACTCTGAGCGCGCCGTGCTGCGCCTGCTCGAAGCCGGCTGCTCGGCGCCGCTCGGCGCGCATGCGTTCATCGACGGCGGCATGCTTTTCCTCTCGGCCCGCGTGTACTCGCCCGAGACGGGAGAGCGCGTTTCGAGCGCCCACGCGCTGTACCTCGAAGACACGAAGACCCCGGCGGAGGACGCGGCGTCCCGCGTCGTCGACGACCTGCTGAAGCAGGGCGCCGCCGAGCTCGCCCCTCTGGGAGGGACCCCGTGACCGACGCTTCCCGCGATCTTGCCCCGCGCATCCGCCCCCGACGCCTCCGGCAGTCGGCCGCCATGCGGCGCCTCGTCAGCGAGACCGACCTGCGCCCGCGGCACCTCGTGCTGCCCCTGTTCGTGCGGGAGGGGCTCGACGCCCCGCAGCCGATCGGCTCAATGCCCGGCGTCGAGCAGCACTCGCTCGACAGTCTTCGTCGCATCGCGGTCCAGGCGGCGGAGGCCGGACTCGGCGGCGTGATGCTCTTCGGCGTGCCGGCGACGCGCGACGCGATCGGAACGGGAGCGACCGACCCCGACGGCATCCTCAACGTCGCCACGCGCGCGATCGCGGCCGAAGTGGGCGACACGCTGGTCGTGCAGACCGACCTCTGCCTCGACGAATTCACCGACCACGGCCACTGCGGTGTGCTGGATGATCGGGGCCGCGTTGACAACGACGCCTCGCTCGAGCGCTACGCCGCCATGGCAATCGCCCAGGCCGAGGCCGGCTCGCAGCTACTGGGCTTGAGCGGCATGATGGACGGCCAGACCGTCGCCGTACGCACCGCGCTCGACGACGCCGGATTCATTGACGTTGCCCTGCTGGCCTACTCGGCGAAATACGCTTCGGCGTTCTACGGGCCGTTCCGCGACGCCGTCGACTCGCAACTCACCGGCGACCGCCGCACCTACCAACTCGACCCGGCGAACGGGCGCGAGGGCGTGCGCGAGGCGCTCATCGACCTCGACGAGGGTGCCGATGTCGTCATGGTCAAACCGGCGCTCGGCTACCTCGACGTGCTGCGTCAGGTTGCCGACCTCTCGACCGTGCCCGTGTGGGCCTACATGGTGTCGGGTGAATACGCGATGATCGCCGCCGCGGCGCAGAACGGCTGGCTCGATGGCGACCGCGCGCAGCTCGAGGCGCTCCTCTCGATTCGCCGCGCCGGGGCCGACGCCGTGCTCTCGTACGCGGCGCTCGACCTGGCCCAGAAGGGACTTCTCACATGACCCGCTTCATTTCGGGCCGCACCCCCACCACCAACGCCGAAGCGTTCGAGCGGGCGCTTGCCGTCACGCCCGGCGGGGTCAACTCGCCGGTGCGCGCGTTCCGCTCGGTCGGCGGAACGCCGGTCTTCCTGGCGAGCGGTCACGGGCCGTACGTGGTCGATGTCGAGGGCACTGAGTATGTGGACCTTGTGGGGCAGTGGGGTCCGGCGTTGCTCGGCCACGCGCATCCTGACGTCATCGCGGCCGCGCGGGCGGCCGTCGAGAAGGGGCTCGGATTCGGCGCCGCTTCGACCGGCGAGGTCGAGTTGGCCGAGCTCGTGCTCGACCGCCTGACGCTGACCGGGCCGGACGGGGCCGAGCGCCGCGGCATCGAGAAGCTGCGGCTCGTCTCGACCGGCACCGAGGCGACCATGACGGCGATCCGCCTCGCGCGCGGCGCGACCGGGCGGCCGCTGCTCGTGAAGTTCGCCGGGCATTACCACGGGCACTCCGACTCGCTCCTGTCGGAGGCGGGCTCGGGCATCGCGACGCTCGGCATACCGGGCTCGGCGGGCATCACCCCCGAGACGGCCGCGCAGACGATCGTGATCCCCTACAACGACGAGGAGGCGCTCGCCGAGGTCTTCGCCGCGCACGGCGAGCGCATCGCCGCCGTCATCACCGAGGCGGCTGCCGCCAACATGGGTGTCGTGCCGCCGAAGCCTGGCTTCAACAAGTTGCTCGCCGACACGGCCCACGCGCACGGTGCCCTGCTGATCGTCGACGAGGTCATGACCGGGTTCCGCTCGACGGCCGCCGGCTGGTGGGGGCTCGAAGAGCGCGAGGGCGTGCCGTACGACGCCGACCTCATGACCTTCGGCAAGATCATCGGCGGCGGCCTGCCGCTCGCCGGCCTCGGCGGTCGCGCAGAGATTCTTGACCTGCTCGCCCCGCTCGGCCCCGTCTACCAGGCGGGCACGCTCAGCGGAAACCCCGTCGCCGTCGCGACCGGTGCCGCCATGCTGCGCGGCGCCGGGCCGGAGGTCTACGCGCACCTGCCGCGCGTGGCGCACGAGATTGCTTCTGGTCTATCCGCGGCGCTGAGCGCCGAGGGCGTCGCTCACGCGATCGCGTGGGCGGGCTCGCAGTTCTCGATCTTCTTCCGCGACACCGCGCCGCAGAATTACGCCGAGGCGCAGGCGCAGGACGTGTTCCGCTTCGGCCCGTACTTCCACGCGATGCTCGAGCACGGCGTCTCGCTGCCGCCGAGCGTGTACGAGGCGTGGTTCGTGTCGGCGGCGCACGACGAGCGTGCGATTGAGCGGGTGTTGGCTGCGGCGGTGCCGGCGGCGAAGGCTGCGGCGGCGGCGACGCCCAGCGTGTAGGGAAGAAGAAGCGCGGGTGGCTGGATAAGCGCTCCAAAGTGTCAACGTTATGTTGACACTTTGGATGTCGGTGGTTGACACTAGCTTCACGATGTGGAGATCAGGCCGAGCGCCCGAAAGCACGGCATCAGCGATGCCGACATTCGCCACGCAATTCGGCATCCTCGGGTCTATCGCGAGGTCGAGCGTGACGGCGACCCGCAGATTCTCATCATCGGCCCTGCCCACGACGGTCGCTTTCTCGAGATCGTCATTGTGCCGGCAGATGGCCCGACGAGGGTCATTCACGCCGACAACCTTCGACCGAAGTGGTACGACCTCATCTAGGTGGTGACAGCATGACGACGACGAAGAAGAACAGCACCGAGGCGTGGCTCGACGATCTCGACCTGACGCCGGAAAACATGCGTGACGGCAGTCATCTGGCGAGGGTTGGCGCTGCACTCGATGCCCTCGAATCTGCCGAGCGTGACCTCGCGGACGCGGTTGCGCGCGCTCACGCCGCTGGCGATTCGTGGGCCGCAATCGGGGCTGTGTTGGGCACGTCACGGCAAGCCGCGCATCGAAAGTTCGCGCCCTACGTAACGCAGAAGCGAACAGCGGGCTAGCGACGCGAAACGGCCGCCCTCCCCACCGCAGATGCGCGGGGGAGGGCGGCCGTTGTCGTGTGCGGCTACGGGTCGTTGACCCTGCTTGCTCAGCCGATCTCGGCGACGGCGGCGGCGAGCTGGGCGACGACCTCGTCGAGGCCCCACGGCAGCGAGAGCGCGGTGGGCGGCGAAACCGAGGCGATGAACTCTGTACCGACCAGCTGGGCGACGGCGCCGTCGGCAACGGCCGGGATCGCCTGGCCGTACGGGGCATTGAGCAGGGCCTGCGCCTCCTCGGGCGTCGAGCCGTAGACGACGAGCACGTCGCTGGCGAGCTCGCTCGTACGCTCGTACGACAGCGTGAAGAAGAACGGCGACTCGTCGGTATCGAGCTCGTCGACGGCGGGGGCGTTGACGAAGCCGAGGTCGAGCATGAATTCGACGCGCGGGTCTTCGTCGGCATAGACGTAGAAGACGCCGCCGACATCCCACGCGGTGGCGAGGCTGACGCCCCGGAATTCGGGGTTCGCCTCGGCGGCCGCCGCGAGCTCGGCGTCGATGCCGTCGAGCACGGCGGTCGCCTCGTCGGTGAGGCCCAGCGCCTCCCCGGTGATCGAGATGACGTCTCGCCACGGCGTCGACCACGGCTGGTCTTCGTAGGCGACGACAGGGGCGATCGCGCTGAGCGTCTCGTACTGCTCTTCCGTGATGCCTGAATAGTGGGCGAGGATCACGTCGGGGTCGGCCGCGGCGATGTCTTCGAACGGCACGTCTTCGCCGGTGTCGGGCAGTACGGTCGGGGTCTCGGCGCCCAGCTCGTCGAGGGCCTCGGCGATCCAGGGAAGCACGCCGTTCTCGTCGCCGCCGTACGCCTGGAAGGGCATCGCCACGGGCACGACACCGAGGGCGATTGCCGCGTCGGTGGCTCCCCAGCCCCAGGTGACGACCCGCTCGGGCGCCTCGGCGATCTCGGTCTCGCCGAAGGCGTGCTCGATCGTGACCGGGAAGGCGGCGGTGTCGGCCGCGGGGGCGGAGCCCGTGTCACCCTCGTCGGCGGGGGTGCCGGATGCGCATCCCGCGAGAACGAGGGCACTCGCGGCGGCGAGGGCGAGGGCGGGCAATGCACGGGCAGTCACGGTGCGCGAAGAGTGGGCGCGGGGCGCAGCGGGCATGAGAAAGAAGCTCCTCGAGGAGGGGCCGCAACGACGCGGCAGACTGGATTAGGTAAGGCTTACCTTACTATACGCGTTCCTGGAAGACAACCGCGGAGGAACCGAGGGAACTGGCGCGCGGCAGCACGACGGGGCGACCCGTGTCGGGGTCGGTCAAAATTCGCGCGTCGATGCCGAACGCATCCCGCACCGTTGCCTCGGTGAGTATCTCGCTCGCCGCGCCCTGCGCGACGATGCGGCCGTCGCAGAGCACGACGAGCTCGTCGGCGTAGCGCGCCGCGAGCGTGAGGTCGTGCAGCACGACGATGACCGTCATGCCGCGGTCGACCTCCGCGCGCAGCACGTCGAGCACCTCAACCTGGTGGGCGATGTCGAGCGCGCTCGTTGGCTCATCGAGCAGCAGGATGCGCGGCTGTTGTGCCAGCGCCATCGCGATCCACACACGCTGCCGCTGCCCGCCGCTGAGCTCATCCATGCGGCGCTCGGTGAGCGATGCGGCGTCGGTCGCGGCGAGGGACGCGGCCACGACCGCGTCATCGTCGCTCGAGCGGCCGCGGAAGATTGGCTGATGCGGGTAGCGGCCGCGGGCAACGAGCTCGCCGGCCGTGATGCCCTCGGGCGCGATCGGGTTCTGGGGCAGCACGCCGATCGTGCGGGCGAGTTGCCGGGCGGCGATGCGCTCGATTGGGGTGCCGCCGAGCGTGACCCGGCCGGTGTGCGCGGGCAGCAGGCGGGCGAGGCCGCGCAGCAGGGTCGACTTGCCGCTCGCGTTCGCGCCGACGAGCACGGTGAGGGCGCCGGGGCGTACCGCGAGGTCGACGCCGTGGACGACTGGGCGGTCTTTCGTGTAGCCGAGGGTGAGGTTCTCGGCGCGCAAGGCGGGCGCGGCCGCGGCGTGGGCGGCGGCGGGCGAGACGGGGGCGGTTGCGGTCATGCGCGTCCTTCCTGACGGGCGGCGCGGATCAGCAGCCATACGAGTAGCGGGGCGCCGACGGCGCCGGTGATGAGGCCGGCGGGCGGCTGCAGCGGGCCGGGGATGAGGTTCTGCGCGACGAGGTCGCTGGCGAGTACGAGCACCGCACCCACGAGGGCGGCGGTCAGTACGGCGGGTGCTCCGCCCCGCAGACGACGGGCGATTGGTCCCGCTACGAAAGCGACGAAGGCGAGGGGCCCCGCGACCGCCACCGAGACCGCGGCCAGCACGGTCGACGCGGTCACGGCGAGGATGCGCGTGCGGCGCGGGCGCGAGCCGACCGCCCTCGCGGTCTCGTCGCCCAGCAGCTGGGCGGCGAGGGCGCCCCGCCCGAGAACGGTGCCGATTCCGGCGACGAGGACGAGCATCCCGAGAGTGAGGGTTTCGGGGGCCGACGGCGAGCCGACGCTGCCGACGAGCCAGAAGTAGGCGGTGCCCGCCTGCTCGAGGCGGGCACGGGTGAGGGCGTAGCCGAGCACGCCCTGCGCGAGGAAGGCGACGGCGATCCCGACGACGACGATGCGGGTTCCGCCGAGCTGTCGGCCGCTCGCGGCGAGCACCAGCACGATGGCGACGGTGGCGCCGACGAGAGCCGAACCGGTGACGGCAAGCCCCGTGGCCCCCGTACCAATCGCGAGCACGGCGGCGGCGCTCGCCCCGCCCGTGACGCCGACGATGTCGGGGCTCGCGAGCGGGTTGCGCACGACCGACTGCAGCAGGGCGCCCGCCATGCCGAGGGCGGCGCCAACGACGAGGGCGAGCGTGAGGCGGGGCAGGCGCAACTCGCGCACGATGAACTGCGCTCCCCCGTCGGCCGTGCCCGCGAGCGCGGCAATCACCTCGGCGGGGGCGATCGCGACCGATCCGACGGCGAGCGCGGTGATCGCGAGGGCGACCCCGACGGCGGTGAGGATGCCCGTGGTGCTCGCCGCGCGCATCCGTCGTTCGCGTCGATTGCCGTCGAGCGCGCCGAGCGCGACGGCCGCGCTCATGCGGCGACCGCCCGTCGGGCGCGCACGAGGGCGATGAGCAGGGGCGCGCCGAGGGCGGCGATGACAATGCCGACCTCGAGCTCGCCGGGGGGTGCGACGAGGCGGCCGATGACGTCGGCGACGAGCACGAAGGCGGCGCCGGCGACGGCCGAGACGGGCATGAGCAGGCCGTGGTGCCCGCCGACGGCGGCGCGGGCGGCGTGCGCGCCGAGCAGCCCGACGAAGACGAGCGGGCCAGCGAGCGCGGTGGCGGTGCCGGCGAGCAACACGATCGTCACGAGGGAGCCGCCGCGAACGGCGCCGAGTCGGAACCCCAGGCCGCGGGCCACGTCGTCGCCGAGGGCGAGAGCGTCGAGCGGGCGAGCCAGCAGTGCGGCGACGACGACACCGGCAACGACGAGGGGCAGCAGGGTGATCGCGGCGTCGAGATCGCGGCCGGAGAGGGAGCCGACCGTCCAGAAGCGATAGCGATCGAGGGCCGCGGGGTCGCCAAGGAGCACGAGAGTGGTGAACGTCCCGAGTCCGGCGGTGACGGCGAAGCCGACGACGACGAGCAGCGCCGGGCTGGCGCGGTCGCCGGCCGCCCGGGCGAGCGCCCCGACGCCGAGGGTCGTGACGAGCGCGCCCGCAAGTGCCCAGACGGCGAGCCCGATCACGCCGGTCTCGCCCGCGAGGGCGATGCCCAGCACGACGGCGAACGATGCGCCCGCCGTCACCCCGAGCAGGCCCGGGTCAGCGACGGGATTGCGCGTGACGCCCTGCATCACGACGCCGGCGAGCCCGAGGGCGGCGCCGACGATGAGGCCGATGACGGTGCGCGGCACGCGCAGGTCGCGTACGGCGACGGCGTCGGCGGGGTCGGCGAGCGCACCGGGGTCGGTGAGCGCGGTGATGACGGTGGAAAGGTCGGTCGCCCGGGCCCCGAGCGCGAGGCTCAGCGCCACGGCGAGGGCGAGACCGAGGCCCAGCAGGGCGGCGCCGCGCAGGCGGGCGGCGCGTGAGCGGCTCGACGCGACGAGGTGCGGCGAGCGCGCCACACCGCCGGGCCGCGCCGTCGAATTGGGCGCGGCCTCGGTCGCGGTCACTGCCCTTCGGAGCGCCCTTCGCGCCAGTAACCCATGAAGGCCACGGCGCGACGGCTGACCCCGACGTCGCTCACCAGGTACCGGCGCAGCCGCTTGATGACGGCGGCCTCACCGGCGAGCCAGGCGTAGAAGTCGCTGCCCGTCAGTTCGACGGGGCTGTCCCAGAGCAGCTCGGTGTCGACGTCGATGTCGTCGAGTGCGATGGGGGAGGTGTCGAGGGCGGCTTCGAGGTCAGCATGGTGGCCGCTGACCCACTGTTCGAGCGAGCGCTGCAGCAGTTCACCGCGCGGCGCAATGGCCTGAAAGCCCTGCGCCGTCTCGCAGCCGGCGTCGCGCGCGAGCCACGCGACGCGCTGTCGCGCCTTCGGCACGATGCGCTGAATGTCGTCGCTCGAGGCGACCTCGATAAACGCCTGGGCGCGGATGCCCGGGGCCAGGCTCTCAAGGATCGACGAGATCGCGGGCGCCGCCGTCTCGTCGCCCACGAGCAGCACCGTGCCCGCGTCGCCGGGCCGCCAGTCGCACCCGATGAGCGGGTCGGCCGTGCGGGCATCGGGCCCCACGATGAGGACGCTGTCGCCAGCCTGCACCCGCCGCAGCCAGCGGGCGGCGGGGCCGTCGCCCCCGGGCGCGGGGTCGTGCAGCACCATGTCGACGTCGAGCCGCCGGGCGGCGGGGTCGATCGCCCGCACCGTGTAGGTACGGAAGGCGGGCCGCTCGGCGTCGGGCAACGCGCGCCAGCGCGCGTACCAGTCACCGGCAAGGATCGCGGCATCGTCGTGCTGACCCAGGTCGGGCAGCGAGTCGGCCGCACCCGCCCCGTCGAACGGGAACACGATCTTGATGCGCTGGTCGAGCCCGGTCGTACCGAAGACGTCGAAGTCGTCGCTCTCGAAGCTCACCCGCACGAGGTGACGCCCGATGGGCAGCACGCGGCTGACGCGCGCGGCGAAGGGGCGGTAGGCCGGGTAGATGGCGGGCGACGCATCCGATGACGCCCCTCGCTCGACCCGGGCGGGTGAGGTAAGCATTACCTAAGTATGCACCGGGCCCTCCCCCCGCTGTCCAGCCCTACAGCCACGGCAAGCCCTGGGAGTTGCCTCCACGATCCCGCCGCGCGCCGCACGCCCCGCACTACGCTTGACCAGTTGTCCCGGCCGACCGATCCGGCCGAGAAGAGACGGAGGACACCATGCGCGGCAAGATCCTGTTCGCCACCGGCATCGCCGTCGGCTACGTGCTCGGCACCCGAGCCGGCCGCGAACGCTACGAGCAAATCAAGAAGGCGGCCGACCGCTTGTGGGGCGACCCCCGCGTGCAGCGGCAGGTCGACAAGGTCGACGGCTACGTGCGCGAGAAGGCCCCCGAGGTCGCCGAATTCGTGACGGACGGCGCCAAGAAGGTCGTCACCACCGTCATGAACAAGAAGGATGCGCAGGGCAGCTCGTCGAGCTCGTCCCGTTCGGGTGCATCCTCGTCGAAGAGCGCCGCCTCGAAGAGCTCGACCGCGTCGAAGAACTCGTCGACCCGTAAGGCTCCGGCGAAGCGCAGCACCACGTCGAAGGGCTCGAGCTCGAGCTCGAGCTCGTCGTAACCCGAGGGGATCGCCATGACTGACCCCCTCGACGCCACCACGCCGCCGCGGACGATTCCCGGCCAGCCCCCGCGCGAGCGCCGCAAGTCGCTCGGCCAGCTCGTTGCAGACCTGCCGCGCCTGATCACCGAGCTGATTCAGGCCGAGATCGCAAGCCTGAAGGCCGAGATCTCGAGCAAGCTGAAGTCGGTGGGTATTGGCGCGGGCCTGCTGGTCGGCGCCCTCGTTGTCGTCTTCTACGCCTCGCTCGTGCTGGTCGCGGCGGGCGTGCTCGGCCTCGCCACGGTGCTGCCCGCCTGGGCCGCCGCCCTCATCGTCGGCGTCGCGCTGCTGCTCATCGCCGGCCTCATCGCGGGCATCGGCATCGCGCAGCTGAAGCGCGGCATGCCGCCCACCCCCAGTGACACGATCGACAGCATCGGCGAGGATGTGCGCGCCGTCACCGGCACGCAGAAGGGAGCATCGTGAGCGACAGCCCCATCCGCCCCGCAAAAGAGGTGCGCGACGAGCTCGCCGCCACCCTCGACGAGCTCGAGACGCGCCTGAATCCGAAGGTGCAGGCCAGTGAGCTGGGTCGCCGCGTGCGCGCGGGGTACGCGAAGAACCCCGTGCCCTACCTGATCGGCGCCGCCGCGGCCACCGCCGTCGTGGTGGGCCTCATCGCCTGGGCGATCGCTGGAGACGACTGAGCCTGACTCTGCGCGCAGCCTGGGCATCCGACTCGCCGATTTGGGTTCCCAGCGACGCGGGGTCATCATGGTAGGCGATGTCCACCATCCGCGAATTCACCGTTGAGCGCACGCCAACGGCCGCGCTCCCGGTCATCAAGCCCCTGCTCGGGTGGCGCGTTCTCGTGCCCCGCGGGGGCAAGTGGGGCGACGGAATTTCCGCGCAGTTGCGCGCGCTCGGCGCCCAGCCGGTGATCGCGCCGCTCATCAACTTTGCCCGCCCCGAGAACCCCGAGCTGCTCGTCGCGGCGCTCGATCGCCTGCAGGCCGGCCGCTACGACTGGCTCGTCGTGACGAGCGCCACCACGGTCGACGTGCTCGTCGGCCACGGCGTGCGCCTGCCCGAGTCGACGCGCGTCGCCGCCGTCGGTGAGACGACCGCCCAGGCTCTGCAGCTGGCCGGTTATCGGGTGGATGCTGTGCCCAGCGATCACTCGGCGCGCGGTCTCGTCAAGGAGTGGCCTGGCGGCGCCGGGGTCAGCGCTCTCATTCCGCAATCGGAGATTGCGGAAGCGACCCTCGTGCAGGGTCTCGCCGAGCAGGGCGTCGACGCCGAGTTCGTGGCCGCGTACCGCACGGTCGGAGTGAAGGCGCCCGCCGAGGTCGTCGCCGACGTGGCCGGCCGCCGTATCCGGGCGATCCTCGTCAGCTCGGGCAGTGTGGCCCGCCAGGTGGCCGAGCAGTTCAGCCCGCTGCCGAGCGAGGCCGTCGTTGTCTGCATCGGCCCCCGCACCGCCTTCGACGCTCGCGCCGCGGGCCTTGCCGTGCACCGCATCGCGGAAGACCGCTCAAGCTCGTCGCTCGTGCGCGCCCTCGCCGAATACGCGATGGACCCGGACGACGCGCACCCGCCCGTCATCAGCTAGGGCCCACCGCGGCGATCTCGCGGGCCGGATGGCTGCACGAAAAAGGGGCCGAGCGCGCAGCGCGCGCCCGACCCCTGGGGCCCGAAAGGCTCTACTTCTTGCTGACCTTCACGGTCGGCACCGACGCGGTCATCGCGACCGTGTCGTCGAACTCTTCCGTCACCTCCGCGTTGGCGCGGTAGGTGGCGAGGCTCACCGCGACGGTGACCACGAGGCTGGCGATGAAGCCCGGGATGATCTCGTAGAGCTCGAAGCCCAGGGCATCCCAGATGAACACCGTGGCGGCACCGACGATCATGCCGCTGAGGGCGCCCCAGTTGGTGAGCGTGCGCCAGAACAGCGACAGCAGCACGAGCGGGCCGAAGGCCGCACCGAAGCCGGCCCAGGCGAAGCCGACCAGCTCGAGGATCGTGCCGCCCGGGTCGAGGGCGATAAAGACACCAATTGCGGCGACAACGAGCACGCACACGCGGCCCATCGTGACCAGGAAGCGCGACGAGGGCTCCTTCTTCGCGACCACCTTGTAGAGGTCTTCGACGAGCACCGACGAGCAGACGATGAGCTGGCTCGACACCGTGCTCATGATGGCGGCGAGCACGGCCGCCAGCACGAGGCCGGCGACGAGCGGGTGCAGCAGGGTCTGAGCGAGCAGCAGCATGACCGTCTCGGGGTCGCCGAGCTCGATGCCCTGGCTCGAAAAGTACGCGACGCCAGCGAGACCGCCGCCGACGGCGCCGAGAAGCGACACGATCATCCAGGTCAGGCCGATGCGGCGGGCGGGCTTGACGGCCTGCACGTCGCGGAGCGCCATGAAGCGCACGATGATGTGCGGCTGGCCGAAGTAGCCGAGGCCCCACGAGAGGGCCGAGATGATGGCGACAATCGTCGCGCCCGTCAGCGCTTCGCCGCCGAGCAGCGACAGGTTGTTGGGGGCGACGCGGTTCAGCTCGTCGACGGTGGGGCCGAGGCCACCCGTGGCGACGACGGCCATGACCGGCAGCAGAACGAGCGCGATCAGCATGATCATGCCCTGCACGACGTCGGTCAGCGATGCGCCGAGGAACCCACCGAAGAGCGTGTAGGCGAGGGTCACGCCGGCGACGATCAGCATGCCCGTCAGGTAGGTCGAGCCGAACGACTGCTCGAAGAACACGCCACCGGCGACCATCATCGAGGCGACGTAGAAGGTGAAGAAGACGAGAATCACGACACCGGATGCGACGCGCAGCACGCGGCTCTTGTCGCGCAGGCGGTTCTCGAAGAAGCTCGGCACCGTGATCGAGTTTCGCGAGCGCTCGGTGTAGGCGCGCAGGCGCGGCGCCACGAACTTCCAGTTCAGGTAGGCGCCGATCGTGAGGCCGATCGCGATCCACGCCTCAATGAGGCCGAAAGCGAAAATGGCGCCGGGCAGGCCCAGCATGATCCACCCCGACATGTCGGAGGCGCCCGCGCTGAGGGCGGCGACCCCCGGTGGAAGCTTGCGGCCGGCAAGCAGGTAGTCCTCGTGCGAGTCGGTCTTCTTGTAGGCGTAGAAACCGATCGCGAGCATCACCACGAAGTAGATGACGATCGCGCCGACCTGAAAAATCTCGTCGGACATGTCGTTTCTCCTCAGTTGTTTGTGCACGCACACGATTGCGGGCACAAACAGCCACCCTAACAAGGCCTGTGAATGACGCGCGAGCGAGATTCAGTTTCGGAGCATCGAGCGCGGAGCGCGGGGTGCTCGGCGCCGAGGGGCCGACGGCCCTAGCCGAAGAGCAGAGCCGCCTCGTCGTAGCGCTCTTGCGGCACGGTCTTGAGCGAGCCGAGGGCAGCCTCGAACGGAACGAAGACGATGTCAGTGCCGCGCAGGGCGACCATCTGGCCCCACCGGTGACCGTTGACGGCGCGGACCGCGGCCATGCCGAGCCGGGTCGCGAGCACGCGGTCGTACGCGCTCGGGGTGCCACCGCGCTGAATGTGGCCGAGCGTCGTCGCGCGCGTCTCGATGCCCGTGCGGGCCTCGATGAGCGGGGCGAGGCGCTCGCCAATGCCGCCGAGGCGCGGGCGGCCGAACGCGTCGAGGCCGCGGTCGTTGTGCGGTTCGTCGTCACCCTCGAGGGTGAAGCCCTCGGCGACGACCACGAGCGGGGCGCGGCCGCGGTTGTAGGCGCTTTGCACCCACTCGGTCAGCTGGTCCATCGAGGTGCGCTGCTCGGGAATCAGAATCGCGTGCGCGCCGGCGGCCATGCCCGAGTGCAGGGCGATCCAGCCGACGTGCCGACCCATGACCTCGGCGACCATGCAGCGGTTGTGGGCGTCGCCCGTCGTGCGCAGGCGGTCCATCGCCTCCGTCGCGATGCCGACGGCCGTGTCGAAGCCGAACGTGTAGTCCGTCGCGTCCAAGTCATTGTCGACGGTCTTCGGAACGCCGACGATGCGCACGCCCGCGTCCGTCAGACGCTTGGCCGCGGCCAGCGTGCCCTCACCGCCAATAGCGATGAGAGCATCCAGGCAGTTGACGTCCATGACTTCGTTGATGCGGTCGACGCCGCCGCGCCCCTCGAAGGGGTTCGTGCGGCTGGTACCGAGGATGGTGCCGCCCTGCTTCGAGATGCCCTTCACCTCGTGCCGACCGAGGGTCATCGTGTCGTTCTCGACGAGACCCTTCCAGCCGTCACGGAACCCCACGTACTCGTGCTCGTGCACGGTCGTGCCGGTCAGCACCGCTCCGCGGATGACGGCGTTTAGCCCCGGGGCGTCGCCGCCGGAGGTCAGCATTCCGATACGCATGACTCCATCTAAGCGGGTGCGGGTTACCGACGCGAAAACGACGGATGCACCTGCCCGCTCGTTCGCCACCGAACGGAATCGGGGCCCACATCCTCTACCCCTCGCGACGACTCCTCAGTAAGGTTGCGGTCGAGCACCGCCCCGGTGGTCGACCACCATTCCCATCAGGAGCCCCCATGACCGACGCACCCCCTCCCGCCTACTCGCAGCCCGCGCAGCCGGCCGTGAACCCCGGCCAGACGCTCGGCATCGTCGCGCTGATTCTTGCTTTCGTCGCCCCGCTCGTCGGGCTCATTCTTGGCGTCGTTGCCCTCAACCAATCAAAGAAGGTTGGCATGAAGAACGGTCTCGCCGTCGCTTCGATTTGGCTGGGCGCGATCTTCACGGTCTTCTGGACGATCTTGACGATTGTCGCCATAGTGTTGCCGATCCTGTTCGTTGGCTCGATCGAAGGTGTGACGACCTTCGCTCCCTGAGCGCGCTGAGCGCGCTGATCGCGCTGACTTCAGCGTGAGATCGTGGCGGTCGTGATGACCGCACCCGCCACCGGCGACCGCGCCGAGCTCATCGACCCCGAGGGGCCGTTCGAGCTCGGCGCGGTGCTGTTTCCGCTGCGGCGCGGCACGGGCGACCCGACCCAGCACTGGGAGGGTCAGCGCGGCGGCGCCGGCCCCGTCTGGCGCGGTCAGCTCACCCCCGACGGCCCGGCCACGATTCGGATGCACGCCCTCGGCCCCAGCGCCTCCGGCGGCATCGACGTTCGCGCCTGGGGCCCCGGCGCCGACTGGTCGCTCACCCACGCGCGCGAGCTGCTCGGCCTCGACGACGACGGCTGGCCCGCGTTCGACGCGCTGCTGGCCGGGCACGCCGCCGACGGCGACCCGGCGGCCGCGGCGCTGCAGCGCTTGCGGCGACGGCGGCCCGGGCTGCGGCTGTTGCGCACGGGTCTCGTGCTCGAGTCCGCCGTTGCGGCCGTGCTCGAGCAGAAAGTCACCGGGGTCGAGGCGCGGCGCAGCTGGCGGCAGCTGATCCGCGCACACGGCGCGGAGGCGCCGGGGCCCGCGCCAGACGGGATGCGCATCCTGCCGACGGCGGAGGCGTGGCGGCGCATCCCCGACCACGAGTGGCACCGGGCCGGCACGACCCCCGCCCGCCGCGACACGATTCGCCGGGTCGCCGCCGTCGCCCCCGCCCTGCAGCGCACGATCGCGGTCGGCCGCCATGCCGGGGCAGACGAGCGGCTCGCTGCGGGGTTTCGGTCGATTCCGGGCCTCGGCGGGTGGACGCTCGCCGAGATCATGCAGCGCGCCCACGGCGACCCCGACACCGTGAGCGCCGGTGACTACCACCTCGCCCACGGCGTCACCCACTGGTTCACCGGGAAGCGGGGCGACGACGCCGAAATGATGCGGTTGCTTGAGCCCTACAGCGGCCACCGGCAGCGCGTTGTGCGATACATCGAAGGAAGCGGGGTCGAGACCCCCCGCTACGGTGCGCGAATGACCATCGAAGACCACCGCGACCGCTGACGCGGCTAGCGTCGCCCGCGTGAACATGTTCTTCCGCCTCGTCTGGCTGAGCATCCGCGCCCGGTTCGGCGAGCGCATCCAGCCGACCGACGTCGCCCGCACCACCTTCCGCGTCTGGCCCACCGACCTCGACGTGCTCATGCACATGAACAACGGCGTGTACCTGTCGATCATGGACCTCGGGCGCATCGACCTCATGGCGCGGTCAGGTGCGTGGCCGCGGCTACAGAAGCGCGGCTATTACCCGGTCGTCGTCTCGTCGACGATCACCTACCGGCGCTCGCTCGAGCCGTGGCAGAAGTTCATCGTCGAGTCGGCCATCATCGGCCTCGACGACAAGGCTGGCTACGTCGAGCAGCGCTTCGTGCGCGACGGCGAGGTCTACGCCCGCGCGATCGTGAAGGCGCGCTTCCTGAAGAAGTCGGGTGGCACCGTGCCCATGGACGAGCTCGCCGAACTGTTCGGTCTCGACCCGGCGAACTACCCGCTGCCGGAGTGGGTGCGCGAGTGGAGTACGCGTGCGGCGCTACCCACTCGCCACGAACCCGCGCCGAGCACCTGGGAGATCTGAACGTCAAGCCCCGGCGAGGCGACCCGCAGCCGGAGTATTGTCGCGATCGTGAGCACCGACGACCGCCGCCCGCACTCCGTCTACTCGGTCGGGGAGGACCCCGACCCGCAGGTGTCGCTCGCCAATGAGCGCACCGCCCTGTCGTGGATGCGCACCTCCCTCGCCCTCGTCGCCGCCGGCGTCGCGCTCGCGACGCTGGTGAGTTTCGGCGAGCTTCCCGCGCTGCTCTTGATCATCGCCGCCGTGTCGAGCCTCGCCGGCGCCGTGCTCGCGGGTTGGTCGCTTGCCCACTGGCGCGCTGGCGAGCGGGCCCTGCGCCTCGGCCGGCCCATCCCGAAGCCGTCCGCATTGCCGTGGTTGACCGCCGGCACGGTCGCCGTGGCGCTCCTGCTCGCCGCCTTCGTCGCGTTTGAGGCGATCGAACGGGCGGGATGATCGTGGTCACGGACGCGGCGCACGATTCCGTCAACGACGACCGAGACCGCTCGAGCCTCGCCTGGCAGCGAACGATGGCGCAGGCGGCGCTCGTCGTGCTGTTCGCGGCGGTCACGAGCATCCGTGTCGGCGAACCGCTCGTGACGATCGGCGCGGCGATCCTCGCCGTCGCGGCGTTCGGTCTCGCCGCCGTCGCGCCCAGCGCCGGTCGGCGCGCGGCTGCGTGGCCGCTCATGCGAACGGCGGCGACCATCACGATCATCGCTGGCCTGCTGGGAGCGGCGCTTCCGGTTGCTTTGCTCGTCACCGCGTAGTCGTCACCGCGGCGCGGGCGATCAGTCGCCGGCGAGAACCCGCTTCATGAGGCGATCCATGGCTCGGTCGCTCAGCAGGCGCCGCGCTCCCACCACCGTCTTCGCGGACGCGGGAACCGCTTCGCGGGTCTTCGGTGTGCGGGCTGTCGCCGCCCGCACGATCGCCTCCGCGACCTGCTCCGGGGTTCCGGCGCTGCGGCCGCCGTCGATCTTCTCGTAGGTGGAGCGCATGCGACGCGCGATATCGGCGTACGGGCCCTTGCCCGACACGGTCACCATGCTGTCGCGCGCGATGGTGTTCCATTCGGTGCGGATGGGACCCGGCTGAATGATCGTGACGTCGATACCGAACGGCGCCACCTCGAGGCGCAGCGAGTCGCTCAGACCCTCGACGGCGAACTTCGTCGCGTGGTACCAGGCGCCGAGCGGCTCGTAGATCCGACCGCCGATCGAGGACACGTTGATGATGCGACCGCTCCTGCGCTCCCGCATGGCGGGTAGCACGAGTTGTGTGAGGCGTGCGAGGCCGAAGACGTTGACCTCGAACTGGCGGCGCGCCTCCTCAAGGGGCACTTCCTCGACCGAGCCGTACGAGCCATACCCGGCATTGTTGACGAGCACGTCGATGCGGTTGCGTTCCTGAAGGATCTGGGCGACAGCATCCGTCATGCTCGCGTCGTCGGTGACGTCGAGAGACAGCGTGTGGGCGCCGCGTTGCTCGATGCCGGACATGCGCTCGATGCGGCGGGCTCCCGCGTAGACGATGAATCCCTGTGCCAGCAGGCGTTCGACGGTCGCCTCACCGATTCCCGACGACGCTCCGGTCACGAGCGCGACGCGGGCGTTCTGGGCGCTCATCATGCGCCGCTCCGTTCGTCGAGCACCGCCATGGCGGCGTTGTGGCCGCCGATCGCGCTCACGGCGCCGCCGCGCCGCGCCCCCGAACCGCACAGGTACACTCCGTCGACGCCGGTCGCGACGCCCCAGCGCTCGGCCGGGGTCGACGCTACGGTCGCATGGTCATCGTCGAGCCACGGCCAGGCGAGGTCGCCGTGGAAGATGTTGCCGCCCGGAAGGCGCAGCGCCTCTTCGAGGTCGCGCGTGGTCTTCGTCTCCACGCAGGCGGCTCCGTCGGCGTCGGTCATGAGCAGCGACTCGATCGGTTCGGCGAGCACCGAATTGAGCGACGCGAGCACGGCGGCCTGCAGTTCGCCGCGCATCCGATCGTTGTTGTCGGCCGTGAGCAGGCGGTCGGGAGTGTGCAGGGCGAACACGGTCAGCGTCTGCGCGCCGGCCGCCTGCAGCTCGGGCCCGAGAATCGTCGGGTCGGTGAGCGAGTGACAGTAGATCTCGGCGGGAATCGGGTCGGGGATGCGACCGGCGGCCGCGGCGTCGTAGCCGGCCTGCAGCTGAGTGAACAGCTCGTTGATGTGGAAGGTGCCGCCGAATGCCGCTTCGGGGGCGATGCGCGCATCCTTCAGTCGCGGCAGGCGCTTCAGCAGCAGGTTGACCTTCACCTGGGCGCCCTCGGCCGCGGGCTCGGCGACGCGGGATGCGCTGCTCACGCCGCCCGCATCGCCCGCCGCAAGGAGGCGGTTCAGTTCGCGCGGCGACGCGTTGACGAGCACGCGGTTGGCTGCCACCCGGTGCTCGATGTCGCCGACCCGGTAGGTGACGACACGGTCGCCGTCGAGCGCCGTGACCTCGGCCCCCGTCGTGAGGGTCGCGCCGGCCAGCCGCGCCGCGCGCGCGAGCTCGCCGGTGACGGCGCCCATGCCGCCGACGGGCACGTTCCAGTCACCCGTGCCGCCGCCGATGACGTGGTACAGGAAGCAGCGGTTGGCGGCGAGGGTCTCGTCTTCGTTCGAGGCGAAGGTGCCGATGAGGGCGTCGGTGTAGGCGACGCCGCGCACGAGGTCGCTGGCGAAGGTGCTTTCAACGGTGCGCCCGACCGGCTGTTCGATGAGCGCATCCCAGAGGGCGTCGTCGCCGACGGCCGCGCGCGCTTCGCTGCGGGTCAGCAGCGGGTCGGTCACGGTGGGGAAGAGGGCGCGTGCGAGACGGGTCGTTCCGTCGTAGAAGGTGCGCCACGCATCCGCGTCGTGCGCCGCGCCGATGCCCGCGAACGAGGCGTCGGTGGCCGCCTGGTCATGATTGTCGACGAGCAGGCCGCCGTCACCACCGGGAACCGGCGTGTACGACGAGTAGCGCCGCGGGGCGAGCCGAATCGACAGTCCGAGGTCGTCGATGATGCGCTGCGGCAGCAAGCTCACCAGGTACGAGTAGCGGCTGAGGCGAGCATCGATGCCCGCGAACGCCTGCGCCGAGACGGCGGCACCACCGACGGTGTCGAGGCGTTCGAGCACCTCGACGTCGAGACCCGCGCGGGCGAGGTAGGCGGCGGCGGCAAGGCCGTTGTGTCCGCCGCCGATGATGACGACGTCGCGACGAGTGGTCACGGGGGTGCTCCTGCGTGCTGAAATCCGATGGTGCGGTGCTGCCAGCCTATGCACGCATCGGCATGCTGTGCACGCCCGGGGAGGTCACTGGAGGAACGCGACAGCGCGGCTGAGCACATCGCGGCAGGCGACGATGGCGGGTCGGTGCGCGGATGCGCGGCGCGCGGCCGTGAACACGGTGCGTCGCGGATGCTCGGGCAGGTCGATGAGGCGCACGCTCGGTTCTCGATCGCCCCACACCAGGTCAGGAAGCAGTGCCACGGCGTGGCCGGCTTCGACGAGGCGGATGTGCGCCTGCAGGTCGGCCGTCTCGAAGCGCACGTCGGGCTCGAACCCGGCGCGGCGGCACACCTGCTCGGCGAAGTGTCGGCTGGCGGTGCCGCGGGGTTCCATGACCCAGGGGAGGGCAGCGGTGTCGGGGAGCGACTCGACGCGAAGCGGGCCCATCGAGGTGGGGGTGTCGGATGCGCCAGTGTCGGGCGCGGTCGCGAGGCGCAGCGCGTCGCGACACAGCGGCACCCTGTCGAGCTCGTCGCGGTGCGGCGCCGAGTGCGCCGGGTACTCCTCCGCGACCACGAGGTCGAAGTCGCGCGCCCACACTTCGTCAAGCGCGCTCTCGGGCTCGCGCTGGGTGATCTCGACCCGCATCGCCGGATGCTCACCAGCGAGCAGGGTGAGCGCGCGGGGGATGATGCCGAGAGCGGCTGACTGGAAAACGGCGAGGCGGACGGTGCCACTCGGCGCTTCGGTCGCTTCGGCGAGCGACTGCTCGAGCCGCTCGAGCTCGTCGAGCACGGCGCCCGCGCCGTCAGCGAGGAGTTCGCCCGCCGGGGTGAGCTGCAGCCGCCGGCCCACCCGCTCAAACAGAGGCGTTCCCGCCTCGTGCTCCAGTTGGGCCAACTGCTGCGAGACGGTGGATGGCGCATAGGAGAGCGCGCGCGCGACCTCGTGCACAGTGCCGCGACGGCGCAGTTCCCGCACCAGGCGCAGTCGACGAGGATCGAGCATCCCGAGACCTTTCTCGACGCAAAATATTGTTCGCAATATTCGCACGGAATTGTGCGGAAATGCCCGCTATACCCGAAGAGTTATGGGTGAGACAGTAGAGGGCATGACCACGACGTCGACCACAGAGTCGTCCGCCGATGCCGCCGTCCAGCAGGTGCGGGCATGGCTCGCCGCCACCGAGGGTGCTGCCGCCGACCCCGCGGCCGAACGGCTCGCCGGCCTCCTCAAGGACCCGGACGGCCTCGACTTCGCCATCGGCTTCGTCGACCGCGTCGCCCGCCCCGACGACCTCCGGGTCGCCGCCCGCGAACTCGAGCGACTCAGCCGCCGCGTGCCGAGGTTCTTGCCCTGGTACCTGCGAGGCCTCATCGTGCTCGGGGGCGGGTTCGCGCCGCTCCTGCCGTGGCCGATCATCCCGATCGCCCGCCGCGTGCTGCGCGGCATGGTGGGCCACCTCATCATCGACGCGACCCCCGAGCGTCTCGGGCGCACACTGGAGCGGCTGCGCGAGAACGGCGACCGCCTCAACATCAACCTGCTCGGCGAAGCCGTGCTCGGCGACGCGGAGGCCGACCGCCGCCTGGAGGGCCTGCACGAACTCGTCGCCCGCGACGACGTCGACTACGTGTCAGTCAAGGTATCGGCCATCGTCAGCCAACTCTCGATGTGGTCGTTCGACGAAACCGTCGACCGCGTCGTCGAGCGGCTGGCCCCGCTGTACCAGCGCGCCGCGTTCGGCGGAACTCCCACCTTCCTGAACCTCGACATGGAGGAGTTCCGCGACCTCGACCTGACCATCGAGGTGTTCACGCGCCTGCTCGACCGGCCGGGGCTCGGCCAGTACGAGGGTGGCATCGTTCTGCAGGCCTACCTTCCCGAGGCGGTGCCCGCGCTTGACCGACTGACGTCGTGGGCTGTCGCACGCCGGGAAGCCGGCGGCGCAGGCATCAAGGTGCGTGTCGTGAAGGGCGCGAACCTCGCGATGGAGCGCGTCGAGGCCGCCGTGCACGACTGGCCGGTCGCCGTGCTGCCGTCGAAGCAGGCCACCGACGCCAACTACAAGCGCGTCATCGACCGCGCCCTCGACCCTGCCCGCGCATCCGCCGTACGTATCGGCGTCGCCGGGCACAACCTGTTCGACATCGCCTGGGCGTTGCAGCTCGCCGAGGCGCGGGGCCTCACCGACCGCGTCGAGGTGGAGATGCTGATCGGCATGGCTCCCGCGCAGGCTGACGCGGTTCGCGCCAGCGCCGGCGGCCTCCTGCTCTACACGCCGGTCGTGCACCCGCGAGACTTCGACTCGGCGATCAGCTACCTCATCCGGCGGCTGGAGGAGAACGCGTCGAGCGAGAACTTCCTGTCGGGCGCCTTCGAGCTCGTCGACGACGCCGCGATGTTTGCGCGGGAGGAGCAGCGCTTCCGCCGTTCGCTCGCCGAACTCGCGGAGGCGCCCGACGCGCCGGCCGCGCACCGGGTGCAGAACCGCTCGACGGATGCTCCGCACCCGCTTCCCGACGGAGTCGGCGTCGACGCCGGCTTCGCGAACGAGCCCGACACCGACCCGTCGCTGCCCGCGAACCGCGCGTGGGGGCGGGAGATCCTCGCGGCGGCGAGCGACGCATCCGTCTTCGCGCACGGCGACGCGGTGCTCGCCGCGGCGGCCATGCGCGACGCCGGAGCACTGGAGAGTCTGATGGCGGATGCTCGGGGGAGCGCTTCCCTGTGGGCGTCAGCGGGTGCCGAGCACCGCGCGACGGTGCTGCACGCGGCGGGCCGCGCGCTCGCGGAACGCCGCGCCGCGCTGCTGGCCGTGATGACCGCCGAGGCGGGCAAGACCCTCGCCGAGGGCGACCCCGAGGTGAGCGAGGCGATCGACTTCGCCCACTACTACGCCGAAAGCGCGCGGATGCTCGACAGCGTGAAGGGCGCGCGCTTCGAGCCGGTGCGCCTCACCGTGGTGGCGCCGCCGTGGAACTTCCCGGTCGCGATCCCGGCGGGCAGCGTCTTGGCGGCGCTCGCCGCGGGCAGCGCGGTCATCATCAAGCCAGCCCCCCAGGTGCGACGCTGCGCGGCCGTCATGGTCGACGCGCTGTGGTCGGCTGGGGTGCCGCGCGAGGTGCTGCGACTGGTCGACGTGCCCGAGAACGAGCTCGGCCGGCTGCTGATCAGCCACCCCGCCGTCGACCGGGTGGTGCTGACGGGGGCGTTCGAGACGGCCGCGCTGTTCCGGTCGTGGCGGCCCGACCTGCCGATCCTCGCCGAGACGAGCGGCAAGAACGCCATCGTCGTGACGCCATCGGCGGACTTCGATTTGGCCGCGGCCGACATCGCGAAGTCGGCGTTCGGTCACGCGGGGCAGAAGTGTTCGGCGGCGTCGCTGGCGATTCTCGTCGGCTCGGTGGCCGATTCGGCGCGCTTCGAGCGGCAGTTGCTCGACGCCGTCACGACCATGAAGGTGGGCTGGCCGACCGATCCGGTGAGTGTCGTGGGCCCGCTGATCGAGCCGGCGTCGGGCAAATTGTTGCGCGCCTTGACCCAGTTGGAGGGTGACGAGCAGTGGCTCGTGCAGCCTCGCGCGCTGGACGGCGGCGGCCGACTCTGGACGCCGGGCGTCAAGCGCTGGGTGGCCCCGGGCGCCACCGCCCACATGACCGAGTTTTTCGGCCCCGTTCTCGGCCTGATGCGCGCGCGCACACTCGAGGAGGCGCTCGAGCTGCAGAATGCGACGCCGTTCGGCCTGACGGCGGGTCTGCACTCGCTCGACGTTGACGAGGTCGACGCCTGGGTCGATGGTGTCGAGGCGGGAAACCTGTACGTGAACCGGGGCATCACCGGAGCCATCGTGCGCCGCCAGCCGTTCGGCGGCTGGAAGCGGTCAAGCGTGGGCGGCTCGACGAAGGCGGGCGGTCCGTCGTATGTGTTCGGCTTCGGCACCTGGCAGCCGGTCGAGCGCGAACCGAAGAAGAACCTGTCGCTGCGGCACCTCGGCGAGGCGGCGGCTCGCGTGTTGGAGGCGGCGCAGCCCGGCATGGACTTTGTCGGCTTCGATGCTGCCCGCGCCGGCGCGATCAGTGACGAGAAGGTGTGGCAGTCGGAGTTTGGGGTGTCGCGCGATGTGTCGGCGCTCGGGGTGGAGCGCAATGTACTGCGCTACCGCCCGGCACGGGTGACGGTGCGGCAGGCGGAGGGTGCCTCCGTCGCGTCGCTGGTGCGCGTGCTGGTCGCGGCTGCCCGCGCGCGGGCGACCGTGTCGCTGAGTGTCTCGGTGCCGCTGCCGCCGGCCCTGCTGTCGCTTATTGAGGACGAGTTCGACTCGGCGCTGCGTCTCGACGAGGATGCTCGGGTCGTGGTCGAGACGGACGCCGCGTTCGCCGCGCGCGTGTGTTCGGAGCTGCCGGAGCGCATCCGCCTCGTGGGGTCGGACGGTGTCGTCGCCGGCACCGGCCGCTCCGGAGCCGATGTCGCGCGCGAGTTGCTCTACGCGATCGACGGTGACCCGGGTGTGGCGATCTGGTCGGGGCCGGTGACGACTGCTGGCCGGGTGGAAATGTTGCCATTCCTGCGCGAGCAGGCGGTGTCGATCACGGCGCACCGTTACGGCAACCCGTACCCGCCGCTCGCCGAGTTGGAGTTGTAGGGCGCCGACGAATTCTGCGTCGTCGGTCGTGCCGCGTCGGTGGCGGACCCCCAGCGGGCCACACCGTGGGAGCCGGCCCACAGGGAGCGGGCCACCGGCACCAACCCCCGGGGACCAACCCCGGGGTCCGGAGGCTTCCAAAAGTGCGGACTGGTGATGCGCTGTCATTTCTCCGCGTCTTTGGAAGCACGTGCGGGGGGCATGACCTCCCGCGGAAGCACGACGCGCGGCGCGGCCCGCGACGGAAATGAGCTAGTCGCGCAGCGCAGCCTCGACGTAGGCGCGGGCAGTATCCCCGTCGATCCCGAGGCGCCGAACCGTGTCGGCGTAGGCGTGAGCCGCCTCCTGCGCGGCACGTTCGCTCGCGTCGCCCTGCGCGCGCACGAATGACCCGTTGCGCCCTCGGGTCTCGATCACGCCGTCGCCCTCGAGTTCGCGGTAGGCGCGGGCCACCGTGTTGACCGCGAGGCCGAGGTCATCGGCGAGACGGCGCACGGTCGGGAGCTTCGAGCCCGCGGCGAGCTCGCCCGAGCGCACGGCGTCGCGCACCTGCACGCGAATCTGCTCGTACGGCGGCGCCCCCGCCTCGGCGCCGACCCTGACCAGCATGGGTCGAGGCTACTGCGCGACGCCCGGCGCGTGCCGCTCCAAAAACCCGTACACCTCGCCGCGGTCAACGCCGGGGAACGCGTCCGCCGGCACGGCTGCGAGCAGCGACGAATGGATGCGCGCCTGCGGCCGGGCGGCCCCGCTCCAGCGGGCGGCGAGCGGCTCGGGCGCCTGCCGGCAGCACGACGGATCGGGGCACGTCGACTCGCCCCGGCGGGTCGTCTCCCGGCCGCGGAACCACTTCACGTGCGCGAACGGCGTGCCCACCGAGATCGAGAACTCGCCCGCCGACCCCGACTCGATGCGCGAGGTGCACCAGTACGTTCCCGTCGGCTTGTCCGTGTACTGGTGGTACGCGCTGAAGCGGTCGGGCTCGTCGAACACCTGGCGAGCCGACCACTTGCGACACACGAGTTGCCCCTCGACCGCGCCGAGGGCATCCGTCGGAAACTGCACGCTGTCGTTCTCGTATGCCTTCGACAGCACCCCGTTCGTCGACACCTTCAAGAAGTGAACCGGAATGCCGAGGTGCTCGGTCGCCAGGTTCGTGAAGCGGTGCGCCGCCGTCTCGTACGACACGGCGAAGGCGTCACGCAGGTCGTCGACCGCGAGCTCGCGGCGTGCCTTTGCTCTCCGCAGGAAGTCGACCGCGTCGCGCTCCGGAATCAGCAGCGCCGCGGCCAGGTAGTTCGTCTCGACGCGCTGGTGCAGAAACTCGGCGTAGTCGCGGGGCTCGGGCCGACCCAGCACGTGCCCGGCGAGAGCCTGCAGCAGCGCCGTGCGTGGGTCGCGGCCCGGCGGAAGGTGCGCGGGCAGATAGATGCGCCCGTTCTCGAGGTCGGTGACCGAGCGGGTGGATGCGGGCAGGTCGTTGACGTGGTGCAGCGAGAACCCGAGGTGCGCCGCCAACTCGGCGGCGACGCGCTGCGGCAGGGGGCCGCCGTCGTGGCCGACCGCGCGCAGCAGCTCGGCCGCCTGAGCCTCCAGCTCGCCGAAGTAGTTGCCGCGCTCGCGCATTGCCCGCCGCAGTTCGGCGTTGGCGCGCCGCGCCTCCTCGGGCGTGGCGGCCCGCTCGCGGTGCACCCGCTGCAACTCGTCGTGCAGGGCGAGGATCGTCTCAATTGCCTCATTGCTGAGGCTCTTGCGCACCGGCAGCGGTGCGAGACCCAAACCCGCGAACAGCGGCCCCCGCTGCGCCTTCTCGAGCGCGATCTCGAGCGCCGCCCGCCGGCTGGGCGCCTGCGGGGCGAGCAACGCGTCGAGCCCCACCCCGACCGTGCGAGCGATCGTCTGCAGCTCGCTGAGCTTCGCCTCGCGCTTGCCGTTCTCGAGACTCGACAGGTGGGAGGGGGCAACCCCGACCGCTCCGGCAACGTCGGCGAGCGTCAGCCCCGCATTGGCGCGTAATTGGCGGATGCGCCTGCCCAGCAGCAACGGATCGGTCACGTCACCAGCCTGGTCGCCTGTCGTCGCCATCTCGAGCATGCGACGACCCTGCCAGGCCGCGATCTTCAGCGCAACTGAAATAGCTGCGTATTTCAGTCGCTTTTTGTCGGTTCGGGCGTCCGAAGTTCGCGCAGAGTCGAGAGCACGACCCGCCGATGGGTCCGTGAGAGACCGACGAAGGAGCATCCCATGAGCACCACCCGCCCCGGCGACCAGACGCAGACCGCCGCCGAACTCGAGACCAGCTGGAAGACCGACGCCCGCTGGGACGGCGTCCGCCGCGACTACTCGGCCGACGACGTCGTCGAGCTGCGCGGCCCGGTGCGCGAAGAGCGCACGCTCGCCCGCCGCGGTGCCGAGCAGCTGTGGGAGCTCATTCAGAAGAACACCACCGACCCGGGTGAGTGGACATACGCGCTCGGCGCCCTCACCGGTAACCAGGCCGTGCAGCAGGTGCGCGCAGGGCTGAAGGCCATCTACCTGAGCGGCTGGCAGGTCGCCGCGGACGCGAACCTCTCGGGCCAGACTTACCCCGACCAGAGCCTCTACCCGGCCAACTCGGTGCCGGCGGTCGTGCGCCGCATCAACAACGCCCTGCTGCGCGCCGGGCAAATCGAGCCAGAGGCGCGCGAGTGGATGGTGCCGATCGTCGCCGACGCCGAGGCCGGCTTCGGCGGCCCACTGAACGCCTACGAACTCATGCACGGCATGATCGAGGCCGGCGCCGCGGGCGTGCACTGGGAAGACCAGCTCGCCAGCGAGAAGAAGTGCGGCCACATGGGCGGCAAGGTGCTTGTGCCGACCAGCCAGCACATCCGAACCCTCCAAGCAGCTCGGCTCGCCGCCGACGTCGCCGACGTGCCGAGCGTCATCATCGCCCGAACGGACTCACTCGCCGCGAACCTGCTGACCAGCGACGTCGACGAGCGCGACCGCCAGTTCACCACCGGCGAGCGCACCGCGGAAGGCTTCTACGAGGTCGAGCCGGGGCTGCCGGCCGTGCTCAGCCGGGCGCACGCCTACGCCGAGTACGCCGACCTGATCTGGGTCGAGACGTCCGAGCCCGACCTCGAGCTCGCCCGTGCCGTTGCCGAGAGCATTCACCGCGAGTACCCGGGCAAGCGCCTGGCGTACAACTGCTCGCCGTCGTTCAACTGGAAGATGCACCTCGACGACGCGACGATCGCGAAGTTCCAGCGCGAGCTGTCCGCGATGGGCTACGCGTTCCAGTTCATTACGCTCGCCGGCTTCCACGCCCTCAACCACTCCATGTTCCAGCTCGCCCGCGGCTACAACGAGCGGCAGATGAGCGCCTACGTCGAACTGCAGGAGGCGGAGTTCGCCGCCGAGGTCGACGGCTACACGGCCACGCGCCACCAGCGCGAGGTCGGCACCGGCTACTTCGACCGGATCGCCACGGCCCTGAATCCGACGAGCGCAACGCTGGCGCTCGTGGGATCGACCGAGTCCGAGCAGTTCCACTGATCCGCGCCCGAGGCGCGCCGACTCGACGAAACGAGACGATCATGACCACGACTACCCCCACCACACTGGGCACGCTGACCATCACCGGTGCGATGCGACCGCGCTACGACGAGATCCTCACCCCTGAGGCCCTCCGGTTCGTCGCTGAGTTGCACGACCGCTTCGCCGGACCCCGCCACGACCGGCTCGCCGACCGCATGAAGCGCCGCTACGAGCTCGGCAACGGCCGTGACCTCGGCTTCATGCCCGAAACGGCATCGATTCGTGAGGATGCTGGCTGGCGCGTCGCCGGCGCCGGCCCCGGCCTCGAGGACCGCCGCATCGAAATCACGGGCCCGTGTGACCCGAAGATGACGATCAACGCTCTCAACTCGGGAGCCAATGTCTGGCTGGCCGACCTCGAGGACGCGACGAGCCCGACCTGGGCGAACATCATCGAGGGACAGCTTTCGCTGTTCGACGCGATCCGCGATCAGCTCGAGTTCACCTCGCCGGAGGGGAAGCAGTACCGGGTCACTGATACGGAGCGCACCCCGACGATCGTGATGCGACCCCGGGGCTGGCACCTGGTCGAGAAGCACATCGAACACGCCGACCGCACCGGCCAGCAACTGGCCGCGAGCGCAAGCCTCGTCGACTTCGGCCTCTATGCATTCCACAACGCGCATGAACTGGTGCGCCGGGGTCGCGGGCCGTACTTCTACCTGCCGAAGATCGAGTCGCACCGCGAGGCACGCCTCTGGAACGAGATCTTCACCTTCGCGGAAGAACGCCTGGGGCTGGCCCACGGCACGATCCGCGCGACGGTGCTGATCGAGACGTTCCCGGCCGCGTTCGAAATGGACGAGATTATGTACGAACTGCGCGATCACTGCGCGGGCCTCAACGCCGGGCGTTGGGACTACGTGTTCTCCATCATCAAGAACTACCGCGGCCGTGGCCAGTGGTTCGTCTTGCCCGACCGCGACCGCATCCTCATGACACTGCCGTTCATGCGGGCATACACCGAGTTGCTCGTGCAGACCTGCCACAGGCGAAAGGCGCATGCCATTGGTGGAATGAGCGCGTTCATCCCGAACCGGCGCAGCCCCGAGGTCACCGAACGTGCCCTCGAACGCGTCGCCGCGGACAAGCGCCGCGAGGCCACCGACGGGTTCGACGGGTCGTGGGTCGCGCATCCCGATCTGATTCCCGTGGCCCGTGCCGAGTTCGATCGCGTGCTCGGTGAGCGCCCGAACCAGCTTGACCGGATGCGCGACGACGTGCACGTGACGGCTCGCGATCTGCTCGACATCCGCTCCGCGGGAGGAGAGGTGACGCTCGCCGGTGTGCGGGCCAACATTTCGATCACCGTGCGGTACCTGGAGGCGTGGCTGCGCGGCATCGGGGCCGTGGCGCTGGACAACCTGATGGAGGACGCGGCGACGGCCGAGATCAGTCGCTCGCAGTTGTGGCAGTGGATCCACCAGGACACGGTCACGGCGGAGGGCGAGCAGATCACGCGCCAGCTGGTGGAGCGCCTGCTGCGCGAGGTGCTCGCCGACCTGCCGACCCCGGAGGGCCACAAGCTCGCCGAGGCGGAGGACGTGTTCCGCGAGGTGGCGCTGCAGGAGGTCTTCCCGACCTTCCTCACGGTGCCCGCCTACACGCGGTACCTGGTCGAGCGCGGCCCGTCGACCGAGGACGAGCGTGAGCCGAGCGCGGAGCGCGAGTCGGTCAACGCCTGACCTGCGCGAACGCCCGTCTGCCAATACAGGCGGGCGTTCGAGGCGCCCGGGTCATTACCAGTCGTCGATCGCGGCGAGGAACTCGTCGAAGTGGCTGTACCAGAGGGAGTGCTCGGCGCCCGGAACGTCGGTCACCGCCATTCCGCGGGCGCGCAGGGCCTCCGCGACTTCGTCGGTGATGTACGGGCTCGGTGCCGGCCGCACCATGAGCGCGGGCGTCGAGCCGTCGGGCGTCCAGTCGTCGCCGGGCGACGCCGACAGCGCCACCGCCGTCTCGACGTCGAAGTGCGAGGCGGCGAGAGCCTCCGCCTCGATGTCACGCTCCGAGTAGAAGGGGCGCCGCGCGCGAAGCCCCTCTGCCGTCCGGGCCGCCACGCTCTCCGAGTAGTAGGCGCGTGCCTCGTCGGCGTCGTGTGCGCCCTGCTTGATGAAGGGCGAGTCGACGAACACCGCGCGCTCGGGCGTGAGCGACGGCAGCGCCGCCGCCAGCACGGTGCCGCCGTACGAGTGGCCGATCGCGAGGCGGGGCGCAGCGTCGCTGAGTGAGCGCCAGGTGGTGACCACAGCATCCACGACGCGTGCGACGGTCGCCGAGCGGTCCGGCGCGGAGCGTCCGTGGCCGGGCAGGTCGAGTGCGACGACGCCGTGCCCCCGCTCGGCGAGCACGGGGGCGACTCGCCACCAGCTGTCGGCGCTGCCGAGCATTCCGTGCAGCAGCAGCACGCTCGGCGGCGCGTCACCCCAGGCCGTGTGCGCGAGAGTCATCCGGAGCCGACGCCCCTACGGGTACTCGCGGTGCACGAGGCGCGAGAACACGATCGCCGAGCGCGTGTGGTCGACGTTCGGCGCCGCGCGCACGCGCTCAAGCGCCTCCTCGAGCGACGGAATGTCGCGCGAGCGCATGTGCACGATCGCGTCGGCCTCGCCGGTCACCGTGCCGGCGTCGACCACTTCGGGAACGGCCGACAGCAGGCGCCGCAGGTCTTCCGGTGAGACGGTGCCGCGGCAGAACAGCTCCACGTACGCTTCGACCACCATGCCTTCAACAGCCGGGTCGACCTGCACCGTGAACCCCCGAATGACACCGTCCGCGACCAGCCGGTCGACGCGGCGCTTCACGGCCGATGCCGACAGGCCGACCACGTCGCCGATGTCGCCGTAGCCGGCCCGCGCGTTCTGCCGAAGCTGGTCGATGATGCGGGAATCGATCGCGTCCATGTCGTCAGGCTACGCGCATCCATTGCGTGGATGCGCGACCAGACGACGATCCGTTGCGCGCGGTCCCCGACGCGTGTGCCGCGAAGGTGTGAGACTGGAGGGCGTGACCGTCACCGAGCAGACCCCCGCCCCCGCGACCACACCCGCGACGACCTCGCGGATTCCGACCAAGCGCACCGTGCTGATGTGCCGACCCGAGCACTTCACCGTCAGCTACCGGATCAACCCGTGGATGCACCCCGAGAACCCGACCGACACGAGCCTCGCGGTGCAGCAGTGGCAGCGTCTGTACGACATTTACCTCGACCTCGGTCACGAGGTGCACCTCATCGACCCCATTGCCGGGCTGCCCGACATGGTCTACGCCGCCAACGGTGGCTTCACGTACAACGGTGTCGCGTACGGCGCGAAGTTCACCTACCCCGAGCGCCAGCCTGAGGGCCCCGCCTACATGCAGTGGTTCGGCGACAACGGATTCCGCGTGCACGACCCCGTCGAGACCAACGAGGGCGAGGGCGACTTCCTGCTCGTCGGCGACGTGATCCTCGCCGGTACGGGCTTCCGCAGCGACAGCCGCAGCCACGCCGAACTCGCCCAGGTGACCGGCCTCGACGTGCTGAGCCTCAACCTCATCAACCCCAGCTTCTACCACCTCGACACCGCGATCGCCGTGCTGGACCCCGAGCCCATCGAGGGTGGCCGACAGAACATCGCCTACCTTGAGAGCGCCTTCGACGAGCACTCGCTCGGCCTGCTGCGCGAGCGGTACCCCGACGCGATCCTCTGCACGGAGGAAGACGCCGCGGTGCTCGGCCTCAACTCGTACAGTGACGGCTACAACATCGTCATCGCCAGCCGCGCGACGGACTTCGACCGACAGCTGCGCGAACGGGGCTACAACCCGATCGGCGTCGACCTGAGCGAGCTGCTGCTCGGTGGCGGCGGCGTCAAGTGCTGCACGCTCGACCTGCGCTGGTGACCGCTGTGAGCGACGACCGCGGCACGGAGCACGCGCACCTCGACGACCGCACGGCCACCGCGATCGCGCTGGAGGATGCGCGCCTCGCCCACAACTACCACCCGCTCCCCGTGGTGGTCGAGAGCGGCAACGGCGCCTGGGTGACCGACATCACCGGCCGACGCTTTCTCGACTGCCTCGCCGCGTACTCGGCCGTGAATTTCGGCCACGGGCATCCCGATCTGGTGGCGGCCGCGCGCGACCAGCTCGAGCGCATCACGCTCACGAGCCGCGCCTTCCACAACGACCGGCTGGGCCCGTTCGCCGACGCGCTGGCGGCGCTCGCCGGCGTCGAGATGGTACTGCCCATGAACACGGGAGCCGAGGCCGTCGAGACGGCCATCAAGCTGGCGCGCCTCTGGGGGCACCGGGTGAAGGGCATCGCCGACGGCGAGGCCGAGGTGATCGTGATGAGCGAGAACTTCCACGGCCGCACGACGACGATCGTCAGCTTCTCCACCGACGCCGCGGCCCGCGACGGCTTCGGCCCGTTCACGCCCGGTTTCGTCACCGTGCCCTACGGCGACGCGGATGCTGTCGCCGACGCCATCACGGAACGCACGGTCGCGGTACTCGTCGAACCCATCCAGGGGGAGGCGGGCATCATCGTGCCGCCCGCGGAGTTCCTGCCGACCCTCCGGCGCATCACCCACGAACGCGACGTGCTGCTGATTGCCGACGAGATCCAGTCGGGCCTCGGTCGCACCGGCGCCACGTTCCAGTGCGACAACGCGGGCATCATCCCCGACCTCTACGTGCTCGGGAAGGCGCTCGGGGGTGGCATCGTTCCCGTGAGCGCGGTCATCGGACGCGCCGACGTCATCGGCGTCGTCCGGCCTGGCGAGCACGGCAGCACCTTCGGCGGAAACCCTCTCGCTGCCGCCGTCGGACGCGCCGTCGTCGAACTGCTCGAGACCGGCGAGATACAGCGCCGGTCGCGCGAACTCGGCACGCACCTGCTGCACCGCCTGAACGAACTCGTCGGTCACGGCCTGCTCGCCGTGCGCGGCGTCGGGCTGTGGGCGGGCATCGACGTCGACCCGCAGCTCGCCACGGGGCGTGAGGTGTGCGAGGCGCTGCTCGAGCGCGGGGTGCTCGCCAAAGACACCCACGGCTCGACCATTCGCCTGGCTCCGCCGATCGTCATCGAGCGCGACGATCTCGACTGGGCAGTCGACCAGCTGGCCGACGTGCTGGAGGCATTCGCGAGTCGGTCGTGACGGGCGCACGCGGTTCCTGAGAATTGGGGCGTGCGTCCCGAGCGAGGTTAGGCTAACCTAACTTCACGGCGCCACAGTCGGCGCCGCCTGCCGGAGTCTCCGCCAGGTCCATCCCTCTTCTCTCCTGGAGCTGATATTCGCATGCGCGCTCGACGCCTACTCGCCCCCGCAGCCCTCACCGCCGTCATCGCCCTGATGGCCGGATGTGCTTCGGGGGACCCCAGCACCGACCCCGCCGACCCCACCACGGCACCGCCCGCCGACGCCGGGTCGTTCACGCTCTACTCCGGCCGCAACGAGGCCCTCGTGCAGCCGCTGATCGACCAGTTCACCGCAGAGACGGGCATCGCCGTCGAGGTGCGCTACGGCAACACCGCCGAGCTCGGCGCCCTGCTGCTCGAAGAGGGCGAGGCAACTCCGGCCGACGTGTTCCTGTCGCAGGACGCCGGCGCGTTCGGGGCGCTCAGCGCCGCCGATCTGTTCGCGCCGCTCCCCGACGACATTGCCGGGGCGGTGCCGCAGGGCTTCACCTCGACCGACGGTAGCTGGGTCGGCGTGACCGGCCGCGCTCGTGTCGTCGTGTACGACGGCGAGCAGTACGACGAGGCCGAGCTGCCGAACACGATCGACGGCTACGTCGACGGCAGCTTCGACGGCACCATCGGTGTCGCCCCGACGAACGCGAGCTTCCAGTCAGCCGTCACGGCCCACCGCGTGCTCGAGGGAGACGACGCGGCCGAACAGTGGCTGACCCAGCTGCAGGCGGCCGACATTGAGATCTTCGACAGCAACGGCGCGATCCTGACCGCCGTCAACGAGGGTGCCGTCGATACGGGCCTCATCAACCACTACTACTGGTACCGCCAGGCGGCCGAGGTGGGCGCCGAGAACATGCGCGCACAGCTGAAGTACCTCGAGGCGGGCGACCCCGGCTCGATCGTGAACGTCACCGGTGCCGGCATCATGGCCGGGTCGGCCGACAACGCGGCCGCCCTCGCCTTTGTCGAGTACCTCATCTCGGAGGCCGGGCAGGACTACTTCGTCGAGCAGGTCTTCGAGTACCCCCTGGTTCCCGGCATCGCCGAGCCCGAGGGCGTTCCGCCGCTCGAGTCGCTGCTCAACCCCGAGCTCGACCTGAGCGATCTTGACGACCTGTCGACGACGCAGGAGATGCTCGCCCGGGTGGGCCTCATCTAGTGAGTGCTTCACTGGTCGTATGACCACGCTCGCGCGCACGAGGCCGACGGGGACGGACACACGTCCGCCCCTCGGCCTCGTCATGCTCGCGACGATCGCAGCGGCGGCCGCAGCGATCCCGCTCGTCTACCTCGTCGTGCGCGCCGGGGGTACGGGACTCGAGTCGATCATCCAGACGCTGTCGCGGGGCCGCGTTCTCGAGTACTCGATGAACACGCTCGGCCTCGCCCTCGCGACGACGTTTTCGGCACTCGTGCTCGGCGCGGCGATCGCGGTGGTCTTGACGCGCATCCGCGTGCCGTTTCCCCGCACGTGGCTGCTGCTGTCGGCGCTCCCACTGGCCGTGCCCTCGTACCTCGCCGGGTACGGCTGGCTCGTGTCGATTCCGACGCTGAGCGGGTTCGTGCCGAGTTGGCTGCTGCTGACCGCGGTCACGGTCCCCTACGTGACGCTGCCCGTCGCGGCTGCTCTGCGCAGCGCGACCGGCGACCTTGAAGGCGTCGCCCGCAGCCTCGGCCGAGGGCCGATCGGCGCGTTCTTCGTCGCGACCTGGCCGCAGATTCGGCCCGCCGCGATCGCCGGTTCGCTGCTCGTCGCCCTGTACTCGTTGAGCGAGTTCGGCCTCGTCGCGATGATGCGCTACCCGACCCTCACCTGGGGCATCAATTCGGCCTACTCGGCGAGCTTCGACCGTGCCCAGGCCGCCACCCTCGCGCTGCTGCTCGTCGTGATGGCGCTCGTCGTCGTCGCGGGCGAGCGCGGCGCGCGCCGCCAGTTGCCAAGCACCGTCGCGCGCGCGGTGCGCCCGCGCCCCATCGGGCGAGGGATGCTGATCGCGCTTCTCCCGGTCGTGGCCGTCGCGCCCGTGGTCGGCGTATTCGTGCCGCTCGCGGGGTTGGCCACGCGCCTGGTGCAGGCCGACACGCTGCGGGCGATCGACGTGCCGAGGTTGCTCGCAGCCGTCGGCGCGACCCTCGGAGTGGCGGTCGCCGCCGCGGTGGTCGCCACCCTGCTCGCTCTGCCCATCGCGGCGCTCGCCTCTCGCTATCGGGGCCGCCTCGTCACGGCGATCGAGTCGGTCGGCTACCTGGGCCACGCCCTGCCGGGAATCGTCGTCGGATTGTCGCTCGTGTTCTTCGCCCTCGCTGTCGTCCCCGCGCTCTACCAGAGCGTTGTCGTGCTCGTCTTCGCCTACGCCGTGCTGTTCATGCCGAAGGCGATTGGCACGATGCGCGCGGGTCTCGGCGACGTGCCGCCTCGCCTCATCGCGGTCGCCCGCACGACCGGGGTGTCGCCGCTCGCCGCGTGGTGGCGCGTCACCGTGCCGCTCGCCCTGCCCGCGGTGGGCGTCGGCGCCCTGCTCGTTGCCATCGCGACGATGAAAGAATTGCCGGCAACACTGCTGCTGCGGCCGACGGGAATCAACACCCTCGCCACGGAGTTGTGGAATAGGACGGTCGTGTTCGAATTCGGCGCGGCCGCCCCGTACGCCGCGCTGCTGGTGCTCGTCGCCGCGGTTCCGGCCATGATCCTGTCCGGAGTGCGTACAACCGCCAAGGAGGAGCTGTGAGCGAGTTCGTCGTCGAGAACGCGAGCGTCGACTACGGGTTGACGGTCGGCGTTGCCGACGTGTCGTTGCGCGTGAACTCCGGCGAACTCGTCGCCGTTCTCGGCCCGTCGGGGTGTGGAAAGACGACGCTGCTGCTCGCGATCGCGGGCCTGCTTCCGCTGAGCAGCGGGCGCATCGCCGTCGGCGAGCGCGAGCTGTCAAGCCCGAGCGGCACGGTGCCACCCGAGAAGCGGGGCGTGGGCTGGGTGCCGCAGGAAGCATCCCTGTTCCCGCACCTCAGCGTCGGCGAAAACATCGGTTTTGCGCTGAGCGGTGGTGCGCGACGCGGGGGCGCACGGGGTCGCGAGCGCTCGGCCCGCATCACCGAGCTCGCCGAGCTGGTCGGCCTGGAAGGCCTCGTCGGCCGCGCACCCAACCAGCTGTCGGGAGGCCAGGCTCAGCGCGTTGCATTGGCGCGCGCGCTCGCTCCGCGGCCCGACGTGCTGCTGCTCGATGAGCCGTTCGCCGCGCTCGACACCCAACTGCGCGTGGGCCTGCGCCGAGAGGTCGCCGAACTCCTGCGCGAGCAGGGCACCACCTCGCTGCTCGTCACCCACGACCAAGAAGAAGCACTGACCCTCGCCGACCGCGTCGCCGTCATTCGCGACGGCCGCCTCGAGCAGTTCGGCACGCCCGAAGAGGTGTACCAGCAGCCGGCAAGCGACTGGGTCGCGCGGTTCGTCGGCGACGTCGTCGAGCTCGAGGGCGAGTGGCGACACGGCCGTGTCTCGTGCGCGCTCGGCGCGGTCGAGGCCGCCGCGGTCGGGTTCACCCCGCGCGACGGCGAGCGGGTGCGGTTGATGCTGCGCCCCGAGTGGATCGTGCCGCGCCCCGACCTGCTCGCGCGCGCCGCCGCGGGCGCCGACGCGCGGGTGTCGGGCATCTCGTACGCCGGCCACGACGCGATGCTGACGTGCGACCTTGTCACCGGCACGCGTGTGCGCATGCGGCTACCCGCGGTCGAACTGCCGCAAGTGGGCGAAGAATTGCGCCTCGCGGTGCAGCGCCCGGGGCTAGCCTTTGCGGCATGAGCACCGCCGCCGACCTCGACGCCGCTGACCCCCTCGCACCGTACGCGGGCGAGTTTCTTCCCGGCGACGACCTCGTCGCCTACCTCGATGGCAACTCGCTCGGCCGTCCGCTCGCCCGCACCGTCGACAGCATGCGGCACCTGGTCGAGCGCGAGTGGGGCGACCGGCTGATCCGCGGCTGGGACGAGTTGTGGCTCGCCCGCGCCGAAGAGCTCGGCGACCGCATCGGTGCCGCCTGTCTCGGCGCGGCCGCCGGCCAGACGGTCGTGGGCGACTCGACGACGGTGATGATCTACAAATTGCTGCGCGCATCCGTTGCGATGCGGCCGGGGCGCACCGAGCTGGCGATCCTCGGCGACGAGTTTCCGACCGACCGCTTCATCGTCGAGAAGGTCGCCGCCGATCACGGCCTCACGGTGCGGTGGGTGAGCGCGCCGCACGACGGGGGAATCACGCCCGAGCTGGTCGCCGAGCACGTCAGCGAGCGCGCCGCCGCAGCCCTGTTCAGCGGCGTCGCCTACCGCAGCGCGTGGTGGGCCGACATGCCGGCGGTCACCGGCGTCGTGCAGTCACACGGCGCGCTCATGATCTGGGACTGCTCGCACGCCGTCGGCTCGGTGCCGCTCGAGCTCGACGCGTGGGGCGTCGACATGGCGGTCGGATGCTCGTACAAGTACCTGAACGGCGGGCCAGGTGCGCCGGCCTGGGCGTACGTCGCGGCGCGGCACCAGGAGCAGCTCGTCAACCCGATTCCGGGCTGGCTGGGCGCGCGGGAGCCGTTCGCGATGGCGCAAGGCTACGAGCCGGCGATGGGTATCCGCAGGCTCGTGAGCGGAACGCCGCCGATCGTCGGCATGGCGCCGCTGGCCGACATGCTGTCGCTGATCGAGCGCGCCGGCATCGCGGCGATTCGCGAGAAGTCGGTGGCCCTCACCTCGTTCGCGATCGAGCTGATCGACGAGCTCATTCCGGATGCTCGCCTCGCCTCGCCGAGGGACGCCGCGCGCCGCGGCTCCCACATCACCGTCGACCACCCGAACTCGGCGCGGGCGGTGCAGACACTATGGGGTGACGGCGTGATTCCCGACTTCCGCCACCCGAGTGGGGTGCGCATCGGCCTGTCGCCGCTCAGTACATCGTTCGCCGAGG
>Ga0208490_100190_pt1 | contig 50045 bp, 42 predicted proteins | sample SubbioAug_CSWold_FD_184818 | JGI IMG/M metagenome (GOLD analysis project Ga0208490, IMG submission 184818) | Serpentinite rock and fluid subsurface biosphere microbial communities from McLaughlin Reserve, California, USA - CR11Aug_CSWold (SPAdes) | ecosystem: Environmental > Terrestrial > Deep...
CAAGCGCGAGATCGACGACACCGACTCCGACTGGGACCGCGAGAAGCTCCAGGAGCGCCTCGCCAAGCTCAGCGGCGGCGTGGCCGTGGTCCGTGTGGGCGCGGCCACCGAGGTCGAGCTCAAGGAGAAGAAGCACCGCATCGAGGACGCCCTCTCGGCGACCCGGGCGGCCATCGAGGAAGGCGTGGTCGCCGGTGGCGGCACCGCCCTGCTCCGGGCCCGCGCCTCGGTGCAGAAGGTGATCGACACGCTCGAGGACGACCAGCAGACCGGCGCCCGCGCCGTGTGGACCGCGCTGGCCGCCCCGGCCCGTCAGATCGCCGTCAACGCCGGCCTCGAAGGCGCCGTCGTGGTCGAGGCCATCGAGCGTGAGACCGGCACCAGCGGCTTCAACGCCGCCACCGGCGAGTACGTCGACCTGGTCAAGGCCGGCGTCATCGACCCGGCCAAGGTGACCCGGGCGGCGCTGCAGAACGCGGCGTCGATCGCGGCCATGGTGCTCACCACCGAGTGCCTCGTCGCCGACAAGCCCGAAGAGGAGCCCGCCGGCATGCCCGGCGGTGGCGACATGGGCGGCATGGGTGGCATGGGCGGCATGGGCTTCTAGGAGCCTCCGCTCCCCCTGATCACCCCAGATCCGATGAGTGCCGGGCCCGAGTGGCCCGGCACTCGCCGTTCTGGCCAGGTGCGTGGCTAGCCTCGGGACGGTATGGAGATCCCCCCGCCCAACCCCACCAAGCTCCTCGACCACTGGATGGAGTGGGAGAAGGGCGAGATCCCTCCGGGTGAGCTCATGAAGCAGCTCAAGATGCACGGGATGCGCCAGCTGCTCGAGGACCTGGTCGCCGGTGGGAGCGCCTCGGGCGAGACCGTCGGTGACGTGCTCGGCTGACGGCGCGGCTGCGCCGTCGACGCCGGCCGTGGTCCGGGGCGGTCCTCAGCGCATCCCCCGGCCCCCTGGCACGCGCCTCGGGGGCCCGCCGGCGTGGGCGGCGCTCTCCGATGCCGCCCGACGACCGACGCTCGATCGCGTGCGCGAGGCGTTGGAGGACGGTCCCGAGCCCCGCCGCTCGCCGGTCGAGGGGCTCACCAGCCGCTGCTCCGCGGTGCTCGCACCGCTGTACGAGCACGACGGCGACGTGCACGTGGTGCTCACCCGCCGGGCCTGGCACATGCGGTCCCACACCGGCGAGGTCAGCTTCCCGGGGGGCAAGCAGGAGCCGGGCGAGACCCTGTGGCAGACGGCCCTGCGCGAGGCGAACGAGGAGACCCACCTCGACCCGGGCTCCGTGCAGCGCATCGGTGAGCTGCACCACCTCGCCACGGTGACGAGCCGCTCGTCGATCGTGCCCTTCGTCGGCGTGCTGCCCGACCGGCCCCGGCTGGTGCCGAACCCCGACGAGGTCGACGCCATCCTCCACGTGCCGTTGGCCGAGCTGCTCGACCCCGCGGTCTACCGCCAGGAGCGCTGGGGGCTGCCCGGCATCGACCGGCCGATCCACTTCTTCGAGATCGTCGGCGACACGATCTGGGGCGCCACCGCCACGATGCTCGTCGACCTGCTCACCCGCATCACCGCCACTGCCGAGTGAGAGGTCGACGGCGGCTCAGACGAGTGCCTCGTCGGACACCAGGTGGGTGAGGGGCAGGTCGGGGTATGCCGCGGCCATGCGGCGGGGCACGTCGAAGCGCCACCACCGGGAGATCCCGTGGGGGAGGGTCGACAGGACGAGGCCGTCGAAGGCATGCGGGCCCTCCCGGCGCAGCACGACGCCCACGGCGTAGACGGGGTTCACGTCACCGACCTCGCCGGTGGCGCCCATCCCCATGGCGGCCAGCCGTCCGAGCATCTCGTCGAGCGTCCGGTCGGCCCCGGCGCTGACCTCGCCGTCGGTCCACGCGTGGTCCGGGTGGTGGATCGGGACGACCAGGTGGAACCGGCAGCCGGGATGGATCCGGCGCAGCTCGCGCAGGTGCTCGACCAGGTGCTCCCCGCCGAGCGTCTTGTGGGCGACGACCAGGTAGCGGCGCATCGCAGCCTCCCTCGGGCCCGGCCGTCCGGTGACGGGCGGCCCACGTCTCAGCATGCGCCCGGTCCTCCCGGCTGTCCAGTGCCGGTGGCCGGTCCCCGGCCCCGGGTCAGGGGCGTAGCCTCGGCGGCGTGCTCGTCGCCTTCGTGCTGATCCAGGCCCGCCCGGACGCCATCACCGCGCTCGGCCAGTCACTGGCCGACACGCCGGGGGTCCGGGAGGCGCACTCCGTCGCCGGCTCCGGCGTCGACCTGGTCGCCGTGCTCTCGGTCCCGGACCACGAGGCGATCGCCGCCGTGGTGACCGAGCACATCTCCAAGCTCGACGGCGTGCTCGACACCACCACGATGATCGCCTTCCGCCAGTACTCGACGGCGGAGCTCGACGCCAGCTACGACGACTTCGTGGGGTAGCCGCGCAGCTGGGCGCTGACTACTGCACCCGGTAGTTCGGGGCTTCCTTGGTGATCGTGATGTCGTGGGGGTGCGACTCGCGGAGGGCGGCCGAGGTGATGCGCACGAACTGGGCCTCGGTCCGCAGGGCCTCGACGTCGGCCGTGCCGCAGTAGCCCATGGCGGCACGGAGGCCGCCGGCGACCTGGTGGAGCAGGGGAGCGACGTGGCCCTTGTAGGCGACCCGGCCCTCGATGCCCTCCGGCACCAGCTTGGCGACCTCGTCGACGTGGCCCTGGAAGTAGCGGTCCTTGGAGAAGCTGCGGGCCTTGGCCTCGTCGCCGGCGGAGGAGCGGTCGCCCATGGCGCCCATCGAGCCCATGCCCCGGTACTCCTTGTACCGCTCGCCCTGGTGGACGATGACCTCGCCGGGGGCCTCGTCGGTGCCGGCCAGCATGGACCCGAGCATCACGGTGCTGGCGCCCGCGGCCAGCGCCTTGGCGATGTCGCCGGTGTACTGGACGCCACCGTCGGCGATGACCGGCACACCGAGCTCGTTCGCCGCATCGGCGCAGTCGGCGATGGCGGTGATCTGGGGGACGCCGACGCCGGTGACGACCCGGGTCGTGCAGATGCTCCCAGGTCCCACGCCGACCTTGACGGCGTCGGCGCCGTTGGCGACGAGGGCCCGCACGGCGTCGGCGGTGGCGATGTTGCCGGCCACCACCTCGACGCTCCAGCGGGACTTGACCTCCTTCACCGTGTCGAGCACGCCTCGGGAGTGGCCGTGGGCGGTGTCGACGATGAGGACGTCGACGCCGGCCTCGACCAGCGCCTCGCAGCGGTCGAGCGCGTCAGCACCGACGCCGACGGCGGCGCCGACCCGGAGGCGACCCCGCTCGTCCTGGGTGGCGTGGGGGAAGTCGTCGCGCTTGGTGATGTCCTTGATCGTGATGAGCCCGCAGAGCTTGCCCTGGTCGTCCACGATGGGCAGCTTCTCGATGCGGTTCTGCCACAGGATCCGGCGGGCCTCGTCGAGCGTGGTGCCCACGGGAGCGGTGACCAGCGGGGGCTTGCGCATGACGGCGCTGATGGGCTGGTCGTGGTCGTCGACGAAGCGCAGGTCGCGGTTGGTGAGCAGGCCGACGAGGGTGCCGTCGCGGTCGGTGATCGGCACGCCGGACACCTTGTACTTGGCCATCAGGTCGAGGGCGTCGTAGACGTGGGCGTCGGCGCCGAGGGTGACCGGATCCTCGATCATCCCGGACTGCGAGCGCTTCACCCGGTCGACCTCGACCGCCTGGTCCTCGATGGACAGGTTGCGGTGCACGATGCCCATGCCGCCGAGGCGAGCCAGCGCGATGGCCATGCGGGCCTCGGTGACGGTGTCCATCGCCGCCGACACGATGGGCAGCGCGAGCCGGATGCCGGGCGTCAGGATCGACGACGTGTCGACCTCGTGGGGGAGGACGTCGGACTCACCGGGGACGAGCAGGACATCGTCGTAGGTCAGGCCGAGCTTGGCGAACCGGGGGTGGACGGCGTCGGACTGGTCGAATCGCGCTCCCATGGAGAGAGGGTAACGCGCTCGCCGGGGGTGCGGGCCCACCGGGCTCCGGCCCGGGCCACCGCTACGGTCGGCGCCGATGACCGGCGAGCACATGAGCCCCGAGGAGTTCCGCCGCCTCGGCCACGAGTACGTGGACTGGGTCGCGTCGTACTGGGAGCGGGTGGCCGAGCTGCCCGTGCAGTCCACCGTGGCGCCGGGCGAGGTGTTCCGCTCCCTGCCGGACGGCCCGCCGGCGACCGGTGCCGAGGGCCTGGCCGGCGTGCTCGCCGACGTCGACGACCTGGTCATGCCGGGCATCACCCACTGGCAGCACCCGTCGTTCTTCGCCTTCTTCCCGGCCAACACGTCCGGGCCGGCGGTCCTCGCCGACCTGTTGTCGTCGGGCCTCGGCGTGAACGGCATGAACTGGGCGACCAGCCCGGCCTGCACCGAGGTCGAGATGCGGATGCTCGACTGGTTCGTCGAGCTGCTCGGACTGCCCGCCCACCTCCGCCACGACCACGACGGACCCGGCGGCGGTGTCCTGCAGGACTCGGCATCGTCGTCGACGCTCGTCGCGATGCTCGCCGCCAGGGGTCGGGTCAGCGGCGGCGGAGACCTGTCGAAGCTGCGGGCCTACACGTCGGACCAGGCCCACTCCTCCGTCGTGAAGGGCGCCCGCGTCGCCGGCCTCGCCGACGACCAGGTGCGCCTCATCGCCACCGACGCCGCGTTCGCCATGCGCCCCGACGCGCTGGCGGACGCCATCGAGGGCGACCTCGACGCCGGGCTGGTGCCGTTCTTCTGCTGCGCGACCGCGGGCACCACGTCGTCGATGGCGTTCGACCCCGTCTCGGCGATCGCCGAGATCTGCGCCGCCGCCGGCGTGTGGTGCCACGTCGACGCGGCCATGGCCGGGTCGGCCGCCGTCTGCCCGGAGCTGCGCTGGGTGAACGAGGGCGCCGACCAGGCGGACTCGTGGTCCTTCAACCCGCACAAGTGGCTGTTCACCACCTTCGACTGCACCTGCCTGTGGTTCCGAGACGCCCGGCCCGTGGTCGACGCGCTGTCCATCACGCCGGCGTACCTGCGCAACGAGCAGAGCGAGGCCGGAGCGGTGATCGACTTCCGCGACTGGCAGGTCCCCCTCGGCCGGCGGTTCCGGGCGCTCAAGCCGTGGCTGGTGATGCGGCACTACGGCGCCGACGGGCTGGCAACCCACATCCGTGAGCACGTCCGCCTCGGCCGACTGCTCGCCGACCGCGTCCTCGACGATCCCCGCTTCGAGCTGGCGGCCCCGCCGGCGCTGAACCTCGTGGTGCTGCGCCTCACGGGTGCCGACGCCGACGTCCGCACGTCGGCGCTGCTGGAGGCGGTGAACGCGTCCGGCGAGGCGCTGCTCACGGGCACCGTGCTCGACGGGCGACCGGCCATGCGGATCTGCGTCGGGCAGACGTGGACCACCGAGGCCCACGTCGACGCCCTCTGGGACCTGTTGGACGAGTGCCTGGCAGGCTCCACCCCGTGACCGACCCGAGCGCCGCCGACCTCGACCCCGCCCGCTTCGCCGTCCACCACTTCGAGGGTCGGGGCTTCCGCCAGGCCTACGTGCGCGAGAACCCGGGCGGCGTGCCGCTGCTCTGCGTGCACGGCTGGCCGGAGACCAAGCGCATCTGGTGGCGGGTGATCGAGCCGCTCGCCGCCGCCGGCTTCGAGGTGATCGTGCCCGACCTGCGCGGCTTCGGCGATTCCGAGGTGGCGCCCGACGGGTTCCACGACGTGGCCAGCCACAGCCGCGACCTCCACGCGCTCGTCACCGAGGGGCTCGGCCACGAGCGCGTCGTGCTCTGCGGTGGCGACCTCGGCGGCCCGGTGATCCAGGACCTGGCGCTGCGCTTCCCCGACGCGGTCGAGCGGATGGTGCTGTTCAACTCGCCGCTGCCCTTCGACAAGGAGGCGATGGCCGGGATGGACACCCGGCCCCGTGCCGGCGCGGCCGACTACTTCCTCCGCCAGGGGACCGACCCGGACGGCCTCGCCGCCGAGCTCGACACGCCCGAGCAGCGGCGGGCCTACATCGCGACCTTCTACACGTCGCGGTTCTGGGCCCACCCCGGCTCGTTCACCAGCGGGCAGCTCCCGGGCGGTCCCGCGGTGGACTTCCACACCGAGCCCTTCGCCGACGGCGCCAAGCTCCGGGCCTCGTTCGGAGGCTACGAGTCGGCGTTCTCCGCAGACGCCCGCTCCGAGCCCGCGCGACTGGCACGCAACCCCGACGTCGAGACGCTGATCCTGTTCGGGCCGTCCGACCACGTCCTGTACCCGGCCTACGACGAGATGGCCGCCGTCACCTTCCCGGACCACGTGGGGCCGTTCCTGCTCCGCGACTGCGGGCACTTCGTGCCGTGGGAAGCACCGCACCAGCTGGTGTCGGCCACGCGGGTGTTCTGCCGGGACCTGCTCGGCTGAGAGGCACCCTCACTACACTCGCCCCTTTCCCAGAAACCGCCGACAAGGGGCGCCGCCACGTGGGTGAGATCGAGATCGGGCTCGGCAAGGCCGGCCGCCGGGGGTACGGGCTGGACGAGCTGACCATCGTCCCGAGCCGCCGGACCCGTGATGCGGAGCTCGTCGACCTGTCGTGGGAGCTGCAGGGCTACCGCTTCGAGCTGCCGGTCCTGGCCGCACCGTGCGATTCCGTCGTCAGCCCGGGCAACGCCGTCGGCTTCGACGACCTCGGTGGCCTGGCCGTCCTCGACCTCGAGGGCCTGTGGACCCGCTACGCCGACCCGGAGTCGGTGCTCGACGAGATCGCCGGGCTGCCCGACGAGACCGCGTCGGCCCGCTTGCGCGAGCTGTACCAGCAGCCGGTCGACCCCGACCTCGTCGTCGAGCGCATCCGCGAGGTGCGGGCCTCGGGGGCGGTCGCCGCCGGCGCGGTGACACCCCAGCGCATCGAAGCGCTGCTGCCCCGCCTGGTCGAGGCCGAGCTGGACATGCTCGTGATCCGCTCCACGGTCCTGTCCGCCGAGCACGTCAACAAGACCTCGGCCGATGGCGGCGAGCCGCTGAACCTGAAGACCTTCATCCGCCAGCTCGACGTCCCCGTGCTCGTCGGCTCCTGCACCAGCTACCAGGCCGCCCTGCACCTGATGCGCACGGGTGCCGCCGGCGTCCTCATCGGTGTCGGCACGACGGTCGATGCCACCACGGCCGACACCTTCGGTGTCGGCGTCCCGCTCGCCACCGCGATCGCCGACGCCCGCGCCGCCCGGATGCGACACCTCGACGAGACCGGCGTCTACGTCCACCTCATCGCCGACGGCGACATGCAGACCGGCGGCGACATCGCCCGCGCCATCGCCTGCGGCGCCGACGCCGTGATGCTCGGCGCGCCGCTGGCCGGCGCCACCGACGCCCCGGGCCGCGGCCGCCACTGGGCGCCCGTGGCGGCCCGCGCCGATGTCCCGCACTCGACCTGCATCCGCATCCCCCAGGTCGGGACCCAGCGCGAGGTGCTGGTCGGGCCGTCCGACTCGAGCGACGGCCGCCTCGACCTCATGGGCTCGCTGCGCTCCGCGATGGCGCTGTCGGGCTACGAGAGCCTGAAGGAGTTCCAGAAGGCGGAGCTCATCGTGTCCCCGCTCGAAGGCCGGGACCGGTCGTGACCACCCCCTCCATCGGACCCGAGTTCGACACCGTCCTCGTCGTCGACTTCGGCGCCCAGTACGCCCAGCTCATCGCCCGGCGCGTGCGCGAGGCCCACGTCCACTCCGAGATCGTCCCGCACGACATCACGGCCGAGGAGATCCGGGCCCGGGCGCCCCAGGGGATCATCTTCTCCGGCGGCCCGGCCTCGGTCCACACCGACGGCGCGCCCTCGATCGACCAGGAGATCTACGACGCTGGCGTCCCGGTCCTGGGCATCTGCTACGGCGCCCAGCTGCTCGCCCGCGACCTCGGCGGCGAGGTGGCCAAGACCGGCCGCGGCGAGTACGGCCGGGCCGACCTCGAGTGCGCCGACCTCGACAACGACGGTCGCTCCCTCCTTCTCGGCGATGCCGCCCCGGAGCGCCAGGTCGTGTGGATGAGCCACTTCGACACCATCACCCGCGCCCCCGAGGGCTTCCGGGTCGTGGCGTCCACGCCCGACACGCCGGCCGCCGCCTTCGAGTCCACCGAGCGGGGCCTCTACGGCGTGCAGTTCCACCCCGAGGTGGTCCACACCCAGACGGGGCAGGACCTGCTCAAGCACTTCCTCTACGAGGCGTGCGGATGCCGGCCGACGTGGACGATGTCGTCGGTGATCGAGACCCAGGTCGAGGCCATCCGGGCCCAGGTCGGCGACGGCCGTGCCATCTGCGGCCTGTCCGGCGGCGTCGACTCCGCCGTCGCTGCGGCGCTCGTGCACAAGGCCATCGGCCACCAGCTCACGTGCGTGTTCGTCGACACCGGCCTCATGCGCAAGGACGAGGGCGACCAGGTCGTCGAGACGTTCAAGCGGAACTTCGGCATCGAGCTGATCCACGTCCGGGCCGCCGACCGGTTCTTCGACAAGCTGGCCGGCATCACCGACCCGGAGGACAAGCGCAAGGCCATCGGCGAGCTGTTCATCCGCATCTTCGAGGACGCGAAGGGCGGCATCACCGAAGCCGACTTCCTCGTCCAGGGCACGCTCTACCCCGACGTCATCGAGTCGGGAGGCGGCGCCAAGGCGGCCACCATCAAGAGCCACCACAACGTCGGCGGCCTCCCCGAGGACATGGACTTCGACCTGGTCGAGCCGCTCCGCGACCTGTTCAAGGACGAGGTCCGGCGGGTGGGCGAGGAGCTCGGCCTGCCCGAGGAGATCGTGTGGCGCCAGCCGTTCCCCGGCCCGGGCCTCGGCGTGCGGATCATCGGCGAGGTGACGCCCGACAAGGTCGAGCTGCTGCAGGAGGCCGACGCCATCGTGCGGGCCGAGCTCCACAAGGCCGGGATGGATCGCGAGATCTGGCAGGCCTTCGCGGTGCTGCCCGACATCCGCGCCGTCGGCGTGATGGGCGACGAGCGCACCTACGGCTACCCCTGCATCATCCGGGCGGTCACGTCCGACGACGCCATGACCGCCGACTGGGCCCGGCTGCCCTACGACCTGCTCGAGAAGATGTCGAGCCGGATCATCAACGAGGTCCCCGGCATCAACCGGGTCGCCTACGACATCACCTCGAAGCCGCCCGGCACCATCGAATGGGAATGACCAGTCGTTCGTGCGCGTAGCGCAATCAGGACGAATCGTACCGAAAGTGCTTCGCACTAATTCGTAGTGGGGCGAACCTCGCGCAGAAAGTGGCAATTCGGGGTCTACTCGTGACTGAGCGAGTGCCACAGTGGTCAGAGACCGGTCACCGACGGCGGATGGCCGCTGTCTGTCCAGGAGGACCAATGACCAGATCCCACCGATTCGCGGGGCGCGTTGCCCCGGCGGCAGCCCTGACGGCGGCGCTCGCGCTGCTCATCGCCACCGCGGCTCCGGCCGCCGCCGACACGATCGGCGTCGGCGAGGCGTCCGCCTTCGGCGGTCACGTGCAGCTGACCGACCAGGACGTCGTCCCCCCGACGGCGCTCGCCGAGAGCGACCTCGCCAGCGAGGATGCCACGGCATCCGCGATCGAGATCCCGGCCGACCCGCTGCTCGTGTCCGGCACGCTCAACGCGAGCGCAGCCGTCCACGCCGAGTCGGACCTCGATTCCCAGCTCACCGAGGTCGACCAGGCGGTCGCGGGGCCGTACAACGCTCGGGCCGTGGGCTCGATCGAGAACGCCGAGGTGCTGATCGACGCCGCCGGAGAGGGTGTCCCGCTCCTGACCGCCACCCTGATCCGGGCTGAGGCCGTCGGCGTGTGCCGCGACGGCGTGGTGGAGTACTCCGCCAACTCCGAGATCCTGCAGCTGAACATCGGCGGGGAGCCGATCCCGCTCAACGCCCCCTTGCAGGACATCATCGACGGGATCAACCAGGTCCTCGACGAGACCACGCTCAACCAGGTGGTCGACGTCGAGCGCAACGTCGTGACCGAGTCCGCCGACGGCATCGCCGTCGATGCCCTCGTCGTCACGGTCCTCTCCGCCGCCGGAGACGTGCCGCTCGCCACGGTCACCCTCGGCCACGCCGAGGTCAACGGGGTCGCCTGTGGGGCGCCGCCCCAGTGCTCCGACGGCATCGACAACGACGGTGACGGCGTCATCGATGCAGACGACCCCGGCTGCCACACCGACGGGGACGCCAGCAACCCGGACTCCTACGATCCCCTGCACGACAGCGAGCTCGACGCCGCCGCTCCGGCGGCACCGGCCATCTCGCCCGACGCTCCCATGTCGCCCGCAGCCCAGCTGCCGGCGACGGGTGGCAACGCAGCCAGCACCGCTGGTCTCGCCGCAGCCATGGCCGCTGGCGCACTCGCCATCGTGGCCCTGCGCCGTCGTCTGGTCTGACCCGCTGACACGCCTGCACGGGCGGTCCCTCCTCGGAGGGGCCGCCCGTGGCGCGTCCGGGGTCAGCCCCCGCCGAGCAGGTCGCGCAGGCCCATGGTCCAGGCCCGCTCCACGAGCCGGCGGCTGCGGCCGTGGGTCCCGGTCAGGAGGTCCCAGGACTCGAAGGCCGTGAGGCAGTCGACCAGGGCGACCCGGTCGTCGGCGCCGGCAGGGGACCGATCCCGGAGGTCGGTCGCGAAGTGGGCCCGCACCTGGGCCTCGAAGGTCCGGCGCGTCTCGGCGAGCACGGCGGCGAGCTGGGGCTGGTCGACGGCACGGATGCGGGCGATCCGCGCGATGGGGCCGATCGCCTCGTAGAGGTCGAGCCGCGCATGGACCAGCGCGGCGATCCGGTCGTCGAGGTCGCCGTGGGGGACGGGCGGTACCTCGAAGAGCCCGGCGAAGCGCCCGAAGTAGCGGGAGACCGTCTGCTGGAGCAGGTCGTCGAGGTTGTCGAAGTAGCGGAAGACCGACGACACCGAGACGCCGGCGCGCTCGGCGAGCGCATCGACCGCCGGCGGCAGGTGGCCCTCGGCGATCAGGTCGAACATCGCGTCGATCACGGCGGCGCGGTTGCGCTCCCGGCGGGCTCGGCGTCCGTCGGCGATGGCCGTCTGCTCGGGCACGGCCCCACGGTAGCCCCGTCCGCGATGATGCGAGCACGACTCGCAGAATCTATTGACAGTAGAACTCTCAGGTGTTTCCATGGACGGAACAGGAGGACGGGCATGCGCGCAGAGGACTTCCGGGGCCGGATCGGTCGCACCATCGCCGAGTCGGAGGCGTGGTTCGACGAGCCGCCGCATCCGGGAGCGGGCGCGCCGAACGTGGTGGTCGTCCTGCTCGATGACACCGGGTTCGCCCAGCTCGGGTGCTTCGGGTCGGAGATCGACACGCCGCACATCGATGCCCTCGCCGCCGGCGGCCTGCAGTTCACGAACTTCCACGTGACCCCCCTGTGCTCGCCGACGCGGGCCTCCCTCCTCACGGGCCGCGCCCCGCACGCCGTCGGCATGCGGGCCGTGTCGAACTTCCGCACCGGCTTCCCGAACCAGCTCGGCCACGTCTCGAACCACGCCGCCACCGTGGCCGAGGTGCTGCACGACCGCGGCTACGCGACGTTCTGCGTCGGCAAGTGGCACCTCGCGCCGATGGAGCAGTGCTCGGCTGCCGGCCCCTTCGACCAGTGGCCGCTGGCTCGGGGGTTCGACCGCTTCTACGGCTTCCTCGAGGGTGAGACCGACCAGTTCCACCCCGAGCTGGTGGCCGACAACCACCCCGTCGACCCGCCGGGCGGTCCCGAGGACGGCTACCACCTGTCCGAGGACCTGGTCGACCAGGCGCTGCGCATGATCGCCGACTCCACCGGGGTGCGTCCCGACCGGCCGTTCTTCACCTACCTCGCGTTCGGCGCGACCCATGCGCCCCACCAGGCCCCGCCCGAGTACCTCGCCAAGTACCGGGGGCGCTTCGACGAGGGTTGGGACGTCGTGCGGGAGCGCTGGTTCCGGCGCCAGATCGAGCTCGGGGTCATCCCGGCCGACACCCGCCTCGCGCCCCGCAACCCGGGGGTCGAGCCGTGGGACGAGCTGCCCGACGACCAGCAGCGGCTCGCCGCCCGGCTGCAGGAGGCCTTCGCGGCGTTCCTCGACCACACCGACGTCCAGATCGGCCGCTTCGTCGACGGCCTGCGCCGGCTCGGCCAGCTCGACGACACGATCCTCATCGTCCTGGCCGACAACGGCGCGTCCCAGGAGGGGGGACCGTACGGGGTCCTGCACGAGATGAAGTTCTTCAACGGGATCCTGGAGACGCCCGCCGAGGCGGTCGCCCACCTCGACGACATCGGCGGGCCGCGCAGCCACACCAACTACCCCTGGGGCTGGGCGCAGTGCGGCAACACCCCCTTCCGCTGGTACAAGCAGAACACCCATGAGGGCGGGGTCCACGTGCCGATGGTGGTGCACTGGCCGGCCGGCATCGACGGCGCCCAGCACGGCACGGCGCGGGACCAGTTCGCGTTCGTCGCCGACATCGTCCCCACGCTCTACGACCTGCTCGGCATCGAGGCGCCGTCGGTGCGCAACGGGCTCGACCAGCTCCCGGTGACCGGTCACTCGTTCGCCTCGGTCCTCGGCGACCCGGACGCGCCCTCCACCAACACGTTGCAGTACTTCGAGAACGCCGGCAGCCGGGCCATCCTCGCCGGCGGGTGGAAGGCCGTGTGCAAGCACGTCGCGGGCGCCGACTACGACGCCGAGCCCTGGGAGCTGTTCCACCTCGCGGAGGATCCCTCCGAGACCGACGACCTGGCCGCCCGCGACCCGGACCGGCTGCGCGACCTGATCGAGCTGTGGTGGGTCGAGGCCGAGCGCCACGGGGTCCTGCCGCTCGACGACCGCACCATCGAGCTCTTCGGCGCCCGCTTCCGACCCCACTCGCCCCACCCGCCGGACCGCCGCTACGTCTACCGGCCGCCGATGTCGCCCCTGCCCGGCCAGGCCGGCGCCGCCATCGGCGGGCGCAGCTTCGACCTCACGGCTTCCATCACGCACCGCAGCACCGACGAGGGCGTGCTGTTCGCCACCGGCACCGAGAACTCCGGGCTGTCGGTGTTCGTGCAGGACGGCCGCCTGGTCCTGGACTACAACGCCTTCGGCGACCACACCGTGGTGGAGTCCGCCGCCCCGATCCCGGAAGGTGACGTCGCGGTCGGGGTCCGGCTCCGGCGCCTCGACGGCTTCGCCGGCACCGCCGACCTCGTCGTCGATGGCACGGAGGCCGGTCACGCCGACCTCTCGCTCTTCATGCGGATGATGTCCTCCATCGGCCCGAGCATCGGCGCCGATCACGGCTCGGCGGTGTCGGACCGCTACGCCGCCCCGTTCGCCTACGGCGGCACCCTCCACGAGGTCGTCATCCAGGCCAGTCCGGACCGCTTCGGCGACGTCGCCGAGGCCACCGCACGCGCCGAGATGTCCCGCCAGTAGCCACCGCCCGCCACCCGCCCAGGAGCACGCACCCATGCAGACCCTTCGGACACCCGACGAGGCCTTCGCCGACCTGCCCGACTTCCCGTTCGAGCCCCACTACGTCGAGGTCGACGACGGCGAGGGTGGCACGCTGCGCGTCCACCACCTCGACGAGGGCCCCGCCGACGCGCCGCCGGTGCTGCTCATGCACGGCGAGCCGACGTGGTCCTTCCTGTACCGGCACGTGGTCCCGACCCTCGTCGAGGCCGGCCACCGCGTCGTGGTGCCCGACCTGGTCGGCATGGGCCGCAGCGACAAGCCGACCGAGCAGTCCGACCACACCTACGCCCGCCACGTGGCGTGGATGCGACAGGCCCTCTTCGACCGGCTCGACCTCCGGGACATCACCTACTTCGGCCAGGACTGGGGCTCGCTCATCGGGCTGCGCCTCGTCGCCGCCGACCCAGACCGGTACGCGCGCGTCGCCATCGGCAACGGCGGGCTGCCCACCGGACACGGCCCGGCCAGCGAGGCGTTCCTGGCCTGGCAGCAGTACTCCCAGGAGACCGAGCACTTCCCGGTCGGGCGCATCATCGACGGCGGCTGCACGACCTCGTTGTCTGCGGAGGTCATCGCTGCCTACGACGCGCCCTACCCCGACGACTCCTACAAGGCGGCGGTCCGGATCTTCCCGACGCTGGTTCCCACGTCGTCGAACGATCCCGCCACCCCGGACCAGGAGGCGGCGTGGCGAGTGCTCGAGCGGTTCGAGAAGCCGTTCCTGCTGTGCTTCAGCGACTCCGACCCGATCACCCGGGGTGGCGACGCGCCGTTCCTCGCCAAGGTGCCCGGCGCCCAGGGTCAGGCCCACACCACCATCGAGGGCGGCGGCCACTTCCTGCAGGAGGACCGCGGTCCCGAGCTGGGTCGGGTCCTCGCCGACTTCGTCGCCGCGACCTCGTGAGCGCGCTCACCGATCCCACCTTCGACCTGTCGAGCTGGCGGGGTCTCGCCGGCGCCGCCTCCCTGGCGTCGCACCGGTTGATCGGCTGGATCTTCTGGGATCCGTGGGGCACGCAGCGCTATGCCGAGCTCGGCGTGCCCGAGGGCGCCGGGTGGTACTTCGCGACCCGGGGCGCCCCGATCGCTGCCGCCGGCGACGACGTGGTGACGGCGACCTTCGGGTCGATCAACCCGGTGTTCATCCAGCTCAGCCTGGACCTGTGCCGCCAGCACACGACCTGGGAGGCCACGCTGGCGGTCCGCGACGACGCCGTCCAGCACGGCCTCGCCGAGCTGGTGCCCGATGTCTGCGCGCCGCTGGGCGACCTGGCCGAGCCGCTGTGGGCCGCGGCCGACACGCTGCCCCTCGACGGGCGGGCGCTGTTCGCCGCGCACCTCCGCCACCGCCGCGAGGACGAGCCGGTGCTGTCGGCCTGGCTCGCGCTGAACTGCATCCGGGAGTGGCGGGGCGACACGCACTGGGCCCTGCACATCGCCGAGGGCATCGACGGCCAGATGGCCATGCTCCTCGACGCTGCCTGGCGAGGCCACGACGACGACTGGCTGCCGCGCTCCCGTGGCGCCGACGACGACGCCGTCGCCGGTGCACGTGCTCGGCTGGAGGCCAAGGGCCTCGCCGCCCACGGCCGGGTCCATGCCGAGGGGATCGCGCTGCGCCAGTCGCTCGAGGATCGCCTGGACGATCTGTGCGCGCCCGGATGGGAAGCCGTCGGCGACGCCCGCACGCGGGCGCTGATCGAGCTGGTGGCGCCCCACAGCGCTCGCCTGGTCGGTCGCATCGACGAGACCGCGGGGGAGCGGTGGATGCCCGCCGCCCGATCGCGCCCCACGTGGTCATGACCGCCACCGTCCGTCGCTCCTCCCGGGTCCGGGCGTCCGCGGACGACGTCTGGTCCGTGCTCGCCCGCTTCGGCGACCTCGCCCGCTGGGCGCCGGACGTCGAGCACGCCTGCCTGCTGCACGACGACGACCTCGCCGTCGGCCTGGTCCGGCGCGTCCAGGTGGGGCGAGCCGCGCTGCTCGAGACGGTCGACGAGCTCGAGGCCGGCCGTCGCCTCGGCTACCGCATCACCGGCCTGCCGCCGGTGCTGCGCGAGGTGCGCAACGCCTGGAGCGTGGAGGCCGACGGCACGGACACCCTGGTGTCGATCACCACCACCGTCGACGCCGGCCCCCGGCCCCCGCAGCAGCTGATCGCCCGACTCGTCGCCCGCCGGCTCGCCCGCACATCGGACTCGATGCTCGCCGGCCTCGCCACCCACCTCACCTCGGAAGACCGGACCAATGCCCACGGAGCCGAGCCGACAGGCGAGGCGACCCATGAGCACGGTGCCCTTCCGCGGCGAAGCCGCAACCCGACCACGTGAGGACGTCACCCGTGCGCGCAGATCCAACGAACCGTCCCGACATCGTCGTCCTGCTCACCGACGAGGAGCGCGCGGCGCCGCCGTACGAGACCGCGGCGCTGCGGGCGTGGCGCCAGCGGGCCCTGCCCGGCCGCCGCTGGTTCGACGAGCACGGCGTCTCCTTCGGCCGCCACTACACCGGCTCCCTCGCCTGCGTGCCGAGCCGCCCCACCCTGCTCACCGGCCAGTACCCCGACCTGCACGGGGTGACCCAGACCGACGGGCTCGGCAAGATGGCCGACGACACCCGCATGCGGTGGTTGCGGCCACGGGAGGTGCCCACGCTCGGCAGCTGGTTCCGGGCCGCCGGCTACGACACCCACTACGACGGCAAGTGGCACGTCTCCCACGCCGATCTGACCGATCCGGCCACCGGCGGGCCGCTGGCCACCAACGACGCCCACGGCACGGTCGACCCGGCTGCCGTGCAGGCCTACCTCGACGCCGACCCCCTCGATGCCTACGGGTTCTCGGGTTGGGTCGGTCCCGAGCCCCACGGTGCACCGCTCGCGAACAGCGGCCTGGTGCGCGACCCGCTCATCGCCGAGCGCGTGGTGGCCTGGCTCGAGGACCGCTACGCCCGCCGCGAGGCAGGAGATGCGTCAGCCCGGCGCCCGTTCCTGCTCGTGACCAGCTTCGTGAACCCCCATGACATCGTGCTGTTCCCGGCATGGGAGCGGGGCCGGTCGCCCATCGAGCCCTCGCCGCTCGACCCGCCGCCCGTGCCACCGTCGCCCACCGACGACGAGGACCTGCGGGACAAGCCCGCCGCCCAGATCGCCTATCGGGCCGCCTACCCGTCGGGCTACGGCCCGGCGGCGGCCGTCGCCCGGATCTACCGCAACGGCGCCCAGCACTACCGCGACCTGTACCACCGGCTCCACGCCGAGGTCGACGGCCCCCTCGACCGCGTGCGCCGGGCCGTCACCGACGGCTCGACCGACGCGGTGCTCGTGCGCACCTCCGACCACGGCGAGCTGCTCGGCTCCCACGGCGGGCTCCACCAGAAGTGGTTCACCCTCTACGACGAGGCGACGCGCGTCCCCTTCGTGGTGGCCCGGGTCGGCAGCCGGACCACCGAGGCCCGAGTGGTCGAGGACGTGGCCACCTCCCACGTCGACCTGGTCCCCACCCTCCTCGCCGCAGCCGGCGTCGACGTCGGGGAGGTCGCGGCCCGGCTGGCCGAGGACTTCACCGAGGTGCACCCACTGCCCGGGACGAACCTGCTGCCGGTCGTCGACGGTGATCCCGGCGACCGTGGGCGAGTCGTCTACCTGCAGACGCGCGACAACATGCTCGAGGGTGACTCGGGCGCGTCCGGCGTGGCCCGGCGGTTCGGGCGCGTCGCTCGACCGCCTGCCCCGCTGCGCATCCGGGTGCCCGCCCACGTGGCGACGAGCTTCGAGGGCATCGTCGCCCGCGTCGAGGAGTCGTCCGCTCCCGGTGGAGGCGGGCACCTGTGGAAGCTGGTCCGGACCTTCGACGACCCGGCGACCTGGACCGAGCCCGGCGTCCGCCACCTGACCGACACCGGACCGGGTGGACCGGCGCACCGGACCCGGCCGCTCGACGACCAGTGGGAGCTCTACGACCTCGACGCCGACCCGGTCGAGGCCCGGAACCGCTGGACCGACCCTGCCCTCGACGCGCTGCGGACCCACCTGCGTGACGTGCTCAAGGCGGAGGCGGCCCGCTGCGTCCCCGAGCGCAACCAGCCCTGGCCCTACGCCGCTCGGCGGCCGCCGTCGCATCCGAGCAAGACGCCGCCGAGGCCGGCGCTCGCCGTGCGCCGCCTGGTGCAGCGCCTCGGCATGCACCCCGAAGATCCCCAGGCCGACCCCACGCTCGACCGGTCCGGCCGACGAGCGCTGGTCGTGTGCACGAACCACGGGGTGCTCGACGTGGGCAAGCCGACCGGCGTGTTCGCCGGCGAGATGACCGTGCCGTACTACGCGTTCCTCGACGCCGGGATGGTGGTCGACGTGGCCAGCCCGGCCGGCGGCGTCGTGCCCGTCGACCCCCAGTCGCTCAAGCCGGTGCTCCGCTGCCCGGCCGACGACCGGTTCCTCGCCGACCCGGAGCTGCGGGCGAAGGTGACCGACTCGCTCGCCATCGCCGACGTCGACATCGGTGGCTACGACCTCGTCTACCTGGCCGGCGGCTGGGGCGCGGCGTTCGACTTCGGCACCTCCGAGGCCCTGGCCGAGGCGCTCACCCGGGCCAACCGCCTCGGCCTGCCGATCGGCGGCGTCTGCCACGGCCCACTCGGCCTGCGGAACGCGACCGCACCCGACGGACGCCCCCTCGTCGAGGGGCGCCGCATCAGCTGCGTCACCGACAAGCAGGTGCGCGAGCTGGGCATCCAGTCGACCCCGCAGCACCCCGAGACCGAGCTGCGGGCCAAGGGAGCGGTCTTCGAGGCCACCCACCGCTTCCGCGATCCCTTCGCCAACCACTGGGTGGTCGACGGGAACCTGGTCACCGGCCAGAACCAGAACGCCGGTCCGATGGTGGCCCGGGAGCTGCTCGCCCTCGTGCCGGCCCCGGCCCGATCGGAGCTCGACGGATGAGCGACACGTCCGCACCGGGCTACGGGCAGGTCGATCGCGAGTACGGCCGCCGCCTCGCGTCCACCCCGCCGGAGGAGGACGGGCCGATCTGGATGGTGAACCTGATGTCGTACAAGGCCCGGGCCGTCTACGACGGTGCCGAGTCGGAGGTGACGGGCCGCGAGGCCGACGATCGCTACGCCCCGGTCGACGTGCTCGCCGAGATCGGCGCCGAGGTCGCCTTCGTGGCCGACGTGGAGGACCAGCTGCTCGGTGACTCGCCCCGCTGGGACCGCATCGGCGTCGTGCGCTACCCGAGCCGCCGCTCGTTCATCGAGATGCAGGCCCGCCCCGACTTCGCGGCCAAGCACGTGCACAAGGAGGCGGGCATGGCCGAGACCATCGTCGCCGGGTGCACGCCCATCCCCTCGCCCCAGGACCGGCCCGACGCCCCGGCACCCGTCGACTGGTCCACGGTGCCCCACCCACCGACCGATGCCGACGGGCCGGTGGTGGTGCTGCACCTGATCCGGTTCCACCCCGGCAAGGCCGACACCGACATGGTGCGCTACCAGGGCGACGCTGCGCTCGTGGCCGTGCCCCACGGGGTCCGCATCGCCGGTTGGTTCGGGGTCGAGGGCACCATCGTCGGCGACGGCCGCCGCTGGGACCAGGTCCGGTTCAACCAGTTCCCGTCGAAGGCGGCCTTCCTCGCCGTCGCCATGGACCCCCGTCGGCTCGAGTCCCAGGCTGCCCACCGCGAGACCGCCATCGCCGACACCTACGCCCTCATCCTGCGCCCGACCATCGACCGGCTCGCGGCATCGGTGGCCGAGGTGGGCGGGCTCAGCTGACCCCGGACAGGACCGGTTCGAGCTCGTAGACCCGGTAGCTGCTGCGGATCACGGGCATCGCGACGTTGCGGACCCGGGTGCCGCCGGCGGTGGTGCCGTGCTCCACCCCGGCGTGGGCGTGCCCGTGGAGGGCCAGGTCGGCGCCGGCCCCGTCGATCGCCTCGGCCAGCAGGTAGCTCCCGAGGAAGGGGAAGATCTCGAGGCGCTCGCCGCGCAGGGTGTCCTCGACGGGGGAGTAGTGGAGGAGGGCGACCCGCACGTCGGTCTCGAGCGCTGCGAGGGTGCGGCGGAGCTGGTCGGCGATGTCCTTGGTGTGGCGCACGAACGCCTTCATCTCCGGCTCGCCGAAGTCGCTGGCACAGGCGCCGGCGAACCCGCCGCCGAACCCCTTCGCACCGGCGATGCCGAGGCTGCAGCCGGCGACCTCGAGCGTCGTCGACGAGCCCTCGAGCACGGTGATCCCGCCCGACTCGAGCTCGTCGGTGACCTGCTGCGCTCGACCGGCGTGGTGGTCGTGGTTCCCGAGCACGGCGACCACCGGCACGTCGAGTCCCGCGACGGCGTGGGTGACGAGCGCGGCCTCGTCGACCTCGCCGTGGCGCGTGAGGTCACCGGCGAGCAGGAGGACGTCGGCGTCGTCGTCGACGCTGCGGACGGCATCGTGGAACGCATCGACGTTGTCGGGTCCGAGGTGGATGTCGCCGACGGCGGCGATGCGGATCATGTGATGCGCTCCGGCGTGTGCTCGTCGCCGAGCCGGACGACGGTGATGTCGTTGTGGATCCGCCGGTCCGCCACGACCTCCGCTGCCACCTCGGCGACGGCCTCGCGCCGTTCGGCGCTGGCGACCTCGCCGTACAGGAACAGCTCGGCGTCGGTCACGCGGACCTGCACGCCCTGCTCGTTGGTGCGTGGGTCGGTGGCCACGGCCTGGTGGACCCGCTCGGCGAGGTACTCGGGGCTGTCGTCGCGGGGTGGTGCGCTCATGCCGAGACGCCTCCGTGAACCGTGTCGTGGATGGCGGTGATCGCGGTCGTGGGCACGGCGAGGTCGCAGGACTCGGCGTAGATCAGCAGGCTGAGCACCCGGCGGGGGCCGGCCTGGCTCGCCCGGCGCACCAGGTAGTCCCAGTCGAGGTCGTTCCTGGCGATGAGGGCCAGGGCGTCGTACCAGTGGTGCGCGGTGGTCTCACCGGTGGCCAGGGCCTTGATGACGAGCAGGTCCTCGGCGGCGATCACCCGGGCGCTGACGCCCTTGTAGTCGCGCCGCTCGGACCGCTCGAGCATCTCGTCGTCCAGGTAGATCTCGCCGGAGGACCGGAAGATGAGGTCGACGAGGACCTTGCGCTTGAAGGCCTTGGCCAACCACGCCGGGTCGTGGACGGTGGTCTCGAAGCCCTCCTGCTCCAGCAGGTCGAGGGCCCCTTCCACGTCGCTGGGGCGGAGGAACACGTCGATGTCGTGGGTCTGGCGGGGGCGGGCCATCGCGAAGGAGCCGATGCCACCCATCAGCAGGTGGTCGGTGTCGCTCCCCTCGAGGCACTGCACGACGTCGTCGAGGGTGGCGAGCAGGTCCTGCTCGTCGGGGACGTGTCCGTCGACGTAGTGATCCGTCGCACACGGCTGCTCGAAGCGCGAGGCTGGCACCGGCTGCAGATACCCCGTCCCCGGGGGCTTCATGCGATGGCGTGGGCCGCCTCACGGCCTGGGGGTCGTCACCCCCGCTACGCCAGGGGTCGTCCGAACGGGAGCTCGTCGCGCCAGGTGCCCAGGAACGCCTCGGCCTCCTCGACGGCCGCCAGCCACATCCCCGGGCCGTGGGAGGCGAGTGACCGGACCTTGTCGGCGACCGCCGCCACCGGGTCGGACCCGCCCTCGGCATGGGCGTGCAGCAGCGGTGCGGCGGTGGACAGGAAGTCGGGAACGTGGACCTTGCCCGCCTTGGTGAGCTCGGCGTGCGCACGAGCCGTGACCGGGACGGCGGTGAGCGGCACGACGGTGCCGGCGGCGATGCTCGGGACCGCCTCGTGCTCGAGCATGCCGGCCTTGCCGGCCAGGAAGAGGACGTCGGCGGTGGTGTCGACGGCGTCGCCCTCGGCGACGGTGGCGCCGGCTGCCTCCGCCGCCTCGCGGGCGGCGTCGACCACCGGGCCCTTGCCCACGAAGGCGCAGGTCGCGCCGGCCAGCCCACCGTCGCGTGCTGCACCGGCGGCGGCGACCGCCCCCTGGCCGGTGAGGGTGGGGGCCAGCCCTGCGGTCCACAGTTCGGCGGGACGCCGGTCGTCGATGCGCAGGGGAGCGAGGTCGGCCTCGGTCAGGCCCAGTGCCGGGTCGGTGGCCCATCGCCCCTCGGCCACGGCCGCTCGCATCTCCTCGACGAAGGCGGCCACCGCCGGGTCGCGGGCATCGCCCTCGGCGTTGATGCCGGCGGAGGCGCCGCCCATCTGGATGCCGAAGCTGGCGAACGCGTAGGTCGTGGAGCGGGCCAGCAGCTCGGCGCCGTCGGTGAGGACCTTGCGGGCCAGGCGGGTCACGCCGACGGACGGGGTGTCGTCGAGGTCGAAGGCGACGAAGGCGTCGGTGGACGACAGCTTGTGGATGCGCACGGCGGCGATTCTGGCATGCCCACGGGAGCGCGCCCGGAGGGCACAGGCGCTGTCGGAGGGGGCCGGTAGGGTCGCAACGGTGCCTGCGTCGACCGAGGAACCACTGCCGAGCGAACCGGCCGGCGAGCTGTTCCCCGAGCCGACCGACCGCATCGGCCCCGGCTCCGGTCCCTTCGGCGCGCCGCTGCTCGACGGCTTGAACCCGGCCCAGGAGGCGGCGGTCACCCACCTCGGCAGCCCGCTGCTCGTGCTCGCCGGCGCCGGGTCGGGCAAGACCCGCGTCCTCACCCGCCGCATCGCCTGGCTGATCCAGGAGCAGGGCGCGAGCCCGTTCTCGATCCTGGCCATCACCTTCACCAACAAGGCCGCCGACGAGATGAAGGCCCGGGTCGGCACCCTGGTCGGCTCGGTCGCCCAGAAGATGTGGGTCTCCACGTTCCACTCGGCGTGCGTGCGGATCCTGCGGCGCGATGCCGACGCCATCGGGTTCCCGTCGTCGTTCACGATCTACGACCAGGCCGACGCCGTCCGCCTCACCGGCTACGTGCTGCGCGACCTCAACCTCGACACCAAGAAGCTGCCCCCCCGATCGGTGCACGCCCAGATCAGCGCGGCGAAGAACGACTACGTGCTCGTCGACGAGTACGCCGACCGGGCCAGCTCGTTCACCGAGCGCAAGCTGGCCGACGTCTACCGGGAGTACCAGGCCCGCCTGCTCCGGGCGGGCGCCATGGACTTCGACGACATCCTCCTCAACGCCGTCGAGCTGTTCCGTCGCCACCCCGACGTGCTCGCTCACTACCGCCAGCGCTTCGAGCACGTCCTCGTCGACGAGTACCAGGACACCAACAAGGTCCAGAACGAGCTCGTCGTGCAGCTGGCCAAGGAGCACCGCAACGTCACGGTCGTGGGTGACGGGGACCAGTGCCTGCCGCCGGGGACGCGCATCTCGACCTCGAACGGGGACGTCCCCATCGAAGACGTGCAGGTCGGCGACGTCATCAGCGGCGTCGGAGGTGCCGGGACGCACGTCCCCTCCACCGTCACCCACGTGGAGCGCGGTCGATGGACCGGAGACATCATCGAAGTGCATGCAGGCGGCACCTCGGTCCGCGGAACCCCGCACCACATCGTTCCCGCCGATACCTCGCTGCCCGAGGGCGGGTGGATCGTCTACCTCATGCACCGTTCGGATCGGGGCTATCGGATCGGACTCACGAAATCGGTTCGGGCCAACAGCAGAGGACACGCGCAGAGCGGGCTGGTGGTGCGGACCGGACAAGAGCACGCGGACAAGGCCTGGGTCCTTCGCTCGTGTGCCGACCGGGCCGAGGCTGCCTACTGGGAGGCTTGGTTCGCAGCGGAGTACGGGCTGCCCACGGCGCTCTTCCACGGCCTCGGGCGGAGCCTCGCCATGGGTGACGACGAGCTCCGCCGCCTGTTCGAATCGCTGGACACCGAGACGCGGGCCAAGGCCCTGATGCACGACCTGAACCTGCATCCGGACTTCCCTCACCACCGTCCCCAAGGCGGTGTCCGGCGGCAGTGCCTGAACCTGACCATGTTCAGCGACCGCCGCACGGGCGACGTCGGGTACCACCGGGTGCAGTGGTCGTCGAACCGGCCGGAGATCGCCGAGAAGCTGCGGGACGCCGGTTACTCCGTTCGACCGGGTCGCAATCCCGGGACGTTCCGGTTCGAGACGTCGCACAAGTCCTATGCGGCCGCAGTCGATGTCGCTCGGGGCGCGGCGGACGCCGCGGGGCTCGACATCCGCCGCCGGGCTTCGATCGACGGCGAGCAGCTCGACCTCGTGCCGCTCAGTCATCTGAGGCCAGGGATGCGCATCGCCGTGGATCGCGGTGACCACGTCGAGGTCGTGCCCATCGATGAGGTCCGAGCACTCCGCTATGACGGTCCCGTCTACGACCTCGAGGTCACGCCCACCCACACCTACATCGCCGACGGCGTGCTGGTGCACAACAGCATCTACGGCTTCCGGGGCGCCGACATCGCCAACATCCTCCAGTTCGAGAACGCCTTCCCCGACGTCACCACCATCCCGCTGGTGCAGAACTACCGGTCGACCCAGACCGTGCTCGACGCCGCCAACGCGGTCATCGCCAACAACATGGGACGCAAGCCCAAGGACCTGTGGACCGACGCCGGCCCCGGCGACAAGATCCTGCGCTACCACGCCGAGGACGAGCACGACGAGGCCCAGTGGGTCACCCAGCGCATCTCGTCGTTCCACGACACCGGCGACATCCGGTGGGGCGACATCGCCGTCTTCTACCGGACCAACGCCCAGTCCCGGGTCATCGAGGAGTACCTGGCCCGGGGCGGCATCCCGTACCGCGTCATCGGCGGCACGCGCTTCTACGACCGCCGGGAGATCAAGGACGCGCTCGCCTACTTGAAGGCCACCGTAAACCCCACCGACGAGGTCAGCGTGAAGCGGGTGCTCAACGTGCCCAAGCGCGGGGTGGGCGACACCTCGGTGGCGCGGGTCGATGCGTGGATCCAGGGTCGGGGGCTGTCGTTCCTCGACGGCCTGCGCCGGGCCGACGAGGCGGGTGTGACCGGCCGGGCGCTCACCGGCATCGCCCGGTTCACCGAGCTGCTCGACGGCGCCGCGACCCGCACCGACGACGGGCCCGGCCCGTTGCTCGAGCACCTGCTCGAGGGCAGCGGCTACCTCGACGAGCTCCGGAATGAGCGCACCATCGAGTCCGAGGGTCGCCTCGAGAACCTGGCCGAGCTGCTGGGCACCGCCTCGGAGGCCACCGACGTGGCCGAGTTCCTGGAGTCGGTCAGCCTGGTGTCCGACACCGACGCCCTCGATCCCGACGAGTCCGAGGTCACCCTGATGACGCTCCACTCGGCCAAGGGCCTCGAGTACCCCATCGTCTTCCTCGTCGGCCTCGAGGACGGCATCTTCCCGCACCTGCGCACCCTCACCGAGCCCGACCAGCTGGAGGAGGAGCGGCGCCTCGCGTATGTCGGCATCACGCGCGCCATGGACCGGCTGCACCTGACCCATGCCTGGAGCCGGACCCTCTTCGGTGGCACGCAGTACAACCCGCCGAGCCGCTTCCTCGACGAGATCCCCTCCGAGCTGGTCGAGGAGATCGGCGGTCGCCAGCGGGCCAGCCGGGGCGGACGCACCTACAGCGGCGGTGGCGGCGAGCGGGCCGGCCGGCGCGCCGGCGGCTGGTCCGAGCCCGAGGGCCGCACGTTCGGGCGGGGCGATCGCCAGGAGCGCATGGATGCCGGCCGAGACCGCATCGTCGAGAACGCGCTGGCGGCACGCGATGCGCCGGCGCCGACGAGCGGTGCCGAAGCCCTCGGACTGAAGGTCGGCGACGACGTCCACCACGCCACGTTCGGCGACGGCGTGATCATCGACATCGAGGGTGCGGGCGACAAGGCCGAGGCCACCATCCGCTTCGTCGACGTCGGCGAGAAGCGCCTGCTGCTCTCCTGGTCGCCGCTCGAGAAGCGCTGAGCCGAGCTCGGCGCGAGTCCTGAACCGAGCTGGGACGTCGGTCACCCGTGCAGGTGAACGGCCCCTGGTGCGAGAATCTCCCATCGTGACCAGCGCGAACGGGGAGGGGGCGCTCCCGGAGCCGGTGTCCGGACTCCGGGCCTCCGATGCAGACCGTCAGCGCACCATCGCGCTGCTGCGGACGGCGGCCGGCGAGGGCTGCATCGATCTCGACGAGCTCGAGCACCGCATCGAAGCGGCCTACGACGCCCGCACCCGAGGCGACCTCGACGCCGTCACGTCCGACATCCCGCCCGGCGTCACGGGCCCGCCTGCCGTCGCCGGGGGCACGCCGCCTTCGCACCGCAACCCCCTGGTCCTCGAGGACGACGAGTTCCGCAACCACCTCACCGTCTACTGCCTGGTCATCGGGATGCTCATCGGCATCTGGCTCCTCGGCGGCGCCGGCCACTTCTGGCCGTTCTACCCGGCGGCGGGGTGGGGGATCGGCCTCGGCAGCCACTACCAGCGGGCCGCCAGCCACCAGCGCAAGCGACTGGCCCGGGCCACCGCAGAGGGCATCACGCTCGACGAGCTGTCCGAGCGGGAGGCCCAGGAGCGCAAGCGCCGCCGGTCCGAGCTCATCGGCCGTGTGGCGCCGTCACTCCCGACCACGCCGCGCCTCCCCCTGGATCCGATCGACCTGCTGTCGTCGGACGCTCGCCACGGCACGGGGCGGGACGCGCCGGCCGACCCCTCGCGTCGCTTCGTCGTGGCGATGTTCGTCGACGTCGTCGGCTCGACCAGCCTCAACGAGGCGCTCGGCGACCAGCAGTGGGTCCGCGTCCGCAGCGCGTTCCGCCAGCAGGTGCGCGAGTGCGCCGAGGCGCACGGCGGGTGGGAGGCCAACACCAGCGGCGATGGGGTCCTGGTCCGCTTCACCGAGCCGGCCGCGGCCGCCGGCGCCGCCACCGAGATCCTCCGCCGGCTCGATCGCCAGCGCACCGAGACCGGCTTCGCTCCCTCGATCCGGATCGGGATCCACAGCGGCGACGCCATGGAGGAGGGCGACGACATCCTCGGCAACGTCGTCAACCTCGCGGCGCGGGTGACCGACGCCGCCGATGTCGACGAGATCCTCGTGACCGAGCACGTCGCCGACCACCTCGACGGGCGTCACACGACCGCCGGCCGCGGCCTCCACACGCTGAAGGGCGTCGCCCGGCCCCGTCACCTGCTCGCGCTCGTCTGGCGCTGAGCACCCCGCCGGGGCTACACCGGAGTCCCATGCGTCGGATGCTCGGGCGGGCCTCCTTCCTGGTCCGTAGGGACCTCAACCTCGGCAACGTGCTGGAGCGGCTTGCCGCGGTGCACGGCGACCGGCGACTCGTGACCGAGTCCCAGGGCGGGCTCGCGCTCAGCCACCGCCAGGCCGCCAAGCGGGTCGCCCGCTGGGCCGGCGGCATCGCCGCTCGCACCGAGCCCGGCGACGTCGTGGTCGTGGCGACGCCGAACGGCTACAGCCAGCTGCTGCTGTGCCTGGCCGTGGCGAGGGCGGGCTGCATCCCGGCGCCGGTCAACGACGCGATGCGACCGGACGAGGTGCGCCACGTCGTCGAGGACTCCGGCGCGGCCTTCGTGCTGCGCTCCGCCCACGAGGTCGACGGCCACGAGCCGGTGCGCCAGGCCGCCGCCGCCAACGGCAGCGACGTCGCGGCGCTCTTCTACACGTCGGGCACCACCGGCAAGCCCAAGGGTGCGGCGCTCACCCACGATGCCCTGCTCGGATCGCTGCGTGCCGGCGCGCTCATCCCCTTGGGCTTCCGTGACGACGAGGCCGTCGTCAGCCTCCCGGTCGCCCACATCATGGGGTTCGTCACCCTGCTCGGCCTGGCCGCGACGGGCACTGCCGCGTGGTTCGCTCCGCGGTTCCACGCCACCGAGGTGCTCGACGCGATCGAGTCCCGCCGGGCCAGCGTGTTCATCGGCGTGCCGACCATGTACCGACTGCTGCTCGAGGCCGGGGCCGAGGACCGCGACCTCGGCAGCATCCGCGTGTGGGGCTCCGGCGCCGACGTCATGCCACCCGAGCTCGCCCAGCGGTTCAAGAAGATGGGCGCCACCGTGTGCCTGCCGGGGGTGGGCGACGTCGGCGAGGCCGTCTTCGCCGAGGGCTACGGACTGGTCGAGACCGGCGGCGGCGTGGCGGCCAAGATCAGCCCGCCGTTCATGCGCCTCGGCACCGGCGACGCCATGGGCTTCCCGGTGCCGGGCTACCGCCTGCGGGTCGTCGACCAGGACGGCGGCGACGTCACGGGCGGCGCCACCGGCGAGCTCCTCGTCAAGGGGCCCGGTGTGCTGCGCGGCTACTGGCACGACGAGGCGGCGACCGCAGCCGTCCTGGACGGGGACGGGTGGCTCCACACGGGCGATCTGGCCCGCCGTGGCCCCCTCGGCTCCATCGTCTTCGCCGGGCGGAAGAAGGACGTGATCATGCGGGGCGGGTTCTCCGTCTACGCCGTCGAGGTCGAGGCCGTCCTCGAGGACCACCCCGACGTGCTCGAGGCCGCGGTCGTGCCGCTGCCCGACGACCGCCTCGGCGAGGTGCCCGGCGCGGCCGTGCGCCTGCGCGACGGCGCGACGCTCGACGAGTCGTCGCTCGACGCCCACGCGCGGGAGCACCTGGCGCACTACAAGGTGCCGGTCCGCTACGTGGCCGTCGCCGACCTCCCCCGGACCGGCACCAACAAGGTCCAGCGGCGCGAGGTCGTGGCGCTCCTCGGGTGAGGCCCACGGCGCCCGATGTCACGCATCGCCGTGGCGCAGAACGGGTACAACTGCCAGGTGCCTGACGAAACGCGCCCATCCGCCCGTGAGACCTGGCCCGGGCAGCCGTTCCCGCTGGGGGCCAGCTACGACGGGCTCGGGACGAACTTCAGCGTGTTCTCCCAGGTGGCCGAGACCGTGACCCTGTGCCTCATCGCCGAGGACGGCACCGAGGAGCAGGTCCCCCTCACCGAGGTCGACGCCCACTGCTGGCACGAGTACCTGCCGGGCGTGGGCCCGGGCCAGCGCTACGGCTACCGGGTCGAGGGCCCGTGGGACCCGGCCAGCGGCCGGCGCTGCAACGCCGCCAAGCTGCTGCTCGACCCCTACGCCAAAGCCGTCACCGGCGAGGTCGAGTGGGGCCAGGAGGTCTTCGGCTACGACTTCGACGACGTCGACCAGCGCAACGACCTCGACAGCGCCGGCAAGGTGCCGGTCGGCGTGGTCCACAGCCCGTACTTCGACTGGGGTGATGACCGGCTGCTGAACACGCCGCTGCACGAGACGGTGATCTACGAGACCCACGTCAAGGGGCTCACCATGAACCACCCCGACGTCCCCGAGCGCGAGCGCGGCACCTACCAGGGGCTGGCCCACCCCGCCATCATCGACCACCTGGTCGACCTCGGCATCACCGCGATCGAGCTCATGCCGGTGCACCAGTTCGTGCACGACGGCCACCTCGTCGACAAGGGCCTGCGCAACTACTGGGGCTACAACACCATCGGCTTCTTCGCCCCCCACGGCGACTACGCCGCGTCCGGCACCACCGGCGAGCAGGTCCAGGAGTTCAAGGGCATGGTGCGCGCCATGCACGAGGCCGGCATCGAGGTGATCCTCGACGTCGTGTACAACCACACCGCCGAGGGCAACCACATGGGCCCGACGCTGTCGTTCCGGGGGCTGGACAACCAGGCGTACTACCGCCTCGTGCCCGATGACCCCCGGCACTACTTCGACACCACGGGCACCGGCAACAGCCTGAACATGGCCCACCCGTACTCGCTGCAGCTCATCATGGACTCGCTGCGGTACTGGGTCACCGAGTGCCACGTCGACGGCTTCCGGTTCGACCTCGCCTCGACCCTCGCCCGCCAGTTCTACGAGGTCGACCGGCTGTCCGCCTTCTTCGACCTCGTGCACCAGGACCCGATCGTGTCCCAGGTGAAGCTCATCGCCGAACCGTGGGACGTCGGGGAGGGCGGCTACCAGGTGGGCAACTTCCCGCCGGTCTGGTCGGAGTGGAACGGGGCCTACCGCGACACCATCCGCGACCACTGGCGAGGCGAGCCCCACACCGTGCCCGAGCTGGCGTCCCGCCTCACCGGGTCCGCCGACCTGTACTCCGACGAGACCCGCTCGCCGGTGGCGAGCATCAACTTCATCACTGCCCACGACGGGTTCACGCTGCGCGACCTGGTCTCCTACAACGAGAAGCACAACGAGGACAACGGCGAGGACAGCCAGGACGGCGAGTCCCACAACCGGTCCTGGAACTGCGGGGTCGAGGGCGAGACCGACGACCCCGAGATCCTCGAGCTGCGGGCTCGTCAGCAGCGGAACCTGCTGGCCACCCTCCTGCTCTCGCAGGGCGTGCCGATGCTGCTCGGTGGCGACGAGCTGGGCCGCACCCAGGGCGGCAACAACAACGCGTACTGCCAGGACAACGAGATCAGCTGGTTCGACTGGGACGAGGTCGACGCCGACCTGCTCGCGTTCACCCGCCGCTGCATCGCCATCCGCAAGGCCCACCCGGTGCTGCGCCGTCGGCGCTGGTTCTTCGGTCAGGAGATCCGCGGCAACGTCGACATCGAGTGGTTCCAGCCCGACGGCGCCGTCATGGAGGACCACGACTGGGAGGGCGCCCCACGCACCATCGGCCTCTACATGGACGGTCGGGGGATCCGCAGCCGCGACCACCGCGGCCGGGTGATCGTCGACGACTCGTTCCTGCTGCTGATCAGCGCCGAGCCCGACGTCATCGACTGGAAGCTGCCCGAGATGGACGGCGACTGGGTCGTCGAGCTCGACACCGCCCTCGCCACCGGCGCCGAGGCCGATGAGCGGATCGTCACCACCGATGTCGAGCTGGTGCCCCGCGCCACGATGCTGCTCCGGTTCCGACCCGCCGACGACGGAGCGGACGCGAGTTGAGGCCCACCGCCACCTACCGGCTCCAGCTGCACCACGAGAACACCCTCGACGACGCCCGGGCGCGCCTCGAGCACCTGGCCGACCTCGGCGTGTCGCACGTGTACCTGTCGCCGATCCTCACCGCCGTGCCCGGCTCGATGCACGGCTACGACGTGGTCGACCACGCCAGCGTCGCGCCGGACCTGGGCGGGGACGAGGCCTGGGAGCGCTTCAGTGACGAAGCCCGGCGGGTCGGCCTCGGCGTGGTGGTCGACGTGGTGCCCAACCACGTCTCCATCGAGGGCGGCCACAACCGGCGTTGGCTCGACGTGCTCGAGCACGGCGCCTCGTCGTCGTCGGCCGAGTGGTTCGACATCGACTGGGTCGGCCGTGAGGACTACCAGAAGGGCATCGTCGTGCTGCCCGTGCTGGGCGACCTCTACGGCGAGCTGCTCGCTGCCGGCGAGCTGGCGGTGCGTCGTGACGGCGTCCGGTTCTGCGCCGAGGCACCGGGACATCGGTTCCCCCTCGCCCCCCGCAGCCTCCCGCTCCTCCTCCACCCGGCGGCGGCGCGACTGGCCGAGGTCGACGGCGCCGCCCCGCTGGCCGCCGACTCGCTCACCTTCGTCGCCGATGCCCTGGATGCGCTCGAACCGGCCACCACCGACCGGGCCCGCCGTCGCCGGTCCGGTCACCTCGACGTGGTGGAGGACCTGCTCCAGCGCCTGCTCGACGACCCGGCCGTCGCGGCTGCCGTCGACGCCGAGGTCGCGGCGGTGAACGCCGACCCGGACGCACTGCACCGGATCCTCGACGAGCAGCACTACCGCCTCGCCTACTGGCGCACCGGCGCCCGCGAGCTCGACTACCGGCGGTTCTTCGACATCACCACGCTCGTCGCCATCCGCGTCGAGCGCGACCCGGTCTTCGACGCCGTCCACGAGCTGCCCCTCCGCTGGCTGGCGGAGGGTCGCATCGACGGCCTGCGCATCGACCATCCCGACGGCCTCGCCGACCCCGGCGGCTACGTCCATCGCCTCCGTCACGCTGCGCCGGACGCCTGGATCCTCGTGGAGAAGATCCTCGAAGGCGACGAGTGGCTGCCCGAGGACTGGCCGGTGGACGGCACCACCGGGTACGAGGCGATGCGCCTCGTCAACGGCGTGCTGGTCGATCCCACGGGCCTCGACGCGCTGGCCGAGGTCGAGCGTCACGCGCACGAGCTGTGCGGCACCGACGCCCCCGAACCCGAGGCCGTCGTCCTCGAATCGAAGCGCCACGCGGTCGAGGAGCTCCTGGCCCCCGAGCTCGAGCGCGTCGTCGACCTGGCCCTGCGCGTCGCCGAGACCCGGCCGCTGCACCGCGACCACCCCCGGGTCGACATCCGGCGAGCCGTCGCCGCCCTGGCCGTCGGGTTCGACGTCTACCGCACGTACGTCGTGCCCCGACCGGACGGTGCGTCCAGCACGGTGAGCAAGACCGATCTCGAGCGCGTCGACCACGCGGCGCACGACGCCAAGCAGCGCAGCGACCTCGACCCCCGCCTCATCGACTTCCTCGCCGACGTCCTCACGCTCCGAGCGGTGCACGCCGAGGACGGTCCCACCGACGACGAGCGGGAGCTCATCATCCGGTTCCAGCAGCTCACCGGGCCGGCCACCGCGAAGGGCCTGGAGGACACGGCGTGGTACCGGCTCGGCCGCTTCATCGCGGCTGCCGAGGTGGGTGGCGATCCGCTGCACCCGGCCGTCTCGGTCGACGAGCTGCACGAGGCGTGCCGCCACCGCCAGGAGCGCTGGCCGCACACGATGACCACGCTGTCCACCCACGACACCAAGCGCAGCGCCGACGTGCGGGCCCGGCTCGACGTGCTCAGCGAGCCCACACTGGAACCGTCGTGGCGCGAGCTCGCCGGCCGCTGGCTGCCTCGCCTGCTCTCGCGGTGGCCCGACGACGTCGAGCCCGATGCCACCACGCTGCTGGTCTGCCTGCAGACGCTGCTCGGCGCGTGGCCCATCAGCAGCGACCGCCTCGAGGCCTACCTGGTGAAGGCCGCTCGTGAGGCCAAGCGCCGCACGACGTGGACCGAGGTCGACGATGACTTCGAGCGGGGGCTCGCCGCGTTGGCGACCGTCGCCGAAGACGCTGACCTGACCGACGAGCTGGCCGCGGACGCCGCCGTCCTCGAGCGCCACGGCTGGTGGAACAGCCAGGTGCAGACCGCCATCGCACTCCTCCAGCCCGGCGTGCCCGACGTGTACCAGGGGACCGAGGTCATCGACCTCTCCCTGGTCGACCCCGACAACCGCCGCCCGGTCGACCACGAGGTGGTCGCCGGCGAGCTCGACGACCTCGACCCGACCCGAGCACCGTCGGTCGGACCCATCGCGAAGCTGGCGCTCACCACCGCATGCCTCCGGTTGCGGCGCCGCCGGCCCGAGGTGTTCGGCGCCGGTGAGGCCGGTGCGCACGTCCCCCTCGCGGTGTCCGGCCCCGACGCCGACCGCGTCATCGCCTTCAGCCGGGGCGGGCAGGTCGCCGTGGTGGCCGTCCGGTTCCCGAGCCGCGGCCCCGTCGCCGCCGGGACGATCGTCGAGCTGCCGGCAGGGGAGTGGTCCGCCGTCTTCGGGGGCCGACCCGTCCATGCCGGCCCGGCCGATCTGGCCCGGCTCCTCGGCGACGCGCCGGTCGCCGTCCTGGAGGTCGAACGATGACCCCCCGTTCCCGACGCGCGATCCGACCTCCGATGGTCGATCCGCGCGCGAGGAAGGTGTCGTGATGCGCTTCACGGTGTGGGCGCCGGACGCATCCGAGGTCGCCCTGCACGTCGACGGCACCGACGTCGGGGCCCGGCCCGGCGACGGCGGCTGGTGGGTGGCCCACGCCGACGCGGCCCACGGGTCCCGGTACGGCTGGCGGCTCGATGGCGACGACCCCCGACCCGACCCGCGCTCGCGCTGGCAGCCCGACGGCGTGCACGGGCTCTCCGCGGTCGACGCCGAGGACTTCGCCTGGGCCGACCAGCACTGGCACGGGTTCCACCTGCCCGGCGCTGTGCTCTACGAGCTGCACGTGGGCACCTTCACCCCCGAGGGCACCTTCGACGGCGTCGTCGACCGGCTGCCGCACCTGGTGGCGCTCGGCGTCGACGCCATCGAGCTCCTGCCCGTCGCCGCGTTCCCCGGTCGGCAGGGCTGGGGCTACGACGGCGTGTTCCCGCACGCCGTGCACGATCCCTACGGCGGGCCGGCCGGTCTGCGCCGCCTCGTCGACGCCGCCCACGCCGCCGGGATCGCCGTGGTCATGGACGTGGTCCACAACCACCTCGGCCCCGACGGCAACCACCTCCCCGCCTTTGGCCCGTACTTCTCCGAGCGTCACCACACGAACTGGGGCGCGGCCGTGAACCTCGACGGTCCGGGCAGCGACGAGGTCCGGCGCTACTTCGTCGAGCACCTCACGTCGTGGCAGGAGGCGTACCACCTCGACGGGTTCCGCCTCGACGCCGTCCACGCCCTGGTCGACGACTCGGCCCGGCACCTCCTCGAGCAGCTCGCCGACGAGGTCGCCGCCACCGCCGCCCACCTCGGCCGGCCGTGCTGGCTCATCGCCGAGAGCGACCGCAACGACCCCCGCTACGTGGTCCCCACCTCGGCTGGTGGCGTCGGGCTCGATTCGTCGTGGGCCGACGAGTGGCACCACGCGCTGCACGCCGTCCTCACCGGCGAGACCGACGGCTACTACGAGGACTTCGGCTCGATGGACCAGCTCGTCCGGGGCCTCCAGCAGGCGTGGGTGTACGCCGGCGACTGGTCCGAGCACCGCCAGCGGGTGCACGGCCGCTCGCCCGAGGGCCTGGCCGGCCACCGGTTCGTGATCTCGGTGCAGAACCACGACCAGATCGGCAACCGGGCCACCGGCGACCGCATCGGCCACAGCATCTCCGACGCCCGCCTCCGCGTCGCCGCGGCGCTGCTGCTCACCAGCCCGTTCGTCCCGATGCTGTTCCAGGGCGAGGAGTGGTCGGCATCGTCGCCCTTCCGCTACTTCACCGACCACCAGGACGCCGAGCTGGGCCGGGCGGTCACCGAGGGACGGACGAACGAGTTCGCCCACTTCGGCTGGGACCCCGCCGACGTGCCCGACCCCCAGGACCCGGCGACGTACGAGTCCTCGATCCTGCGCTGGGACGAGGTCGGCGAGCCCGGCCACGCCGAGCTGCTCGAGTGGCACCGCGACCTCATCACCCTGCGCCGCCGGCACCGGTCGCTCACCGACGGCCGCTGGGCCGACCAGCAGATCGACCACGACCCCGACGTCGGCTGGATCCGCATCCGGCGCGGCGACGTCATCGTCGTGGTCAACCTCGGCCCCGTGCCCGTGTCGGTCCCCGTGCCCGAGGGCGCCGCGCTGGCCGACGTCGACGGCCGCGAGATCGCCAGCGGCGTCCAGCGCAACGCCGACGTCGTCGCCCTCGACCCCGACGGCGTCGCCGTCCTGGTCGTCACCCCCGCCTGACGACCCTGCGTTCCGAACGCGCGGATCGACGAGATCCGGTCGATCCGCGCGCAACGAAGGGGTCGTGATCGGTTCCGAGCGCGCGGATCGACGAGATCCGGTCGATCTGCGCGCAAGGAACGGGTTCAGTCCGGTCGGGGCTGGTCCTGGAGGTCGATGGTCAGGCGGCCGTCGATGACCTCGGTGGCGTAGACGCGCAGGCCGGCACCGGAACGCGGGAAGGTCCGGTCGCGGTCGCACGATGCCGGCTGCTGCTCGTCGATGGCGAACAGGTCGACCTCGGGGTCGAAGGTCAGCGTGCACTCGGGTTGGTCGGGCACGAAGGCGCTCAGCGCGATCCATCCCGTCTCCGGGTCGTCGCCCTGGTGGTCGACGTAGATCGACCGGGAGAAGTTCGCCGGGTCCGGGAACAGGATCGGCTGGCCGTCGGTGTCGATGATGCGGGCCAGGTTCTCGGTGCGGCCGGCCTGGAAGCGGTCGTCACCGAGGCGCACCTGCACGTCGCCGCGGCTGGCGAGGTTGGCGACGAGGAACGCCGTGCCGAGGGCGAAGACGACCCCGACCACGGCGACGGCCACCGCGCGCCCGGTGTGGCCCCTGCCGCGCCGCTTGGCGACCGGGCTCATCGGGATTGGCCGGGGCTGGTGGGCATCCTCCTAGTATCCGGCCGACAGCCGCCCCGGCCCAAGCCAGACAAGGGAAGCACGCATGGACCTCCTCGAATACCAGGGCAAGCAGTTCTTCGCCCGCTACGGCATCCCCGTGAGCGACGGCGAGGCCGTCACCACGGTGGACGACGCGGTGGCCGTTGCCGACCGCATCGGCTACCCGGTTGTGGTGAAGGCCCAGGTCCACGTCGGGGGCCGCGGCAAGGCCGGCGGCGTGAAGCTGGCCGACGACGCCGACGCCGTGCGCGAGCACGCCGGCAACATCCTCGGCCTCGACATCAAGGGCCACGTCGTGCGCACGATCTGGATCGAGGTCGCCTCCGACATCGCCGAGGAGTACTACGCCTCCTTCACGCTCGACCGCTCCGCCAAGAAGCACCTCGGCATGCTCTCCGCCGAGGGTGGCGTCGAGATCGAGACCGTGGCCGAGGAGAACCCCGACGCCATCGCCAAGATCTGGATCGACCCCGTGGACGGCCTGTCCGAGGCCGACGCCCGGGACTGGGTCCAGCGGGCCAACCTGAACCCCGACGCGAACGACGGCGCCGTCGACATCCTGCGCAAGCTCTACACGGCCTACTCCGAGGGCGACGCCGATCTCGCCGAGATCAACCCGCTCATCCTCAAGCCCACCGGCGAGGTCCACGCCCTCGACGCCAAGGTCACCCTCGACGGCAACTCCACGTTCCGTCACGAGGACTACGCCGAGTACGAGAAGACCCAGGTGCGCGACGAGCGCGAAGAGGATGCCCACAGCAAGGGCCTCCAGTACGTGGGCCTCGACGGCTACGTCGGCGTGATCGCCAACGGCGCCGGCCTCGCCATGTCCACGGTCGACATCGTCAACCAGGTCGGCGGCAAGCCGGCCAACTTCCTCGACATCGGCGGCGGCGCCAACGCCGAAGTCATGGCCGGTGCGCTCGAGGTCATCAACAACGACCCGAAGGTGAAGGCGATCTTCATCAACATCTTCGGTGGCATCACCAAGGGCGACGAGGTCGCCGACGGCATCGTCACCGCCCTCGGGCGCGTCGACATCGACGCACCGATCGTCATCCGCATCGACGGCACGAACGCCGACGAGGGCCGGGCGATCCTGGCCGAGCACGAGTCCGAGTCGCTCATCAGCAAGCCCACGATGGTGGAGGCCGCCGAAGCGGTCGTCGCCCTGGCCCAGGAGAGGGGTGGCCAGTAATGGCGATCTTCGTCGATCAGAACACCAAGGTCATCTACCAGGGCCTCACCGGCTCGCAGGGGTCCTTCTACGGCCAGCGCAACGCCGACTACGGCACCAAGGTCGTCGCCGGCACGCACCCGAAGAAGGCCGGCACCGACGTCAACGGCGTGCCGATCTACGCCAACGTCGCCGAGGCCGTCGAGGCCACCGGCGCCACGGCCAGCTGCATCTTCATCCCGGCCCCGGGCGTCAAGGACGCCGTCATGGAGGCGGCCGAGGGTGGCGTCGAGTTCATCGTCGTCATCACCGAGGGTGTGCCGGCCCACGACGAGGCCTGGTTCTACAACAAGCTCAAGCGCGACTTCCCGAACGTCCAGCTGCTCGGTCCGAACTGCCCCGGCATCATCAGCCCCGGGAAGTGCAACATCGGCATCACCGCGGGCGAGATCGCCAAGGAACCGTCGGCGGAGGGCCCCAACGTGGGCATCGTGTCCCGCTCCGGCACCCTCACCTACCAGGCGCTCTACGAGCTGAAGCTGAAGGACATCGGCGTGTCGACCTGTGTCGGCATCGGCGGCGACCCGGTCCCGGGCACCAGCTTCATCGACTGCCTCGAGCGCTTCGAGGCCGATCCGGAGACCCAGGCGATCATGATGATCGGCGAGATCGGCGGCTCGGCCGAGGAGGAGGCCGCCGACTTCATCAAGTCCAACGTCTCCAAGCCGGTCGTCTCCTACGTCGCCGGCGTCACCGCGCCTCCCGGCAAGAAGATGGGCCACGCCGGCGCCATCGTGTCGGGCGGCAAGGGCACCGCCGCCGCCAAGCGCGAGGCGCTCGAGGCCGCTGGCGCGCAGGTGGGCAACAACCCCACCGAGGCCGGTGCGCTCATGGTCGAGGTCGTCGACGGGCTCCGCTGAGCCCACGCGCACCGCACGTTCCTTCGTCCTGGTCGACATCCGTGCCACGTGGTGGTCATGGATGTCGGCCGGAACGGTCTTCGCCCGACGTTGGGGCTCGCCGGCCCTTCCTCCATCATGGAGCGAATGCCCCGTTCGTCCCGTGTGATCCTGCTCAGCGCGCTCGTGCTGCTGGCCGCGGGCATCGTCGCGGTGCTGGCGTCAGCGAGCCAGGGTGCGGGTCCCCCCTCGGGACCGGTCGCCACCCTGCCGGGGGTGACGTCGCCCGAGGCCTCCGCTGCGCCCACGTCGACCGCGCCCTCCACCACCGCGGTCCTGGGCTTCCCCGCCATCGCCGATCACGGCGAGATCCGTGCGGTGCGCACCCCGTCGGGCATGGTCCTGCCGGTGCTGGGTGGCGAGCCAGGGGCGTGGAAGGTGCTCACCCCGTGCGCCACCTCGGCGGTGGTGCCCGGTGAGCCGGTGCTGGGCGCGCACGTCGTGCTCGATCCCGGTCACGGCGGCATCGAGCCCGGCGCCGTGGGGCCGAGCGGCCTGCGCGAGGCCGACGTCAACCTCGACATCGCCCGCCGGGTCCGGACGATGCTGGAGGCAGAGGGGGCCACGGTCGTGCTCACCCGGGACGCCGACGTCCGGATGACGCTCGCGACCCGGGCGGCGATCGCCAAGACGATGTCGCCGATCGCCTTCCTCTCGATCCACCACAACGCCGGCCCGATCGGGAAGTCCACGATCCCCGGCAGCGAGCTCTACCACCAGCTCGCCGATCCCGAGTCCAAGCGCCTCGCCGGCCTGCTGTGGGAGGAGATGCAGGCACGCCTCGCACCCTTCGGCACCGACTGGGCCGTCGGCGACGACCCCGGCGCCCGGGCCCGCCGGTCGGCGCGCACCGGCGACGACTACTACGGCATCCTGCGCAACGCCCAGGGCGTGAGCACCGTGCTGACGGAAGCGGCGTACCTGTCCAACCCGGCCGAGAACGAGCTGCTCCTCACCGAGGAGTTCCGCGACGCGGAGGCCCGCGCCATCACCGATGCCGTGCTCCGGTTCGCTCGCACCGACGACCCCGGGTCGGGGTACCGGCCCGTCAAGGAGACCCACGTTCCGGCGGGCGGCGGTGGCGGCAGCGGTGGGTGCGTCGACCCGCCCCTGGCCTGACCGGGTGCCCCCACCCGCTGCGGCCTCCGTGGCACCATGACGGAGGCGGTCGGAGCGATGAGGATCTCGCGCCCATGAGCACCCCCTGCACCACCTGCGGCCAACCGCTCCACGCCGACGACGACCGCTGCTCGTCGTGCGGCCTCCCGGCGTCACCGGCCGGCGACGAGACCGTGTCGCTGCCTGCGGGCGATCCCACGCTCGCCGAGGCCGCACCGCCCTGGTCGATCCCGCTCCGGGAGCCGAAGGTCGCTGCAGCCGTCGAGGACGGTCCCGACCGCCGGCGGCCCGCAGCGTTGGCCCTGCTCGCGGTGGTCGCCATCGGCGCCATGATGCTGCTCGGCGGCCGCGTGCTCGGCGCCGGCGACGACGCCGGGACGGCGTCGGGGGACACGGCCGAGGCCGATCCGGTCAGATCGGACGAGTCCGGTGGGTTCGAGATCGCCCTTCGCCCCACGACGTCGACCACGACGACCGCCCCCACGACCACCACCGAGACCACCGAACCACCGCCGAGCACCACCGCTGCGCCGGCGACCACTGCGGCGCCGGCGCCCACCACGACGGTCTTCGCGGCGCGCACGGATCCGAACGGCACCGGATCGGTCCCGGCGCTGTCGACCAGCTTCCGCGGGTGGCTGGCCCAGCTGACGTCCGTGCCCTACGGCGCAGGGACCGACGGCCTGGCCGACGAGTGGAAGCGCGTCCGCACTGCGGCACCGGGTGCGGTCGCGGCGCGCAGCAACGACTGGGCCGCCTTCCGCGACGGGTTCTGGGTGCTCGTCGAACCGGGCCCGTTCGGCTCCGCCGACGAGGTCCGCTCGTTCTGCGCGTCCGCAGGGCTGGACGGCGACGGCCAGTGCCTCGCGCGCGAGCTGCGCGGCTGACCGGTGTGCGACGGGTGCGCGCCCGCGGATGCACCGGGAGCCCCCGGGCTCAGTCGACGTCACGTCCTCGGCGCCGGTCTGGCGGTGGCGGTCGGGTTGGCCCTGCCGTCCCGACCGGCCTCGGCGCAGGGCTTCGAGGTGCTGCCCCGGTCGGCGTGGGCGGGTGACCTGCCGGCCGGGCCGGTGACCCCCGAACCCGACGTCCGGATGCTCGTGGTCCACCACACGGTGGACGGCAACGCCCACGGCCCTGATGACGTCGTCACCCTGCTGCGCCGCATCCACGCCTTCCACACCGGCCCCGACAAGGGCTGGCCCGACGTCGCCTACAACTTCTTCGTCGATCGCTTCGGCCGGGTGTGGGAGGGGCGGGCCGGCTCCCTCGCCGGACCGGTCGCCGGCGACGCCACCGGCGGCAACCAGGGCTTCGACCAGAAGTGCGCGTTCCTCGGTGACCACCGCACCGAGCCTCCGACGCCCGCGGCGGCCGATGCGATGGCGAACCTGCTCGCCCTGCTCGCCGACCGGCACGCCCTCGACGTCACACCGGGCGCCATGGCCACCTTCGAGTCCCGCGGGTCCAACCTCCACCCCGCCGGCAGCACGGTCACGATCCCGACCATCACCGGGCACCGCAGCGTGTCGCGGACCGCCTGCCCGGGCGACGCCGGCATGGCGCTGGTGACCGACGTGCTGCCGGGAGCAGTGACCGCACGGCGGACGGCAGCGACGACGACCACGGCCTCGGTCCCCGCGACGAACGCCACCACCGAGGCACCCGCCACGTCGGCGCCGACGACCGCGATCACGACGAGCACGGCCACCGGGGTCCCGCTCACGGCGGTCGACGGGGAGGGTGGGTCCGGCGCCGGCTCGAACGCACTTCCGGTGGGGGTCGCCGCCGTCGCTGCGCTGGGGGCGGGAGCGATGGCGCTGCGGGCCCGCCGCGCCGGGCACTGAGCCCGTCTGGGCGCTGCGAGGTGGCTGCTACGTTCCGCCCCTCATGCGAACCGCCGTGCTCGCCTCCGGCAGCGGGACCCTCCTCGACGCGATCCTCACCGACGGCATCCCCGTCGACCTCGTCGTCGTCGACCGTCCCTGCACCGCCACCGAGGTCGCCGAGCGGCACGGCGTGCCCGCCGTGTGCCACGAGCGCACGTCGTTCGGCGCCGACTTCGACCGGGACGCCTACACGGCCGAGGTCACGGCGCTGCTCGTCGACGCCGGGATCGAGCTGGTCGTCATGGCCGGGTACGGCACGGTCTTCGGGGCCGCCGTCCACGCCGCCTTCCCGAACCGCATCGTGAACACGCACCCGGCCCTGCTGCCGTCGTTCAAGGGCTGGCACGCCGTGGAGGCCGCCCTCGACTACGGCGTGAAGGTCAGCGGCTGCACGGTGCACGTCGCCACGCTCGAGATGGACGCCGGCCCGATCCTCGCCCAGGAGGCCGTGCCCGTCCTGCCCGACGACACCGCCGCCGAGCTGCACGAGCGCATCAAGCAGGTCGAGCGCCGGCTGTACCCCGACACCATCCGGGCCGTGCTCGCCGATCCCGGCATCCTCGACCGGTCCCCCCGAACGAACGCATCATCGAAGGAGTCCGCATGAGGGCCTTCCTGTCCGTCTACGACAAGACCGGCGTGGTCGACCTGGCCCGGGGGCTGATCGAGGCCGGGTGGCAGCTCGTCTCCAGCGGCGGCACCGCTGCAGCCATCAGCGACGCGGGGCTGGCCGTGACCAGCACCGAGGACGTCACCGGGTACCCGGCGATCCTCGGTCACCGGGTGGCCACCCTGCACCCGAAGATCCACGGTGCGATCCTCGCCGACCCCCACGACCCGGAGCACCAGGCCGACCTCGAGACCTACGACATCGAGCCGTTCGCGCTCGTGGTCTCGAACCTCTACCCCTTCGGTCGCCCCGAGGCCGCCGGGGACGCCGGCGGACGCCGCCTCGCCGAGGGCGTCGACCTCATCGACATCGGCGGTCCGGCGATGGTGCGGGCCGCGGCCAAGAACCACGCCAACGTCGGCATCATCGTCGACCCGGCCGACTACGACGTCGCGCTCGTCGAGATCCGGCGTGACGGGCAGCTGGGCGACGACACCCGACGCCGTCTGGCGCGCAAGGCCTTCGCCCACACCGCCGCCTACGACGCGGCGGTCGTCTCCTGGTTCGACGAGACCGCTCCGGCCGACAGCGACGAGGCCGACGCCCTCCCGATCACCGTGCACCTGGCCCTCGAGCGCGTCGACGAGCTCCGCTACGGCGAGAACCCCCACCAGCGGGGGGGTCGGTACCGGGAGGTCGGCCGCTCGTCGTGGATGGACGGCATCACCCAGCACTCGGGCCTGCCGCTCAGCTACCTCAACCTCTTCGACGCCGACGCGGCCTGGAACCTCGCCCACGACCTCGCCCAGGTGTCGCCCGGCAAGGCGGCCGTGGCCATCATCAAGCACGCCAACCCCTGCGGTGCGGCCGTTGCCGACACGCTCGAGGAGGCCTACCGGCTGGCCTTCGAGTGCGACCCGCGCTCGGCCTTCGGCGGCATCGTCGCCACGAGCGAGGCCGTCGACGACGCCACGGTCGAGCGGATGGTCGCCGCGGCCCAGGCCGACGTGGTGATCGCGCCGGGCTACGACGACGGCGTCGTGGAGGCCCTCATCGCCAAGCGCAAGAACACGCGGATCCTCACCGCACCGGCGCCGGGCCAGCCCGGCCTCGCCCTGCGCCAGCTGAACGGCGCCTGGCTCGTGCAGGAGCCGCACCACTTCCTCTCGGCACCGGAGGACTGGCAGGTCGTCACCGAGCGGCAGCCCACCGAGGCCGAGCTGGCCGATGCGGCCTTCGCCTGGCGTGTCGGAGGCTGGGTGAAGTCGAACTCGATCGTGCTGGCCAAGGACGGCACGGCGTGGGGGATCGGCGCCGGCCAGCAGAACCGGGTCGAGGCCGGCGAGATCGCGGCCGCCAAGGCCGCCGGTCGGGCCGAGGGCGGGGCGTGCGCATCGGACGCGTTCTACCCGTTCCCCGATGGCATCGAGGCCGCCGCCGCAGCCGGCGCAGCCGTCATCATCCAGCCCGGCGGGTCGGTCCGCGACGACGAGTGCATCGCCAAGGCCGACGAGCTCGGCGTGGCCATGGTCTTCACCGGCGAGCGGCACTTCCTGCACTGACCCGTCCCCTCCCCGTTCCCTGCGCGCGGATCGACCGTCCCCGGTCGAATCGCGCGTGAGGAACGGATCGGGCGGCGTCAGACTGCGCGCATGGTGGGACGTCCGTACGACGACGAGCAGGACCTGGCCGCGGTCACGCGCATGTGGCGCGAGGTCGGCTGGATCGACGGCAGCGACGGCCAGGCCGCCGGGCTGCGCACGTTCCTCGGCATGGGGCGCGGGCTGGTGGCCGACGTCCGGGGTGAGGCCGAGTGCCTGGTGCACCGGAGCACCGGGACCGTCCGCCACACGCGCACCGACCTCCCGCTCTGCGCCATCTCGGCGGTCACCACGAGCCACGTCGGCCGTCGACAGGGCCTGGCGTCGGCCCTGATCGCCGAGGCGCTGGCCGAGGCGGTCGAGGAGGGGGCCGCGGTGGCGTCGCTCGGGTTCTTCGAGCAGGGCTACTACGACCGGTTCGGCTTCGGCACCGGTCCCTACCAGCACCGCCTCAGCTTCGACCCGGCATCGCTGCAGGTGCCCGTCCCGGACCGGCCGCCGGTGCGGCTCGGCGCCGAGGACCTGCAGGAGGTGCACGCCCTGCTCTGCCGGCGACACCGCGACCACGGCAGCGTCGTGCTCGACCCGCCGGAGTGGCTGGAGCCGGAGTGGTCCTGGCTCGAGAACCCGTTCGGACTCGGCTTCCGGGCCGACGACGGGAGGCTCACCCACGCCCTGGTCGGCTCGGCCAAGGACGAGCACGGCCCGTACGTCATCGACGTCCTGGCCCACGAGGAGCCCCACCAGGTGCTCGACCTGCTCGGGCTCGTGAAGGCACTCGGGGACCAGGTCAACCGGGTGGTGATCAGCGACGAGCCCGCCGGGATCCAGCTGCAGGACCTGATCCGCGAACCGGCCCGCCAGCGCCGGGTCGCCCGCCTGGCCGGCGGCAGCGGGGCGCTGCACGAGACCATGGCCGATCAGCAGGACCGCATCCTCGACCTCGGCGCGTGCGTCGCCGCCGTCGAGGTGCCGGCCACCGTGGCCTTCGGCCTCCGCCTGCGCGACCCGATCGCCGACTTCGGGGCCTGGGCCGGCATCGGCGGCGACCACACCGTCCGCCTGGGTCCGATGTCGTCCGCGTCGGCGGGGATCGACGTCGGACTCCCCGTGCTCGACGCCTCCGTCGGGGCCTTCACCCGCCTGTGGTGGGGCGTCCGACCGGCGTCCAGCCTGGCGCTGACCGATGACCTCCACGGCCCAGCCGACCTGCTCGACGCGCTCGACGAGGCCTTCCGGCTGCCCACGCCCCGGGCCGGCTGGATCTACTGATCGGATCGGCGACGGCTGCCCGATCGCAATCGGGCGTTCCGGGCGAGATCCGCGAGAATGCGGGCGTGACCGCACAGCTGCTCGCCGGGGCCCCCGTGGCCGAAGCCGTCCTCGACGAGGTCCGCACCCGCGTCGCCGCCCTCGGTGAGCAGGGCAAGACCGTCGGCCTCGGCACCATCCTGGTCGGTGAGGACGAGGCGTCGGCCGGCTACGTGCGCAAGAAGCACGAGACGTGCGCGACGGTCGGGGTGCAGAGCCACAACATCGAGATCGATGCCGACGAGGACCCCCAGGCCCTGCTGGACGCGGTCGACCGCTTCAACGCCGACCCCGCCGTCGACGGCTACCTGATCCAGTACCCGGTGGCCGACGGCTTCGACTTCGACGCCGCCGTGAACCGCATGGACCCGGACAAGGACGCCGACGGCCTGCACCCCCAGAACCTGGGTCGGCTCGTGCTGCAGCAGGACGGGCCCGTGCCGTGCACGCCCGCCGGCATCCGGGCGATGTTCGTCCACTACGGCGTCGACCTGCGCGGCAAGGACGTGGTCATCGTCGGGCGGGGGCCCACCCTCGGCCGGCCGCTGTCCTTGCTGCTCACCCTCAAGGGCGAGGGCGCCAACGCCGCCGTCACCGTCGTGCACTCGGCCGTCCCCGACATCTCGGTGCACACCCGGCGGGCCGACGTCGTCATCGCCGCCGTCGGCTCGCCGTCCATCGTCACCGCCGACATGGTGAAGCCCGGCGCCGTCGTGGTCAGCGGCGGGATCTCCTGGGAGGGCCGAAAGCTGCTGCCCGACGTGGACGAGGACGTCAACGACGTGGCGTCCTGGGTCACCCCCCGGCTCGGGGGCGTCGGTCCCACCACGGTCGCGATGCTCCTGCGCAACACGGTCACCGCGGCCGAGGCGGCCCACGCCAGGAGCGGGTCGTGACCCGCATCGTCGACCTGCTCGCCGCCGGGCCGACGATCTCCCTCGAGTTCTCCCCTCCGAAGGACGACGCCGCCGAGCAGCAGCTCCTCGGGGTCGTCGACGAGCTGGCGGTCATCGAGCCGTCGTTCACGAGCGTCACCTACGGCGCCCTCGGCTCCACCCGTGAGCGCACCCGCGACGTCGTCGTCGAGCTGAACCGCCGACACGACTTCCCGACCATGGCCCACCTCACCTGCGTCGGCCACACCAAGGACGAGATCGTCGACCTGCTCGACACCTACGCCGACGGCGGGGTCCAGAACATCCTCGCCCTCGGCGGCGACCCGCCCGACGACGGCGCGCCCGGCGGCGACTTCACCCATGCCATCGAGCTGGTCGAGCTGGTGCGCGACCACCCGGGCGGGTTCAGCGTCGGCGTCGCCGCCCACCCCGAGAAGCACCCCCGGTCGCCCTCCATGGAGACCGACCGGCGGTACCTGGCGGAGAAGCTCGCCGCGGCCGACTTCGCTGTCACCCAGTTCTCCTGGTCGGTCGACCCGTACCGCCGGCTGCTCGACGAGCTCGCCACCCACGACTGCCACAAGCCGGTGATCCCCGGCGTGATGCTGTTCATCAACGTCCACTCGATGCGCCGGATGTCGGAGCTCAACGACACCACCATCCCCGACGAGCTCTGGGACCGCTGCCTCGCCGCCGACGGCGACCCCCGGGCGGTCCGCCTGCTCGGCACCGAGGTCTGCACCGAGCTGTCCAGCCAGCTCCTCGACGCCGGCGCCCCCGGCCTGCACCTGTACACGATGAACCGCTCGGTGGCGGCCATCGACCTGGTCCAGCGCCTGGGCCTGGCCCCCACCGCTTCCTGACGCGCGGATCGACCGCTCGCGGTCGATCCGCGCGCACGGAACGAGGATCGGGGTCGGCTTCGCTGTCAGGGGGGCCGCGTAGAGTTCGTCCCATGTCCGACGGCCCCGCCCCCGGTGACGAGCCGCGCCGGCGGTCGACGGCCACGTCGAACTTCGGGGTCGGCAAGCGCGAGGGGCACGACGCGTCGGCGTTCTACGCCCGCTTCGTCCCACCGGCCCTCAGCGACGACGGCCACGTCAACCCGCCCAAGGCCACCGACGAGATCTGGGTGGGGGACTCCCGCGACATGGACTCCTTCGGCGACATCGCCGACAGCTCCGTCGCCCTGGTGGTCACGTCGCCGCCGTACTTCGCCGGCAAGGCCTACGAGGAGGCCCTCGGCACCGATGGCATCCCGGCCGACTACCTCGAGTACCTCGGGATGCTCCGCGACGTGTTCGCCGAGTGCGTCCGCAAGCTCGAACCCGGCGGGCGCATCGCCGTCAACGTCGCCAACCTGGGGCGCAAGCCGTACCGGTCGCTGTCCTCCGACGTCATCGCCATCTTCGAAGAGCTCGGCCTGCTGCTCCGCGGCGAGATCATCTGGCAGAAGGGCAAGGGCGCCGGGGGCTCCTGCGCGTGGGGCAGCTTCCAGAAGCCCGCCAACCCGGTGCTGCGCGACGTGACCGAGCGGGTCATCGTGGCCTCCAAGGGCCGCTTCGACCGCGCCGTCGACGCGAAGGACCGGGCCTCGGCCGGCATGCCGAGCACCGGCACGATGACGGTCGACGACTTCCTCGAGGCCACGCTCGACGTGTGGGAGCTCGCACCCGAGAGCGCCAAGCGGGTGAACCACCCGGCGCCCTTCCCGGTCGAGCTGCCCGCCCGGCTCATCGACCTCTACACCTACGCCGGCGACCTCGTCCTCGACCCGTTCATGGGTGCCGGCGCCACGGCCGTCGCCGCCGCCCGGTCCGGTCGGCACTTCGTCGGCTTCGACACCGACCCCGCGTACGTCGAGGCCGCCCTCGCCCGCGTCCGGGCCGACAGCACCGAGGGGCTCGAGGTCGAGGTCCCGCCCGGCACGCTCCGGCTGCCCGACGATGCACCGGCCGCGGAAGCGCTGCGGGCCGGCCGCAAGGCCACCGACGTGGCCACGCGCCTGCTGGCCGAAGCGGGGTTCGTCGACATCGACGACAAGCGCACCGCCGTCCGCGGGCTCGGCGTCGAGTTCGACCTGGTCGCCACCGACACCACCGGCCAGCGCTGGCTCGTGACCGTGGCCGGCACGTTCACGCCGTCGCCGTCGGGTCTGCGCCGCTCCGACGTCCTCTGGCGCACCCTCGCCCAGGCGGCGGTCGTCCACGCCGCCGACCGCCCCGAGCGGGTGCTGGTCCTCACCACCGAGCGCCCGGCTCGCAGCACGACCCAGGCCAAGGCACTCGACGCGATGATCGGTCACGGCATCGACGCCGTGGTCGAGCTGGCTGCCGACGGGGCGGTCGACGAGCTGCGGTCGCTGCACCCGGCCTGACGCCCGGTGGCCGACACCCGGACCACGGTCTCCGAGCTCGCCACCGCGCTCGGCATGCTCGTGCACGGCACCGTCAGCTGGGCCGTGCTCCAGCGCCCGTCCGAGGTGCTGGTGGGGCCCGATGCGTGGGACCAGCTCGAGCACGGGCTGCACGACCCCGCCCTCCACCGCCTCGCCGAGGCCGCCTTCGCCAACGGCACCGCGTTCGCCGAGCACGCCGAGGGTCTGGGCGGTCGCCGCCCGGCTCGCATCGAGTGGACCGGGGGGCACCGGCCGCCGGGCGACCAGGTCATCCCGGCCGACCTGCGGGTCGACCGCGTCTACCTGGTGTCGTGCAAGTACCTCTCCAAGGTCCTGCACAACGCCGCCCCCGCCCGGGTCTTCGACCACCTCCTCAAGTCCACCCACGCCCACGACCGGGCGGACTGGTACGGCCAGGTCGCCCCGGCCGCCCACCGAGACCTCGCCGCCGTCGCCGCCGCGGCGGTGGGTTGCCCGTTCCCTGTCGATCCGCGCCAGGCCGATGCCACCGAGCGCCGCCGGTTGCGCGACGCGCTCCGGGAGCACGGCCGGGCGTGGCCGGACGCCGCGCGGGAGCCGTACCGCCAGATGTGCGTCGAGGTGAGCCAGGCGTCGGCGGAGCGGTGGCGCCGGTCCGCGGGGTCGACGGCGGCTCGCGAGCAGCTCCTGTGGCGGCTGCTGCGGCTCGCGTCCGCGCCGTACTTCGTCCTCGGCGCGGCCCGCGACGACGTGATCCGGCTGCGCATCGACACCCCGTGGGACTGGCGCCAGCGCCACGAGCTGCGCGCCTTCGACATCGAGCCCGACGACGCCGGCCAACCCCAGGTCCGCTGGGCGGCGACGGTGCTCGATCGCCGGACGGGCGCCGACGTCGTCGTCGAGGGCCACGTCGAGATCCGCTGGAGCCACGGACGCTTCGGTGGCCCGCCGGAGGCGAAGGTCTACCTGGACACCCCACCCGCCGAGGTGCCCGGCTACGTGTCGCTGGCCTGACCGCTACGGCAGACCGGCACCCGGCACGTCGACCTCGATCGCCTCGATCCGGCCGGCCCGCGCCAGGCGGGCGCCGACGGGCTCGCTGTCGAAGGCCGTGCAGACGTAGAGGGTGCGGCGTTCCGGGCCGCCCAGCATGCAGGCGAAGGGCTGACGCTCGTCGCTGGTGCGGACCTCGTCGAGCACCTCGCCCCCCTCCGCGACGCGCAGGACCTGGTGGCTGATCGGCGAGGCCATCCAGATCGCGCCGTCGGCATCGAGGCAGATGCCATCGGGGACCGCCCCCCGGACCCGAGCCCACTCGCGCCGGTCGCGCAGCGAACCGTCCTCGGCGATGGTGAACGCCGTCAGGTACCCGCTGAAGGACTCGCCGACGACGAGGGTGGTGCCGTCGGGCGTGATCACGCAGCCGTTGGGGAAGAACAGCTCGTCGGCGACGACCCGGGCGTCGCCATCCGGCGTGACGAGCACGAGCGTGGTCGTGCACTGATCGGCGTCCGCGTCGTGGAGGTCGAAGCCGAAGTTGCCGACGTAGGCGTTGCCGCGGGCGTCCACGACCATGTCGTTGCAGTGGAAGGGCGCCAGCGCGCTGAGGTCGGCGACCTCCTCGGTCCGGCCGTCGCGGACGGCGAGGAGCCGGCGGTCGACCATCGACACGACGAGCAGCGTGCCGTCCGGGCGCCAGCCGAGCCCCGACGGCTGACCGGGCACCTCGACGACGACCTCGGTCTCGTCGGTGGAGGGGTCGAAGGCCAGGACCCGGTGGTCGTGCATGTCGGAGAACCAGAGCCGGCCGTCGTGCCAGCGGGGACCCTCGGCGAAGCAGAGACCGTCGACCACGGGCACGAGGGCTGTCACGCCGCGGAACCTAGCCCTCGCCGTCGGCCCACCGGACGAGGACCGCGGCGTCGGCACCGAGGCGACCGGCTTCGCCCGGGGCGATCCAGGCCGTGCCGGTGCGCGGGATGCGTCCGAGCGCCTCCACCTCCCACGCGCCCGGTGCGACCTCCCGCACCGGCCGGACCGGCGCGCCGACGACCCGCTCGGCCGCCGCCAGCACGTCGTCGGACCACATCGGGTCGCCGCCGTCGGGCACCGGGACCACCGGCAGCGTCCACCCGGCGAGGCCGTTCGGCCGGGCGAGCACCCGACGCCGATCCGGGGCCGGCACGACGAGGCGGAGCAGGGTGCGGGCCACCCGGCGAGCGTAGGCAGGGGTGTCGGGGGCGGGTGGCAAGGGGCACCCGAGAGAGATAACGTCCGTTACCAGTTCCGAGATTTCCACATTCCACAGGGGGATGACACCACCGTGCAGGCCTACGACAAGATCTACATCGATGGGGCATGGGTGGACTCCACCGGCTCCGACACGCTCGAGGTGTTCGACTCCACCGACGGCTCCAAGATCGCCACCATCCCGAGCGGCACCGCCGAGGACCTGGACAAGGCCGCCAAGGCCGCCCGGGCCGCCTTCGACGGCTGGGCCGCCAAGTCCACCGAGGAGCGGGCCAAGTACTGCACCCGCATCGCCGAGGGCCTCGGCGCCCGCATGGACGAGATCGCCACCGTG
>Ga0208490_100191_pt1 | contig 49929 bp, 50 predicted proteins | sample SubbioAug_CSWold_FD_184818 | JGI IMG/M metagenome (GOLD analysis project Ga0208490, IMG submission 184818) | Serpentinite rock and fluid subsurface biosphere microbial communities from McLaughlin Reserve, California, USA - CR11Aug_CSWold (SPAdes) | ecosystem: Environmental > Terrestrial > Deep...
GCGAGCTCGAGCTCGCGGCCAAGCTCGAGCGCCGCCAGGGCTCCAAGGAGCTGGTGACCGCCGGCTCCAGCGCCCCCACCGCCTGGGTCCCGCCGGACCCCGACACCCTCGGCGCCACCCGCCGCCAGTTCCTCAACCGGGGCATCGTCGGCTTCTTCGTGGTCGGCCTCTCCGGCTTCGGCGCCGCGTGCATCGCCTTCCTGTGGCCCCGGCTCGCCGGAGGCTTCGGCTCGGTCATCGACGTCGGTGACGTCAGCGACGTCATCACCGACATCCGCGCCAACAACGGCTTCCTGTACCAGCCTGAGGGTCGCATGTGGCTCACCGAGTACCCCACCGGGGCGCTCGAGAAGGCCCGTGCCGTCTACTCCCCGCCGGAGCTCGCCGGCATGGAGGCCGGGGTGGTCGCCCTGTACCAGAAGTGCCCGCACCTGGGGTGCCGCGTCCCCGAGTGCGTGACGTCGCAGTGGTTCGAGTGCCCCTGCCACGGCAGCCAGTACAACCAGGTCGGCGAGAAGAAGGCCGGCCCCGCCCCCCGCGGCCTCGACCGCTTCGCCATGAGCGTCTCCGGCGGTCGCCTGTCGGTCGACACCGGCACCATCATCCAGGGCCCCCCGATCGGCACGAACACCACCGGCCAGGAGGCCGAGGGCCCGAACTGCATCGGCGCAGCCTCCCACTGAGAAGAGCGACCGCTTCCCACCATGCCTGATCTGACCCCCGCCCTCTTCGCCGCGAGCACCGTGCAGGTGATCGGCCTCGTCATCGCCCTCCTGGCGGTGCTGGCCGTGATCGTCTACGCGGCGTTCAACATCCGCGCCGGTCGCGACGAGGTGGGCGCCGAGCTCGAGCTCGCCGCCAACCTCAAGCCCTACTACGACGACGACGAGCTCGAGACGAAGAAGCTCGACCGCGCGCTCACCGCCGGCCTCGCCGGACTCGTCCTCGTGGGCGTCGGCCTCCCCGCCTACTGGCTGGCCGAGCCGGGCCGCCAAGAGGGTGCGGTGGCCCAGTTCGCCCGCGTCGCGGTGTCGCGCGGCGAGGAGCTCTACACCGCGGGCGCCCAGTGCAACGCCTGCCACGGCCCCGACGGCGTCGGCGGCGTGGCCTCGCACACCATCCTCGACGCCGACAACGAGTTCGTCGCCCAGGTGAACTGGCTCGCCCCCGCGCTCGACACCGTGATGCAGCGCTACGACGAGGAAGAGGTGTACTTCATCCTCGAGTACGGCCGGCCCTTCTCGCCGATGCCGGCCTGGGGCGAGGGCGGCGGCGGCCCGCTCACGGAGCAGCAGCTGGAGAACCTCATCGCCTACATGCAGTCGATCACGATCTCCCACGAGGAGTCGGTCGAGGTCGTCGAGGCGAACCTGCGCACGCAGCTCGGTCTCGGCGAGGACGAGGAGATCGACTACACCGACCTCGCCACGGGTGAGGCGCTGTTCAACCTCGGGCGCGAGGACGGCTTCGCCGGTGGTGCCTACGCGTGCGGCCGCTGCCACACCCGGGGCTGGTCCATCGAGACGGCCAGCGCGGCGCCGGCCGACGCCGACCTCGACCTCTACGTCGACTACGCCGACGGCTCCGGCGCCTACGGCCCGCAGCTGCGCAACGGCATCATCCCCCGCCAGTTCGCCAGCGTCGAGGACCTCGTCGCGTTCCTGCAGCTCGGCGCCGAGCGCGGTGCCCCCTACGGCCTCAACGGGCTCTCGGGCGACGGCATGATGCCGGGCTTCGGCGACAACCCGAACACCGAAGTGGCCGAGGACGGGATGCTGTCGCTCGAGATGATCACCGCCATCGCCCGCTACGTGGAGTCCCTGGAGGACGGGCAGTGATGCAGACCCTGAACGTGCTCGCGGGGATCGCCTGGGATCCCACCATCCGGGGTCTCCTCTCCGTCGGCGTCGGCGTCGTCGTGCTGATGGGTTCGGTGTACCTGCTGCTCGCCACCAACACCGGCAACCGCCTCGGCTTCCTCCTCGCCCTCACCGGCTTCTTCGGCTGGATGGCGATCATGGGCGTGGTCTGGTGGATCTTCGGCATCGGCATGCTGGGTGCGGCTCCTTCCTGGGACGTCGTCGAGTACAACGCCGGCGACGTCCAGCAGGCGGTCACCGAGCGGGTCACCCAGCTGCGCCTCGACGCTCTGCCCCAGGACGACGACGGCGTCGACTACGAGGCGATGTCCACCCTCGCCGAGGAGGACCCCGACCGATTCCTGGAGGTCAACGAGCAGTTCGAGGAGGACAGCAACGGCTGGCGCTGGCTGCCCGCCGCCGACCCCGCTCGCGGCGAGGCCGAGGCCACCGTCGCCGACAACCTGCCCGAGTGCGCCACGTGCAACTTCGGCATCGAGAGCCCGGCGGACTACCTCGTGCTCGGCGCCTTCGAGGTCGGCGGCAAGGAGGGCCTCCCCGCGGACCCGAACCGCCTCGATCGCATCAAGGAACAGGTCGTCTCGGCCCTCACCATCACGCACCCCGAGCGCTACGTCGTGGTCCAGGTGCAGAGGGTGATCGAGCAGGAGGTCGAGCCCGGCCAGGCGCCCCCCACCCCGGAAGTCGATCCCGACGAGCCGGTGATCTCCGTGGTCATGCTCCGTGACATCGGCGATCGCCGCTTCCCGGCCGCGATGATCACCATCGGGTCGACGCTGATCTTCCTGCTGCTGTGCTGGGTCCTCCACCAGCGCGAGCGCATCCTCGAGGCGAACCTCGCCCACGCCGAGGCGGTGCGCTCCGGGACGGCCCGCCCCGAGCCCGTCCGCACCGGAGCCGGCGTCTAGGCCATGGGCCAGTACCTCCCGCTCGTCGTCCTCATGGTGCTGGCCGCGCTGTTCGTGGCCGGCAGTCTGGCGACGTCGCGGCTGGTGGCCCCCAACCGCAAGACGGTCGCCAAGCTGGCGCCCTACGAGTCGGGCATCGTCCCCGCGCGCGAACCACCCGAGCGCTTCCCGGTGAAGTTCTTCCTCGTGGCGATGTCGTTCATCGTGTTCGACATCGAGATCATCTTCCTGTTCCCCTGGGCGACGATCTACCGGCAGCTCGGCGCGTTCGGCCTGTTCGCCATCCTGCTGTTCTCGCTGCCGATCCTGATCTCGCTCGCGTACGAGTTCAGCAAGGGCGCTCTCGACTGGGGCACGGTCAAGGGGGTGGCGCACGCCGATGCCGAGGGCATGCTGTCCCCGGAGCGCACCTCCACGTCCACCGTGCGCCGCGTCGGTCTCGACGGCCGGCCCGTGGGCACCAGCGACGCCGCCTGACACGAGAGCGAAGGAGTCCCCATGGGCTGGCAGCTCGACCAAGGCCTCGAGGGCCTCGACCACAACGTGATCACGGCCCGGGTCGAGGACCTGGTGCAGTGGGCGCGCAAGTCGAGCCTGTGGCCGGCGACGTTCGGGCTGGCCTGCTGCGCGATCGAGATGATGGCCGCCGGCGGCGCGCACTACGACATGTCCCGCTTCGGCATGGAGGTCTTCCGCGCCTCGCCCCGCCAAGCCGACCTCATGATCGTGGCCGGCCGGGTCAGCCAGAAGATGGCGCCCGTGCTGCGCAACGTCTACGACCAGATGATGGAGCCCAAGTGGGTCCTGTCGATGGGCGTGTGCGCCAGCTCCGGCGGGATGTTCAACAACTACGCGATCGTGCAGGGCGTCGACCAGATCGTGCCCGTCGACGCGTACGCGCCCGGCTGCCCGCCCGGTCCCGAGACGCTCATCCACGCCATCAACACGATCCACGAGAAGATCCAATCCGGCGAGCTCCTGCGCCGGCGCGAGGAGACCGGCGCCGGCGCCGGCATCCAGCTGCCCCAGCGCGACGGCCAGACGGCCGCCGACGTCCCGGTGTCGCTCGGGGCGTCGTCGTGAGCGACGCCACGCCCGAGCTTGACGATCACGAGGGCGTCGTCGAGCCCACCAGCCCCGAGCCCGAGCAGCGCTACGGCCAGTCCGTCACCTGGTCGCGCGGCCAGGCCGTGCTCCACGTCGACCGGTCCGACCTGCTCGACCTGGTCCGCCGCCTGCGCGACGACGAGGAGTTCAACGTCTGCGTCGACGTCACCGCCGTGGACTACCTCACCTACGCCCCGCCCCGCGAGGTGCCCGAGGGGTTCACCCCCGAGCGCTTCGAGGTCGTCGTCGGGCTGGTGAGCCACGCCCGCGACGAGCGGCTGCGCCTCCGGGTGCAGGTGCCCGAGGACGACGCCGTCGTGCCGTCGCTCTTCGACGTGCACCCCGGCACCGAGGCCTTCGAGCGCGAGGTCTACGACATGTTCGGCATCCGCTTCGACGGCCACCCCGACCTGACCCGCATCCTCATGCCCGAGGACTGGGAGGGCCACCCGCTGCGCAAGGACTACGCGATCGGCCGCATCCCCGTGCAGTTCAAGGGCGTGGTGAACGAACGATGAGCACGCACTTCGCCGAGAACCCGGCCTTCACCAACGAGGGCACCCAGGAGCTGGGCGAGCGCGGCAGCCGCGGCGCCGCCGAGCTGCTGCGCGAGCTGGGCGCCACGCTGCGCCTCTCCGAGGCCGCCGCCGCCGCCCTCGCCGACGAGGAGGTCGGCGACGACCAGACGATGATCCTCAACATGGGTCCCCAGCACCCGTCGACCCACGGCGTGCTGCGGCTCATGCTCGAGCTCGAGGGCGAGCGCGTGCTGCGCACGAAGCCGATCATCGGCTACCTGCACACCGGCATGGAGAAGACCGGCGAGGACCTGACCTACCTGCAGGGCCCCACGAACGTCACCCGCATGGACTACGCGGCGCCCCTGTTCAACGAGCTCGTGTTCTCCCTGGCCACCGAGACGCTCCTCGGCATCGACGAGGACATCCCCGAGCGGGCCCAGTGGATCCGGATGCTCATGTGCGAGCTCAACCGGATCACCTCGCACCTGCTGTTCATGGCCACCAACGGCATGGACGTCGGCGCGGTCGGGATGATGATCTACGGCTGGCGCGAGCGTGAGGAAGGCCTGCGCCTGCTCGAGAAGATCACCGGGCTGCGGATGAACCACAACTACATCCGCCCCGGCGGCGTGGCGGCCGACCTGCCCGACGGCTGGCGCGACGACGTGCTGCACCTGCTCGACTACCTGCCGGCGCAGCTCGACGAGTTCGACGTGCTCCTCACCGGCCAGCCGATCTACCGCGAGCGGCTCCAGGGCGTCGGCGTGATCACCGCCCAGGAGGCCATCGCCCTCGGCGCCACCGGCCCGATCCTGCGTTCGACCGGCGTCGCCCGCGACCTGCGCAAGGACGAGCCGTACCTGCGCTACGACCAGGTCGACTTCGACGTGCTCGTCGGCAGCTACGGAGACAGCTTCGACCGCTACGCCATCCGCCTCAACGAGATCCGCGAGTCGATGCGCATCGTCCGCCAGATCCTCGACCAGATGCCCCGCGGCGACTACCGGATCCAGGACAAGAAGGTCACCCCGCCGCCACGGGCCCGCATCGACGAGTCGATGGAGGCGCTGATCCACCACTTCAAGATCTTCACCGAGGGCTTCAAGGTCCCCGCCGGTGAGGTCTACGTGGCGGTGGAGAGCCCGCGGGGCGAGCTCGGCTGCTACCTGGTGTCCGACGGGTCGTCGAAGCCGTACCGGATGCACATCTCCGGGCCCAGCTTCCGGAACCTGCAGACGCTCCCCCACATGATGCGCAACGGCCTCATCGCCGACGCCGTGGTGAACATCTCCTCGGTCGACCCGATCATGGGCGAGGTCGACCGCTAGCTGTCACCGGCGGACCGAACGCGCCGATCGGCGCGCCGACGACGTGCTCGGCACCCCCGTCGCGCGGCCCCGGGTCGCCCCCTGACCGAGCCCAGCCCGGGCTGCAGTCAACGGTTCAGGGGGAGCCCAGCCCGGGCTGACCGTCGGGAGCTGCCAGCCCGGGCTGCCGTCGACCGTTCCGGTGGATCCCAGCCCGGGCTGGAGTCGCCGGCGCCGGCCGTCAGCCGGCTGCGAGCAGGACGACGCCGGCGAGCGCCGCACCCGCGCCGGCCAGCTGCACCGGGCGGAGGCGCTCGCCGAGCACCTGCCAGGCCAGGCCGGCGGTGACCACCGGGTAGAGCGACGCGAGCACGGCGGTCACGCTGACCAGGTCGCTCTGGCTGGCGACGGCGAAGGCGGCGTTGGCGCCGACGTCGAACGCGCCGATCACGGCGAGCGCTGGCAGGTCGCCCCGCTCGACCACCACGCCGCCGCGGCCGAGGCGGACGAGCAGTGCCGCGCCGAGCAGGACCACGCTCGTCGCCCGCATCGTGGCCAGCACGGCGACCACGTCGGCGACCCCGCCGCCCTCGCTGCCCTCGGCGAGCACGACGAGCACGACGCCGAAGCCGGTGGCCGCCAGCACCGCCAGCAGCAGCGCCCGGGCGCCGCCCCGCCCCTCGCCGCGCAGCTCCGGCCCGGACGCCAGCACGACGCCGACGAGGGCGACGGCGATGCCGCCGAGGCGCAGCGCGCCAGGCTCCTCGCCTTGCACGAGGCCGACGACGACCGGGACCACGACCCCGAGGGCGGCGATCGGGGCGACCACCCCCATGGTCCCGAGGGCGAGCGCCCGGTAGAACGCCCCGAGCGCCACGGGGCCGGCGATCCCGGCCACGACACCGGTCCGCACCGTCGTCGCCGTCAGGTCGGCCCCGAGCCCGACCGCCAGCGGTGCGAGGGCCATGAGTGCGATGGCCTGCGACACCAGCACGACCCGCAGCGAGTCGACCCGCCGGGCCAGGTTCCCGCCCAGGAAGTCGGCGGTCCCCCACAGCGCGCTGGCGAGGAGGGCGAGCGCGGCGGGCATGGGCGGCGCAGGCTAGGGCCCCAGCGCCCCGCGCCAGTCCCAGCCGCCGGCGTCCACCGGTGACCGCCACGTCCGGGTCTGGTCCAGGGCCCAGGTCGCCCACTCGGCGAGGTGGCGCTCGTGATCGAGGACGAAGCGCATCCCGAGGGCGTTGATCGCGAGGCGGTCGGCGAACTCGTACCCGGGACCGTGCTCGGCGGCCATCTCCTCGAGCTCGGCGAGCCGGACCTCGGCGTCGGTGCGGACCTGCTCGAGCGTGGCGCGCAGCTGCTCGAGGTCGCCGCTGTCGGCGAAGAAGACCCGCACCATGCTCTCCATCTCGAGCGTCGGTGCCGCCGACGGCTCGCCGAGCCAGTCGCGCAGCGCCGACCGCCCCGTCCGCGTGATGGCGTACACCGTTCGCGGCCGCTTCCCGGTGCGCTCCTCCGTGGCGCGGGCCAGCCCCGCCGCCACCAGCTTCTTCGGCTCGTCGTAGAGCTTGCGCTCGGTGCGGGGCCAGAACCAGCCCAGGCTGCGCTGCACCTGCTTGGTCAGCTCGTAGGTGGTCCACGGGCGAAGCGCGAGCAGGCCGAGCAGCGCGTAGGAGGTGGTGGTCAGCGTGGGCGAGCGGCGGGTCACCGCGACATCTTGACACAGTGCCTTTGGCAGTATCTACTGAACGCGATGCTGCACAGGGCAGTATCACGAGGAGGAGGACCTTCCATGGACACGATCGTGAAGCACCGCGACGAGGGCGAGCTGACCTGGTTCCTGAACAGCCTCGTGGCGACCAAGGCCGGCCAGCGCGACACCGGCGCCTACGCCGTGATGGAGCACCTGCTGACGCCGGCGGCGAACCCGCCGATGCACGTGCACGACGACGAGGACGAGGCCTTCTACGTGCTCGAGGGCGAGATCGAGCTGGAGGTCGACGGCGAGACCGTGCGGGCGGTGCCCGGCACCTTCGCCCTGGCGCCGAGCGGACGGCCCCACGCCTTCCGGGTGTGCACCCCCACCGCCCGGATGCTGGTGATCACCTCGTCGCGAGCCGGCGCCACCAACGGCGGGGCCGAAGCCTTCTTCCGTGCGGCCGGGACGCCAGCGCTCGCACCGGTGCTCCCGGCGCCCGAGGCCCCGGACCCGGTCCGCCTCAGCCGGCTGGCGGCCGCCCACGGCATCGAGATCCTCCCCCCGCCGGCGCCGTGAAGCTCCTGGTCACCGTCGCCCACCCCGACGACGAGGCGTTCGGCTGCGGCTCGGTGCTCGCCCACGCGCGCGAGGCCGGTCTCGAGACCGTGGTGGCCTGCGCCACCCGGGGTGAGCTGGGGGAGCCGGCTCCCGGGCTGTGCCACGTGCCGCCGGAACCGGAGCAGCTCGGCGCGATCCGGGAGGCCGAGCTGCGGACCGCCGCCGCCTTGCTCGGGGTTCGCCGGGTCGAGCTCCTGGGGTGGTGCGACTCCGGGGTCGACGGCCCGCCCGCACCGGGCTCGCTGTGCGCAGCGCCTGCCGCACAGGTGCAGGCGGCGATCGCCCGGATCCTCGAGGTGGAGCGCCCCGACGTGGTCGTGACCCTCGACGCCAGCGACGGCCACCGCGACCACGCGGCCGTGCGCGACGCCACCCTCGCCGCGACCGCAGCGGTCGACGACCCGCCGGCCGTCTACCTGTGGTGCCTGCCCCGATCCCTCATGCGGGAGCTCACGGGCGTCGCTCACCTGGGTACGCCCGACGAGGAGATCACCCATGTCCTCGACACGTCCCACCTGCTCGACGTGCGGTGGGAGGCGATGCGGGCCCACCGGTCGCAGGTGCCGCCGTACGCCGGGATGCGGCCGGAGCTGCAACGGGCCTTCCTCGGCGCGGACCGGCTGCTGCAGGTGCGCGCCTCCGGACCGGGCACGGCCGCCGGCTGGCCGGGCTGAGGGGGTGGCGCGGAGCCCGGCGAGCCGGATCTGACCCTCCCGGAGGGTGGGCGGTAGCGTGCCCGCCGCGTCCGGCGGAGGCTCTTCGGGCGCTCGCCGACCCTTGTGCCAGGATTCACGACGATGCCCCGGTTCACCGCCGAGAACACCATCCTCGCCAGGGAGATCATCGGCCGGTACCCGCATCCCAAGTCGGCGCTGATCCCGCTCCTGCACCTCGCGCAGGAGCAGGACGGCTACGTCGCCGAGGACGCCATGGTCCACATCGCCGAGCTGGTGGGCGTCACCCCGGCCGAGGTGATCGGCACGTGCAGCTTCTACGAGATGTTCAAGCGTGAGCCCGTGGGCCGGTACCTGGTCAACGTGTGCACGAACATCGCCTGCATGCTCGTCGGCGGCGAGGAGCTGCTACACCACCTCGAAGAGCGCCTCGGCATCCGCCCCGGCGCCACCACGCCCGACGGCATGTTCACCCTCGAGGACGTCGAGTGCATCGCCGCCTGCACCGAAGCGCCGTGCCTCACGGTCAACTACCGCTACTTCCACAGGATCACCCATGACGAGGCCGATCGGCTGATCGAGGACCTGCGTGCCGGCCGCCGGGCCCACGAGATCCCCGCGCACGGAACGCTCGCCCGCGTGCGCCAGGAGATCCCGGCCGAGCACCGGGCCGGCCCCGCCGTCCCCGGCGAGTCCGGCCAGCCCGTGTGGCTGCGGCCGAAGGACACCCCCGCGGAGGCACCGGCATGAGCGAGGCCACCACCCCGCAGGGCGCCGGCACCCGTCGCGAGGTGCCGCTCATGATCACCGGGCGCTTCCGCTACGACGACGCCCACACCATCGAGCGCTACCGCGCCACCGACGGCTACGCCGCGCTCCGCAAGGCGCTGGAGATGCACCCCGACGACGTGCACGCCGAGATCAAGAACGCGTCGCTCCTCGGTCGCGGCGGCGCCGGCTTCCCGGCCGGCGTGAAGTGGGGCTTCTGCCCGCCCGGCGTGTGGCCCCGCTACCTGGTGGTCAACGGCGACGAGTCCGAGCCGGGCACCTACAAGGACCGCCTCCTCATGGAGCGCGACCCCCACCAGCTGATCGAGGGCGTGCTCATTGCCGCCTACGCGGTCGGCTGCGCCCAGGCGTTCCTGTACGTCCGCGGCGAGATGGCCCTGGCCCAGGAGCGCATCGCCCAGGCCCTCAACGAGGCCTACGCGGCCGGCCTCGTCGGCAAGGAGATCCTCGGCACCGACTTCTCCTGCGACATCGTCCTGCACTGGGGTGCGGGCGCGTACATCGTCGGCGAGGAGACGGCCCTGATCGAGTCGCTCGAGGGCAACCGCGGGATGCCGCGGCTCAAGCCGCCGTACTTCCCGGCGGCCAAGGGCCTCTACATGCAGCCGACGATCGTCAACAACGTCGAGACGCTCGCGAACGTGCCCTGGATCATCCGCAACGGCGCCGACGCGTACGTCTCCTACGGCGCCGAGAGCTCCCGTGGCACCCGCATGTTCGCCGTCTCCGGACATGTGAAGAAGCCCGGCGTGTACGAGGTCGAGTTCGGCACCACCACCTTCCGCGAGCTCATCTACGGCACCTGCGGCGGCATCCGCGGCAACCACACGCTGAAGGCCTTCATCCCCGGCGGCGCGTCCGCCCCGTGGTTCTACGAGGAGCACCTCGACCTGCCCCTCGAGGCCGGCGCGGTCGGCGCCGCCGGCTCCATGCTCGGCTCCGGCGCCATCGTGGTCATGGACGACACCACCGACGCCGTGAAGGCCGCGTGGCGGGTCGTGCGGTTCTTCGCCCGCGAGTCCTGCGGCAAGTGCACGCCCTGCCGCGAGGGCACGAGCTGGCTCGAGAAGGTGCTGCGCCGCATGCTCGACGGCCACGGCCGCCCCGAGGACATCGCCCTGCTCCTCGACCTGTGCGACAACATCTCGCCGAGCATCGCCTGGCCGCCGAAGCAGACCACGATCTGCCCGCTCGGCCCCTCGGCGGTGAGCCCGATCGCCAGCGCGATCATGCGGTTCAAGGACGAGTTCCAGGCCTACTGCGGCGGGGGCGACATCCCCACCTCGGTGACCATCAACGGCAAGGCCTACCTGCCGCCGGAAGGGGCGCCGGCCGGTGTCTGACGAGACGACCACCTCCGTGAAGATCACCATCGACGGCAAGGAGGTCGAGGCCGCCGAGGGCGAGCTGGTGATCGCGGCGGCCGAGCGCCACGGCACCTACATCCCGCGCTTTTGCTGGCACCCCCGCATGAGCCCGGTGGGCATGTGCCGCATGTGCCTGGTCGAGATCGACACCGGCCGGGGACCGGCGCTGCAGCCGTCGTGCATGATCCCGGTGAGCGACGGCATGACCGTCTCCACCGACTCCGACGTCACCAAGAAGGCCCAGGAGGGCGTGCTCGAGTTCCTCCTCGCCAACCACCCGCTCGACTGCCCGGTGTGCGACAAGGGCGGCGAGTGCCCGCTCCAGGACCAGGCGTACAGCCACGGCCCCGGCGAGTCGCGCTTCGTCGAGGAGAAGGTCCACTTCGAGAAGCCCATCGCGATCTCGCCGCTGGTCGACCTCGACCGCGAGCGCTGCATCCTGTGCGACCGCTGCACCCGCTTCGCCGACGAGGTGGCCGGTGACACGCTGATCCACTTCATCGACCGCGGCGCCCAGACCCAGGTCAACACCTTCCCCGACCACCCCTTCGCCTCGTACTTCTCGGGGAACACGGTGCAGATCTGCCCGGTCGGGGCCCTCACCTCGAGCGCCTACCGGTTCAAGGCCCGCCCCTGGGACCTCGAGCAGGTGGAGTCCACGTGCACCACGTGCTCGGTGGGCTGCCGGGTCGCGGTGCAGTCCAGCCGCAACGCCGTCGTGCGCTACCAGGGCGTCGACGTCGACGCCGTCAACTGGGGCTGGCTGTGCGACCGCGGCCGCTACGACCACGAGGGCCTGCACCACGAGGACCGCCTCGGCACGCCGCTCGTGCGCGACGGCGACGCCCAGGTCCGCACCACCTGGTCCGACGCCCTCGGCCGCGCCGCCGGCGCCATCCGGGCCGCGCTCGACGGCACCGGTCCGGCCGGCGTCGGCGTCGTCGGCGGCTCGCGGCTCACGAACGAGTCGGCGTACGCCTGGGCCAAGCTGGCCAAGGGCGTGATCGGCACCGACAACGTCGACTGCCAGCTCGGCGACGGCCTGCCCGCCGAGGCCGTGCTCGGCCTGCCCCGGGCCACCATCGACCAGGCGTGCACGCCGGGCGGCACCGTCGTGGTCGTCGGGGTCGACCTCAAGGAGGAGCTGCCGGTCCTGTACCTGCGGCTGCGCCACGCGGTGCTCGAGGACGGCGCCACGCTCGTCGAGCTCGTGCCCCACCGCACCGGCCAGAGCGCCCTCGCCGCCCACTCGCTCGTGCACGCGCCCGGCGCCGTCGCCGACGTGGTCGCCCAGCTCCTCGCCGGCCAGCCCGCCGACGCCGGAGGCCTGCCCGCCGCCACGCTCGCCGCCGCCGGCGAGGCCCTCCGCCGGGGGCCGGTCACGGTCGTGCTCGGCCGCGGCAACCTGGCCGACTCCGCCGATCTCGTCGGCACGGCGGCCGTGCGCCTGCGCGACGGCCTCGACGACGTGCGCTTCCTGTCCGGCCTGCGCCGGGGGAACGTGCACGGCGCCCTCGACGCCGGCCTCGCCCCGGGGATCCTGCCCGGGCGCATCGCGCTGGACGACGGCCGCTCCGTCCTGCAGGACCGCTGGTCCACCGTCCCCGCCGACCGTGGCCTCGACACGGCCGGGATCCTGGCGGCCGCCGCCGACGGCAGGCTCGACGTCCTGGTGCTCCTCGGCGCCGACCCGCTGGCCGACTTCCCCGACCACGACCTCGCCCGCCGGGCCCTCGCCGGCGCCCGCACCGTCATCGCCGTCGACACGCTGCCGAACCTCTCGGTGAAGCAGGCCGACGTGGTCCTGCCCGCCGCCGGCTACGCCGAGGTGTCCGGCACCACCACCAACCTCGAGGGCCGCGTCAGCCGGCTCTCCCAGAAGGTCACCCCCCCCGGCACCGCCCGCGCCGACTGGGTGATCGCCGCCGAGCTCGCCCTCCGCCTCGGCGACGACCTGCGCCTCGAGTCCCTCGACGACATCCTCGCCGAGGTCGCGGCCATCGCCCCCTCGCATGCCGGCCTCACCCTCGAGGCGGTCGGCATCGACGGCGTCCTCGTGCCTCTCGCTCGCCCCGACGGCGCCGGGGCCGATGCCCGAAGGGCGGTCGACCCCGAGGGCCTCCGGACCGCCGGCGGCACCGACGAGCCCGACGCCGACATCGACCCGGAGGCGGCCGCCGCCGGCGTCGATCGCGACGCGGCCGACACCGCCGAGGGCCGAGCCGCGGCCGAGGTCGAGGCCACCGAGGAGCAGGCGGCCGCCGAGGCCGAGGACGCGTCCGATGCCGTGGCTGGCGACGACGCACCGGTCCCGGAGCCGGCCGCGCCGACGGCGACCCCGCCGCTCGAGTACCGGCCCGCCTCCGTGAGCGTGCCGCCCCTCGGCGGCTACGTGCTGCGGCTGCTCACCAGCCGGCGCCTCTACGACCTCGCCACCGGCACCCAGGCATCGCGCCACCTCGCCGGCCTCGCCGAACCCGCCGTGGCCCACCTGCACCCCCACGACTTCGACCGGCTCGGCGTCACCGCCGGCGGGCAGGTCACCGTGTCGAACCGCGAGCGGGGCCGGGGCCAGCTCACCGTGCCCGCGCACCCCTCCGCCGACGTGCCCAAGGGGGCCGTGCTCCTGCGCTTCAACCAGCGCGGCGGCGCGGCCGCCGAGCTCATCGACGCCGGCGCCGTGGTCACCGACGTCCGGGTGGAGGTGGCCCGGTGATCTACGGCCTCGACCCGCTCTACCTCGACGGCATCGGGCTGGCCGAGGTGCTGATCACCCTTGGCAAGGTGCTCGTCACCTTCCTGATCCTGCTCGTGTCGGTCCTGTTCATGGTCTGGTTCGAGCGCAAGGTCATCGCCGACATGCAGAACCGGATCGGCCCCAACCGGGCCGGCCCGTTCGGGCTCCTGCAGACCCTGGCCGACGGCCTCAAGCTGATCGTCAAGGAAGACCTCGTCCCCGACCGGTCCCGACGCTTCGTGTTCGCGCTGGCGCCGTACCTGTCGGTGATCCCCGCCTTCCTCGTGTTCGCCGTCGTGCCGCTCGGCGGCACCTTCGCCGAGGGCGACACCGGCGTGCTCACCATCGCCGGGCACGAGACCCTCGCCCAGCTCGCCGACCCGCCCATCGGCGTGCTGTGGATCCTCGCCGTGTCCTCGATCGGCGTCTACGGCGTCATGCTCGCCGGCTGGTCGTCGGGCTCGAAGTACCCGCTCCTCGGCTCGGTGCGCGCCACCGCCCAGATGGTCTCCTACGAGGCGGCGATGGGCCTGTCCGTCGCCACGCTGATCATGACCACCGGCGGGCTGTCCACCCGCGGGATGGTGGCGGTGCAGGCCGGCGACGGCTTCGCCGGGTTCGTGCCGAACTGGAACGTGATCCTCACGGGGGTCGTGCCCTTCGCCATCTTCTTCATCGCCGCCCTCGCCGAGACCAACCGGCCGCCCTTCGACCTGGTCGAGGCCGAGCAGGAGCTGGTCGGCGGCTTCCACACCGAGTACTCCTCGATCCGCTTCGGCATGTTCTTCGTCGCCGAGTTCATGCACCCGGTCACGATGTCGGCGGTCATCGTCACCCTGTGGTTCGGCGGCCCCGCCGGCCCGCAGTGGTTCGGCCCGGTCTCGGGGATCGTGTGGCTCCTCGCCAAGATCTTCGTGTTCCTCTACATCTTCGTGCTGATCCGCGGCACCTTGCCCCGCTTCCGCTACGACCAGCTCATGGACCTCGGCTGGAAGGTGCTCATCCCGCTCCAGCTCGGCTGGCTCCTGCTGCTCGCCGCGCTGAACGTGGGTCGCGACGAGGGCTGGAACTACGGCGTCGTGATCGGCGTCGGCTTCTTCGTGGTGGGCGGGCTGTCGTTCCTGCTGCTGAGCCGGGCCAGCGAGGTGTCCCGCCAGCGGCGGGCCCTGGGGGAGGTGGAGGCCTGACATGGGGTACCTCGACGGGTTCCTGATCACGATCAAGAAGACCTTCGCCAAGGGCAGCCAGTCCGGCGAGAACGTGACGTCGCCGTACGTGAAGGACGGCGGCGGCAAGCGGGCGAAGCCGCCCCGCATGCACGGCCGCCACGTCCTCAACCGGTACGAGGACGGGATGGAGAAGTGCATCGGCTGCGAGCTGTGCGCCGGCGTGTGCCCCGCCCGCTGCATCTACGTGCGGGGCGCCGACAACGACCCCACCGACCCGGTGAGCCCCGGCGAGCGCTACGGATTCATCTACGAGATCAACTACCTGCGCTGCATCCACTGCGACCTGTGCGTCGAGGCCTGCCCCACCGAGGCCATCACCGAGAGCAAGCTGTTCGAGTTCTCCTTCACGAACCGCCAGGACGCGATCTACACCAGGGCCGAGCTCGTGGTCGACGACGACGGCAACCCGAGGCACCTGCCGTGGGAGGACTGGTCCGACGCCGAGGCGGCGCACCCCCACACCTCGGCGTGGATGCGGGCCACGGCCTCGAGCGGTGACGCCGACTTCGAGGGCATCGTGTCCTGGGCCGGCGAGCTGGGCTGGGGCGAGCGTGCCCCCGAGCGGGGCCAGGGAGGGGAGTAGGTGGAGACCTTCGTCTTCCTCGTGGCCGGCGCCATCTGCCTGGTGGGCGCGCTCGGCGTGGTGGCGTCCCGCAACCCGGTGCACTCGGCCCTGTCGCTCGTGGCCACCCTTCTCGGCATCGCCGTGCTGTTCGTGGCCCAGGAGGCCCACTTCCTGGCGGCCGTGCAGGTCATCGTCTACGCCGGCGCCATCGTCGTGCTCTTCCTGTTCGTGATCATGCTGCTCGGCGTCGACCGGGCCGAGGACCTGCGCGTCGAACCCATCGTGGGCCAGCGCGCGGCGGCCGGCGTGCTCGGCGTGGCGGTCTTCGCCCTGCCCGTGCTCGCCCTCGCCTCCACCGGCTGGGAGGCCACCGGCGCCACGGGGAACCTCGGCAGCGTCGCCGACGCCGTCGTGCCCGACGTCGAGAGCATCGGCCGGGTGCTGTTCACCCGCTACGTGTTCGCGCTGGAGATCACGTCGATCCTGCTCGCCATCGCCGTCGTCGGCGCGGTCATGCTCGCCCGTCGGGGTCCCCGACCCGCCGACATGCTCGTCGACCTCCCCGCCCCGTCCGCCACGCCGGCGTCGAGCGGTGCCGACGACCTGGCTGCCGTCGACGGCCCGCAGGACGCCACCGCCGGAGCTGTCGACGACGGAGGTGCCGAGTGATCCTCGCCGCGGGCGTCGAGCCCTCCTGGTACCTCGTCCTCGGAGCTGCGCTGTTCGCCATCGGCGCCGTCGGCCTGCTGATCAGGCGCAACCCGCTGGTGATGTTCATGTGCATCGAGCTGATGCTCAACGCCGTGATCCTCACCTTCGTCACGTTCTCCCGCATGCTCGACGACATCGGCGGACAGGCCGTCGTCGTGTTCGTGCTCGTGGTGGCCGCCGCCGAGGTGGTGGTCGGCCTCGGGATCATCGTGGCGATCCTGCGCCGCCGCCCCGATGCCACCGCCGACGACCTGGCCCTCCTGAAGGGGTAGACCCACCATGGAGCTCCTCGACCTCGTCTGGCTCGTGCCTGCCCTGCCGCTGGCCGGGTTCCTGCTGCTCGTCCTCCTCGGCCGTCGCCTCGGCGAGCCGCTGGCCGGCTGGCTCGCCACCGCCATGGTGGGCGGCTCGTTCGTGGCCACCGTGCTCGTCTTCATCGGCCTCGTCGACCGCCCCGAGGAGGAGCGGGCCTACACCCAGACGCTGTTCGAGTGGCTGCCCGTGGGCGGCTGGCAGATCGACGTCGGCTTCTTCGTCGACCCCCTGTCGGTGGCCATGTGCCTGTTCATCACCGGCGTCGGCACGCTCATCCACCTGTACTCCGTCGGCTACATGCACGGGGACGCGGACTACTCGAAGTTCTTCCTGTACCTGAACCTGTTCGTGTTCTCGATGACGATCCTGGTGCTCGGCGAGAACCTGCTCCTCACGTTCCTCGGGTGGGAGGGCGTCGGTGCCTGCTCCTACTTCCTCATCAGCTTCTGGTTCACCGACCCGGAGAAGGCGTCCGCCGGCAAGAAGGCCTTCGTCACGAACCGCATCGGCGACTGGGGCTTCATGGTGGCGATGTTCGCCTGCCTCGCCGCCCTCGGATCGATCAGCTACGACGAGATCCTCGCCGGCGCCGGCGGCCTCAGCAGCACGACCGCCACCCTCATCGCCGGCTGCCTCTTCGTGGGCGCCATCGGCAAGTCGGCCCAGTTCCCGCTCTACGTCTGGCTGCCAGACGCCATGGCCGGTCCCACCCCGGTGTCGGCCCTCATCCACGCCGCCACCATGGTCACCTCGGGCATCTACCTGCTGACCCGGGTGAACCCGATCATCGCCGAGGCCGACACCTGGATCCAGCCCACCATCGCCTGGGTCGGCGCGGGCACGGCGCTGTTCGCCGCCACCATCGCCGTGTCGCAGAACGAGATCAAGAAGGTGCTGGCGTACTCCACGGTCTCCCAGCTCGGCTACATGTTCCTCGCCGTCGGGGTCGGTGCCTACGTGCCCGCCGTGTTCCACATGATCACCCACGCCTTCTTCAAGGCGCTGCTGTTCCTCGGCTCGGGTTCGGTCATCCACGGCATGCACGAGGAGCAGGACATGACCCGCATGGGCGGCCTGCGCAAGTACATGCCGATCACCGCCGCGACCTTCATCGTCGGCTGGCTGGCCATCGCCGGCGTCCCGCCGTTCTCGGGCTTCTTCTCGAAGGACGAGATCCTGCTCTACGCCTGGGCCGAGAACCCGGCGCTGTGGGCCGTGGGCCTCGTCACCGCGCTGCTCACCGCCTTCTACATGAGCCGCCAGGTCTTCCTCGTCTTCTTCGGCGACGAGCGCTTCACCGTCGACGCCCACGGCGACCACCACGCCACCGCCGGCGCTGGCGACGCCGTCGAGGCGCACGACGAGGCCGACACCGGTCTCGACACCGAGGAGGCCGAGGCCGAGGCGCTCGAGCGGCCCGACACGGCCAGCGCGCCCCAGCACGCACACGTCCTGCACGGCGAACCCCACGAGTCGCCCTGGACGATGACGTTGCCCCTCGTCGCCCTCGCCGGCCTCGCCATCGTCGGCGGCGCCATCCAGCTGCCCTTCACCAAGGACCTCCACTTCCTCGCCGACTGGCTCCACCCGGTCCTGGGGGACAACGAGGCCCACATCGACGTCGCCACCGGCACCAAGGTCGGCCTCGCCGTGGTCGCCGTGCTGGCCGGCCTCACCGGGATCGCCATCGCCTACGCCGTCTACCTCAAGAAGGTCCGCGACCCCATCGAGCCGGCGATCCTCGCCGAGGGGTGGCGCTACGACCAGGCCATCACCTCCTTCATGGGCGGTTCGGGCCGGGCCGGCTTCGAGGGCGTCGCCGCCTTCGACCGCACGGTCGTCGACGGCGCCGTCAACGGCGTGGTCGCCACGGTGCGGCGCAGCGGCGGCGGCCTCCGCGGCCTGCAGAGCGGCCTCGTGCGCAGCTACGCCCTCGGCATCTCGATCGGCGCCGTGCTCCTCCTCGCCTACTTCCTCGCGCAGGTCACCTACTGATGCCGACCCCCACCCTGCTCGCCGCCACGGAGGGCGCCTCCCAGGCCGCGGTCACCTTCCCGCTGCTCACCGCGTCGGTCCTCGTCCCCTTGATCGGCGCCGTGGCGCTGGCCCTGCTGCCCCGCACCCGCAGCGAGCTCGTCCGCCCGATCGCCCTGCTGTTCTCGGCCACCACCGGCGCCTTCACGCTCTGGATGCTGGCGGCCTTCGACACCCACGACGGCGGGTTCCAGTTCGAGACCGTGCACACCTGGGTCGAGGAGTTCGGCATCCAGTGGCACCTGGGCGTCGACGGCATCTCGCTGTTCCTCGTCGTGCTCACCGGCGTGCTCTTCCCGCTCACGTTCGTGGCGGTCACCCCCAAGCACGACCCGAAGCCGTACTACGCCTGGCTCCTCCTGCTGCAGGCCGGGTGCATCGGGGCGTTCAGCGCCCTCGACCTGTTCCTGTTCTTCATCTTCTTCGAGATCGTGCTCGTGCCGATGTACTTCCTCATCGGTGGATGGGGCTACGGCCAGCGGATCTACGCCGCGCTGAAGTTCTTCCTGTTCACGATGTTCGGCTCGGCCCTGATGCTCGTCGGCATCCTCGCCCTCGCGTTCCTCCACCGCGACGACGCCGTCGAGGCCAACGCCGCGGCCAGCGACGAGCTCGCCGCCCTGGAGGCCCAGGTCGACGCCAGCGACACCGCGGGCGTCGAGGTGCCTGCCGACGTGCTCGAGCGCATCGAGGAGCTGCGGGTCGAGCTCGACGGCGTCGGCGAGCTGACCTTCGACCTCGTCGAGATCGCCGAAGGCCGCGGCGAGGCGCTGGCCGCCCAGCAGGAGGCCATCGAGGCGGGGGAGGCGGAGGCCGACGACTCCTGGAACCCGCTCGACTGGGGCGCGCCGAAGTGGATCTTCCTCGCCCTGGCGCTCGCCTTCGCCGTCAAGGTGCCGCTGTTCCCGCTGCACACGTGGCTGCCCGACGCCCACACCCAGGCGCCCACGGCGGGCTCGGTGATCCTGGCCGGCGTCATGCTGAAGCTCGGCACCTACGGGTTCGTGCGCTTCGGGCTCTACCTGTTCCCGGACGCCTCGCTGTTCTTCGCTCCGGTGATCGCCACGCTCGGGGTCATCGGCATCATCTACGGGGCCGTCGTCGCCACCATGCAGCGCGACATCAAGCGGCTCGTCGCCTACTCCTCCGTCGCCCACCTCGGCTTCATTGCCCTGGGCACCTTCGCCATGACCCGCCAGGGCATCGGCGGCGGCGTGCTGCAGATGGTGAACCACGGCATCTCCACCGGCGCCCTCTTCCTCCTCCTCGGCATGCTCTACGAGCGGCGCCACACCTACGAGATCTCGGCCATGTCCGGCCTGCAGAAGGCGGCGCCCGTGCTGGCCGGCGTCTTCACGGTCGTGATGCTCTCCTCGATCGGCCTGCCCGGCCTCAACGGGTTCGTCGGCGAGTTCCTGATCCTGGCCGGCGCCTACCTCACCCTGAAGTGGTGGGCCGTGGTCGCCGCCGCCGGCGTGATCCTCGCCGCCCTCTACCTGCTGTGGGCCTACCAGCGGGTGTTCCACGGCGAGCCCACCGAGGAGGACCTGGCCACGCCCGACATGCGGGGCGCCGAGCTCGCCTACATGGCCCCGTTCCTCGCCCTCATCGTCTTCCTCGGCGTCTACCCCAAGCCGGTGCTCGAGCGCATCGAGCCGGCGGTGGCCGCCCTGGTCGAGCACGTCGAGGCGAGCACCGAGTTCGCCGAGCCCGACGCCGCGACCTCGGGCTTCTCCGGCGAGCTCGTCGACAGCCGTTCCCCAGACGAGGGTGACGACCACGGGGAGGGCGAGTGATGCTGCTCGCGAACCTGGCCGGCCTGGCCGCACCGCTGCAGGGCGCCGACGAGGCCTTCGATCCCATCCCCACACCCGAGGTCGAGTGGTCGGTGATCGTCCCGCTGCTCGTGCTCGTGGGCGGGGCGATGGCGCTCATGACGCTGACCGCGGTGAGCCGCCGGCGGGTGTTCGACGGCTTCTACCCCCTCGCCACGTCGGTCACCGCCATCGCCGCAGCGGTGTGCACGTGGCCGATCTGGGAGCGGGTGCAGGACCCCGAGCGGGGACCGTTCACGGCCATCGGCGGCGCCGTCGGCGTCGACGGGTTCTCGGTGTTCATGACCGTGGTCATCTGCGCCTCGGTGGTGCTGGCCGCCCTGCTGGCCGACGGCTACCTGCGACGCGAGGGCTTCGACGGCCCCGAGCTCTACGTGCTCGTGCTGCTGTCGGCGTCCGGCGGTGTCGTGATGTCGTCGGCCAACGACCTGATCGTGCTGTTCCTCGGCCTCGAGATCCTCTCGCTCGCCGTCTACACGCTCGCCGCCATGCACCTGCGACGGGTCACCTCCCAGGAGGCCGGCCTCAAGTACTTCGTGCTCGGGTCCTTCGCCTCGGCGTTCCTGCTGTACGGCATCGCCCTGACCTACGGCGCCACCGGCAGCACCAACATGGTGGAGATCCTCGACTTCCTGTCGTCGGTCGTCCTCTTCGACAACGGCCTGCTCCTCGCCGGCCTCGCCATGCTCCTCGTCGGATTGGCGTTCAAGGTGGCGGCCGCGCCGTTCCACGCCTGGACGCCCGACGTGTACCAGGGCGCTCCGACGCCGGTCGTGGCGTACATGGCCTCGGGCGTGAAGGCGGCCGGATTCGCCGGCATGATCCGTGTGCTCTACCTCGGGTTCGGCACCTACCGCGTCGACTGGCAGCCGGTGATCTACGCGCTGGCGATCGTCACCCTGCTGGTGGGCGCCCTCATGGCGGTCGTGCAGACCGACGTGAAGCGGATGCTCGCCTACTCGTCGATCAACCACGCCGGCTTCGTCCTCGTGGCGGTGCAGGCGGCCAGCGACCGCGGCGTGCAGGCGACGATGTTCTACCTGGCCAGCTACACGTTCCTGGTCGCCGGCAGCTTCGGCATCGCCACCGTCGTGGGCCGAACGGGCGACGCCCGACACTCCCTCGACGACTACCGCGGGCTGGCCCGCGCCCGGCCGGGCCTCGCCCTGGTCTTCGCCCTGCTGCTGTTCAGCCAGGCGGGCGTGCCGTTCACCAGCGGCTTCTTCGCCAAGTTCTACGCGATCGGTGCCGCCGTCGACGCCGGCTCGTACCCGCTGGCGGCCATCGCCATGCTCACCGCGGTGATCGCCGCCTTCCTGTACCTGCGCATCACCGTGTCGATGTTCATGGACGACGTCGAGGACGCCGACGTCCCCGATCGCCGCAGCCTCCCGGTCCCGGTCGGGGTCTCGCTCGCCCTCGTCGCCTGCGTCGTCGTCACCGTGGGCGTGGGCCTCTTCCCGCACGTGCTCACCGGCCCCGCCGGCGACGCCACCGCGGTCCTCGTCAGCTTCTGAGGCGAGGTCCGCAGGCAGTTCCAGGTCACGCTGACCGGTCTCCCGGGTGGGGGTCGGATGATGTCCTCGTCCCGTCCAGCCCGGGCTGTGCTCGACCGTTCCGGTCGACTGCAGCCCGGGCTGCGTCACCGGTGTGATCTGCCCGGGCTGCGTTCGCCCCTTCCCGTCGACTGCAGCCCGGGCTGGGTCAGCGCAGGAACAGCCAGACGGCGACGACGACGCCGAACACCACCACGGTCGAGCGCAGGGCGTCGGGGGAGAGGCGCCGGGCGAGCCGGGCGCCGGCGTACCCGCCCAGCAGGCTGGCCGGCGCCACGATCGCCGCCGCCAGCCAGTCCACCGGCCCGAACAGGGCGAAGGCCACGAGGGCGATGGTGTTGATGAGCAGCGACAGCGCCGACTTCAGGCCGTTGAGCCGTTGCAGGTGGTCGGCGACGTAGATGCCCAGGACGGCGAGCAGGATCACGCCGAGCCCGCCACCGAAGTACGCGCCGTACCCGGCGGCCAGGAACAGGGCCGCGTGCAGCTGCACCGGGTGCTCCGCTGCGCCCTCCCGGGCCCGGGCCCGGGCCCAGACCCCGGCGGCGATGCGGGGCTGCAGCGCCAGGAGCACCGAACCGGTGAGGACGAGGAAGGGCACGACGGCGTCGAACACGGCGTCGGGCGCCACGAGCAGGATCGCCGAGCCGGCGATCCCGCCGGCCGCGGCGGTCAGGCCGAGGGCCCGGAGCCGGTGGCCCTGGTCGGCCAGCTCCCTCCGGTAGGCGGTGGCGGAGCCGAGGTAGCCCGGCCAGACCGCAGTGGTGTTGGTGACGTTGGCGTCCAACGTGGGCAACCCGACGGCCACGAGCGCCGGGAACGAGATCAGCGACCCGCCGCCCGCCACGGCGTTGACCGCACCGGCGAGGAGCCCGGCGACGGCGATCAGGGCTCCCTCGGGGCCCGTCACGGCAGCGTCGTGGGGCGGTGCGGGGCAGGCATCGGCGGCACGGTACCGGCGTCTCCGAGCGCCCTCCGGCACCCCGGGAACCCACCGTGGCGCCGGCGCGCCGGGGTGCCGCGCAGCGGGCCCGTGCGGTCCGATCCGGGCGTTCCCGCGATCTTGGCCGGGTTCTGCGCCGGTCAGTAGGGTTCCGAGCCGTGTCGGAGTTCCTCCGCAACTACTTGACGGTCGCGATCTTCGGCGGGCTGTCCGTCGCCCTCCTCGCGGGCGTGCTCGGGCTGAGCTCCCTGATCCGGCCCGCCCGGCGCCAGACCGGCAAGCACATGAACTACGAGTCCGGCGTCGATCCGGTGGGCGACATGTGGTCGCAGAGCCACGTCCGCTACTACATCTTCGCCCTGATGTTCGTCATCTTCGACGTCGAGGCGGTCTTCATCTTCCCGTGGGCGACGCGGCTCGAGGCCTACGGCGTCTACGGCCTCGTCGTGATGCTCATCTTCGTCTTCATCCTCGCCCTGGGTCTCGTTCACGCGTGGCGCAAGGGTGTCCTGCGCTGGATCTAGGAGAACCCGCATGGGTCTGGTCGAGAGCGGCAAGCTCCCGAAGCCGCTCACGAAGCTGCTCAACGTGTCACGCAAGTACTCCCTCTGGATGTACCAGTGGGGGCTCGCGTGCTGCGCCATCGAGATGGCGGCGGCCATGGCCGGACCCCGCTTCGACATCATGCGCCTCGGCGTGATCCCGCTGCCGGCCTCCCCCCGCCAGGCCGACCTGCTCTGCGTCTCCGGCACGGTCACCGACAAGATGGCTCCGGCCGTGCGGCGCCTGTGGGAGCAGATGCCCGACCCGAAGTACGTCATCTCGATGGGGAGCTGCGCCAACTGCGGCGGCCCCTACTGGGACAGCTACTCGGTGACCAAGGGCGTCGACCAGATCATCCCCGTCGACGTGTACGTGCCCGGATGCCCACCCCGGCCCGAGGCGCTGCTCGAGGGCGTCGTCCTGCTCCAGGAGCGGATCGCCAACGAGGACATGGCCGAGAAGTGGCGAGGTGATCCGATTGTCGTCGGCTGACGTCGCGGCGCCCGAGGGCGCCGACGCCACGGACAGCGACGAGCGGCGCGAGGTGCTCCTCGGCGAGCTGCGCGACCACCTGGGCGACGCCATCGTCGACTCCCACATCAAGCCGGGTCGCCAGCTGTGGATCCGGGTCGACCCCGCGGCCTGGCGCTCCACGTTCCAGCACCTGCGCGACGACCACGGCTTCCACTTCTTCGACTTCCTCTCCGCCATCGACTGGATGCCGTCGCCCTACGGGCGCTACGAGGACGCCGCCGTCGACGAGGTCGACGTCGTCACCCCGGCCTCGGCCACGCCCGGCGCCGACGGGTTCGCCACGGGCGTCGCCGGCGGCGAGACCCGCTTCCAGGTGATCGCCCGCGTCGCCCGGCTGAGCGACGGCGACCTCGGCGTCATCGTCAAGGCCGACGTGCCGGCGGTCGACGGCGATCCCAACCGGCCCGGCGCGGTCGAATCGATCGCCGCCCTCTACTCCGGCGCCGACTGGCACGAGCGCGAGACGCACGAGATGTTCGGCATCGGCTTCGACGGCCACCGCTACCTCGAGCACATCTACCTGCCCACCGGCTTCGAGGGGCACCCGCTGCGCAAGGACTACCCCCTGCTGGCCCGCGTCGTGAAGCCGTGGCCCGGCATCGTCGACGTCGAGCCCATGCCCGGCGGCGCCGACGAAGAGGAAGGGGAGGAGTCGTGACCCTCACCGAGCCGAGCGAGGCCGAGCAGCTCGCGTACGTCACCGCCAAGGCGGCCGACGCCCGCATCAACGTGGAGCTCGAGACCGAGGAGGGCATGACCCTCAACATCGGTCCGCAGCACCCGGCCACCCACGGCACCCTGCGCATCGTCGCCAAGCTCGACGGCGAGCAGGTGCTCTGGGTCGAGCCGATCATGGGCTACATGCACCGCGGCTACGAGAAGCTGGTCGAGGTCCGCACGTACCCGCAGGTCACCACCCTGGTGAACCGCATCGACTGGCTCGCCGCGTCGTGCAACGAGGTGCCGTTCATCCTCGCCTGCGAGGAGCTGATGGGCATCGAGGCGCCACCACGGGCCCAGTACCTGCGAACGATCTTCCACGAGATGGGCCGCATCGCCCACCTGATGATGTTCCTCGGCGACATGGGCGTGCAGATCGGCGCCCTGACGCCGATGTTCTACGCCATGCGCGACCGCGAGTTCGTCCTCAACCAGACCGAGTCGGTGAGCGGCGGCCGCTTCCACCCGAACTTCAACCGCATCGGCGGCCTCAAGGACGACCTGCCCCAGGGCTGGCTCGACGAGACCATCCGCATCATGCGCACGGTCCAGTCGTTCTGCAACCTGATGGAGGACCTGCTCCTCGGGAACGAGATCTTCCAGCAGCGCACCCGCGGCATCGGCATCATCCCGGCCGAGGTCGCCCAGCACTACGGCCTGTCCGGCGCCAACCTGCGGGCCTCGGGCGTCGACTGGGACCTGCGCCGCGACCAGGACCTGCCGCTCGCGTACGAGCACGCCGACTTCGACGTCATCACCCACACCGACGGCGACTCCTTCGCCCGCACCTGGGTGCGCCTGCAGGAGACCCGCGAGGCGGCCAAGATCGTCACCCAGCTCTGCGAGTCCCTGCCGGCCGGGCCGATCATGGCCAAGGTCCCCCGCATCATCAAGGTGCCCGAGGGCGAGGCCTACGTCGCCACCGAGAACCCGCTCGGGGAGATGGGCTACTACGTGGTCTCCAAGGGAGACCTGGGGCCGTTCCGGGTGCGGGTCCGCACGGCGAGCTTCAACAACATCTCCATCGTGCCGTGGATCCTGCGCGGCGTGTACGTGCCCGACATCATCACGATCCTCGGGTCGCTGTACTTCATCCTGGGAGACATCGACAAGTGACGTTCGGGCTCGAGTTGGCCTACTGGCAGGAGTCGATCCTGCGCAGCCTCGGCGTGCTGGCCGCCGTGCTGCTGCCCGCGGGCACGTTCGTCTACGTGTTCCTCTTCAAGATGGTCAGCTTCATGCAGAGCCGGCTCGGCCCCATGGAGGCCGGCCCCTACGGCTCCATGCAGCTGCTCGCCGAGGTCGGCAAGTTCCTCCAGAAGGAGGACGTGGTCCCCGACCGGGCCGACAAGACGCTGTTCAAGATTGCGCCGTACCTCGTCGTGGGCACCGTGCTGCTCACCTACGTCGCCGTGCCGTTCGGGCCGGACCTGGTGTTCATCGACAACGAGTTCTTCGGCACCGGCATCTTCTACGTGCTGGCCGTGTCGTCCATCTCGGTGATCGGCGTCATCATCGCCGGCTGGGCGTCGGCGTCGAAGTACTCGCTCCTCGGCGGCCTGCGCGCTGCCGGCCAGCTCATCGCCTACGAGCTGCCCCTCGTCCTGTCGGTGATCGGCGTGGTGATCCAGGCCGGCACCCTCGACCTGCAGCGGATGGTCGTGGCCCAGGCCGAGGGCGAGATCTTCGGCTGGGGCGGCATCGGCAACCCGTTCATCCTCACGCAGTTCGTCGGCCTGTTCATCTTCCTGATCGCCCTCCAGGCCGAGCTGGGGCAGACGCCCTTCGACATGCCCGTGGCCGAGTCCGAGGTCGTCGGCGGCTACCACGTCGAGTACACCGGCCTGCGGTTCCTGCTGTTCTTCATCGGCGAGTTCGCCACCGCCGGCGCGTTCTCCGCCATCGCCGCCACCATGTTCCTCGGCGGCTGGTGGCTCCCCGGCCTCGACCTCGACGCGAACTACATGAACGTCGTCGGGCCCCTGGTGCTGCTCGCCAAGATGATGATCTTCGGCGGCCTCATCTTCTTCGTGCGCTTCACGTACCCCCGCTTCCGGGAGGACCAGCTCCAGCGCTTCGCCTGGAAGTTCCTCATCCCCCTGGCCCTCCTCAACATCACGGCCACGGGCATCCTCAAGGTGGTGTTCTGATGCCCAAGCCGAAGCTCCCCGGCGTGGTCTCCGGCCTGAAGGTCACCTTCAAGGAGATGCTGTCGCCGAACGTCACGGTGCAGTACCCCCGCGAGAAGGAGCCGCCCACGGCGCGCGCCCGCGGCGTCATCGCCCTCAAGGAGGAGAACTGCACCGTCTGCATGCTGTGCGCCCGCAGCTGCCCCGACTGGTGCATCTACATCGAGGGCCACAAGGAGAAGGCGCCGCCGCGCCGCCCGGGCGGCAAGCCCCGCACCGTCTCCGCCCTCGACCGCTTCGACATCGACTACGCGCTGTGCATGTACTGCGGCATCTGCGTCGAGGTCTGCCCGTTCGACGCCCTGTTCTGGAGCCCCGAGTTCGAGTACTCCGAGCCCCGCATCGCCGACCTGCTCCACGACAAGGACCGGCTCGGCGAGTGGATGGAGACCGTGCCCGACTTCGAGCCCTACGAGGCCGGCTCCGAGCAGAAGCAGAAGAAGGTGCCGCGCTGATGGCGCAGAACGTCTTCTTCTACGTCATCGCTGCCGTCATGGCGTTCTCGGCCATCCGGGTGGTGACCGTCAAGAACGTGGTGCACGCCGCCATGTACCTGGTGCTCGTGCTCGCCGGCGTCGCCGCCCAGTACATCCTCCTGGCCTCGGAGTTCCTGGCCGCCACGCAGGTGCTCGTCTACATCGGCGCCATCGTCGTGCTCGTGCTGTTCGGCGTCATGCTCACGCGCGCCAAGCTCGGCGAGGAGGTGAACCTGACGAACGACTACTGGTACGTCGGGGCCTTCACCGCCATCATCCTGTTCTCGGTGATGGCCGTGTCGCTGCTCGACCACTTCGGCGACGAAGCCGTCGACCAGGCGAACGCCGAGACCCTCCTGCGTGGCAACACCGAGCAGGTGTCCGACGCCCTCATCGGCGAGTTCGTCGTCCCGTTCCAGGCCGTCTCGGTGCTGCTGCTCGCGGCGCTCGTCGGCGCCATCGCGTTCGCTCGCAGGGACTGAAGGCAGTCATGGACGACCTGATGCTCAACCAGTTCCTGCTGCTGTCCGCGATCCTGTTCTGCACGGGCGTGTACGGGGTCCTGGCCAAGCGCAACGCCGTGCTCGTGCTCATGTCGATCGAGCTGATCCTCAACGCGGTGAACATCAACCTGGTGGCCTTCGGGGCCCACCACGGCACGGTGTCGGGTGCGGTGTTCGCGCTGTTCGTCATCGCCGTCGCCGCCGCCGAGGTCGGCGTCGGCCTGGCCATCGTGCTGCTGATCTACCGGAACCGACGGAGCGTGGACCTCGACGAGGTCGCGCAGATGAAGGGCTGATCCCGTGTTCGCCGCTGAAGCAGCCGCCGGGTACGTCGATCCCGGCTTCCTCCTCGAGCACGCCTACGTCGTGCCGCTCGTCATGGCGGCGTCGTTCGCGCTGACGCTCGCCATCGGCAAGCGCCTCGGCAGGCACGCCTCGTGGATCGGCATCGCCGCCATCGGGTTCAGCTTCCTCTTCGCGGTCGGTGCCAACGTGCAGTGGTACGACTACGTGGAGGACTCCGAGCACGCCGCCGAGGCGGCGGACGGTCACGCCGAGGACGAGCCCGCCGCCGGCGCCGACGAGGAGCACTCGCTCGCCCCGGTCGCCGAGGGCGAGACCGCCGCCGGGCCGATGGCACCGGTCGCACCCGTGGCCGAGGTCGGCGAAGGTGAGGGCGGCGAGGAGGCCCACCTCGAGTTCGAGGTCCAGCCGATCACCAAGACCTGGACGTGGTGGTCCAACGGCACCGTCGAGTTCGAGGCCGGCATGCTCCTCGACGGCATGGCCGTGATGATGCTCTTCGTCGTCACGCTGATCTCGCTGCTGGTGCACGTGTTCTCCACCGACTACGTCGCCGGCGACCGCCGCTACACCCACTACTTCGCGTTCCTCTCCCTGTTCTCGGCGGCGATGCTCGGCTTCGTCATGTCGCAGAACACGCTGCAGCTCCTCACGCTGTGGGAGCTGGTCGGCGTGTGCTCGTTCGTGCTGATCGGCCACTGGTGGGAGGACAAGCCGAACTCCGACGCCGCCCTCAAGGCGTTCCTCACCAACCGCGTCGGCGACATCGGCCTCATCGTCGGCGTGATCATCCTGTTCTTCGCCGCCGGCCAGACCTTCGACATCATCGAGATCAACACCCTCGCCAACGCCGGCGAGATCACCCACACGGCCCTGCTCGTCGCGAGCCTGTGCCTGATCGCAGCGGTGATGTCGAAGTCGGGCCAGTTCATCCTCCACACCTGGCTGCCCGACGCCATGGCCGGTCCCACGCCGGTCTCCGCGCTGATCCACGCCGCCACGATGGTGGTGGCCGGCATCTACATGGTCGCCCGCATGTACGGCGTCTTCTGGAACGGCTTGGTCATCGGCGGCTCCAGCGTCAACGCCCTCGCCGTCGTCGGCGGCATCACCGTGCTCGGCGGCGCCGGGCTGGCCTTCGTCCAGTCCGACATCAAGAAGGTGCTGGCGTACTCCACGGTGTCCCAGCTCGGCTACATGGTCATGGCCCTCGGCGTCGGGGCGTGGACGGCGGCCATGTTCCACCTCTTCACCCACGCCTTCTTCAAGGCCGGCCTCTTCCTCGGCGCCGGCTCGGTGGCCCACGCCGTGCACAGCTTCGACATGAAGAAGGACATGGGCGGCATGAAGCAGTTCATGCCGAAGACGTTCTGGACCTTCGCCATCTGCACGGCCGCCCTGATCGGCATCTTCCCCTTCGCCGGCTTCTGGTCGAAGGACGAGATCCTCGCCGGCGCGAGCCAGCTGGGCGGCGAGGGCAGCTACACCGCCTTCCTCGTCGTGGGCTCGCTCGGCGCGCTCATGACCGCCGCCTACATGACCCGCTGCATCTACCTCACGTTCTTCGGCGAGTTCCGCGGCGGCCACCACGGCATGGACAGCGCCGGCACCGAGGACCACCCCATCGAGGACGTCCTCGAGGCCGACGACTCCGGCCACCCGGTCCACGCCGACCAGGTGGTGGCCGCCCACGGCGCCGACCTCGAGGCCTCCCACGACCCCCACGCCGGCGAGCACGGCGAGCCCCACGAGTCGGGTCCGCGCATCCTGGTGCCGCTCTACGTCCTCGCCGCCCTGGCCGTCGTCGCCGGCTTCGCCAACATCCCCCAGTCCGGGGCCCTCGACTGGGTCCCCGACGGGCTGGCCCTGCAGTTCGAGCACCTCTTCGAACCCCGCGGCGCGTACTTCCCGACCGCCGGCGCGGTCGAGGGCGTCCTCGCCCACCCGAAGTTCGACATCGCCATCGCCCTCAGCTCCACCGTGCTCGGCCTGCTCGGCATCGGGCTCGCCTACGCCTGGTACTTCAAGGGCCTCGGCCCGCACGGCATCACCAGCCGCAACCGCCTCGCCCGCGCCGGGCACACGTTCCTCGTCAACAAGTACTACTTCGACCACCTGTACACCCGGATCATCGCCGGCGGCGTGAAGGGCCCCATCGCCCGAGCCGTGGACTGGTTCAACAACCGGGGCCTCGACGGCATCGTCAACGGTGTCGGCACCACCGCCGTGGCCGGCGGCCGCTTCGTCTACGACCAGATCGACCAGAAGGTGGTCGACGGCGCGGTGAACGGCTCCGGCCAGCTCGCCGAAGGCGGCGGCCAGGTGTTCCGCACCATGCAGACCGGCAAGGTCCAGCAGTACGGGGCCATCCTCTTCGCCGCCACCGTCGTCCTCGCCGGCGTCTTCATCGTCGTCGTCTAGCCCCGCCCCTCGCCCGCAGAGACCAGAGAGACAGCACCGACATGGACTTCATCCAGGACTGGGGACTCACCGCCATGGTGTTCGCGCCGCTCGCCGGCGTGGCGCTGATGTGGCTGTTCCCGCGTGAGGCCGAGGACACCCACAAGCTGCTGGCGATGCTCGCATCGCTGGTCAGCGCCGGCTTCGGCATCGCCGTGCTGGCCGACTTCGACTTCGACCGCACCGGGACGCTGCAGTTCACCCGGGTCGACGAGTGGATCTCGGTCATCAATGCCCGGTACGCCATCGGCATCGACGGCCTGTCCGTGCCGCTCGTCGCCCTGACGCTGCTGATCACGCCGCTGGTCATCGCCTACTCGTGGAACCACTTCCCCGAGCCCCACAACCCCAAGGCGTTCCTGTCGCTGATCCTGGTGCTGCACACCGGCATGCTCGGCACGTTCGTCGCCCAGGACCTCATCCTGTTCTTCGTCTTCTTCGAGGTCGTGCTCCTGCCGATGTACTTCATGATCGGCGTGTGGGGCGGCCCCGAGCGGCAGTACGCGTCGATCAAGTTCTTCCTCTACACGCTGTTCGGCTCGGCGTTCATGCTCCTGAGCTTCCTGGCCATGTTCTTCCTGACCGGCGCCGAGTCGTTCCTGATGCAGACGATCGACGGCGTGCAGGGGCTGCCCGACCTGGTGGCCGGCGCCGACATCGCCCGCACCACCCAGGTCCTGGTCTTCGGCGGCATGTTCCTCGGCTTCGGCGTGAAGGTGCCGATCTTCCCGTTCCACACCTGGCTGCCCGACGCCCACACCCAGGCCCCCACCCAGGGCTCGGTGATCCTGGCCGCCGTGCTGCTGAAGCTCGGCACCTACGGCTTCATCCGCGTCGCCCTGCCCATCCTCCCCGAGGCCGCCGAGGAGTGGGCCCCCTGGATCGGGCTGCTCGCCGTCATCGGCATCATCTACGGGGCCCTGGGCTGCCTCGCCCAGACCGACATGAAGCGCCTCATCGCCTTCTCGTCGGTCTCGCACATGGGCTTCGTGATGCTCGGCATCTCCACGCTCACCGACTTCGGCATGAACGCCGCCGTGTTCGGCATGGTCGCCCACGGCCTGATCACCGGCATGCTGTTCTTCGTCGCCGGCTCCATCAAGGAGCGCTACCACACCCTCGAGATCAAGCGGCTCGGCGGCCTCCTGGTCTCCGCCCCGCGCATGGGCTGGATCCTGGGGTTCTGCACGATGGCCTCGCTCGGCCTGCCCGGTCTCGCCGGGTTCTGGGGTGAGTTCCCGGCCATCCTCTCCGCCTACCAGCCGGCCGAGGGCCTACCGGTGGGGCTGTTCCGCGGCTACATGGTCGTGGCCGCCGTCGGGACCGTGCTCGCCGCCGGCTACCTGCTGTGGCTCTACCAGCGCACCGCCTTCGGCGTGCCCCAGGACGAGTTCGTCGACGACCCCCACATCCACGACGTGTCGACGCCCGAGTGGATCGCCTGGACACCCCTGCTCGCGCTGATCCTCGTGCTGGGCGTGTACCCGAACCTGCTGTTCGAGGTGTCCGACGGCACGATCGTGAACGTGGCGCAGCACATCGCTGCCGCCACCGGGAACTGACGCCGTGCTCGCCGCCGTGCTGGCCCAGGTCGGTGACTTCGTCCGACCTGAGCTCGACTTCCACGCGTTCGGCCCCGAGCTCGTGCTCGTCGGCGCGCTGGTGGTCGTGCTGCTCGTCGACCTCATCAAGCCCCAGGGCGACAACCCCTTCGTGTCGTCGGTGGCCGGCCTCGGCATCCTCGCCGCCCTGGTCCCGGTGATCACGCTCGCCACCGATGGTGCCGACCGCTCCCTCTTCGACGGCGCCTACGTGGTCGACGACTTCTCCCTCGTCCTCAAGGCGCTGTTCCTCGTCTCCGGGTACGTCGTCGTGCTCATGTCCACGAACTACATCGCCGAGGGCGACTACGCCGAGGGCGAGTACTACGTCCTCCTGCTGTCGTCGCTGCTCGGCATGCTGCTCATGACCAGCGCGAGAGACCTCATCTCGGTCTTCATCGCCCTCGAGCTGCTGTCGATCCCGGCGTACCTCCTCGCCGGCTGGCGCAAGCGCGACCTGATCGGCAACGAGGCCGGCGTCAAGTACTACCTGATGGGCGTCTTCGCGTCGGCGGTCCTCCTCTACGGCATGTCCCTGCTCTTCGGCATCGCCGGCGACACCCGCCTGTCGGTCATCGGCGAGGCCATCGCCGGGGGTGCCGGGAACGTCCCGCTCGTCACCCTCGCCATCGTGTTCGTGGTCGTCGGCTTCGCGTTCAAGGTGTCGGCGGTCCCGTTCCACACGTGGGCGCCCGACGTCTACGAGGGCTCGCCGACGCCCATCACCGCGTTCCTGGCGGTCGCCTCCAAGGCCGCCGGCTTCGTCGCCCTGCTCACCGTGATCTTCGTCGCCTTCCCCGAGCGCGGCGACGTGACCCGCCCGCTCATGTGGGTGCTCGCCGCAGCCACGATGTTCGTCGGCAACATGATCGCCCTGCGCCAGACGAACGTCATCCGCCTGCTCGCCTACTCCGGCGTCGCCCAGGCCGGGTTCATCCTGGCCCCGCTGTCCGTCGATTCCGGCCTCTCCCTGCAGGCAGTGGTGACGTATCTCGTCATCTACGCGGCGATGAACCTCGGCGCCTTCGCCGCCGTCATCGGCATCGCCCGCAAGACCCGCTCGGCCGAGATCACCAGCTTCGGCGGCCTGTTCGAGTACGCCCCCGGGCTCACCGTGCTGCTGTCGCTGTTCCTGTTCAGCCTGGCCGGCATCCCCCCGCTCGGCGGCTGGCTGGCCAAGTTCGTGGTGTTCCGCTCGCTCGCCGACGCCAACACCGCCGCCGGCTACGTGATGGGCGCCATCGTGGCCGTGAACTCGGTGATCGCGCTCTACTACTACGCCAACGTGGCGCGCGAGATGTGGATGAAGCCCGTGCCCGACGGCGACCGCTCGCCCGTCGTGGTGCCGTTCTCGATCGGTGCCGCCCTGCTGTTGACCATCGTGCTGACCGTGGCCTTCGGCGTCTCCAACCTCGCCACCCGCCTCGGCGACCAGGCGACGTTGCTGCTCTGATCTCCGTCGAAGGGTTCGTGGAGGGGGCGCTGTACGGCGCCGGCGGCTTCTACGAGACCGGGGGTCGCGCCGGCCGGCGCGGGGCGGCGTTCGTCACCAGCCCCGAGGTCGGACCCCTCTTCGGCGCCGTCGTCGCCGGCGCCCTCGACTCGTGGTGGGAGGCGGCCGGGTGCCCCGACGAGTGGGTCGTGGTCGATGCGGGCGCCGGCCCGGGCACGCTCGCCCGCACGATCCTCGCCGCCGAGCCGGCGTGCGCCGGTGCCCTCCGGCTGGTCTGCGTCGAGCGCACGGCCGCCCAGCGCGAGCTGCACCCCGACGGCGTGACGTCCACCGCCGATCTGCCCGGAGCCGCCGACGTCATCGTCGCCAACGAGCTGCTCGACAACCTGGCCTTCGGGCTCCTGGAGCGGACGCCGGAGGGGTGGCGCGAGGTGCGGGTCGACGAGACCGGGCGGTCCACGCCCGACACCGGCGGGGCCCGCATCCCCGTTGCGGCGCGCGCCGCGGCGTGGGTGCTCGACGCCCGCCGGCGGCTGCGGCCCAGGGGCCGGCTCGTCTGCTTCGACTACGCCGACACCACCGCCGCCCTGGCCGCTCGCCCGTGGCGCGACTGGGTGCGGGCCTTCGCCGGCCACGAGCGCGTCGAGGAGCCCTTCGCCCATCCCGGCTCCCGCGACGTCACCGTCGTCGTGCCGTGGGACCAGCTGCCGGCCCCCGACGAGGTGACCGACCAGGCCACCTGGCTGCGGCGTCACGGCATCGAGGAGCTCGTCGACGAGGGCAGGCGGCACTGGGCCGAGCACGCCGCCACCCCCGACCTGACGGCGATGCGCATGCGCAGTCGGGTCCGCGAGGCCGAGGCCCTGCTCGACCCGGCCGGGCTCGGCGCATTCACCGTGGGGGAATGGCACCGCCCGACCTGAGGCGGTGGCTACGGTCCCGGGACGTGGCGGCGATCATCGAGTGCTCCGAGCTGGTCAAGACCTTCGGCTCGACCCGGGCGCTCGACGGCCTCGAGCTCGAGGTCGCCCCCGGCGAGGTCCACGGGTTCCTGGGCCCGAACGGCTCCGGCAAGACCGTCACCATCCGAATCGTCCTCGGCCTGCTGCGGGCCGACGGCGGTCGCGTGTCGCTCTTCGGTGCCGACCCGTGGGCCGACGCGGTCGCCCTCCACCGGCGCCTCGCGTACGTCCCCGGCGACACCAACCTGTGGCCCAACCTCACCGGCGGCGAGGTCATCGACATCCTCGGCCGCCTCCGGGGCGGCCTCGACGAGCGCCGCCGCGACGAGCTCGTCGAGCGCTTCGACCTCGACCTCCGCAAGAAGGCCCGCACCTACTCCAAGGGAAACCGCCAGAAGGTCGCCCTCGTCGCCGCCCTCGCGTCCGACGCCGAGCTCCTCGTGCTCGACGAGCCGACCGCCGGACTCGACCCGCTCATGGAGGCGGTGTTCCAGGACTGCATCCTCGACGTACGCGACGCTGGCCGCACCGTGCTGCTGTCGAGCCACATCCTCGCCGAGGTCGAGCGGCTCTGCGACCGGGTCACGATCATCCGGCAGGGCCGCACCGTGCAGCGCGGCACCCTCGCCGAGCTGCGCCACCTGACCCGGACCACGGTCGTGGCCGAGACCCGCCGCCCGGTCGCGGCGCTGGCTTCCCTGGACGGCGTGCACGACCTCGTGGTCGACGACGGCCGGGTCAGCTTCGATGTCGACGCCGACGCCCTCGACGCCGCCATCCGCCGGCTCGCCGAGGCGGGCATCACCTCGCTCACCAGCCACCCGCCCACGCTCGAGGAGCTGTTCCTGCGCCACTACGGCGACGAGCTGGCGGAGGCGGGCGTGGAGGTCGTGCCGTGAGCACGCTGCACGGGCTGGGCGAGATGGTGCGCCTCGTCCTGCGGCGCGACCGCGTCCGGCTGCCGGTCTGGCTCCTCGCCCTGGGTGGGGTCACGGCGGCGTCGGCCGTCTCGCTGAAGCCCCTGTACCCGACGCAGCAGTCGATCGACGACTACGCGCGCCTCTTCGGCGACAACCCGGCCCTCGTCGCGTTCGCCGGCCCCGGGTACGGCTTCGACGATCCGAACCTCGGCGTGATCCTGGTCAACGAGACCCAGCTGTGGGCGTGCATCGGCGCCGCCCTGATGAGCATCTTCCTCGTGAACCGCCACACCCGGATGGAGGAGGACGCCGAGCGCTCCGAGCTCCTCCGCGCCAGCGTGGTCGGGCGCCACGCGCCGACGGCGGCGGCCGTGGTCGTCGTCGCCGGCGCCAACGTGCTCCTCGGCGCCGCGCTCGCCGGCCTCTTCGTCGCCTCGGGCTACGCCGTCGTCGGCTCGCTGGCGCTCGCCGCCTCGATCGCCGTGGCCGGCCTCGCCTTCACCGGCATCGCCGCCCTCGCCGCCCAGCTGGCCGGAGGGAGCCGGTCGACCCTCGGCCTGGCGACCGCCGCGCTCGGGGCGGCGTTCGTGGTGCGGGCGATCGGCGACATCGCCGAGCACCCGATCCGCTGGCTGTCACCGATCGGGTGGGCCCAGGGGGTGCGGGCCTTCGCCGGCGAGCGGTGGTGGCCCGTGCTGCTCGCCGTGGCCTTCACCGCCCTCTCGGTGGCGGCGGCGTTCGCCGCCGCCTCGCACCGCGACCTCGGCTCGGGCATCCTCCCGCAACGGCCCGGACCCCGCCAGGCTGCCCGGTGGATGGGGGGCCCGCTCGGACTCGCCGTCCGCCTCCAGCGCGGCGCCGTCCTCGGCTGGGCGATCGGCATCCTGGTCATGGGCGTCGTCTACGGATCCATCGGGAACGACGTCGAGGAGCTCATCGAGGAGAACCCGGCCTACGCCGACTTCCTCGCCCAGATCGAGGGCCACGACCTCACGGATGCGTTCTTCGCCACGGCGACCTCGCAGCTCGCGCTCCTCGGCGCCGGCTTCGCCGTCTCGTCGGCCCTGCGGGTCCGCAGCGAGGAGGCGGCCGGCCGGGTCGAGCAGGTGCTGGCCGCGCCGGTCGGTCGGGTGCGGTGGGTGCTGAGCCACGTCGCCGTCGCCGTCACCGGCACCGTCGCCGTGGTGGGGGCGGGCGGTCTCGGCACCGGGGCGGCATTCGCCGTGGTGACCGGGGATGCCGGCCAGGTCCCCCGCCTCACCGGCGCTGCGCTGGTCACGGTGCCCGCCGTCCTCGTGCTCGCCGGCGTCGCCCTCGCGCTGTTCGGGACCTCGGCCCGCCTCGCCGTCGCGTCGTGGGGCCTGGTCGCCGTGGCCGTCCTGGTCGAGCTGTTCGGCGAGCTGCTCCGCCTGCCCGAGTGGGTGCGGGACCTCTCGCCGTTCCACCACCTGCCCGGCCTGCCCGCGCAGCAGCTGCGGATCCTGCCCGTGCTCACCCTGCTGGTGCTCGCCGCCGCCCTCGCCGCCCTCGGCCTGCGCACCTTCCGCGACCGGGACCTCGCCGTCGGCTGAGCTGGGCCGGCGAGCTGGCGAGCCACCTGCCGAGGCTCGGCACCTCGGAGCGGCTGTCCGCTGGTCAGCCCGGGCAAGAGTCGACCTGTTCGGTCGACTGCAGCCCGGGCAGCGCAGGCTCGTCGCCCTGCCGGTCAGGGTTCCACCGCCACCCCGACGCGAACGGGGTCGAGATCACGAGCGCTGGCGAACTCGACCTGTCGCGCGCCGGCCCCCGGCGCGTGACAGGTCGAGATGGCGGCGACGGTCGCCCCTCGAGAGCTTCGGACCCCTGCCCGTGCGGCTCGCTGGCGCTCGCTCGACCGGCGACCGGCGACCTGCTCAGTCGTCGATCGGGTCCGAGATGCGGAGGCGGTTGCCGTCGGGGTCCTCGACCTTGAGCTCGCGCCCCCACGGGACCTCGGTGATCTCGGCACCGAGCTGCCCGGCCAGCGCGTCCAGCTCGCTGTGGCGGACGTAGATCAGCGTGCCGGGCGTGCCGTCACCGTCGTGCTCGGACAGGTAGATCCGGCCCCGTCCCCGGGCGATGGAGGCGAACGCCGGCATCGCGTCGCCGAAGCGGTGCTCCCACTCCTTGGTGAACCCGAGCTGCGCGTACCACTGGACGGCACGGTCGACGGACACGACCCGCAGGATCGGGATCACCTCCTGGGACACGGCGCAGACGCTAACCCCTGGGGAGGGAGCCGGCCCCGGTCGACGCCGCCTACGGTGGCCGCATGCGCACCGCTGTCACCGAACGCCTCGGGATCGAGTTCCCGATCCTCGCCTTCAGCCACTGCCGCGACGTCGTCGCCGCCGTCACCAACGCCGGCGGCATGGGCGTGCTCGGTGCCGTGGCCCACAGCCCCAAGCAGCTCGAGATCGACCTCGACTGGATCGTCCAGGAGACCAAGGGCAAGCCCTTCGGCGTCGACCTGCTCATCCCGCAGAAGTACGTGGGCGCCGACGACGGCGGCCTCGACTCGTCCTCCCTGCGCGACCTCATCCCGGCCGAGCACCGCGAGTGGCTCGACCGGCTGCTCGACCAGAACGGCATCCCCCCGCTCCCCGTCGACGAGGATGCCCCCAACCGCGACGCCTTCGGGGGCATGCGGGTCGACCCACGCTCGATGGCGCCGCTGGTCGACATCGCCTTCGCCACGGGCATCTCCCTCATGGCCTCCGCCCTCGGCCCGCCGCCGCCCTGGCTGATCGAGCGGGCGAAGGCTGAGGGTGACGTGCCCGTCGCCGCCCTCGCCGGCTCCCTCGAGCACGCCATCCGACACGACCAGGCGGGCGCCGAATTGATCATCGCCCAGGGCACCGAGGCCGGCGGTCACACCGGTGAGGTCGCCACCATGGTGCTGGTCCCCGAGGTCGTCGACGCCGTGCAGGCCCCCGTGCTCGCCGCCGGCGGCATCGGCCGTGGACGGCAGATCGCCGCCTCGCTGGCCCTCGGCGCCGAGGGCGTGTGGTGCGGGTCGGTGTGGCTCACCACGCAGGAGGCGGAAACCTCCGACGTCATCAAGGAGAAGTTCCTCGCCGCCCCGTCCTCGGGCACCGTGCGCTCGCGGTCGCTCACGGGCAAGCCGGCTCGCATGATCCGCACGGAGTGGACCGATGCATGGGAGGCGGCGGACTCGCCCGGCACGCTCGGCATGCCGCTGCAGTCGTTCCTCGTGGCCGAGGCCCAACGCCGCATCGCCCGGGTCGCCGCGAAGGACGAAGGCGCCCGCCGCCTGTCGACCTACTTCGTCGGCCAGATCGTCGGCTCCATGAACACGGTCCAGCCGGCGGCTCGCGTCGTGCTCGACATGGTCGAGGAGTTCATCGACACCGTCCAGCGCCTCGACGGTCTGCTCTCGGACTGAGCTGGGCAGGGAGGCGCATGCGCCTGAGCCTTCGCGAGCACCGCCTCACCATCGGCGGTGTCCCGACCCGCGCCGTCTGCGTCGACGGCGAGCCGGGTCGGGTCCGGTTCCTGTTCCTCCACGGCTTCTCCGACAGCGCCGACTGCTGGCAGCGGGTCCAGCGCCGCCTGGCCGACGCCGGCCACGGCTCGATGGCCGTCGACCAGCCCTCCCATGGCTTCGCCGATCCGCTCGATCCCCACCTGCCCGCCGTCGAGCAGTTCGTGTCCTTCGCCGCGGCAGCGGCCCGCCTGACCGACGACGGCCGGCCGGTGATCGTCGTGGGCAACTCCCTCGGCGGCGCCCACGCCCTGCTCCTCGCCCAGCACCACCCGGAGCTCGTGCACGGGGTCACGGCCATCTCGCCCGCGTCGTTCGACCACCCGGGCTGGTTCCGGGTGCTCGACCTCGAGCGCTTCCGCACCCCGCCCGACCACCCGGTCGCCACGATGGTGCGCCGCACCGTCGCCGGACCGGCGATGCGCGCCGTCGGCTTCGGCCGGCCCACCCGCGTCCCGCGCGGGTTCGTGCGCACCTGGACGCAGCACTGGGACGACCCGATCCGCCGGCGGGCGCTGCAGGAGCTCGCAGCCCGCGTGCCCGAGGAGTACCTGCGCGCCGAGCTGGTCGACCTGTGCGCCATCGAGGTCCCGGTGCTCGCGCTGTGGGGCACCCGCGACCGCCTGACCCTGATCAGCAGCCGGGCGCGCTTCGAGCGGGATTGCGCCGACCTCGAGTTCGTCGCCCTGCCCGGCGTCGGCCACCTGCCCCAGGTCGAGGTGCCCGGCCGCACCACCAAGCACCTGCTGGCCTTCGCCGCCCGGGTCGCCGAGCGGGCCGGCGACGCCGTCGCCGCGTAGCTGGCTAGACCACCGGCGCCTGGTTGGCGAAGGCCAGCTCCCGGTCGGTCTCGCGCTGGGCGTCGTCGAGGGGCCGGGCGCCGCGCAGCTCGTACATCGAGGCGTACTCGGGGCGGACCTCGCCCTGGTCGTCGATCAGCCAGCGCATCGCCAGGCGGCGGGGCACCCGGACCACGTCGACCTCGACGTGGGTGCCGAACACCTTGTCCCAGAACGCCGTGGTCACCCCGTGGTTCTGCAGCGGCGCGTGGAAGTGGTGGATGAAGTGGTGCTTGCGCACCCGGGCCTCGTAGGCGTTGGCGATCGGGTGGCGGTGCGCCCGCCAGTGGACGAGGTCGTAGAAGCCGTAGGCCAGCAGGTAGCCGATGCCGATGCCCCAGCCGAGGTCACCCTGGCCGGCGAGGCGGCCGAGGAACGGGATGAGCCCGAGCGAGAGCAGCACCACGCCGGCCCAGGACAGGTACCAGCTCTCGAGGACGGTGTCCTCGGAGCCGTGGTGGCGCAGGTGCTCGCGAGAGCCGTAGTTCCTCCCCCGCGCCTCGTGGAACGCGAAGCGGTGCAGGACGTACTCCATGAACGTCCACAGCACGGCGCCGAGGGGCAGGCCGAGGACGAGCAGGGCGGGGTCGTGCGGCGTGGGCACGTCAGTCACCTCCGGTGACGGGTCGGGCGAGGGGACCGTCGGCCTCGAGACGGTCGACGCAGCGGTGGGCGGCGGCGAGGGCGGCGGGGTCGGCGCCCCAGCCGAGCAGGAGGGCGTCGAGCACGTGGCGGCCCGTGGTGCGCGGGTCGAGCAGGTCGGCGTCCCACCGCTGCACCACCTGCAGCTGCAGGCAGCCGGTGAGGGCGGCGGCCAGGGCGATGGTCCGCTGCTCCGGCGACTCGCCGACGCGCCCGGCGGCGAGGGCACCGGCGTCGGCGGCGGCGCGCAGCCGGGACTCGGCCAGCGCGAGGAGGCGCAGGGCGGCGGGCACCACCCGGCCGGCCTCCTCCTCGGGGACGCCCTCCCGGTGGTCCGAGAGCAGCAGCAGGAGCAGGCGCATCTCCTCGCGGTGGGTCTCGTGGGCGGTCAGCCAGAACCGGCCGAAGGCCACGACCGGCGCCAGGCGCGCGGGACCGGGCTCCTGGTGGCCGGCGGCGTCGACCTCGCGGCCCAGCACCGCGGCGGACGCGGCCAGGCGCTCGATCGCCTCGCGCTGCACCTCCGCCACCAGCGCGCCCTTCGACGAGAAGTACGTGTAGACGCTGCCAACCGAGGCCCCGACCTCGGCGGCCAGGCGCTGCATCGTGAGGGCATCGAGGCCCTCCTCGGAGATCACCCGCAGCGCGGCCCGCAGGTAGCCCCGGTGACGGGAGAGGCGGTTGCGCTCCCGGGCGCCCGCCGACGCAGCGACGGCCGCCGGGTCGGGCGGGGGGACGGCAGAGAGCTGAGCCACGTTCAGAGTTTGAACGACGTTCAGGTTCTGTGTCAACCCCGGTGGGCGGGGGCTAGCGTTCCGGCGTGGACTTCGACGACGTGATCCGCATCGGGTCGCAGCTCCCCGACGTCGAGGTCTCCACGTCCTACGGCACGCCGGCGCTGAAGGTGCGGGGCAAGGCGTTCTGCCGCCTGTGGGGGGACGGCGAGCACGATCGCCAGGCCGCCGACGACGAGGAGGGCGACGTGCTCGTCGTGTTCGTCGACGTCGCCGAGAAGCGGGCGTGGATCGAGACCTCCGACGGCGCCCTCTTCGACCGACCCCACTACCAGGGGCAGGGGGCGATGCTCGTCCGCCTCGACCGGGTCGACGAGGAGCTGCTGGCCGACGTGCTCGAGCAGAGCTACCGGCGCAAGGCTCCCCGCACCCTCCTGCGCCGCCTGGACGAGCCCGCCTGATGCGGCCCGGAGCGCGCCACCGCAGAGCCAGCGATCTGCGCCGCTGAACGCACCGCCGAACGCCAGCGAGCGTGCCCACCTCGCTCCGGTGATGCTGCGACGCCAGAGCTGACGTGCGAGCTCGCGAAACGCGTCGCTTTGCCGGACGAGGTCGAGTTCGCCATGGCTCGTGATCTCGACCCCGTTCGCGCCGGGGGCCGACGCGTCACGGGTCGAGATCGGGTCCCCGGCGTCCCCGCTCGCCAGGCGCGGCGCGAGGGGCTTCGACGTCCGACGGCATGCGGCGGAACGGGGGCCGTGATCAGGCCGACTGCTTCCAGCGGTTGAAGTACGTGATCTCGCTCGCCGGCCGTCGCGCCGCCGGCGTGAACGACGAACCGGTGTAGAACCCCACCGGCAGCAGCGCCACCTGGGTGACGGAGTCAGGGATGCCGAGCAGCTCGGCGACGGCCCGCTCGTGGACGAGGTGGAAGGTGGTCCAGGCCGAGCCCAGCCCCCGAGCCCGGGCGGCGAGCTGGAAGCTCCACACGCCGGGCGCCACCGAACCGTGGTAGCCGGCGATGTCGGCGTTGGTCGCCCCGGCGGGGAGGCGGTCGAGGCGCAGGGCGATCACCATGGCCGGCACCTCGGCGATGTGGTCGACCAGGTAGGTGGCCGAGTCGATGACCCGCTGCTGGGCGGCGTCGACGGGCGCGGCGGCGTTGGCGGCCAGGTACGGCCGCCCGACGTCCTGGTAGAGCGGCGCGATCGCCGCCTTCAGCTCCGGGTCGTCGACCACCAGCCACCGGTTCCGCTCGAGGTTGCCGCCCATCGGGGCGTGCTGGGCGATGTCGATGCAGTCCAGGAGCAGCTCGCGCGGGACCGGGCGGGTCAGGTCGAGGCGCTTGCGCACCTGCTTGGTGGTGGTGAGCAGGCGGTCGATCTGCTCGAGGTCGAACTCGGCGGCGTCGGTCATGGGTGCAGCCTGGCCGACCGCGGCGCCGGAGGGCTCGCGCTACGGTCGCCGCCGCTCCGCGCCGCGTGCGACGGCCCAGACCCAGGGGGATCGAACGCCATGACCGAGACGCCGACCGAGCCCGGGAGGAACGCCGGGGCCGCCATCGAGGCCCTCGGGGCCGAGGCCCGAACCTTCCCGCCCGGCACCGACTTCCAGGCCCGGGCGCTGGTCGCCGACCGCTCGCTGTTCGACGAGGCCGAGCGTGACCGCCTCGCCTTCTGGGCCCGCCAGGCTTCGGAGCTGCTGACCTGGCGATCGGAGTGGAGCGAGGTCCTCGACTGGCAGCTGCCCTACGCCAAGTGGTTCGTCGGTGGCACCCTCAACGTCGCCGAGAACTGCCTCGACCGCCACGTGGAGGCGGGGCGCGGCGACAAGGTCGCCTACCACTGGGAGGGCGAGCCGGGCGACACCCGCACCATCACCTACGCCGAGCTGCTCGACGACGTGTGCCGGTTCGCCAACGTGCTCAAGGGCCTCGGCGTGGGCAAGGGCGACCGGGTCTGCCTCTACATGCCCATGATCCCGGAGCTGCCGGTGGCGATGCTGGCCTGCGCCCGCATCGGCGCGCCCCACTCCGTGGTCTTCGGGGGCTTCTCGTCCAACGCGCTGGCCGACCGCATCAACGACGCCGAGGCCAAGGTGCTCGTCACCGCCGACGCCGGCTACCGCCGGGGCGAGCCGTCGATGCTGAAGCCGGCGGCCGACGTCGCCCTGGCCGACACCACGAGCATCGAGCACGTGGTCGTCGTCGATCGCTGCGGCACCGGGCCGGCCATGACGCAGGGCCGGGACCGCTGGTGGCACGACCTCATGGCCGACGCCAGCACCGACTGCCCGGCCGAGGCGATGGACAGCGAGGACCTGCTCTACCTGCTCTACACCTCGGGCACCACCGGCAAGCCCAAGGGCATCATGCACACCACAGGTGGCTACCTCACGCAGGTGGCGTTCACGCACCGCTACGTCTTCGACATCCACCCCGACAGCGACGTGTACTGGTGCGCCGCCGACATCGGCTGGGTCACCGGCCACAGCTACATCGTCTACGGGCCGCTCACGAACGGCGTGACCAGCGTGATGTACGAGGGGGTGCCGAACCACCCGGGCCTCGACCGGCTGTGGGACATGGTGGAGCGCTACGGGGTCACGAAGTTCTACACGGCCCCCACGGCCATCCGGACCTTCATGAAGTGGGGTCGCCAGGAGCCCGACGGCCACGACCTGTCGTCGCTGCAGGTGCTGGGCACGGTGGGCGAGCCGATCAACCCCGAGGCGTGGATCTGGTACCACGAGGTGATCGGCGGCGGGCGCTGCCCGATCGTCGACACGTGGTGGCAGACGGAGACGGGCGGGATCATGATCAGCCCGCTGCCGGGGGTGACCACCACCCGGCCCGGCTCGGCCACCCACCCGCTGCCCGGCATCAGCGCCGAGCTGGTCGACGACGAGGGCAACGTGGTCGAGCAGGGCGGCGGCTACCTCACGATCACCGAGCCGTGGCCGTCGATGCTGCGCGGCATCTGGGGCGACCCCCAGCGCTACGAGGACACCTACTGGTCGCGCTTCGAGGGCCGCTACTTCGCCGGCGACGGCGCCAAGATCGATCCCGACGGCTACTGGTGGGTGCTCGGCCGGGTCGACGACGTGATGAACGTCTCCGGCCACCGCCTCTCCACCACCGAGATCGAATCCGCGCTCGTCTCGCACCCGGCCGTGGCCGAGGCCGCCGTGGTCGGCGCCAACGACCCCACCACCGGCCAGATCCCGATCGCCTACGTGATCGTGCGGGGCGACGTCGAGGTCACCGACGACCTCGGCGAGGTCCTGCGCCAGCACGTCGCCGCGGAGATCGGCCCCATCGCCAAGCCGAAGACGGTGGTGCTGGTGCCCGAGCTGCCCAAGACCCGCTCCGGCAAGATCATGCGCCGCCTCCTGCGCGACGTCGCCGAGGGCCGCGACCTGGGCGACACCACCACCCTCGCCGACGCCGGCGTCGTGGACGAGATCAGGACCCGGGCCGCCGGCGGCAGCGAGGAGTAGCCGCGGAGCCGGGCTCAGGCCAGGTTCAGGAGCAGGGAGGCCATCCGGGCGAGCGACTGCTCGGTGGCCTGCGGGGTGAGCTGCGCGTCGTCCAGCCACAGCGACAGGGCGCGCTGGCCGTCGCGGACGTAGAGCGTGGTGGGCGCCCCGTCGGCGAGGCGGACGACGAACGCCTCGTCGCCGACGCCGTGCAGGTCGTCCACCGACAGCACCCAGGGATCGAGCGCGTCGGGTCGGCCCGCGTGGTACGCGGACGCGTCGAGGACGGCACCCTGCAGCGTGGGGCCGGCGTCGTCGTCACCGTCCTCCTCCGCCCCGGCGCCGGCGGAGCCGGCCGCCCGCCAGGTGCACTGCGGGCCGGTGCCGGAGGCCGCCACCGGCTCGCCGACCCCGATCAGCTCGCCGACCATCGGGATCGGCACGACGGCGCACAGGGCGGCATCGGCGCCTGGGGAGGACGGGGTGCCGGCCGCGTCGGTCGTCGGGGTCGCCGGGTCGGGGGCCGGCCCGCTCGGCCCGAGGGCCACGGGAGCGGCGCAGCCCGCCAGCCCCAGGAGGCCGGCGGTGGCGAGGGTCACGAGGCACCGGCCGGTCCGCACGGCGGCGTCCGTACCCCGCCGGTGGCGGGTTCAGCCCGCCGGACCCGCCGGTAGCCTCCGCCCGATGCGCCGCCTGCTCGGCATCCTCGTCCCGCTGCTCGTCGTGGTCGCCGCGTGCGGGGACGACGACGGCGCCACGCCGGCCGCGACGACGGTGGCCGAGCCCGTCGGCGACGGGGCGCCCGGCGACGGAGCGGGCGACGACGCCGCGGACGAGCCGGACGACGCGGCCGGCGGTGCCGCCGGCGCGCCGGCCACCGACCCGCCGCCGGAGGCCACGGTGCCCACCGATGCCCCCGCCGCCGACGGCCCCGACGGCGGCAGCGCCGACGAGGGCCTGGGCGACGCGCTGCTCGTCGCCGACCTCACCCCCGACGCGGAGGTGCCCGGGCCCGGCCAGGCCGGCGCGGCCGGCCGCTTCGAGGCCGAGCTGGTCGGCGGGGTGCTGTGCGTCGACATGGACGTCGCCGGCCTCGACGAACCGGTCAGCGGCGCCCACGTCCACGACGGCGCGGCCGGCACCGCCGGCCCGGTCCTCGTCGACCTCGGACCTCCGGGCGAGGCCATCGGCGGCGAGGCGCGCTGGCGCGACGCCTGCACCGAGGTCTCCGACGAGGTCATCGAGCGCCTGGCGGCCTCGCCCGACCAGCATCACGTGAACGTCCACACGGCCGCCTTCCCGGCCGGCGCCGTGCGCGGCCAGCTCGCCGTGGCCTCGATCTTCGACCGCACGCTCGAGTGATGGCCACTGCTCGCACCTGGGTCGACCCCGGGAACTGGCGCTGGCATGACGGTGCGGTGCCGGTCGGGCGGGCCGTGGTCTTCGATCTCGACGGCGTGCTGAGCGATGCCACCCGCCGCCAGCACTACCTCGAGTGGCCGCGGCGCGACTGGGAGACCTTCTTCGAGGAGTGCGGTGAGGACGAGCTCATCGCCGAGGTCGCCCGGGTCCTCGAGTGCCTCGACCCGGACCTGCGGGTCGTGCTGCTCACCGCCCGTCCCATACGCGTGCAGCCCCAGACGCTGGCCTGGCTGGCCCGCTACGAGCTGCGCTGGGACCTCCTCGTCATGCGGGACTGGGGCGACTACATGGCTGCACCCAGCTTCAAGCGCCTCACGGTCCACGAGCTGCGCGACTACGGGTTCGAGCTGCGCCTCGCGTTCGAGGACGACCAGCGCAACGTCGACATGTTCCACGACGAGGGCGTCCCCTGCGTCTACATCCACAGCGGCTACCACACGTGAGCCGGCGGTCTGCGTGAGCGAGCCGCGCACCGTCCGTCGAGGAGGATCCGCGTCGACGGAGGGCGCGGTCAGCTGGTGGGCTCCTCCGCCGCCGCCAGGGCGGCGGCGGCGGCGGCCAGGAACGACTCCTCGTCGAGGGGCTTGCCGAGCACGGCGTGGCACCCCCGCTCCAGCATCCGCTCGATGCGCAGCGGGCTGGCGGCGGCCGTGGCCATCACGATCGGGATCTCGCGCAGGTCCGGATCCGACTTCATGATCTCGACCAGCTCGTCGCCCGACAGGTTCGGCATCATCGCGTCGGTGATGACGAGGTCGGGGTGCTCGGCCCGCACCAGCGCCAGGGCCTCGGCGCCGTCGGCGGCCAGCAGCACCCGGTAGCCGGCGTCGCCCAGCCAGAACTCCACCAGGCCCCGTAGCGGTGCTTCGTCCTCGGCGTACAGGACCGTGCGTCGGGGGCTCACGAGGGCGTTCGTCCCGGGGCTCGGGGGGCGGGGCCGTCGGGCGGGAACCCGACGGCAGCACGATACGTTCTCTTCCGATGAACGGCGCCCGACCCGGGCGCCCCGGGCGTGCAGGACGAACCACGACCATGCGGAACACCGCCAAGACCGCCATCCTCCTCGCCGGCCTCGGCGGGCTCCTCGTCGTCATCGGCGGTGGGCTCGCCGGCGGGACCGGCGCCTTCATCGGCCTGCTCATCGGCCTCGTGTTCGTGGGCGGCTCGTACTGGTTCTCCGACAAGCTGGCCATCAAGGCCGCGCGGGCGGTGCCGGCCACCGAGGCCCAGCACCCCGAGTACTTCGCCATGATGCGCGAGCTGAGCCAGCTCGCCGGCATGCCCATGCCGTCGCTCTACATCTCGCCGAGCCCGCAGCCCAACGCCTTCGCCACCGGCCGCAACCCCGAGCACGCCGCGGTGGCCGTCACCGAGGGCCTCCTCCACCACCTGTCCTGGGACGAGATCCGGGGCGTGCTGGCGCACGAGATCTCCCACATCGGCAACCGCGACATCCTGATCTCCTCCGTGGCGGCGGCCATCGCCATGGGCATCACCTTCGTGGCCCGCATGGCGATGTGGGGAGCGATGTTCGGCGGCGGCCGCAGCGACGACGAGGGCGGCAACCCCATCGGCATGCTGGCGATGGCGCTGCTCGCCCCCCTGGCCGCCGGCCTCATGCAGATGGCGCTGAGCCGCAGCCGCGAGTTCCAGGCGGACGAGAGCGGCGCCCGGCTCCTCGGCACCGGCGAACCCCTCGCCCGGGCCCTCGAGAAGCTCGAGGTGGCCGCCGGGCGCGTGCCCATGGACATCGACCCGGCGCACGCCCAGGCCTTCATCGTGAACCCGCTCACCGGGCGCAAGGTGCGGTTCGCCGACCTGTTCCGCAGCCACCCCGCCACCGAGCAGCGCGTCGCTCGCCTCCGCCAGGGGACCTGGGCCGGCTGACCCTCCGCCCCCGGGCGGTGTGACGATCCGGTGATGGACGGAGCGCCAGCATCGGCAGGGATCAGCGCGATGCGTGGCGAACCCGTCACGGATGGCTCCCCGACGACGACTGGAAGCGCTCCTCGTCCTCACCGGCGCGGTCGCCGCGGTCGCCCTGCTGCTCGCCGTGCCCGCCCACGGCCAGCTCCTGCCGTCCCCGACCACCACGACGGCGCCCCCACCGCCCACCACAGCGCCCGAGTCGACGACCACGACGACCACCACCACCACCACGACGGCGCCGCCCCCGAGCGCGCCGAGCCCCCTCGCGCCGGCCCCGCCGACCGAGGACCCGGCACCGGCGCCTCCGCCGCCGGGCTCGCAGACCCAGCCCCCGCCCGAGGGCGCCGACCAGGCGCCCCCGCCCGGCGGTGGTGACGGCGGCGCACCGAGCGGCCCCCGGACCATCCCGCCGGAGGCCCAGGCGATCATCGACAGCATCCAGCGGTCGCCCGCCAACAGCTCCAAGGCCCTCCACGACGCCGTGCAGCAGCTGGTCGGTCTCGGCCTGAGCGAGCAGGAGGCGATCCGGATCGGCTTCGGCCGATTCCCGGTCGCCGGCGTCGCCACCTTCGTGCACGACTGGTACTTCCCCCGCTGGGGGCCCGGTTTCCGCTTCCACCAGGGCACCGACGTCTTCGCCGCCCACGGGACCCCGCTGCGCTCGCCGGTCGACGGGACGGTCACGGCCGGCAGCGGCGCCCTCGGCGGCCTCTACGTCAAGGTGTTCCAGCCCGACGGCTCGTACTTCTACATGGCCCACCTCGCCGGCCTCCCCGATGGGTTCGCGAACGGCATGGCCGTGCGCACCGGCGACATCGTCGGCTACGTCGGCGACTCCGGGAACGCCAGGGGCGGCAAGCCGCACCTGCATCTCGGGATCTACACGGCGGCCGGCCAGGCCACCGACCCCAAGCCCGTCCTCGACCAGATGCTGGCCGACGCCATGGCCGCCTTGCCCGGCATCGTCGAGCAGGTCCGGGCCCAGGTCCCGGTCGACGCCCCCACCACCGAGCCCGCCCCCCGGGTGCCCCGCTCCCTGCTGGCCGCCGCCCTGCTGCGACCCGTCGTCGACGGCCGCTCGGTCGCCGGCCTCGACGCCGCGGTGCTGTTCGAGGCCGTCGGCAACCCCTCCTCCGGCGGCCTCGCCGTCGTGGAGGCCGAGGCGACCCGGCTCGCCGGCAGCATCGACTGGGAGGCGCGCGCCGCCCGCGACCGCGCCCGCCGGGAGCTGGTGACCCGGGCCGAGCAGCTGTTCCGGCTCTCCCTCGGTCCGCTCGCCTCGACCTGATCCGGGCGGCTCAGTCCCGGAAGTTCTCGAACTGCAGGGGCACGCCGAAGTCGCCCTCGCGCAGCGCGGCGATGACCTCCTGCAGCGAGTCGCGGCTCTTGCCGATCACCCGCAGCTGCTCGCCCTGGGTCTGGGACTGGATCCCCTTGATCCCGAGGCCCTTGATGAACTTGTTGAGCTCCCGGGCCTTGTCCGAGGAGATGCCGGCCCGCAGGGCGATGGCCTGGCGGGCCGACCCGCCGGAGGCCTCCTCGACCTTCCCCGGATCGAGCACCTTCAGGCTCACCTTCCGCTTCACGAGCTTCTCCTCGAGCACCGTGCGGAGCGCGTGCAGCCGGTCCTCGGTGGCCGAGCGCAGCAGGATCGACTCCTCGCCCTGCAGCTCCACCGAGCTGTCCGTGCCCTTGAAGTCGTAGCGGGTCGCCGCCTCCCGGGCGGCCTGGTCCACGGCGTTGCGGACCTCCTGCACGTCGAACTCGCTCACCACGTCGAAGCTGGGCATGGCGCCCGAGGCTAGCTCTTGACCGGCAGGACATCGTTCCGCTGGGTCGGAGGTCGATGAGCCTGCAGGACATCGTTCCGCTCACGGAGGAGCGTTGCCCGCAGGAGATCGTTC
>Ga0208490_100192_pt1 | contig 49813 bp, 44 predicted proteins | sample SubbioAug_CSWold_FD_184818 | JGI IMG/M metagenome (GOLD analysis project Ga0208490, IMG submission 184818) | Serpentinite rock and fluid subsurface biosphere microbial communities from McLaughlin Reserve, California, USA - CR11Aug_CSWold (SPAdes) | ecosystem: Environmental > Terrestrial > Deep...
GGCCAGGACCGGCTCGAGCCGATCGAGCACCTCCTGGACCTCGCTCGGCGCCGACGTGCGCTCGAGGGGGATGTGGGCGCCGTCGGCGATGCGTCCCCCGCCGGCGGCCGGGGCCTGGAGCTCCACGTACTTGTCGCCGAACAGCGTCTTGGGCACCAGCGCTGCCGGGGTATCCGAGGCGATGGGTGCGTCGGAGGCCACCGACAGCGTGTACCTGGCGGTGAAGCCGTCCCGGTCGACGTCGATCGAGGAGATGGTGCCCACCGGCACGCCACGGACGCGGACCTCGTCACCGGGGCGGACGTTGAGTCCAGCCCGGGCGAACTCGGCGGTGAGCTCCATGCGCTCAGGACCGGGCCGCCCGAGCCAGGCCGCGGCCAACCCGGCGACGAGCACGGCGGCGATCAACCGGCGGGTGAGGACGACGGGAACGGTCATCCGGAGAACCTCACGGTGTCACCGGCGCCCCAGAAGACCAGGGAGAGGGCGAAGTTGACGACGAACACGAGCGTGATGGACAGGCGCACGGCCCTCCCCACGGCGAAGCCCACGTCCTCGGGACCTCCGGAGACCCGGAAGCCGTAGGCGCAGTGGACGAAGGTGATGATGGCGATGAAGACGAGGATCTTGACGACGCTGTAGACGACGTCGATCCGGGGCAGGTACAGGTCGAAGTACTGGTCGTAGACGCCAGGCGCCACGCCGAAGAAGACCGTCGAGGTGAGCTTCGTCGTCAGCAGCTGCACGTACAGGCCGATGACGTACAACGGGAGGACCGAGACGAAGGAGGCGATGAGGCGGGTGGAGACGAGGTAGCGCAGCGACTTGATGCCCATCGCCTCGATGGCGTCGACCTCGTCGGAGATGCGCATGGCGCCGAGCTCGGCGGTGAAGTTCGCCCCGATCTGGGCGGCAAAGATGATCGCTGCGGCGAGGGGGGTGATCTCGCGGACGTTCGCGAACGCGGACAGGAACCCGATGAGGTCCTCGGCCCCGATGAGCTCGAGCCCCTCGTAGCCCTCGAGGCCGACCTGGATGCCGATGACGCCCGTCATGAAGACCACGACGACGACAGCGCCAGCACCGACGATGAAGGCCCCGGAGCCGACGGCCACGTCTGAGATGAGCTTGACGATGTAGGCCCGGTGCGCCAGGGCGGGCGGCACGTTGAGCACCGCCTTCCAGCTCACCTCGGCGATGTCGGATGCGACGCGCACCGGCTGGGCCAGCGGAGCCAGGGCCAGCTTCGTCGCCTGCCAGACCCGCGAGGCCGAGGTGGGCGCGGGCGTCGGGGTGGTGGCGGTCACTGGATGGCGTCCGGGACGATCGCGAGGTAGCCGAAGGTCATGATCAGGTTCACGACGACGAGGGCGAGGATGGTCATCACCACGCCGGTGTTGACGGCGTAGCCGACCCCGCCGGCGCCACCCTTGGCGTACAGGCCTCGCCACGCTGCGATGACGGCTGCGACAACGCCGAACACCATGCCCTTGGCCAGGGCGAGGTACAGGTCGGGCATCTGGGCCAGGGTCGAGAACCCGTCGAGGTAGGCACCGGCGTTCGATCCCTTGAGAACCACCGAGTACAGGAAGCCGCCGGCGAGGCCGCCCATGATGACGATGCCGGTCATGAGGCCGGCGGCGATCGATGCGCCGACGACCCGGGGGACGACCACACGGTGGATCGGGTCGACCGACATGACTTGCATCGCGGCGATCTCGTCCCGCACCGTGCGGCTGCCGATGTCGGCGGTGATGGCCGTGCCGGCAGCGGCGGCCAGCATGAACGTCGTGCCGAGCGGACCGGCCTCCCGGACGATGGCGAGCACCATCGCTGCACCCTGGGCCGACTCGGCGCCGAACTGCCGGGTGATGTTGTACACCTGGAGTCCGATGACCAGCCCGAAGCTCAAGGTGAGCAGCAGGGCCGGGAACAGCGTGACGGATGCGACGAACCAGACCTGCTCCGCGATGGCGCGAGGCCGCCACGGGCGTCGAGGGATCCGGACCAGCACCGCGAACATCAGGCCGAAGATCCGGCCCAGCTCGTCGACGGTGGACGACGCCTTCCCACTTACTGCTTTCGCGATCGCGGCCATCATCCCCCCGGGTGAGCCGTCGTGCCTTCGAACTATTGCCGTCACGGACCGGGTCCCCTACCTCCCAGTATCGCCCTTTGGCGCACTGCGTTCTTTTCGGGCGCTCTGCCCCCACAGTGATACACGATGCGAATCGTGTCTTGCACGTCAGGGGCGAGATCAGCAGGCTCCCGGGCATGCCACACGGCCGCCACGTTGGCGGCGATACCGAGCGCGTGCCGGGCGCCGGCCGTGCCGTCGACGCCGTCGACCCCGACGAGGAGGACCGGTCAAGCGGCCATCGCTCAGCATGCAACCGTGATCGCCGTCGTGTCCTTCGGTGCCATTGCAGGCCAGACGTCGCAGCCTCGCGAGCGTCAGCGTCCCATGGCGATGGCGGATGCCCCGGACGTCGGATCGGCGCTGCACCGTGATGAGCCTCGCCTTCCACGTCGACTTGGGGAACGAGCCGGTCGAGCCATCGAGGGAACCACCAGTTCTTGTCGCCGAGGAGCTCCATGGAAGCGGGAACCAGGACCGTCCTGACGATGGTGGCGTCCATCAAGATCGCCGTTGCGAGGCCGAGGCCGAACAGCTTCAGGATCGCGCTCGGGTTGAAAGGAACGACGCGAAGACGGTGACCATGATCGCTGCCGCCGCAGTGATCACCCTGGCGGTCGTGGCGATGCCGTCAGCAACCGCAGTCGCGTTGTCGCCGGTCCGCACGTACTCCTCACGCATGCGCGAGATCAGGAACACCTCGTAGTCCATGGACAGCCCGAAGAGGATGGCGAAGAGCATCATCGGCGCGAACGACTGGATCGGCCCGGTCCGGTCGACCCCGATCAGCTCGCTGGGCCACCCCCACTGGAACACAGCGACGATTCACGCCGTAGGCCGCGCCGATCGACAACAGGTTCATGACCGCCGCCTTGATCGGCACGAGCACCGACCGGAACACGACGAGAAGCAGGAGGAACGAGAGCCCGATCACGACACCCATGAACAGCGGCAGCCGCCTGCCCAAGATGTCGCTCAGATCCTTGTAGATCGCCGTGACGCCCCCGACGCTCACCTCGAGACCCGATCCGTCGAGCACCGTCCACGACGTCGTTGCGCAGTCGCTCGATGAGCTCTTCGGTCTCCGCGACCTGGGGTGCCGTGTCCGGAACCACGAACACCACGGCGGCGTCGCCGCGCTGGTTCGATAGCGGTGGTGCGGCGAACGCCACGCCCGGCGTCGCCTGGACGGATGCGGTGAGACGCCCGAGCGTGTCCAAGTCGGTCGGGTTCCGTAACTCTGAGACCATCAGCAGGCGCCCGTTGAGGCCGGGACCGAAGCCCTGCGCTGTGAGGTCGTAGGCCTCACGGGTTGTGCTGCCCTTGGGATTGGAGCTCGCGTCTGCGGACCCGAGTCGCATGGACAGGACCGGCGAGGCCAGGACCAACAGTACGACGAGTGCACCCAGGGCCATGGGCCACGGGTGGCGTTGCACGAACCGGCTCCACCGGTACCAGTTCGAGTCCAGACCCGTCTTGGCACCGGTGCCGAGCCGAGGGATCGCGAACCGGTCGACCGCAGGCCCGCGAATCCGAGCGGGGCAGGTAGCAGCGTCACGGAGGCGACCATGGTCAACAGCACGGCCAAGATGGCGCTCACGGCCATGCCGTTGACGAAGGAGATGCCCATGATGAACAGGCCCAGCATGGAGATGCACACGGTGACGCCGGCGAAGAGCACGGCCCGGCCTGCGGTCGTCAGCGCAGTCGCACAGGCGTCTTCGGACGGCGCACCTTCGTGGAGGCACGCCCGAAAGCGGGTCAGGATGAACAGGGCGTAGTCGATCCCGACGCCCAGGCCGATCATGATCGCCAGCGACGGTCCGAAGATCGGCACGTCGATGAACACGCTGAGCAGCGGAACCGCCGCCAGGGCGACACGCAGACCGATCAGGGCAGTCTTGAGGGGAAGGCCCATGGCGACCACCGACCCGAAGGTCAACAAGAGCACGACGACCGCGGCGGCCAGGCCGACCGCCTCCCGAGCGCCCCCTTCTGCAGTTGCTGCGAACTGCACCGCCTGGCCACCCACTTCGACCTGGAGGGTGTCGCTGTTCGCACGTTCGGCCGCCGACAGCATCTCCTCCACGGTGCCGGTGGGAAATGTCCAACGACGAGCCCGCGAAGCGGACGCGAGCGAAGGCGATCGTGCGGTCCTCGGAGATCTGGAACGCACCGAGCGGTCCGTACGGGCTCACCACCTCCGCGATGCCCGGGTGACCTTCGACCTCGGCGAAGAGCTCCTGCATGCGGCGGACGACGGGCGGGATCGTCCACTGCCGTATCGGAACGGAACACGATCTCCGCGCCCGCTCCGGCCTGCTCGGGAAACCGGTCGAACAGCAGGTCCAACGCTCGTTGCGACTCCGACGCGGGCGCCTCGAAGCTGCTCGACAGGGAACCACCGAACGCCGCCCCGCACCCGGCGACGAACACGAGCGCGGTCACGACGCGCCTGTGCGCGCCTCGACGAGGAAGGTGACCCCACAGCGAGGCGACCTCAACCCTCCGGGAGTGTCAGGCACGTACCGGACCAGCTGTCGCCCACGTACCGGACCGCGTCCCGAAAGTGTCGCCCACCTACCGGAGCCACGCTGTCCACCATGAACCGGGCCAGCACAGAGGACCGCACACCGTCCGTTAGAAGATCCGTTAGAAGATCGCCCCGACAGCAGAAGAGCCGGTGCTGTTGCACCGGCTCTGACCTGCAGTTTCGATGGTGGCGGGGGCAGGATTTGAACCTGCGACCTTCGGGTTATGAGCCCGACGAGCTACCAGACTGCTCCACCCCGCGGCGGACCGATGAATGTAGCGACGGACCCTGCGGCACACAACCTCGGTCAGGCGACGGCCACCGGGAAGCGGCCGCGATCGGCGAGGCGGCTGAGCGCCGTCGCCTCGTGCGGGACCGGGGCCCAGCGGTAGCCCCCGCTGCAGCGGCGGTCGGGCCGGGCGACGTGAGCGGTGCCCTCGTCCGACAGGTAGAGGGCGTCATAGCGGCCCGGTCGGGCGTCGTCGCCGAACGCCCACAGGCGACCGATCCGGTGCGGGCCGTAGACCAGGCCGAGCAGGTCCAGGCCGACGGAGCGGTCCTCGTCGGCGGGAGGGGCGCCAGCCGATTCGGTGAACCGGCGGAGCGCCGCCTCCGCCGGCGCCCGGTCGAAGGGGTCGGGGATCCGGGCGTGGACCGTCCAGCCGCAGCGCAACGGGAGCAGCCGGTGATCGGCCGGGAGCCACGGGTCGTGGGGGGCGAAGCACTGGCACAGGTGATCGGTGACCCCGGGACCGACACCGAAGTGCGCGTGCAGTGGCTCGAGCAGCGCGTCGAGGGGGTCGGCGCGGTCACCGAGCCCTCCCACCTCGGCCTCCAGCCGGATGACGTGCGCGACGGCCGCGGGGAGGTGCGCTGTCGGGGCGACCGCGTGGTCCTCGAGCAGGAACCGAGCGCGGTGCACCGCGGCCACGACGTCGGGACGCCGGAGGTGCAGCGTGCCGTCGGGCCCCCGGTGCGGGCCGAGGGCTGCAACGGCGAGCACGCTCAGATCGTCGACGCCGCTCGCGCCGGCGACCGTCGTCAGTCGCTGGATCCAGGGCTGGTGCCGCAGCCGCAGGGGCGGGACCACCGACTCGAGGGGGAACGGCGACCGGTCGACCGGTGCATCGCACAGCAGCTCGCGGAGCGCACGGTCGACGTCGAGGTCGACGTCGAGGTCGTCCTCGAGGTCGTCCTCGAGGTCGTCCTCGCTGTCCTCGAGGAGCCGCCCGTCGACGTCGCAGCCGGGATGGTGGAGTGCACCGGTGACGACGCCGCAGTCGCCACACCGGCCGTGGAATGCGAGCCTGCGCTCGGCACGGGGCGGCACGCGCGGCACCGTCCTCCCCTCGAGGTGGGCGGACGCAGCGACGCACCCCGCAGCGACCAACATCTCCCGACAGCACCAGCGACACACAGCCATGCGCCCAGCATGTCCGCGACCCGCTGACAGGAACGCGGGGACCTGCACCGTTCGTTGACACGAGTGTCAGATCGGACCTACCGTCGGGAGACGACGTCGCAGAGGACAGGGGACCCCCACATGACCGACACCACGCAGGCCGACGCGCCCGCGGAGGACGGCGATCCGTTCTCCCAGATGGACCCGGAGATGGCTCGCTGCCCGCAGCCGATCTACCAGGTGATGCGCGACGCCATGCGGGCGATGCCCGTCGAGGATCGCGTGGTGCTCAGCGGCCGGGCCGAGATCGACGAGGCGCTCCGCCAGCCGAACGTGCTGTCGTCGAACATGTCGGCCGTCGACCTGCAGAACATCCGGCCGCTGATCCCGCTGCAGATCGACCCGCCGGAGCACAAGAAGTACCGCAGGATCCTCGACCCCCTCTTCGCGCCGAAGCGCATGGCGCTGCTCGAGGACCCCGTCGCCGACCTGGTGAACGACCTCATCGACGGCTTCGGCGAGCGGACCGAGATCGACTTCGCCACCTCGTTCTCGGTGCCGTTCCCCTCGCAGGTCTTCCTCACCCTGCTCGGCCTCCCGCTCGACGAGGTCGACACCTTCCTGGCCATGAAGGACGGCATCATCCGGCCGAACCACGTCACCGGCGCGCCCTACGGCTCCGAGGAGGCGATCGCCCACCAGAAGGCCACCGCGCTGTCCGTGTACGACTACTTCGAAGACGTCCTGGCGGAGCGGCGCCGCGAGCGTCGCGACGACCTGCTCAGCCACTTCGTCGACGTGGAGGTCGACGGGCACCGGCTCAGCCAGGAGGAGATCCTCGACATCTGCTTCCTGTTCCTCATCGCCGGCCTCGACACCGTCACCGCGACGCTCGACTGCATGTACGCCTTCCTCGCCCAGAACCCCGCGCACCGCCAGCAGCTGGTCGACGATCCCGACATCGTCCCCTCGGCGGTCGAGGAGCTCCTTCGCTGGGAGACCCCGGTCATGGGCATCGTCCGCTCCGCGGTCGAGGACACCGAGATCGGTGGGTGCCCCATCGCCGCCGGCACCTCGGTGATCGCCATGCTCGGCGCGGCCAACACCGACGAGCTCGACGTGGAGGACGCCGGCGAGGTCCGGTTCGACCGCACCACCAACCGGCATCTGGCCTTCGGCGGCGGCGTGCACCGCTGCCTGGGCTCGCACCTCGCCCGCCTCGAGCTGCGGGTGGCCCTTCGCGAGTGGCATCGGCGCATCCCGCACTACTCGGTCCGCGAGGGCGTGACCCTCGAGTACACCGGAGGGATCCGGTCCATCGACCACTTCCCGATGGTGCTCGCCGCCCCCGCCGGGGCACGCTGACCGGGTGACCGACGCCGCCCCCTTCGACCTGTCGGAGGTGGACCGGCTCCTCACCACGACGCGAGCGGTCCGCCGCCGGCTCGACCTCGAACGTCCCGTGGAGCGCGAGGTGGTCCTCGACTGCCTGCGCATCGCCGTGCAGGCCCCGACGGCGAGCAACGGGCAGACCTGGCGATGGGTCGTGGTCACCGACGCGGCGAAGCGGGCCGAGATCGCCCGCATGTACTCCGAGGCCGGCGCGGCCCACCTCGCCCACGCTCATGCCGGCGGCGTGGAGCTTCCAGCTCGCCCTGCGGGCGCGGGGACTCGGATCGGTGTGGACCACGCTGCACCTCTTCAAGGAGCGCGAGGTCGGCGACCTGCTCGGCATCCCCGAGGACGTGACCCAGGTCGCGCTGCTGCCCGTGGGGTACACGAAGGGCACGGACTTCCGACCGGCCGAGCGCCGGCCGGTCGAGGAGATCACCTCGTGGGACGAGTGGGGGCGGCGTCCGTGACGTCCTGCGCGACACGACGAGCCCAGGCGTAGTCGGCCTTCCCGGCCGGGCTGCGCACGACCTCGTCGACCCGCACGATCGCCTTCGGCACCTTGAACCGCGCGAGGCGATCGGACACCGCTGCGAGCAGCTCGTCGTCCCCCGCCGGCTCGCGCAGGGCGACGACGGCCACGACCTCCTCGCCCCACCGGTCGCTGGGGCGGCCGACGACGATGGCGTCGGCGACCGCGGGATGCGTGAGGATCGCCGCCTCGACCTCCTCGCCGAACACCTTCTCGCCTCCGGTGTTGATGGTGGCGGCCTCCCGGCCGAGGAGCTGGATCGACCCGTCGGCCAGCAGCCGGGCCCGGTCGCCCGGCACCGACCAGCGCACGCCGTCGACCACCGGGAACGCAGCCCGGGTCTTCGCCTCGTCGCCGAGGTAGCCCAGGGGGATGGTGCCCCGCTTGGCGAACCAACCCGGTTCGTCGTGGCCAGGCTCCACGATCGACGACCGCTGGGCGTCGAGCACGGCCGTGCCCTCCGAGGGTTGGAAGACGGCGGCATCGCCGAGGCGGCCGGCGCTGGCCAGCGCCCGCAGCCCGCCGCCGGTCTCGGTGGAACCGGCACCGTCGGCGAGCAGGACGTGGGGCAGCAGCTCGAGCAGGCGCTGCTTCGTCTCGTGCGTGGTCGCCGCCCCGCCGAGGGCGACGACCTGCAGCGAGGACGTGTCGTAGCTGCCCCGGGCGAGCTCCTCCGCGAGCGGGCGGGCGAAGGCCTCGCCGACCAGCATCGTGAACTCGATCGCCTCCGCCTCGATCGTCGACCAGACCTCGGCCGGGTCGAGGCGGTCCACCACGGCGTTCACCACCACGACGCCGCCCCCGAACAGCGTCCGCAGGGCGGTCCAGTGCGCCGCCGCGTGCATGAACGGCGCGTTGGGCAGGAACCGGGGGCCCTCGTTCCGGCAGGCGACGGCGACGATCTCGTCGAGGTCCGCGTCGGGCAGGAAGTCGCCGCCGAGGGCCGCGAGCCAGATGTCGGCCTGCCGCCACAGCACGCCCTTGGGCATGCCCGTGGTGCCGCCCGTGTAGAGCACGTAGAGGTCGTCGGGGTCGTGGCCGTCGACCGCCAGCACCGGTGACGCCGCGGTGAGCGCGTCCTCGTAGTCGAGCGCGCCCGGGAGGAGCTCGGCGCCGGTCTCGTCCTGCACCTGCAGGAGCAGCGGCGCCCGCTCCAGCGACGGGAGCACCTCGGCCAGCCGCTCGGCGAACCGGGCGTGGTAGGCGATCGCCCCCGGCGCCGCGTCGGCGAGGACGTGCGCCAGCTCGTCGGCCACGTAGCGGTGGTTCACGTTGAACGGCGCCGTGCGGGAGGCGTAGCCGGCGAGGGTGACCTCGAGGTACTCGGGCGAGTTCAGCAGGTACGTCGCGACAAGGTCCTGGCCCGACTCCCACGGCTGGAGCTCGGAACGCTCGCGGTGCAGGCCCAGAGCGTGCCCGTGGAGCACGTTGGCGAGCCGGACCACGCGGTCGTGCAGCGACGTGTACGACCACGCCCGCCCGCGCCAGCGGATGGCGTCCTGGTCGCGCTTCGCCGCGGCGACGGCGTCGAAGATGTGCCAGAGGCCGTGCTGCTGCACCGCTCAGCGCGCCCGGGTGAGGAGCATCGCGCCGGCGATGGGCCCACCGCCGTTGGCCACGGCTGCGACCTCGGCGCCGGCGACCTGGCGGTCACCGGCCTCGTGGCGGAGCTGCAGGCAGGCCTCGTGGATGAAGCCGAAGCCGTGGAGCCGCCCGCCCGAGAGCTGGCCGCCGTTGGTGTTGAGCGGGAGCTCGCCGTCGAGCGCGATCCGCTTCCCGCCCTCGACGAAGGGCCCGCCCTCGCCCCGGCCGCAGAAGCCGAGCGCCTCCAGCCACACCATGGCGAGGAAGCTGAACCCGTCGTAGAGCTCGGCGACGTCGACATCGGCCGGCGTGAGGTCGGTGCGGGTCCACACGTGGGCTCCGGCATCGCGTGCGGCCATCGTCGTGAGGTCGTCCCACTGGTCCCACGACGGTCGCCCCCGCAGCGCGGTGCCCACGGCCTCGACGCTGACGGCCGCGTGGTCCAGCGCGCGGGCGTGCTCGGCGCGCGAGACGATCAGCGCCGTCGAGCCGTCGACGGGTGCGTCGCAGTCGAAGAGGCCGAAGGGCGTCGTGATCATCCGCGCCGACAGGTAGTCGTCGAGGGTCATCGGGTCGCGGTAGACGGCCTTCGGGTTCAGCGCCGCGTTCTTGCGCGCATTCACGGGGATCATGCCGAGCTGCTCGCGCGTGGTGCCGAACTCGTGGAAGTGGCGTTGCGCGTTGAGCGCCAGCCAGTTGGCGGCCGAGTAGGCGCGGAACGGGATGCTCCACTGCATCGAGCCCCCGACCGACGGCTTCCCGCCGCCGCCGAGGCCGATGCCCTGGCGGCCACCGCTCCCCTGCCCGGTGGCCTCGGTGACCGTGCGGTACACGAGCACGTGGTTCGCCAGCCCGGCGCCCACCGCGCACACGGCGTCGACCACGGCCGAGAGCTGGGCCGCGCCCTCCATCGCCCCGCGGTGCCAGCTCACCTCGAGCCGCAGGGCGTCCTGCACCTCCGGGGTCCCCGGCCCGGAGAAGTCGGCACCGCCGGCGCTGCCGCCTCCCGGGTAGGAGGCGATCCCGTCGATGTCGGCCACGGTGAGGCCGGCGTCGGCGATGGCCGCCAGCGCAGCGTCGATCGTGAGGTCGAGCCCGGTCCGGTTCAGCCGGCGACCGACGTCGGACTGACCGATGCCGGAGATGATCGAGCGACGCTCGAAGTCGGTCACGAGCCCGCCCCCACCGGCCGGAACACCGGGATCCACACGTCGTCGTGGTGCTCGAAGGTCACCTCGACCTCCATGCCGACGGCCACGTCGTCGGGCTCGCAGCCGACCACGTTGGTGGTGAGCCGCAGCCCCTCCTGCTCGGGCAGCTCGACGATGGCGATCGCCCACGGCTCGCTCTCGCCGGTCCATGGCTGGTGGTTGACCGTGCAGGAGTGCACGGTGGCCCGCCCGCTCACGGGCTCGGGCACGAGCTCACGGCTCCCGCAGGAGAAGCAGCGGGGCAGCGGCGGGTGCAGGTAGGTCCCGCAGTCCTGGCAGCGCAGGAACCGCAGCTGGCCGTCCTCACCCGAGGACCAGAAGAAGGCGGTGGTCTCGTCCGGCGCCGGCAGGACGCGGAAGGGGAGGTCGCTCACGGGGGGCTCGATGTCGGCGGGTCGCCCGGGCTCAGGAGCCCTTGCGCTCGGCGATCCGCTGGGCGAGCGTCATCGTGGTGACGATGCCGTGGTCCTGGAACTTGCCGGTGCCGTAGGCCACGAGCGAGGTGTCGACGTCGGCGGCCTGCGCCCGCAGCGCGCCCACCGTGCACTGCTCGCGGGGGATGTGGTCGAAGGGCCGGTAGGAGAAGTTCTCCATGGCGTTGAGGTGGGTGATCTTGTCGATCTCCTCCCGGGGGAGCCCCTCGAGGTACTTCATCGCCATCTCCGGCGCGTTCGGCCACGTGGAGTCGGAGTGGGGGTAGTCGCACTCCCAGTGGATGTGGTCGATGTTCAGGTGGTGGCGCACCTCCATCCCGACCGCGTCGTCGATGAAGCAGGTGAGGATCTGCTCGTTGAACACCTGGCTCGGCAGCTTCTCGCCGAAGTCCTGGTTCGTCCACTGGTGGTGGTGCTGGTACACGTAGTCGGCCCGCTCGAGGAAGTACGGCACCCAGCCGGTGCCGCCTTCGCTGAGCGCGATGCGCAGGTCGGGGAACTTGCGCAGCACCGGCGACCACAGCAGGTCGGCGGCGCACAGCACGATGTTCATCGGCTGCAGGGTGATCATGGCGTCGATGGGCGCATCGGACGCGGTGATCGCCAGCTGCGACGACGAGCCGATGTGCAGGCAGACCACCGTCCTGGTCTCGCTGCACGCCTGCCAGAACGGGTCCCAGTGGTCGGTGTGGAAGCTCGGGTAGCCGAGCTTCTCCGGGTTCTCGGAGAAGGTCACCGCGTGGCAGCCCTTCTCGGCGCAGCGCCGCACCTCGGCGGCCATCAGGTTCGGGTCCCACACCGGCGGGATGGCGAGCGGGATCATGCGCCCCGGGTACGTGCCGCACCACTCGTCGATGTGCCAGTCGTTGTAGGCCTGGCACAGCTCGAGGCCGATGTCGAGGTCGTCGATCGTGGAGAACAGCTGGCCCGTGAAGCCGGCGAAGCTCGGGAAGTTCAGCGACCCGAGCACGCCGTTCACGTTCATGTCGCGGATGCGCTCGTGGATGTCGTAGCAGCCGGGGCGCATCTGGTCGAAGGACAGCGCGTCGAGGCCGTACTCCTCCGGGACGCGGCCCGCCACGGCGTTGAGGCCCACGTTCGGCAGGGCGTTGCCCTCGAACATCCACACGTCGCGGCCGTCGTCGAGCCGCTGGACGAAGGGCGCTCGCTCCTGGGCCTTCTTCGACAGGCGCCCCTCGAACACGTCGGGCGGCTCGACCACGTGATCGTCGACGCTGACGAGGATCAGATCCTCCACCTGCACAGCACACCCCCGGATGTCGGATTTCTGACGTCAGCGTCACCTTAGGCACGCCGCTACCGTGCGCGCCATGGCACCACAGAGCGGGCTGACGCGCCGATCGCCCTTCGGCGGCAACCCGGCCGTGGGTGAGCGGGGGGCGAGCACCCAGCGGCGCATCCTCGACGTCGGCCTCGAGGTGTTCGCCGAGCGGGGCTACCACGACACCGGCGTCGAGCTCATCGCCGACGCGGCCGGCTGCTCGCGACCGGCCTTCTACCAGTACTTCTCGGGCAAGCAGGACCTGTTCTGGCACCTCGCCTCGCAGCTGGCCCGGGAGATGGGCGAGCTCGCCGAGCGCATCGATCCGGTGACGCCCGACGAGGAGGGCCTGGCCAGCGTCCGGCGGTGGCTCGACGCGTTCATCGACCTGTGCGGGCGCTACGACCCGGTCCTCGCCGGGTACCAGGCAGCGGCCCGGGAGGGTCGTCCCGAGCTCCGGGACACGCGGGCCATCGGCAACCGGGTCGGCGCCGCGCTCGTCCGGGCGGCCGGTCCCGGGCATCCCGAGCTCGATCGGCCGGCCCTGACGAACACGATCGTGGCCGTGGTGATGCGATCCGTCGACTACTGGCGCCTGGGCGTCGGCCAGCTCGGCCGGCGCCGCTTCGTCGACGGCCTGGCCCGGACGATCCACCGCGTGCTCCACGGAGCCGTCGACGGCGTGAACGTCACCCGGGCGACCAAGGCGCCGCCGCGACGGGCGCCGTCGTGGCCCGAGTTCCCCGGCTCCTCCGACCACCCGGTCACGCTGCGGGCGCGCGGGCAGCGCACCCGCCAGGCCCTGCTCGACGCGGGCAGCAGGGTCCTGCCGGAGCACGGGTACCACGCCACTCGGGTCGACGACATCGTCGAGGCGGCCGGCGTCTCGCACGGCAGCTTCTACCGGTACTTCTCCAACAAGGACGAGCTGTTCCACGCCCTCGCCGAGCAGGCCGCCCGGACGATGGTGGAGCACGTCGCCACCTTCCCCGACGACCTCGAGCCCACCGCCATCCGCGAGTGGCTCGACTCCTGGTTCGCCGCCTACCGGGGCAACGGCGGGGTGATCAGCGCGTGGCAGGAGATCAACTACGACGACGAGGAGCTCCGCGACTTCTCGCTCGACATCGCCCTCGTGGCCTTCGACCGCCTCCGCCGGATCGTCCACCGGCGCGGGTTCGGCGACGACGCCGTCGACGCCGTGGTCCTCCTCGCCGTCGTCGAGCGGATGCCCTACAGCGTGCTGGCGCTGCGGCACATCGAGGAGCCCGAGGCCGTGGGAGCGTCGACGTTCATCGTCCACCGGGGCCTGTTCGGCCGCGATGGCTGAACCCCCCTTTCGATCTGACACTCGTGTCAGGTACGGTCGGCGACACCGACGCTTCCGTACCAGGGGGAGACGATGACCCGCTCGCTGCCGTACCCGGTGTTCGACGCCGACAACCACATGTACGAGACGAAGGAGGCGCTCACGAAGTTCCTCCCGGAGGCGTACGCCGGCGTCATCGACTACGTCGACGTCCGTGGCCGCACGAAGATCGCGGTCCGAGGCCAGATCAGCGACTACATCCCGAACCCGACCTTCGACAAGGTCGCGGCCCCCGGCGCCCAGGAGGAGTACTTCCGCGTCGGCAACCCGGAGGGGAAGTCGCGCCGGGAGATCATGGGCCCCGCCATCCCGTCGCCGCCGGCGTTCCGCGAGCCCGCCCCGCGCCTCGAGCTGATGGACGAGCTCGGCATCGACCGGGCGCTGATGTGGCCGACGCTCGCCAGCCTCGTGGAGGAGCGCCTGCGCGACGATCCCGAGGCCACCCATGCGGTCGTGCATGCCCTCAACCAATGGATGCACGAGACCTGGACCTTCGACTACGAGGGCCGGATCTTCGCCACGCCGGTGATCTCGCTGCCGATCGTCGAGCGCGCCATCGAGGAGCTGCAGTGGGTCGTCGAGCGCGGTGCCCGGGTCGTGCTGATCCGGCCGGCGCCCGTCCCCGGCTTCCGGGGCCCTCGCTCGTTCGCCCTCCCCGAGTTCGACCCGTTCTGGGAGCTGGTCCAGGAGACCGGTGTGCTCGTCGGCATGCACGCCAGCGACAGCGGCTACCAGCGCTACGTGAACGAGTGGGAGGGTGTCAGCGGCGGCGAGTTCCAGCCCTTCCGCGGTCCTTCCGGGTTCGCGGCGATCAGCAGCGGGTCGAGCCGGGCCATCTTCGACACGGTGGCCTCGGCGATCGGCCACGGCATGCTCAGCCGCTTCCCCGGTGTGCGCATCGCACCGGTCGAGAACGGGTCGGGCTGGGTGCGGGGGCTGTTCAGCTCGATGGAGCACGCCTACAAGATGATGCCGAACGCCTTCGAGGAGGATCCGGTCGAGGTCTTCAAGCGCTGCGTGTTCGTCCACCCGTTCCACGAGGACGACCCCCGGGGCCTGGCCGACCTCATCGGCGTCGACAACATCATCTTCGGCTCGGACTTCCCGCACCCGGAGGGCCTCGCCGACCCGCTGGCGTTCGTCGACCAGCTCGACGGCTTCGACGAGGCGGAGAAGGCGAAGATCATGGGTGGCAACCTCGCCCGGCTCCTGCGCGTCGAGGAGCCGGCCGCCGCCTGATGCGGCAGGAGGGCCCGCCGATGGCGGCGAAGGGAACGAGATGACGTTGCGCCACCCCGCACGAGCCGTGCTGTGCCTGCTGGTCGCGGCCCTGCTCAGCGCGTGCGGAACGCGCCTGCCCGACGAGGCCTTCTCGGGCCAGCAGGTCGTGACGGCTGACGGCGCGGTCGGGGACGCAGGCTCGGGAGCCGGCGTGCGCGGCGCCTCCCGCGGTGGGGCGACCTCCAGCGGCCAGCCCGCCGCCGGCACCGGAGGCCCGGCCGCCGACCCGACGGGCGACGTCGCCGCCGACGACGCCGCCGGCGGGGGCGACCCCGGCGCCCAGCCCGGGACCGCCGAGGGGGGCGGAGGCGGCGGCGCCTCGGGCCCGAACCAGGCATCCGATGTCGGGGTCACCGAGAGCACGATCCGCATCGGCAACATCACCGCCGAGAACGGCGTGCTGGGCGACACGTTCGCTCCCGCGGTGCGCGGGCTGCGGGCGTGGGTGCAGGCCACGAACGCGGCGGGCGGCATCAACGGCCGCAAGGTCGAGCTGTTCACGTGCGACGACCGGGAGGACCGCGCCCGCTCGCTCGAGTGCGCGCGTCGCCTCGTGGAGCAGGACCAGGTGTTCGCGCTCCTCGCCACCAACTCCCGTGCCCTCGGCGGCGCCTCCCAGTACCTCGCCGACAAGGGCGTGCCCGTCATCGGGTTCCCGATCTCCAACGGGTTCTACCGGTACCCGAACATGTTCACGATCTACGGCGCCGGCTACCCCCGCGACGGCGAGACGGTCGGCCGCGGCGGCGACATCGTCACCCTGACCGGCCAGTACCGCTGGTACAAGCAGAACCTGAAGGTCTCGAAGGCCGCCGTGTTCGGCTACGACATCAGCGAGTCGAGCCAGGCCGCCGACCAGTTCGTGGCCGCCCTGCGCGCCGAGGGCTTCGACGTCACCCAGTACACGGTGTCCTTCGCCGCCCCGAGCTTCGACCAGGCCGTGGCCGACATGCAGCAGCGCGGCACCGAGATCATCTTCGACGCCATGGACGACGGGGCCAACCGCCGCCTGTGCGACTCGATGGGGCGCCGCAACTTCAAGCCGAAGGCCAAGGTGTCCACCGTGGTCGTGATGGGCGAGAGCATCGGCCGGAACTACAACGAGACCTGCCGCGACATCGTCCACGTGTCGGTCGAGGCGCTGCCCTACTCGAGCGGCGCAGCGCCGGTGAAGGAGTTCCGCGACGCGTACGCCCGCTACCAGCCCGGCGTCCCGCTCCACCAGTGGGCGCTGGAGGCGTGGGCCACGGGGAGGATCGCCGCCGACGCCCTGCGCTCGATGGGACCGGCACCCACCCGCCAGGGCTTCGTCGAGCACCTGAACACGATGGCCCCGAACACGGCCGGCGGCATCCACGTCGGCCTCGTGTTCCGGCCCGACGCCTTCGACTACGCATCCGAGGTGTCGAAGGCGCCCGACTGCTTCGGGATCACGCGGTTCCAACCCGGCGAGGGCTGGGTGCTGGTGAGCGACCCCTTCCCGTTCTGCTACCCGGACGCGAGGAACGTGGCGACGAAGGCGCGCGAGCAAGGCAACTGACCGGTCCTGTCGTGGATCCGTGACGGGGGCTGTCACGGATCCACACGGGACGAGATGGGGGATCGATGAGCGACAGCGACGACCTGGACGCGATGACCGTCCTGTTCGGTCCGGGGGTGGCGGACGACCCGCAGGGTGCGTACGCCCAGGTGCGGGACCGCTGCCCGGTGGCGCGCAGCGAGCTGCACGGGCACGCCACCGTTGCGGTCAGCCGATACGAGGACGTGTGGTGGGCGCTGCGCCACCCGGAGGTCTTCACGTCGGCGTCGGGCACGCTGCAGCTCGGCGAGCAGCCGCTCATCCCGCTCGAGGTCGACCCGCCGGAGCACACGCAGTACCGGCGCCTGCTCAACCCGCGCTTCGTCCCCCGCGAGATCGAGACGCTCGAGCCCGAGGTCCGCCGCGTCGTCCGCGACCTGCTCGACCGGTTCGCCGGCCGGGGCAGCTGCGACTTCCACGCCGAGCTGTCCACCCCGCTGCCCTCGGCGATCTTCCTCGCCCTCATGGGGCTCCCCCGCGAGGACCTCCCGATGTTCCTGCAGTGGCGCGACGACACCATCCGCCCCGACGTCGAGCCGGGCGACTTCGCCGGCGCCCAGGAGATCCGCCACCGGACCGCCCACGCGATCAGCGAGTACTTCCGGGAGGCGATCGCCCGCTGCCGCCGGCAGCCCGACGACTCCCTGCTGTCGACCATCGTCCACTCCACCATCGACGGGCGCCCACTCGACGAGGCCGAGCTGCTGGGGATCAGCCACCTGCTGCTCCTCGGCGGCCTGGACACGGTGACGGCGACCCTGGACTGCATGGTGACGCACCTGGCCAGGCACCCCGAGCAGCGGCAGCAGATCCTCGACGACCCGGCCGTCATCCCCTCCGCCGTCGAGGAGCTGCTGCGACACCTCACGCCGGTGATGGTCGTGCCCCGGGCCATCGCCCAGGACGTGGAGATGCGTGGCGTGCAGCTGAAGGCGGGCGACGGCGTGATGCTCGTCCTCGGCGCCGCCAACGGCGACGACGTCGAGTTCGGCGACGGCGCGGTCGACCTGCGCCGCCACCCCAACCGCCACGTGGCCTTCGGCGCCGGCCACCACCTGTGCCTCGGCGCCCACCTCGCCCGCCTCGAGCTGCGGGTGGCGCTCGAGGAGCTGCACGCCCGGATCCCCGACTACCGCATCGCCGACGGGCACGAGGTCCACTTCTCGCCCGGCATCCGCCAGGCCGACCCGCTGCCGCTGGAGTTCACGCCCGCATGACCACCTCTCCTGCCATCCACCACCGCATCGTCTCGGTCGACGACCACCTGATCGAGCCGCCGGACCTGTTCGAGGGACGGATGCCCGCCGCGCTCGTCGACCGCGCACCGCGCATCGTGACCGACGACCACGGCCGCCAGGCCTGGCTGTACGAGGGGGCCCGCTACCCGAACATCGGTCTCAACGCCGTGATCGGGCGGCCGAAGGACGAGTGGTCGATGGAGCCGGCGAACTTCGACGAGATGCGCCGGGGCTGCTGGGACATCGATGCCCGCATCGAGGACATGGACCTGGCCGGCATCGCGGCGTCGGTGTGCTTCCCGTCGCTGATCGCCGGCTTCTCGGGCGCCGTCTTCGCCCGGTCGCAGGACCCGGCGCTCGGCGAGGCGTGCGTGCGGGCGTGGAACGACTGGCACCACGAGGTGTGGGCCGGCACGCACCCGGGCCGCATGATCCCCACGCAGATCACGTGGCTGGGCGACCCCGCAGTGGCCGCCGACATGGTGCGCGCGAACGCCGAGCGCGGCTTCCGCGCCCTGAGCTTCGCCGAGTTCCCCTCGAAGCTCGGCCTCCCGTCGCTGCACAGCGGCCACTGGGATCCCCTCCTCGCCGCCTGCGAGGAGACCGAGACCGTCGTGTGCCTGCACACCGGTTCGGCGTCGTGGGCGCCGGTGCCCTCCGACGATCCGCCCTTCGAGCTGCTCCCGACCCTGTTCCCGATGAACGCCTTCCTGGCCTGCGCCGACTGGCTGTGGTCGGGGGTGTGCACCCGCTACCCCGGGCTGAAGGTCGCGCTCTCCGAGGGCGGCATCGGGTGGGTGAACATGCTCGCCGACCGGGTCGACTACGTGCTCGACCACTCCGCCTCGGGCGCCGAGAGCGGGGCGTGGCGCGACGACCTGCTGCCCAGCGAGGTGCTGGCCCGCAACTTCTGGTTCTGCACGATCGACGACCCCAGCACGCTCGACGGCGTGATCGAGCGGTTCGGCCCCGACCACGTGATGCTCGAGGTCGACTACCCCCACGCCGACTCCACCTGGCCCGACACCCAGGAGCTGGTCCACCGCCGGCTCGCCCACCTGCCCACCGACGTCATCGACAAGGTGACGCACCTGAACGCTGCGAGGTTGTTCCGATGGCCGATGTCCTGATCACCGGCGGCACCGTCGTCGACGGCACCGGGGCGCCCCGCCGCTCCGGCGACGTCGCGATCCGCGACGGCCGGGTCGTCCCGGCCGACGAGCTGGGATCCACACCCACCGTCATCGACGCCGAGGGCATGGTCGTGGCGCCCGGCTTCGTCGACATCCACACCCACTACGACGCCCAGCTGTCGTGGGACCCCACCGCCAGCCCGTCGCCCCTGCACGGCGTGACGACGGCCATCGGCGGCAACTGCGGGTTCAGCCTGGCGCCCGCCGGCGAGGAGCACGCCGGCTACCTGATGCGGATGATGGCCCGGGTCGAGGGCATGCCGCTCGAGGCCTTGGAGTCAGGGCTGGCGTGGGACTGGGACAGCTTCGGCGACTGGATGTCGCGGCTGGAGGGCCGCGTCGGCGTCAACGCCGGGTTCCTCGTGGGCCACTCGGCGGTGCGGCGCGTCGTCATGGGCGACCGCTGCCACGAGGCCGCGCGCCCCGAGGAGGTGGAGGCGATGGCCGCACTCGTGCGCGACGCGTGCGCGTCGGGCGCGCTCGGCTTCTCGACCTCGACGGCCTCCACGCACAACGACGGCGACGGCGAGCCGGTGCCCTCCCGCGGCGCCGCCCCCGACGAGCTGGTGGCGCTCGCCGCCGCGGTGCGGGACCACCCGGGGACGACGCTCGAGGCGATCCTCGCCGGGTGCATCAACGGGTTCACCGAGGACGAGAAGGACCTGCTCGCCCGCATGTCCTCCAGCGCAGGGCGGCCCGTCAACTGGAACGTCCTCGGGGTCTCCACGCTGAACCCCGAGGGCCACCTGACCCAGCTCTCGGCGTCCGACCACGCCGCCGAGCGGGGCGGGCGCGTGGTGGCGCTGACCCTCCCCCACTCGATGCGGATGCGCCTGTCGTTCCACACCGGGTTCGTGCTCGACGGCCTGCCCGGCTGGCGGCCGGTGCTGTCGCTGCCGATCCCGGAGCGCATCCGTGCCCTGTCCGACCCCGAGGTGCGGCGCCGGCTCGCGGAGGGTGCCTCGTCCGACGAGGCGGGCATGCTGCGCGCGCTGGCCAGCTGGGGACGCATGGAGCTCGCCGAGACGTTCGCACCCGAGAACCGCGAGCTCGAGGGGCGCCTCGTGAGCGACGTGGTGGCCGAGCGCGGCGGCGATCCGTTCGACGTCCTGCTCGACATCGTCGTCGCCGACGGGCTGCGGACCGGCCTGCGGCCGTTCCGCGCCACCGAGAACGAGGCCGACTGGAAGCTGCGAGCCGAGGTGTGGCGCGACCCGCGGACGGTGCTCGGCGGCTCCGACGCCGGCGCCCACCTCGACATGATGTGCGGCGCCATCTACTCGACCGCCCTGCTCGCCCACGGCGTGCGCGAGTTCGGCGTGATCTCCCTCGAGGACGCCGTCCACCAGCTCAGCGACGTGCCGGCCCGCCTCTACGGGCTGCGGGGCCGGGGGCGGCTCGCCCCCGGCTACGCCGCGGACGTCGTGGTCTTCGACCCCGACACCGTCGGCTACGGACCCGAGCGCACGCTCGACGACCTCCCCGGCGGCGCCGCCCGCCTGCACGCCGGCTCCACCGGCGTCCACCACGTGCTGGTCAACGGCGTGCCGGTGCTGGCCGGCGGCGAGCTCACCGGCGACACGCCGGGGACGCTCCTGCGCTCCGGTACCGACACCGACACCGTCGCGCCGTGAGCGTCGGGACCCCGGGAGGACGAGCAGGGATCGCCGTCCGGATCGACCGGGAGCGCTGCATGGGGTCGGGCAACTGCGTCTACTGGGGACCGGACGTGTTCGACCTCGACGACGACGGCCTCGCGTTCGTGTGCGGGGACCCGGCGGCGCACCCCGACCAGGTGGCGCTGGCCGTCGAGAGCTGCCCGACGCAGGCCATCAGCACCGCCGGCGGGTGACGGCCGGCTCGCTCAGACGCTGAGGTAGTCGGCGGCCGCCGAGCCGTCGCGCAGCTCGGACGCGTCGCCGGCCCACGTCACCGCGCCACGGGAGAGCACGTAGCAGACGTCGGCGAGGGACAGGGCGTGGGTCAGGAACTGCTCGACGAGCACGATCGTGATGCCGCGGTCGCGCATCGCCCCCACCGTGGCGAACAGGTCCTCGACCACGATCGGCGCCAGGCCCATCGACAGCTCGTCGAAGAGGACGACGCGCGGCGCGCCGGCCAGCACGCGGCTCACCGCCAGCATCTGCTGCTCGCCTCCGGACATCGACCCCGCCAGCTGGGAGAGGCGCTCGGTGAGGCGGGGGAAGATCTCGGCGACCTCGGCCGCGAAGTCGTCCCACGTCGACCCGCCTCGCAGCGAGGAGTGGGCGAGGCGCAGGTTCTCCTCGACCGTGAGGCCGGGGAAGATGCCGCGGCCCTCGGGCACCATCAGCACCCCCCGCCGGGCGATCTCGTCGATGGCCCGCCCGTCGATGCGCTCGCCGTCGAGCAGGATCGACCCGGCGGTCGGCCGGACGACGCCGGCGATGGCCCGCAGGGTGGTGGTCTTGCCGACGCCGTTGGCCCCGAGCAGCGCCACCACCGACCCCGCCGGGACGGCGAAGCTCAGCCCGCGCAGCACCTCGATGCGCCCGTACCCGGCACGCAGGTCACGAACCTCCAGCAGCGACGGCATCGTCCACCTCCTCGCCCAGGTAGGCGGCCCGGACGGCCGGGTCGGCCGCGACCTGCGCCGGCGGGCCGCTGGCGATCATCCGGCCGAAGTCGAGCACGTAGACGGTGGTCGACACGTCCATCACCAACGACACGTCGTGCTCGATGAGCAGGATCGCGGTGCCCTCGGCGGCGATGCCCCGCAGGACCTCCTCGAAGGCCTCGGTCTCGGCACCGTCGAGGCCGCTGCCCGGCTCGTCGAGGAGCAGCACCTGCGGATCGGTGCACAGGGCCCGCCCGAGCTCCACCAGCCGGAGGGTGCCGGTGCTGAGCGAACCGGCCGGGGCGTGTCGCAGGTCCTGCAGCCCGACGCGCTCGAGCACGGTGTCGACCACGGCGTCGACGGCCGGCTCGTCGCGGTGGCGGATCCGGAACAGGCCGGTGTAAGTGCGCCCGGGCGACGCGGCCTCGGCGGCCACCCGCAGGTTGTCCTCGACGGACATGCCGGCGAACACCTCGAGGCGTTGGAAGGTGCGGGCCATCCCCGCCCGCGCCCGGGTCGAGGCCGACGACCGGCTGACGTCGCGGCCGTGCAGGCGGACCGTGCCCTGGTCGGGCGGGCGCACCCCGGTGATGGCGTTGAACAGGGTGGTCTTGCCGGCGCCGTTCGGACCGATCAGGGAGGTGATCACGCCGGGCTCCACGGCGAGAGACGCCCCGTCGACCGCGACGAGGCCGCCGAAGCGGACGGTGACGTCCTCGACCTCGAGCACCGCGCTCATCGCCCGGCTCGTTCCTGGAGGACCTTGCGGGCGAACGGCGAGGGCACCGGCACCGGGCGGGGTGGCCGCTGGCGCCGCTGGCGGGCCCGGTCGAGCTCCTCGTCGAGCCGGCGGGGCAGCGCCGCAGCGAGCCGCTCGAGCGCGGCCACCAGCCCGCCTCGCGTCCGACCGATGGCCAGCGCGCCGAGGCCGAAGACGCCGACCGCGCTCTGGACGTCGAGGTCGAGGACCTGCGGGATGGCGACGTAGAGGAAGGCGGCGAGGAGGGCGCCACGCGTGCTGGACAGGCCGCACACGACGACGGCGGTGAACCAGAACAGCCCGAGCACCGGGTTGAAGGTCGTGGTGTCCCACGATTGGTTGGCCTGGGTCAGGAGCGCACCGCCGATGCCGGCCATGGCCGACGACACGCCGAACACGAACAGCTTCGCCCGGCGCAGCTCGATGCCGATGGACTCCGCCCCCACGTCGGAGTCGCGCATGGCGCCGAGCACCCGGCCGAGGCGGCCGCTGCGCAGGTTGCGGGCGAGGAACAGCACGAGGCCGAGGACCACGGCCTCGTAGAACCAGAAGGCGACGTCGCCCTGGAGGTCGATGCCGAGGAACGTCGGTCGGGTGACCGTGAGGCCGCCCGGTCCGCCCTGGAAGAGCTGCTCGTTGAACACGAACCGGTCGATGATGAGGGCCAGGCCCAGGGTGGTGAGGCCGAGGAACAGCCCGCGCCGGCGCAGCGCCGGGTAGCCGGCGGCGAGGCCGGCCAGCACGGCGACGGCCGCACCGGGGACCATGGCGACGAGCACGGGCAGGTCGAAGGAGTTGGCGAAGCGGGCGGAGGCGAACGCGCCGAGGCCGGCGATCGACGCCTGTCCGAGCGTGAGGTGCCCCGAGTAGCCGGTGATGGCGACGATCGAGACGAAGATGACGGCGAGGGCGAGGAAGCTGTGGGCGGCTCGCAGGTCGGCACCGTCGAGCACGGCCGGGGTGAGGAGCACCACGGCCAGCGCCACGAGCCGGCCGGCGACGGTGCCCGGGGTGAGCCGGGTGCGTCCGCCGAAGCGGCCGAGGGCCAGCCCGCTGCCGCTGGCCGGCGCGCCCCCGACCTCGTCGAGCCGGCGGAACGCCACCAGCGCGGCGAACAGCACGATGCTGGACAGGTTCGTCACCACCGCCTGGTAGGTGTCGGCGGCCCACCCGTCGGCGCCGAAGGGCTCGAACGCGTCGAGGACGCTGCGGCCCAGGCCCATCACCCCGAAGCCGAACGCGAGGGCGGCGGGGATGCTGACGAGCCGGGCGACGACGGCCACCGAGAACGTCTCGATGCCGAGGAAGATGATGCGGGTGGGCTCGAGCGTGCCCTGCGTGATGATCAGGCCGGTGAGCGCGGCGATGGTGCAGCCCAGGGCCCAGGCGATCTGGGAGACGCGGTCGGCGTCGATGGCGCTGAGCTGGGCCAGCTCGCGACGGTCGACCACGGCGCGGATGCGCACGCCGAGCATGGTGCGCCGGAGCAGCACGAAGAGCCCGGCGGCGACCGCCAGGGTCACGAGCAGGGTGCCGACCTGCTCCTGGTCGAAGATGAGCGAGCCGATCTCGAACGAGGTCAGGGGGAACAGCCGCGGCACCGGCTCGTCGACCGTGCCCTGCACGCCCGGTCCCCAGACGACGTTGATGAGGGCGAGCACGACGACGGTGACGCCGAGCGCGGCGACCAGCTTCTCCGAGCTCGACGCGCGCGCGGCTTCGAGTGGTCGGAAGACCACGCGTTCGAGGAGCAGCCCGAGCATCGGCCCGCACAGCACGAGGACGACGGGCACGGTGACGAGGAGGGGCAGTCCCCAGACGCCGTTCAGCTGCCAGGCCACGTACCCGGCGAGGAGGCCGATGGCGAAGTGGGCGATGTTGAACACCCCCGTGGCGCTGTAGGTGAGGACGATCCCCGTGGCCGAGAGCGCGTAGACGCAGCCGACGATGATCCCGAGGAGCGCGACCTGGACGTAGAACATCGACTCAGGGGACGGCGACGAGGGGGTCGCAGACCCCGCAGGGCCGCAGGCCCCGCTCGCGCACCTCGCCGAGCGCCAGCTCGGTGGCGTCCTTGCCGGCCACGAGGGCGCACGAGCCCCGGTGGTAGGAGGAGCCGGACGGCACGGCGACGATGCGGTCGCCGTCGAGGGCCGGACGAGCGCCGTGGCCGTTGGTGCCGGCGCCCTCCACGGCGGTCATCGAGCGACGCGCGGCGTCGACGTCGGGGGCGTCCGGCCGATCGAGCAGGGCGCGGTGCAGCTCCTCGAGCTGGCGCTCCATGCGGTTGAGCCGGCCGCTGTCCTTGCGCAGCTCCTCCATGGCGAGGAAGTAGCCGCCGAGGATCGACAGCAGCACGCCGCCGAGCCCACCGGAGATCAGGTACGGCAGCTGCTTGGCGACCACGGCCTCGCCCGAGATGCCGAAGTAGCCGATGACGACGAGCAGGGCGCCGAAGCCGAAGAAGATCCAGCCGGCGTAGGGCCGGACAGCGTTGGCCATGGCCTCCCAGAAGACGGTGCGGTCGTCGTCGCGATCGGTGGTCACGGGGCGCTCCCGGGGAGTCGGGCGGGCAGGACGAACCGCGGCCCGAGGCACACGGCGAGGGTCATGAGCGTGAAGGCGAGGTAGACCAGCTCGACGCGCCCGGCGGCCAGCGCCTCGGACAGGCTCACGATGCGCTGGCCGGGAGCGGCCGGACCGGTCGGCGCGCCCAGCTCGGCGTCGCCGGCGTCGCCGGCCAGGTCGTCGAAGCCGGCGTTCAGGGGCGCGCCGCTCCCAGCGCCGCCGGCGCCGATGTCGACGGCCGGGACGTCGGGAGCCGTGGGCCCGCCGCCCGGGACGAAGGGCGGATCCTCGATGTGGGCAGCGAGCCCGGTGGCGCCCGTCTGGCCGAGGGTGATGACGCCCTTGTAGAGGCCGTTGGGGTCGACGTCGCCCTGGGGTCCGGGCAGGATCGGTGCGCCCTGGGCGTCGACGTCGAACTCGACCAGCACGCCGCCGGAGCGGGCGAACGCGACGCCGGACTCCTCCTCGCCGTCCTCCACGGCCAGGGTCGTCACCTGCACGCCGAGACCGCCGAGCAGATCGTTGAGCGCGCCCGACAGCCGCTGCACCAGCGGACCGTCGGCGCCGGTGGGCGAGCCGACCACCAGGCCGTCCTCGGTGATCTGGGCGGGGACGCCGCCGACGGTCACGTCGCTCACGTCGAGCGTCGCGCCCCGCTCCTTCGTCCCCTTGCCGTCGTCGACGACGGTCGAGGACGAGCGGATGGAGCCGATCTCGATGAGGCCGCCGAGCAGGCGCACGCCGTCGAGGATCGCCTCGGAGCGGACGACGAGCCGGCCGGCGTCGTCGATGCGCTCGTCGGTGAGGCTCTGGGCGCTGTCGATGGAGATCACGGTGGCGTCCAGCTCCGGTGCGCCGGGGAGCGGGAGCGGGGTGTCGAGGGGGCCGGCGGCGGGGAAGCCGAGGACCTGCAGGTCGGTCATGGCCGCGTCCGACATCGACCCCTCGAGGCCGGCGCGGGCCACGGCCCGCACGGCCCGTGCGGACGCCGGATCCGACGGCTCGCCGAGCTCCAGGGAACCGGTGGTGGAGCCCTGCGGGTTCAGCGAATCGGCGAACACGGTGAGCGGGTACTGGTACTGCGCGCAGGCCTCGAGGAGCGGCCCGAACTCCGGCGGCGCCTGGGCACCGAAGGTCCCGCAGGCGAGGGACGGTCCGGAGATCACCCCGTTGCCCGGGTAGAACAGCGACGCCCGCGCGGTCTGGTTCGATGACTCGTAGGTGCCCTGGCCGTCGAGGGCGATGAAACGGAAGGCGTCGTTCACGGGGAGCAGCGCATCGCGGTCGAGGAACGCCGAGAGCACCTGCGACGAGGCCGACGCCCGGAAGACGTCGGGCAGCGCGGGCGCCTCCTCCTGGGCAGCCGCCGAGCCGACCCCGGCGAGCACGAGGGAGACGAGGGCGGCCGCGACGCAGCCGCGGGCCGCACGCCGCCTCAACCGTGGTCCTCGCTGCGCACTGCTCATCGCGCTCCCCGATCCCCTGCCGCGCACCTGCGCTCGTCAAAGTATGACGCAAACGTCAGATTCGAGGGAAGATGTCTTCCGTGACCGGAATCTTCGACCCGGACAGCGCAGATCCCTCTGTTCTGGTGGGCAGTCGCATCGCCGTGGTGGGCTACCGGAGCCAGGGCCGGTCGCGGGCCCTGGACCTGCGGGCGAAGCTGGGGCGCGCCGGCAGCTGAGCTCAGTCGCGCGGGAGGCCGAGCAGGCGCTCGGCGATGACGTTGCGCTGGATCTCGCTGGTGCCGCCCGCGATCGACAGGCTGCGGTTCCCGAGGAACCCGCCGACCCAGAGCGCGGCCGCGGCGTCGCCGGAGGCCCCGGCGGCTCCGAGCAGCTCGAGGCCGACCTCCTGCACGCGCTGGTCGTGCTCGACGCCGAGCAGCTTGCGCACGCTGGCGTCGGGGCCGGGTGCGGCCCCGGCGAGCGCGCGCAGCGTCATGCGCATCCCGAGGGCGGCGAGCGCCTGGGCGGTCGACGCCACGTCGGCGAGCGTGTCGGCGTGCAGCGGGTCGTCCCACGCGCCGGTCGACTCCGCCAGCTGGAGGAGCGACTCCACGCCCGGCCCCATGGAGGAGCCAGCCCCCATCGAGACGCGCTCGTTGCCGAGGGTCGTGCGCGCCGCCTGCCAGCCGGCGGTGGGGGCGCCCACGACGCAGTCGTCGGGGACGAAGACGTCGGTGAGGAAGACCTCGTTGAACATCTCGGCACCGGTGAGCTCGCGCAGGGGGCGGATGTCGAGGCCCTCGCTGCGCATGTCGACGAGGAAGCAGCCGATGCCGTCGTGCTTCGGGGCCGACGGGTCGGTGCGGGCGAGGCAGATCCCCCAGTCGGCGAAGTGGGCGAGGGAGGTCCAGACCTTCTGCCCGGTGAGCGACCAGCCGCCGTCGACCCGCTCGGCCCGTGTGGACAGGGCGGCGAGGTCGGAGCCGGCGCCGGGCTCGGAGAACATCTGGCACCAGGTGAGCTCCCCGCGCAGGGTCGGGGGGATGAACCGCTGCTGCTGCTCGTCGGTGCCGTGCACGATGATCGTCGGCAGCGCCCAGGCGCCGACGGCCAGGTGGGGCCGGCGGACCCGGGCGGAGCGGAACTCCTCGTCGATCACCAGCTGCTCGAGGGGTGAGGCGTCTCGCCCCCACGGCCTCGGCCAGTGGGGCACCAGGTAGCCCGACTCGCCGATGCGGCGGTTCCACTCCGGCTTGGGCTGCTGGACGAGGTCCTCGAGGAACGTGCGCACCTCGCTGCGGTGGGCCTCGGCCTCGGGCGGGAGCTCGACGGCGCTCGACCGGCGCCGGCCCTGGCGGACCTGGGCGGCCACCTCGTGCCGCCAGCGGGCGCCGTCACCGAGCAGCAGGCGCGTCGCCATCGCCCGCTTCAGGAACAGGTGGGCGTCGTGCTCCCACGTGAAGCCGATGCCACCCAGCACCTGGATGCAGTCCTTCGCCCCGCGGTAGGCCGCCTCGAGCCCGAGCCCGGCGGCGACGGCCACCGCGAGGTCGGCACCCTCGTCGCCGGCGTCGACGGCGGCGGCGGCGTCCCAGGTGGCGGCCCGGGCCGCCTCCAGCGTGCACAGCATGTCGGCGCAGCGGTGCTTCACCGCCTGGAACCGGCCGATCGGGCTGCCGAACTGCTCGCGGACGCAGGCGTGCTCGGCCGCCACGTCCACGCACCAGGCCGCGGCGCCCACGCCCTCGGCGGCGGCGAGCAGGCCGGCGAGCCCCTCGACACCGCCGGCGCCCGCCGGGCACGTGAACGTGAGGTCCGGATCGACGGGGAGCTCCTCGGCCAGCACCCGGGCGGGGCGGCGCGTCCGGTCGACGCCGGGGAGTGGGTCGACCCGGACGTCCGATCGGTCGATCACCGCCCAGCGCCGGACGCCCTCGGACGGCTCCGCCAGCGGCAGGAGGAGCAGGTCGGCGGACGCGCCGCACAGCACGACATCCCAGCTCCCGTCCACCAGCGGGCTGGCGCCCTCGTCGTCGGCCTCCACCGCGCCGTCGAGCGCGAGGCCGGTGCGCACCTCGCCGGCGGCGAGGCCGGCGAGGACCAGCCGCACCCGCGGCGACGTCCCGAAGCGGTCCAGCGCGGCGGACACGATCGCGTCCGCGAGGAACGAGCCCGGCGTGCAGGCCCGGCCGAGCTCCTCGAGCACCACGACCAGCTCCGCCATCCCGTAGCCCGCTCCCCCGTCGGCCTCGGGCAGGTGCAGGCCGAGCCAGCCCATGGCCGCGACCTCACCCCACCAGGCGGGCGCCTCCTCGCGCTCGGCGTCGAGCGCCGCCCGCGCCGCAGCGAGCGGCTGGCGGGACTCGGTCCACCGGCGCACGGTGTCGCGGAGCGCCACGTGGTCGTCCCCGATGCCGATGCCTGCGTCAGACGCCCGTGCCATCGCCGCATCATCGCGAAGGCTGACGCTTGTGTCACATTCGCGTATGGTCGGCGGGACGGCCACGAGCAGCGACCGGGGGCGGCGACATGGACAGGCACGAGTTCCGCGGGGCGATCGCCCCCTACCACTGGGACGCCGAGGCGTACTGGCCGCCCGTCCCCCGGCCCCCCGAGGGCGCCCCGAACGTGGTGATCGTGCTGCTCGACGACGTCGGGTTCGCCCAGCTCGGCTGCTTCGGCTCCGACATCGCCACGCCGGTGCTCGACCGCCTCGCCGAGCGCGGGTTGCGCTACACGAACTTCCACACGACCGCGCTCTGCTCGCCGACGCGGGCGTGCGTGCTCACCGGCCGCAACCACCACAGCGTCGGCATGGGCCGCATCATCCAGCTGGCCACGGGCTTCCCCGGCTACGACGCCCGCATCCCCCGCTCGGCCGGGTTCCTCCCGGAGATGCTCACGCCGCACGGGTACGCCGCGTACGCGATCGGGAAGTGGCACCTCACGCCGGAGGACGAGACCCACCTCGGCGCCCGCCGCGACCGCTGGCCGCTCGGTCGCGGCTTCGAGCGCTGGTACGGGTTCTTCGAGGGCGAGACGCACCAGAACGCGCCGGCGCTCGTGCACGACAGCCACCAGGTGCCGGCGCCGGCGTCGGTGGAGGACGGCTACCACCTCACCGAGGACCTGATCGACCGGGCCATCGAGCACGTGGTCGACCTGCGCCACGTCGACGTGGACAAGCCGTTCCTGCTCTATGTGGCCCCGGGCGCGTGCCACTCGCCCCACCAGGCGCCCGCCGAGTGGATCGAGCGCTACCGGGGGGCCTTCGACCGCGGGTGGGACGTGTGGCGGGAGGAGTGCCTCGCCCGCCAGCTCGAGGCCGGGCTGCTCCCCCCGTCGACCCAGCTGTCGCAGCGGCCCGAGTGGGTGCCCGCGTGGGACTCGCTGTCGGAGCGCACCCGCGCCGTCTACGCCCGGTACATGGAGGCCTTCGCCGGCTTCCTCTCCCACACCGACCACCACATCGGCCGCCTGCTCGACCACCTCGAGGCCACCGGCGAGCTCGAGAACACGATCGTGCTGGTGCTGTCCGACAACGGGGCGAGCTCCGAGGGCGGTCCGGTGGGCTCGCTCAACGACATCCGCACGTGGAACGCGGTGGCCCAGTCGGTCGACGAGGCGTGGGAGCGCCTGGACGAGATCGGCGGGCCGCGGATCCACAACAACTACCCGTGGGGCTGGACGGTCGCGGGCAACACGCCGTTCCGGCGGTGGAAGCGGGAGGTCCACGAGGGCGGCGTGGCCGACCCGCTGATCGTGTCGTGGCCGGCAGGCATGGGCGACGGTCGGGGCTCGGGCCTGCGCCGCCAGTACGTGCACGCCATCGACCTGGTGCCGACCATCCTCGAGGCGATCGGCATCGAGGCGCCGCGCGAGCTGCGCGGGGTGGCGCAGCAGCCCATCGAGGGCACGAGCTTCCTGGCCTCCATCGCCGACGAGGACGCCCCCGACCTCCACCGCACGCAGTACTACGAGATGCTCGGCTGCCGGGCCATCTACCACGACGGGTGGAAGGCGGTGACCTACCACCCCATCCAGGACGATCTCCCGGGCCTCGACACCGTGACCTGGGAGCTGTACGACATGCGCGTCGATCCGTCGGAGACGAACGACCTCGCCGAGGCCGAACCGGCGCGCCTGCGCTCGATGATCGAGCGCTGGTGGGGCGAGGCCGCCCGCCACCAGGTGCTGCCGATCGACAACCGGCCGTTCTCCGAGCTCGTGCTGTCGCGACCCGAGACCGTGCCGCCCCGGGGCCGCTACGTGTACCACCCGCACACGGCGATGGTCCCCGAGCCCGTCGCGGCGAACGTGAAGAACCGGCCCCACACCGTGCGCGCCGTGCTCGACGTGCCCGAGGGAGGCTGCGAGGGCGTGATCATCGGTCAGGGATCGATCCTCGGCGGCTGGGCGCTCTTCGTGGGCACCGACGGTCGGCCCCGCTACGTGCACAACCTGACGAGCCGGGAGGAGCACCGCATCGAAGGCCCCGAGCCGCTGGCGCCGGGCCGTCACGAGCTCGAGCTGCGCTACGGCCGGGGTGGTCGGTCGAAGGTGGCCGCGCTCCTCGTCGACGGCCAGGCCGTGGGTGAGGTCGAGATCCCCCGCTTCACCTGGAACCGGTTCTCCATCTGCGGCCACGGGCTCACGTGCGGGTGGGCGAGCGCGCCGGCGGTCTGCGACGACTTCGTCGCCCCGTTCCCGTTCACCGGCGGGCTGGAGCCGGTCGTCGTCGACGTGCAGGGCGCGCCGGTCGTCGACCCGGTCGCCGAGGCGAACGACGCCATCGCCAGCCAGTAGCGGCGGTCCAGCCCGGGCTGGCGTCCACCGACTCCGTCGACTGCAGCCCGGGCTGGATCGTCGTGAGGTCCAGCCCGGGCTGGCCTCCACCGACTCCGTCGACTGCAGCCCGGGCTGGATCGTCGTGAGGTCCAGCCCGGGCTGGCGTCCACCGACTCCGTCGACTGCAGCCCGGGCTGGATCGTCGTGGGGTCCGGCCCGGGCTGGCCTCCACCGACTCCGTCGACTGCAGCCCGGGCTGCGCCTCAAGGGTCGGCAGCGGTGAGCTCGCGGAAGCGCTCGTAGCGGGCCGACACGGGACCCAGCCATCGCCCGTCGGGCTCGACCCGGCGGTCGGTGCGGGCCCAGCGGCGGGCGTCCACGGCGTTGACCTCAAGGCCGGCGATCACCCTCGCCTGGAACGCCGCGCCCAGGGCCGCCCCCTCGGGGACGGCGACCACGTCGACGGGCAGGCCGGTGGCGTCGGCGATGGCCTGCAGCCACCGGTCCGATCGCGTCCCACCGCCGGTCGCCACGATCCGCTCGGGGGCGAGGCCGGCCAGCTCGAGCTGGTGGCGGATGACGAAGCCCCCGGCCTCCTGGGCGGCTCGCACCACGGCGCCGGGCCCGTGGGTGAGGTCGAGGTCGTGGAGCCCGGCCCGACGCGACGGATCGTGGAGCGGGACCCGCTCACCCCGCGGGTACGGCGCCCAGACGGGTACGGCGTGCGGGTCGTCCGAGGGCGGCGCATCGCCGGCCAGCCGCCGCACCCAGTCGAGGAAGAGCCCGCCGGCGTTGCTCGGCCCGCCGACCAGCGTCTTGCCTGCGGCCGTGTGGGGCACGGTCCACAGGCCGCCGACCTCGCGCCACTCGGGGACGACGGCCCAGGCGATGAGGGTGGCCCCGAGGATGACGAGGACGTCGCCGTCGTGGTCGGCGCCGGCGACGAGCTGCTCGCCGAGGGCGTCGACGGTCCCGCCGCCGAGCAGGGCGCCGGCACCCGGCAGCGACGCGGCGATGCGCGACGCCGGCTGGTCACCCGGGACGATGCGAGGCAGCTGCTCGGGCCTCGCGCCGGCCGACTGGCAGACCGCCGGGTCCCAACCCGTGTAGTCGAACAGCGGCACCGTGGTCATCGCCGTGGTCGTGTCGAGGACGGCCTCGCCGCTCAGCGCGTGGTTCGCCATCGCCTGCGCCGGCCAGAACCCGGCTGCCCCGGGAGCCACCTCGGCGCACCACCGCACGAACCCCACCGACTCCCCGCTCTGCGACGGATCGGCGGCAGACGCCCCGCCGGCGCGGCTGTCGCCGTAGAGCAGCCCGGGGGTCAGCGCGTGGCCACCGGCGTCGACGGCGCACATCGAGGGGACCATGGCCGCCACCTCGACCGCCGCCACCTCGAGCCCCTCGGCGACGGCGGCGAGCGCCTGGCGCGCCCCTGCCCGCCACGCCTGGTCGGGCCGGTGCTCGAGCCGGTCGGCGGCGGTGACGACCAGGTCGTGCGGCACCCGCGCCCGGCGCAGCACGCCTCCGTCGGCGTCGACCGCCAGCGCCTTCACCGACGTGGTGCCGATGTCGATCCCGACCGTCACCTCGGACATCGGCGAAGTATGACACGCATGTCAGATTCGGCTACCTTCGGCGCCGTGGACCGCCCGATCGTGCTCGCCACCGCTCCGCTGCGAGGCCCGGGCCTCCACCGGCTGGCAGCCGCCGTGGACCTCGTGCTCGACCCGTGGATCGATCACCAGCCGCTTCGCCTCTACTCCGCCGCCGACCTCGCCGCCCGCGCCGAGGCCGAGGGGGCGACGATCATCCTGTGCGAGGCCGACGAGGTGCGCGGACCGGTCTTCGACCTGCCGCTCGTGGCCATCGGCTCCGCCCGGGGCGACCCCACCAACGTCGACATCGCGGGTGCCACGGCCGCCGGCATCCCCGTGCTCCACGCACCGGGCCGCAATGCCGACGGCGTGGCCGAGCTGGCCGTCGGCCTGCTGTTCGCCGTGAGCCGCCACCTCCTCGACGCCGACGCCGACGTGCGCGCCGGCGCGGTGTTCAAGGGCGGGACGATCCCCTACCAGCGCTTCCGCGCCTGGCAGCTGGCCGGCCGGACCCTCGGGATCGTGGGCTTGGGCGCCGTGGGCCGGGCGGCGAAGTGGCGCTTCGAGGGCCTGGGCATGCGGGTCATCACCTGCGACCCGTTCGCGCCGGACGCCACCCACTCCCTCGACGACCTGCTCGCCGAGGCGGACGTGGTGTCCATGCACGCGGCGGTCACACCCGACACGGCGCGGATGATCGACGCCGCCGCCATCGAGCGGATGCGGGACGGCGCCATCTACCTGAACACGGCCCGGGCCGGCCTGCACGACGTCGACGCCCTGACCGCCGCCCTCGCGAGCGGCAAGCTGGGCGGCGCCGGCCTCGACCACTTCGAGGGCGAGGTCCTGCCCACCGACCACCCGCTCGTCGGGCTCCGCAACGTGGTGCTCGCCCCCCACATCGGCGGGGCCACCTACGACACCGAGTCCAACCACACCGCCCTGCTCGTCGACGACGTGCTCCGCCTGCTCGCCGGCGAGCGGCCCGTCCACGTCGCCAACCCGGAGGTCCTGCCGTGACCACCACCTCGCTGCACACCATGCACGAGACCGTCCTCGCCGCGGCCAAGGAGCTGAACGACCGAGGGCTCGTCGAGGGCAGCTCGGGGAACCTGTCGGCCCGCATCGACGAGACCCACGTGTGCATGACGCCGTCGTCGATCCCCTACGACGACATGGTCCTCGACGACCTCGTGGTGGTCGACATCGACGGCAACGTGGTCGACGGCCACCGCGGCCCCACCAGCGAGAAGGCACTGCACCTGGCGTGCTACCGCCGCTACCCCGAGGTCGGCGCCGTCATCCACTCCCATGCCGTCCACGCCACGATGTTCGCCGTCGCCCGCCAGCCCATCCCCGCCGCCATCGAGGAGGTCGCGGTGTACATCGGCGGCGACGTGCCGGTGTGCGAGTACACGATGACCGGCAGCGACGAGCTGGGCGAGGTGGTGGCCGAGCAGCTGGCCGACCGCGCCGCCACGCTGCTCGCCAACCACGGCATGGTCACGGTCGGCCGGACGATGGCCAAGGCCATGCACGCCGCCACGCTGGTCGAGCGCACCGCGCAGATCGTGCACGGGGCCCGCCTCCTGGGGCAGGTGCACGCCGTGCCCGAGAAGATCAACGAGGACTTCGGCAACGTCTACAAGCTGATGCGCTCGATGTAGCGCGCCGCACCCGAGAGCGAGGAGCGAGGACATGGCAGGTCTGTGCGAGGGTCGCGTCGCGATCGTCACGGGTGCGGGTCGCGGCATCGGCCGCGAGCACGCGCTGATGCTGGCGTCCGAAGGCGCCAAGGTCGTCGTGAACGACCTCGGCGCCCGGTCCGACGGCGAGGGCGCCGACGAGGGCCCGGCCCGGGAGGTCGTGGCCGAGATCGAAGCCATGGGTGGCGAGGCCATCGTGAACGGGGCCGACGTCACCGACTTCGACCAGGCCGGCGAGCTCGTGGCCCAGGCGGTCGACGCGTTCGGGCGCCTCGACATCCTCGTCAACAACGCCGGCATCCTGCGCGACCGCATGATCTTCTCCATGTCCGAGGCGGAGTGGGACGCCGTCGTCGCCGTGCACCTGAAGGGGCACTTCTGCCCCACCCGCCACGCCGCCGCCCACTGGCGCGAGCGATCGAAGGCGGGTGAGCCGGTCGACGCCCGCATCATCAACACCGCCTCGCCCTCGGGCCTGTACGGGAACGTCGGCCAGGCGAACTACGGCGCCGCCAAGGCCGCCATCGCGGCCCTGACGATGGTGTCGGCCCTCGAGCTCGGCCGCTACGGCGTCACGGCCAACTGCCTGGCCCCCACCGCGATCACCCGGCTCGTCGCTCCGCTCATGGGCGGCGAGGAGAACATCCCCGAGGAGACCAAGGAGGCCCTGTCCCCCCGCTGGGTCGCGGTGGTGGCGACCTGGCTGGCCAGCCCGGCGTCGGCCGGCGTCACCGGTCGCGTCTTCGACGTGCGAGGCGACACCGTCGCCGTGGCCGAGGGCTGGCACCGCGGCCCGGAGGGCACGAACCCCGGCACCCCCGAGGGCGTCGGCGAGCTGCTCACCGAGCTGGTGGCCACGGCCCGCCCGAACGCCGACCTCGACGGCCGCGACGACCCGACCCGGTACGTCGCCTCCTGAGCGCGCTCAGTCGCCCCGCTCGGCCACCGGCGTGAAGTACTGGTGGGCGTCGGGGTAGCAGAGCGGGAACGGGTCCGTCGCTTGCACGTAACCGCCGGCGTCGTCACGCCAGCGGGCGATGGTGATGCAGTGCTTCGCCCGCTCGGCGGAGAAGTCGGCCGGCTGGTACGCCTGGCTGATGAGCGCCCCCTCGATGACGACGTCGTCGGCCCGGGCGTTGAACCGGTCGATCAGGGCCCGCCGCGTGGGCGCCGGTCCCAGCGCCTCCATCCCCTGGGCGAACACCTTGCCGAGCACGTACGCCTCGAACGCCCACTGGTGCAGCTCCTGGCCGGGCTGGTAGCGGTCGTAGGCGTCGCGGAACTCCTTGACCACCGGCACCTGCGTCTGGGAGTACGCCACGCTCGAGCCCGAGATGTAGATGACGTTGCGGCACTGCTCGTTGAAGTCCTGGCCGACGGACTGACCCATGGCGACGATGGTGGAGACCTTCGCCTTCACCCGGTACCCGCGGCGGGCGAGCGTGTCGCAGAAGCGCCGGTTGGCGCCGTCGTCCATGGCGTCGAAGACGATCTCGGACCCCTTGCGCTGCATGTCGGCGACGACCTGGTCGAAGCTGGGGGCGGCGAAGGACACCGTGTAGGTGTTGACCTCGTAGCCCTCGAGCTCCAGGCCCTTGGCGATGAAGGCCCCCGCCTGCGCCGACTCCTTCACGTCGTAGGCGACCACCGCCGCCTTCTTGACGCCGAGGTTCTCCTTGAACCAGCGGTAGTGGCCGCTCATCGAGCGCAGCTGCTCCTGGTGCCCCACCTCGTTGCCGTCACGCGCGTACGGGCCGCCGTAGATCGAGAAGAAGTTCGACCACCGGTAGAAGGCGTTGTTGATCGGGATGCCGAAGACGGGGATCTGCCGCTCGGCCAGGTAGGGCGCAGCGCCGCCGAGTGCGCGGGTGTTGGTCACCACGATCGCGAACACCTGGTCCTGCTCGACCAGCCGCTTGGCGCAGCTCAACGAGCGCGACCGGTCCTCCCGGTCGTCACACGTCGCCAGCTCCACCTTCCGGCCGTGGATGCCGCCGGCCGCGTTCACGGCGCCGACCCAGGCCCGGATGCCACGGGCGGCGGGCGCGAAGGCGTCGCCGAGCACGCCGTTCTCGGCCACGATCGCCCCGAGCTTCAGCGTGGTCTCCGTCACACCGACGTCGGACGCCTGGTTCGGGCCCGCCGCCGCGCCGGACGCCGGTGCCGCCTCGGCACCGGCCCCACCCGACGGGCCGCCAGCGTCCGGGGCTCCGGCCGGACCACCCGCCGCAGGATCGGTGCCGGCGGCGGCAGCTCCGTCGTCGGAGCTGCCGCCGCCGGTCCGGGCCGCGACGGTGGTGGCGGTGGTCCGGCCGGCCTCGTCGGTCGCGTCGCCGTTGGCGCCGACCGCGACGGTGCCGCTCTGGACGAAGGCCTCCTCGGGCAGCCGCGTGCCGCACGAGGCGAGCAGCATCGCGCTGACGAGCAGCGCGATCGCCGAGCGAGATCGTCGTGGCGTCATGGGTCCCCCAGACCTCGTGCGCACGCAGCGCATCCCTGACGTACGTGTCAGATTAGCCCTGCGGCGCGCGCTCCGCCAGAGGCTCGCGTCGAGGGGAGATCCGATCCGATTCAGCGGCGACGAAGGCGAGGTCGCTCGGGTAGGTGCGCGCCGCCAGCAGCATCACGGCACCGCCGATCGCGTAGAGGGGTGCGGTCAGCACCAGTGCGCCCCGCAGGCCCAGCGAGTCCGACAGCACGCCGATGAGCGCCGGCGAGGCGTTCGCCACGCTGCGCACGACCGACCGGATGCTGGCGGCCCGCCCCCGGATCTGGGCGACGACGACGTCGGTCATCAGCGCCTCGGACGGGGCCACGGGGAGCGTGACGCACGCGCCGGCGAGGAAGAAGAGCACGCCCGAGAGGACGAGGTCGGAGACGAGGAGGGCGGGGACCAGCACCACCGTGGCCGCGACCGAGCCGGCGGCGGCGACCAGCACCCGCGCGTTGAGCACCCCTCGGCCGAGCAGCCGGTCGGCGAGGATCCCACCGCCGGCGAGGCCGACGAAGGAGCCGGCGCCGAGGATGGCCGCGTACCCGCCGGCGGCGCTCGCCGAGAGGCCGTGCGCCCGCTTGAAGAACTCGATGCCCCAGTAGCCCAGGGCGGCCAGGAAGAACTGCGAGATCGTGATCCCGATGACGGCGAACCACATGCTGCGGATCCGCAGCAGCTCGCGCAGGACCGAGCGGGGGTCGGCGGACGCGTAGTCGAGGGTGCCGGTGCGGGTCGGTGCCGGCAGCTCGACGAGGACCGCCCTCGACCGGTCGTGGACCCCGTCCCGAGTGCCGGCGAGGTCCGCTTGCAGCTGGTCGTCCTGCGCGCCGCGCACCGGATCGGGCAGTCGGGCCACGAGCGCGGCGACCACCAGGCCCACGGGCACCCACAGCCAGAAGGCCGCCCGCCACGAGAAGGCATCGATCAGCACGCCGGCCAGCCCGATGCCGAGGATGCCGCCGGCCGCGGCGCCGAGCTGGAAGTACCCGAGCATGCGGGCCCGCCGCTGCACGGGGTAGTAGTCGGACAGCAGCGAGATGATCGCCGGGCCGTTGGCCTCGACGAAGCCGATGCCGAGCCGGGCGACGTAGAGCATCAGCAGGCCGCCGGCGGCGGCGTTCAGGCCGATGCACGCGCTCCACGCCACCAGGGCGACGGCCAGCAGGGTGGTGCGTCGCCACCGGTCGGCCAGCCAGCCGAAGGGCAGGGCACCGATCGCCCCGACCACGGTGGTCGCCGCGGCGATGCCGCCGAGGGCGGCGTCGGAGACCCCGAAGTCCCCCTTGATGCCCTCGAGCGCCTGGGCCAGCGAGAGCCGCTCGCCCTGCTCCACCATCTGGATGCCGGCGAGGGCGACGACCGGGCCGAGCCCGTGGCGCTTCACCCCCGGGGGGCGTGCTTGGCCAGCGGGATCTTGTAGAGCGTCGACCAGTTCTCGCCGACGATCTTCACCTTCGCGTCGTGGGGGATGTCGAGCTTCTCGAAGCCGTCGACGGCGTGCGGGTAGGCCGAGTCGCCGTGGGGGTAGTCGGTGGAGAAGACGAGGTTGTCGGCGCCGAACCACTCGACGTAGTGCTTCGCCGTGGCCTCGTCGGCCTCGACCGACAGGTAGCAGCTCCGCCGGAAGTACTCCGACGGATCCATGGTGAGGTCAGGCGCCTCGTACCAGCCCGTCCACTCGTGGTGCTCGTCGAGGCGGTGCAGCAGCCACGGCGCCCACGAGCAGTTCCCCTCCAGCAGCGCGACCCGCAGGTTCGGGAACCGCTCGAGCACCCCGCCGGCGCACAGGCTCACGGTCACGAACTGGATGGCGAGCGGCTGGTTGAAGGTGTGCCACATCATCAGCTTGTCGAACACCTGCAGCGAGAAGTCCGGCGTCAGGTACGTCTGCCCGCCGCTGTGGAACGCGATCGGCACGTCGAGGCGCTCGACCTCCGCCCACAGCGGGTCGTAGGCGGGGTCGTGCCAGGGACGGCGGTTCACGCAGCCCGGCGCCAGGAACACCGCCTTGAAGCCCAGCTCCTCGACGCAGCGACGGGCCTCGGCCACGGCGCCGGGCACGTCGTGGGGCGCGACCATGGCGGCGCCGAACATGCGCTCCGGAGCGTGCGAGCAGAACTCGGCGAGCCAGTCGTTGTACGCCCGGGCGATGGCCGACGCGTACTCGGGCTCCAGGCCGTCGGGGCCGATCATGTCGACCGAGTCGAGGCCGAGGACGAACAGGCCTCGCGACGGGTAGAGCACGGCGAGGTCGAGGCCCTCGCGATCCATGGCGTCGATCTGCGAGGCCGGGTCCCAGCCCCGCGCCTCGGGGTCGGCGTAGGCGTTGTCGTGGTCCTCACGCCAGCCCGTCTTGCGGCCGTCGATGCGAAGCGGCCGGACGCGACCCATGCGCAGCATCGTGTGGTTCTTCACCCGGACGCGCATGTCGCGCGGCATCTCGGAAAGGCCGATCGGTGCCGCGTGCGCGAACGCCGGGTCGATGTAGCGCTGCCAGAGATCCGGCGGTTCCATCACGTGCAGGTCGCTGTCCGCGACGACGCCGGCCTTCAATGCCCCCTCGTGCTCCCCATGCATGGAGGGAAACTAACATCTGCGTCATGTCTGGGGCACCCGATCACGCGACCCTCCAGGTGGGCGACGAGCTGCCGCCGTTCGTGCGCACCACGGGCCTGGCCAACTGGAACCGCTACGCGGCGGTGAACGACGAGTTCATCGACATCCACATGGACCCCGGCGCCGCCAAGGCGGTGGGGATGCCCGACGTGTTCGGCATGGGCAACCTCCGCATCGCCTACCTGCACAACCTGGTGCGGGACTGGACGGGCCACGCCGGCGACCTCGCCGAGTTCCGCTGCGAGTTCCGAGGCCTCAACCTCAAGGGCGACGAGCTCACCTGCCACGGCCGGGTCACCGGGGTGGAGGCCGGCGACGGGCACACCCTCGTCCACCTCGACCTCGGCGTCCGCAACCAGGACGGGGTCGAGACCACGCCCGCCACCGCCACCGCCGTGCTGTTCGCCGACGGCAAGGCGGCGATGCCCGACGAGCCCACCCCCACCGAGCCGTCCGGGCAGGCGGTGCCGGGCACGTTCCTCGACCAGGCCACCATCGACGCCATCGGCCGCACGCTCCCACCGGTGGCGGCCCCGCCCGTGGGCGCGAACGACATCGCTCGCTGGGCGATCGCCACCTACTGGCCCGAGCCACCACCCGCCGCGTTCCTCGACGCCGACGCCGCCGCCGACACGCCGTGGGGTGGCGTCGTCGCTCCCCGAGACTTCGACCCCTTCGCCTGGATGCCCAAGCGGCCGTGGGCGGGCGACTGGCTCTGGGGCATGGGCACCGAACCCGGGACGCGCCTCCTCAACGGCGGCCAGCGCAACGTGTACCACGAGCCGATCCGGCCCGGTGACGTGATCTCGGTGACCCGGCGCTTCGTCGACGTCGTCGAGCGGGAGACGAAGCGGGGGCCGATGGTGTTCTTCACGAGCGAGTTCCGCTGGGAGAACCAGGACGGCGCCCTCGTCCGCATCGGCGAGCAGACGACGATCTACTACTGAGTTCGGTACCCCGAAGGGTCACTCGGGGGTGCCGAGGACCTCGGCGGCGACCTTCAGGGCCTCGTTCGCCGCCGGCACGCCGGCGTAGACCGCGGTCTGCATCAGCGCCTCGACCAGCTCCTCCCGCGTGAGCCCCACGTTCCGCGCACCGGCGAGGTGGGCCCGCAGCTCGTCGGTCTTCCCGAGCGCGGCGAGCTGGGCGACGGTCACCAGGCTGCGATCGCGGATCGCCAGGCCGGGCCGCGACCACAGCATCCCGAACGCCGAGGTGGCCACGTAGCGGTAGAAGTCGGGCGCCAGCTTGGCGGCGGGGAACTGGCCGCCCGGGTCGTCCCGGGTCTGCGGCCACAGCTGGGCCTGGACCTCCCGCCCCCGCGCCAGCAGCTCGTCCTCGTCCATCGTCGGCCTCCTACTCGGCTCGGAACAGGTTCACCGTGCACACGCTCCCGCCGCCCACCAGGTGCGCGAGCGCCGTGCGCGCCCCCTCGACCTGGCGGCCGTCGGCCTCGCCCCGCAGCTGCTGCACGATCTCGTGGACCATCGCCAGGCCGGTCGGCCCGCCGGGGTGGCCGCGGGCGATGAGGCCGCCGTCGGTGTTGAACGGGATCCGCCCGCCGAGCGCCGTCTCCCCCTCCACGAGCAGCTTCTCACCGTCGCCCTCGGGGCAGAACCCGAGCAGCTCGTAGTAGTCGATCTCCTCGTTGGCGAACGCGTCGTGGCAGAACGCCACGTCGACGTCCTCGGGGCCGAAGCCGGCGTCGTCGTAGGCGGCGAGGGCGGCGTCTCGCGTCATCGTCGCCGGCCCCACCACGGGGCCGAGGAACGTGTGCCCGGGCGAGTACGTCTCGCTGCGCAGCGCGGAGGCCACAGGTCGGACGATGCGTCGGCCGGGCTGGCGGGCGCGCACGACGTCGTCGGCGGCCACGATCACGCATGCCGCGCCGTCGTCGGCCGGGCAGATCATCATCGCCGTGAGGGGTTCGGCGATGACCTGCGAGGCCAGCACCTCCTCCACCGTGACCGTGTGGTCCGGGCGACGGTGGCTCATCGGGCAGAGGGCGCCGTGGTTCCAGTTCTTGGCGGCGACGGCAGCGAAGTGCTCGGGCGTGGTGCCCCGCTCGTGCATGCGACGCTGGGCCCAGAGGGCGAAGTAGGCCGCGGGCAGGATGGTGCTGTCGAGCTCGTCGCGACCGGCGCCACGGCCCGAGCCGCCGCCGCGGGCCATGTCGGTCATCTTGTCGAAGGCGATGGCCATCGCGACCCGGGCCCGCCCCGAGGCCACCGCCCAGGCCGCCTCGCGCAGCGCCACGAGACCGGTGGCCGAGGCGTTCTCGATGTGGGTGACCGGCAGGCCGGTGAGGCCGAGCTCCTTCATCGCCTTCACGCCGACGAGCACCTTGGGCTGGATGTAGCCGACGAACGCCTCGTCGACGTCGGCCAGCGTCATGCCGGCGTCGTGCAGGGCGGCGAGGCCGGCGTCGCGCGCCAGCGAGGCGAGCGGGCGGTCGCGGTGGTCCCCGAAGCGGACCATCCCCGACCCGGCGATGGCGGCCCCCTCGATCCTCATCCGGCGGGCTCCTCGACGACGGGGCGGAAGCGGAAGATCACCGTCTCGTCGCCGGTGGCCTCGTCGACTCGCAGGGTCTCGAGGTCGAGCTCGAGCTCCATGCCGATCTCGAAGTCGTCCCGCTCCCCCACGAGGATGGCCTGCACCCGGGGGCCCTCGGGGAGGTCGACCTGACCGACCCCGTAGGCATCGACCCGCCGGTCCTTCTTGGCGAAGAGGGGCACGTGCACGTAGGTCCACGTCCACAGCCGCCCGCGAGGGCCGAGCTCGACGTCCTCGCAGCCCTCGGCGAGGCACCTCGCGCAGACGTGCCGGCGGGGGAAGAAGTGCTCCCCGCACGCCGGGCAGCGGCTGCCGAGGAGGCGAGGCCGCTCGTCCGGGTCGGCGGGGACCGTGAAGTAGCCCTCTTCGATGGGGACGCGCGTCATCGGCTCCTCGGGACGGATCGGGTCAGGCGGGTGGCGGGCCGAGCCGGAGCTCCACCCCCGCGCGGGCCTCGGCGGCGACCACCAGGTCGCTCCAGTCGTGCTCCCCGAGCCCGCGCTCGAGGGCGTCGGCGAGCGATGACCGGACGGCGGCGGCGATCGGGGCGGGGATGCCGGCCGCGTCGGCGATGCCCTCGATGAGCCGGGCGTCCTTCTCGGCCAGGCCGAGCGCGAACTGGGGCGGACGACCCCGCTGGTCGATGCCCTCGACGGCGCGATCGATGTAGAAGTTCGACGCCCCGCCGGTGCGGATGACGTCGACCACCGTGCGCAGGTCGAGGCCCGCCGACGCCGCCAGGGTGAGCGCCTCGAGCGAGCCCAACGTACAGGTGAACGCCAGCAGGCTGTTCACGAGCTTCATCGTGCTGCCGGCGCCGACCGGGCCGACGTGGAAGGTGGCCCGGCCGATGCGCTCCAGGACCGGGCGGCACCGCTCGACGGGTCCGTCGTCGCCGCCGACCATGAACACGAGGGTGCGGCCCTGGGCTCCCGCTGCGCCGCCGGTGAGCGGAGCCTCCACGAAGTGGTGGCCCGAGGCCCGGAGCTCGTCGGCCAGCGCCTGGTTGCCCGATGGTGCCGACGTGGACAGGTCCAGCAGGATGGATCCCTGGGCAGCCGCCTTCGCCCACCGACGGGCGACGTCGTGCACGACCTCGGGCGTGGGCAGCGAGGTGATGGTGATCTCGGCGGCCGCCGCCACGTCGGCGACCGACGCCGCCGGCGTGGCGCCCCCGATGCCGTCCCGGCGGCTCGGGTCGGCATCGTGCACCACGACCTCGTCCCCGTCGGCGACCAGGTTGGCGGCGATCGCGCCACCGATGTTCCCCAGGCCGATGACCCCCAGTCGCGGCATGCGGGCACGGTAGCCCAGAAGGTGACACGGATGTCAGGTTGGGCGTGGCTCCCTCGGCAACCCGAGCACGCGCTCGCCGATGATGTTCTTGTTCACCTCGGTGGTCCCGCCGGCGATCGTGAGCGACACCGACGACGACAGCCCGCGGCCCCAGCGGCCGTCGAGGGCCTCGCAGCCGAGCACGTCCACCGCGGTGTCGGCGAGCGCTCGGCTCGTCAGTGACCAGGCGAGCTTGATGACGCTGCCCTCGGCTCCCGGGATGCCGCCGCCGAGCATCGTGCCGATGAGGCGCTTGGCCAGGAACTCCAGGTTGCGGACCTCGCAGTAGCGGGCCGCGAGGGCGTCCCGGGCCACCGGCGAGTCGAGCGCTCCGACCTCCCGCGCCGCGGCGAGCAGGTCGTCGAACGTGCGACGGGTGCTCAGGTAGAGGTTGGCCACCCCGGCCCGCTCGTTGCTCAGCGTGTTGGTGGCCACCGACCACCCGCGGTCGACCTCGCCGAGCACCGCCGACGCGGGGACCCGCACGTCGGTGAAGAACAGCTCGGCAAAGTCTCGGTCGCCGGCCATCGTGCGGATGGGTCGGGCCTCGATCCCCGACGTGCGCATGTCGACGAGGAGGCAGGTGATGCCCTGGTGCTTCGGCGCATCCGGGTCGGTGCGGACGTAGAGCTGGCACCAGTCGGCCCGGTCACCCATGGAGTTCCACGTCTTCTGCCCGTTCACCACGAAGTGGCCGCCGTCGCGCTCGGCCCGGCACCGCAGCGACGCCAGGTCGGAGCCGGCCTCGGGCTCGGACATGCCCTGGCTCCAGATCTCGTCGCCCCGCAGCATCGGACGGAGGAACCGCTCCTGCTGCTCCGGGGTGCCCAGCGCCATGATCGCCGGCGCGATGTTGGCCACCCCGATGGCGTTGACCGGCCCGGGTGCACCGGCCCGCGCCATCTCCTCGTGGTGGACCAGCTGCTCGAGCAGGCCGGCGTCGCGGCCGCCGTGCGCCGCCGGCCAGGAGATGGCGGCGTAGCCGGCCTCGAAGAGCTGGGCGTTCCACGCCCGCCGCGCCTCGAACGCGGCCGGGTCGTGCACCTCGCGCACGCCGGCGGCGACGTCGTCGGTGAAGTGCTCGGCGAGCCAGCGCCGGAGCTCGCCCCGGTACGCCTCTGCCGCACCGACGCCCGCGGCCGCGATGGTGGTCATCCGGCGCACCGTACCGAAACATGACATGAACGTCAGAAGCGCGGTACCGTCCTGCCGTGCACGAGGGGACGATGCGCGCCGCGGTCCTGCACGGGCCCGGCGACCTGCGGGTGGAGGAGCGGACGGTGCCGGAGGCCGGCGCCGGCGAGGTGCTGGTCCAGGTGAGCCACTGCGGCATCTGCGGGTCGGACCTCCACCTGGTCGTCGAGGGCTGGGGACGGCGGGGCATGGTCCCCGGGCACGAGTGGTCGGGCACCGTGCTCGCCACGGGCCCCGGCGTCGACGGCGTGGCGGTCGGCGACGCGGTGGTCGGCGGCCCCGCACCCGGCTGCGGCCGGTGCGCGCCGTGCGCGGCCGACCGATGGTCGATGTGCGAGGAGCGGCCGCAACCCGGGTCGAGTCCCGGCCCCGACGGCGCGTTCGCCGACTACGTGGTCGCCGACCAGCGGGCCGTCGTCCCGATCCCCGCCGGCCTCGACCTGCGCACTGCCGCCCTCGCCGAGCCCCTGGCCGTCGCGCTCCACGGCGTGACCCGTTCCGGCGTGCGGGCCGGCCAGCGGGTCCTGGTCACGGGGGCGGGACCGATCGGCACCTGCACCGTGGTCGCCCTGCAGGCCCGCGGCGTCACCGACATCGTGGTGAGCGAGCCGAACCCCGCCCGCCAGGCCATCGCCCGGCGGCTGGGCGCCGAGGTGGTCGAGCCCGACTCCTTCGACGTCCCCACCATCGTCGAGCCCGCTCGCATCGTCGAGGAGCCCTTCGACGTTGCGCTCGAGTGCTCGGGCCGGGCGTCGGTGACCGAGCTCGCCTCCACGCAGCTGCGCAGGTGGGGCACGCTCGTGATCGTCGGCACCGGGGCCGACATGCCCCGCTTCGACGCCAACCGCATCCTGCTGAACGAGCTGACCATCACGGGAGCGTTCGAGTACGACCCGGACGGCATGGCCGACGCCCTCGCCCTGCTGGCGTCGGGCACCGTCGACGTCGAGGCCCTGCTCGAACCGGGCGAGGTGGACCTCGGCTCCCTGGCCTCGGCCATGACCGACCTGGCCCAGGGTCGCATCGCCGGCAAGGTCCTCGTCGCACCCGGCACCTCGGACGGAGGACGATCGTGAGCCACCCCCAGTTCAACCACGTCGCCATGAGCGTCCCGTCGTCGCTGCTGCACGACGAGGGGCGGGCGGAGCTGCTGCGCTTCCACGAGGAGGTGTTCGGCTGGACCGAGATGCCCACCATGACGAAGCCCGGCGAGCGGCTCGTGCTGCAGGCCTGGGCGTGGGACCAGTTCGTCTTCCTGATCGCCGAGGACGACCCGATGCGCTGCCCCCGGCTCGACCACTTCGGGCTCTCGGTCGGCACCCGTGAGGAGTTCGACACGTTCCTGGCCCGGGCGCAGGCCTTCGCCGACCAGGACGACCGCGTGGACCTCATCGGCCACCAGGCCGAGGAGTTCGGCGACTACCTCACGCTCCACAGCTTCTACGTGCGGTTCCTGCTCCCGATGATGGTCGAGGTGCAGTTCTACGACTGGGCGGAGGGCCTGGCGCCGGAGACCGCCCGCACCTGACCCGAGCGTCGGATCACGCCGGGCGGGGGGTGATGAGCTCCTTGACGTTGTCCAGCATCACGGTGCGGATCTCGTCGTCGGTGAAGCCGGGGATGTCCTTGACGAAGTCGGTGGGCTCGGGCAGGCCCTCGGCGTGGGGGAAGTCGGAGCCGAAGAGCAGCCGGTCGATGCCGATCACGTCCTTGAGCATCCCCATGTCGTCCTCGTAGTACGGGGCGACCCACACCTGCTCGCGGAACTGCTCGACCGGGTGCCGGTCGAACGCCATCGGCATCTTCCCGTGGCCGTCCTTCAGCAGGCGCAGCAGGTCGGGGGCCCACATGGCACCGTTCTCGATCGACGCGACCCGCAGGTTCGGGAAGCGCTCGAGCACGCCGTGGCAGATCAGGGCGGCGAAGGTGTCGGAGATGCCCCGGTCCTGGAACGCCACCAGCGGGAACGTCGAGTGCTTGAAGCCCTCGAACTGGCCGCGGGCCGCGCCGGTGCCCCAGAGCTTGCCGTACTGGGAGACGCCGCTGAGCCCGGCGTGGAAGGCGATGGGCACGCCGGCCTCGGCCAGGACCGCCCAGAACCGGTCGAACTTGGGGTGGCCGGGCGACACGTAGCCGTCGCCGTCGGGCACCGGGCCCGGGATGGTCACCAGGATCCGGGCGCCGGCCTCGATCACCCGCGTGGCCTCGGCCTCGGCCAGCTCGGGATCGGCGAGGGTCATCATCGGCGCCGCATAGAGCCGGCCGTCGCCGCGGTCGAAGCCCCAGTCGTCGTCGAGCCAGCGGTTGAAGGCCTCGAACGCGGCGTGGAGGGCGGGCACGTCCTTCTTGAGCGCCTCCTGCATCCCGACGCCGAGGGTGGGGAACATCAGGCAGCCCTCGAGGCCCTGCTCGTCGAGGAGGCGGATGCGGGCGTCGCGGTCGCGGTACTCGGGGTGCTGCTCGAGCGGGTCGAGGTCGCCGAACATGGTCTTGAGGTCGAGCCCGTCGGCGTTGCGCCCCCGGAAGTAGTCCTCGAGGCTGCCGGGGTGGGCGATGGGGTCGAAGGTCGGGTTCGGGATGAACTTGTTGACCTTCCCGCCGACGAGGAGCCGGCGCTTGCCGTCGATATCCGCCCACTGCATGCACCGCTTCTTCATCTGCGGGTCGATGTGGCGGATGAAGGCGTCCTCGGCCTCGTAGTAGTGCTGGTCGGCATCGAAGGCGCGGAAGGGAAGGTCGGCCATGCCGGCCATCTTGTCACGATCTGACACCTGTGTCATCTTTGAGGTTCCCGTCACACCATCGCCAGGGGGCTCCAGAGTGATCGTCGATGCATGGGTGAACATCTTCCCGGAGCGGTTCGCCCAGCAGTGGACGTCCCGCACCGAGAACAGCGACGTCAGCGCGCTGTTCGGCGAGGACCTCGGGAAGGGCGCCACGGTCGAGCAGCTGGTCGCGGCCATGGACGACGCCGGCGTGGACCTCGGCATCCTGGTCAGCGGCCTGCGCCCGCCCGAGCGCCTGCACCGGCGCGGCGCCTACGCCGCCGAGGACTTCATCGCCGTGGCCGAGGCGCACCCCGGGCGCTTCGCCGTCTCGGTCAGCGTCGACAAGGCCACCCGGCCCACCGACAACGTCCGCCGCATCCGCGAGCTGGCCGCGAGCGAGCACGTCGTGATGGCCCGGGTCACCCCGCTGGTCGAGCAGTACGAGCTGAACCACCGGCTCTACTACCCGGTGTACGCCGCCTGCGAGGAGGCCGGGCTGCCGGTGTCGATCAACGTCGGCATCCCGGGCCCGAAGGTGCGCTCGCACTGCCAGCACCCCTCGCTGCTCGAGGACGTGCTCATCGACTTCCCGGGGCTGAAGGTGATCGGCGCCCACATGGGCCACCCGTACGAGGCGCTGATCATGCAGTACATGCTCAAGTTCGAGAACCTCTACCTCATGAGCTCCGCGTACCTGGCGAAGTACATGGACGAGGACCTGGTCCGGTTCATGGACAGCTCGCGCGGTCGGGGCCGGGTGTGGTTCGCCTCGGATCACCCGGTGCTGCCGGTGGGCAAGGCGCTCGACGCCGCCCGCCAGCTGCCGCTGTCGGACGAGGCGATGCGGGAGTTCCTCGGCGCGTCGGCGGCGAGGGTGCTGGGGCTGCCAGGCGACCAGGGCTGACCGTGGCGTGACCGACCTCTTCCTGCCCGAGCCCGAGCCCCGGGCGGTCCGCACGACGGTCATCTCCGTCGACGACCACCTCGTGGAGCCCCCGGACATGTTCGAGGGCCGGCTGCCGTCCCGCCTGCAGGAGGCGGCACCGCGCGTGGAGGAGACGAAGGCGGGGCACCAGATCTGGCGCTTCGACGGGAGGACCTACAGCCAGGTCGGGATGAACGCCGTCGCCGGGCGCAACCCGGAGACCGTGCGCATCGAGCCGTTCCGGTTCGACGAGATGCGGAAGGGCTGCTGGGACGCCGACGCCCGGGTCCACGACATGGACCTCGGCGGCATCTGGGCATCGCTGAACTTCCCGTCGCAGATCACCGGCTTCTGCGGGTCCGTGTTCTCCAGCTGCTCCGACCCCGAGCTCGGCCTCGCCGTCACCCGGGCGTGGAACGACTGGTTCCACGATGAGTGGGCCAGCGCCCACCCGGATCGCATCATCCCGCTGGGCATCACCTGGCTCGGCGACCCGGAGGTCGGGGCCGAGGAGATCCGCCGCAACGCGGCGCGCGGCTTCAAGGCGGTGACGCTCCCCGAGCGGCCGCACCGCATCGGCCTGCCAACGCTGTTCGAGGGGTGGTGGGACCCGATCATCGCCGCCTGCGAGGAGACCGACACGGTCGTCGCCCTGCACGTGGGCTCGTCCGGGCTCTACGACTTCCCGCCGGGGCCGGCGCCGCTCGTGCAGCTCGGCGCCACGCTCTTCGGCCAGCTGTCGCTCACCGCCTGCGCCGAGTGGCTGTGGTCGGAGATCCCCGTGCGCTTCCCCGGCGTGAAGATCGCCATGTCCGAGGGCGGGATCGGCTGGGTGGCGATGCTCCTCGACCGCCTCGACAACGTGGTGGACCGGTCCGGGTACGGGAAGGACTGGCCGGGCGACCTCCGGCCGAGCGAGGTCATGCAGCGGAACTTCTGGTTCTGCACGATCGACGACCCGTCCACCATCGACACGCGCGAGCGGATCGGCGTCGACCGCATCATGGTCGAGGTCGACTACCCCCACGGCGACACCACGTGGCCCGACACCCAGGCCGTGATCGCCGACGTCTGGGGCCACCTCCCCCGCCAGCACCTGCACCGCATCTGCCACGCCAACGCCGCCGACCTGTTCCGCCACCCCCTCCCCGACCCGTGCTGCCCGGAGGTGCCGGCGCCCTACACGTGAGGTGCCGGCTGTTCTCGACCCCGTTCGCGCCGGGGGCCGGCGCGTGACGGGTCGAGTTGGTCACCGCCTCCGATCTCGACCCCGTTCGCGCCGGGGGCCGGCGCG